>JGI12269J14319_10004381_pt1 | contig 12924 bp, 8 predicted proteins | sample PeaSoiSIISIP2007_FD_14319 | JGI IMG/M metagenome (IMG submission 14319) | reverse complement strand
GCCTTGGCGGCCCTCCTGGCCGGAAACGGCGATCCGGTCGACATCCTGACAGGTACGCGTCGTCCCATCCACTACGCATCCAGGATCTTCAATCCCTGGCTCGCCCTGGTCGCCTGGAACCNCTTCAGGGCCTTTCGCCCGGACGTCGTCCATGTCCACAAGTACAACCTCNTGTGGTCCATCGCGCCCTTCGTCGCGGCGAAGGCGCTTCGGATTCCGGTGGTCTGCACCCAGCANGATTTCGGTGCCGTCTGTCCGGAGGGATGGATGGTGCGANGCGACGGTTCCGTNTGCGAGCTCGGCTTCGGCGGACAATGCTTTTCCTCCCGCTGCTTCCGATCCACCACCACGGCCTTGGACCTGTACCGCAGGTNCAACTCGCTGCGGTTGGCGATCCAGGTTCCCGTCCTTCGCAGGACGGTATCCGTCTTCACCGCGCCGTCCAGGTTCCTGGCCGACTGGGTCGGTCGGCTCTACGTCGGAGTGGAGAGCGTCGCTTTGCCGCTGTTCGTGGACCCGCCCGAGGAGCAAACAGCATCGGTCCCGGACGGTCCGATCTCCCTTTTCCATGCCGGCCGCATCGAACGGGAGAAGGGTCTGGACGTCCTGCTTCGGGCGATGGCGAAGGTCCAGGACATCCGTTTGCGGGTGGCGGGAAACGGGGCGGCGCGACCCGCCTTGATGGGACTGTGCCGGTCCTTGGGGATCCAGGATCGTGTGGACTGGCTGGGGCCGGTGGAACGCGCGACGGTTCTTCGGGAATGCGGCCAGGCCCATCTGGCGGTGCTTCCGAGCCTGTGGGTGGAGAACGCCCCCCTCTTCGTGCTGGAAGCCATGCGGGAGGGATGCCCGGTGGCGGCCTCGGACGTGGGTGGCTATCCGGACCTGATCGATCCGGGTGTGAACGGATTCCTCGTCGAACGCGGTTCCGTGGAAGCGTGGGCGGGGCTGCTGGTCGGGTTGACCAAAGGCTTCGACCGGGGAGCGATGGGAAGAGCCGCCCGCAGCAGCATCGTCCGCGGCCACTTGCCGGAAATTTTTCTGCGCGGCATCCGAGCGATCTACGCCAGATCGAGCGATGCGAACATCGACCACGCCACGCGCTCGGGAGGCGGGTAGGGACAGGCCGGATTTGCTACACTCCCAGCAAACCGATGAGCACCACCGAAAACCCGATGCGGCTGTGCATCCACGGCCATTTCTACCAGCCTCCACGCGAGAATCCCTGGACTGGTCGAATCGAAGCGCAGGAGAGCGCCTTTCCCCACCACGACTGGAACGCCCGCATCGCCCGCGAATGCTATGCGCCCAACGGAGCTTCGCGATTGCTGGATGGCTGGGGCCGCATCCGCGCCATCTCCAACAACTACCGGTGGCTCTCCTTCAACTTCGGGCCCACCCTCCTGGATTGGATCGCGGACAACGATCCCGAAACCCTGGCGAGGATCCTCGAGGCCGATCGGCAGAGCATGCAGGACCAGGACGGACACGGGAACGCCATCGCCCAGGTCTACAACCACGCCATCCTCCCGCTGGGCACCAAGCGCGACCGGCGAACCCAGATCCAATGGGGGTTGCGCGATTTCCAGCGCCGGTTCGGTCGGCAGGCCGAGGGCATGTGGCTCGCTGAGACCGCCATCGACATGCCGACCGTGGTGGACCTCATCGAGGCCGGAGTGAAGTTCACCGTCCTCGCGCCCACCCAGGCGGAACGGGTGCGGCCGTTGCGAACCGACGAATGGACGGACGTTTCCGAGGGCTCCATCGATCCCGGACAGGCGTACCGGATCTACCCGCTGGACGAACACGGCGAACCCCTGTGCGGCGGCCACCTGGACGTGTTCTTCTACGACGGTCCCGTCTCCGCGGCGGTGGGGTTCGAGCACCTCCTCCGCGACGCCAGGGGCTACTTCGACCGGCTGAAGTCGGCATGGGTTCCGGATTCCGTCCTGCCGCGCCTGGTCTCCGTCGCGACGGACGGCGAATCCTACGGCCACCACGAACCCTTCGGCGACATGGCCCTGGCCTATCTCTACGAAAGCCTCTGCCCCGAGCAGGGCGCCATTCCCACGAATTTTGGACATTTCCTGTCCATCCGCCCCCCCGAACACGAGGTCCGCCTCAAGAACGCCCACGGCGAGGGGACCGCATGGTCCTGCTCGCACGGGACCGGACGGTGGCAGCGCGACTGCGGCTGCCACACGGGTGGCCCCGACGGCTGGAACCAGGCATGGCGCGCGCCGCTGCGCCAGGCGATGTCGCTGTGCCGCGACGAGGCGGAACTCGCCTGGGACGCGATCTCCCCGGGACTCTTCCGGGACCCCTGGGAGGCTCGGCTGGATTGGGTGTCCACGCGAAACGGCGGAGGCACCCGCGAGGAATGGCTCTTTGCGCATCTCCTCCCGGGACTTCCCGAGGCGTCCGCGGGAACCGCTCTGCGTCTGGCGGAGCTGGTTCTGATGGGACAATTCTGCCTGACCAGCTGCGGTTGGTTCTTCGACGACCTGGGGGGATTGGAACCCGTCCAGAACCTGCGCTACGCCCGCCGTGCCTGCGAGCTGGTGGAATCCCTGGGACGCCCTTCGCCGGAACGGCGGATCCTGCTCGTCCTGGAAACCGCCATCTCCAACGTGGAGGCCCGCACCGGCCGGTGGATCTGGGAGCATTGGGTGCGCCCCGCCTGGCCGATCGCCCATCTGGTGGCGGCACACGCGGCCTTCGAGCTCCTGGTGGAGACCCCGGAAAACGAGGCGCCCCTCGCCATGTTCCACCAGACCTCGCAATTGCGCTTGTCGAGCCCGGCGACGGGTGTCTGGCAAGGCAAGGTCGTGGTCCGCGACGACTCCCTCCGCGAGACCACCACCCTGCGCCTCCTGGCGTGGCAGGACGCGAGGAATTCGCCCGAGGTGAGGATCCTCGAGGACGGCGACCTCCCGGAGGTCGACTGGTCCCTCCCCTCCGCGCGGATCCGTTCCGCCGTGGAGAGCGGCTGGGCGTGCCGGTCGTTCCGCCTGACGGACCTTCTCCTGGACCGTCGACAGGATCTGGCAAACCGCCGGATCCGTCGCGCGCTCGACGATCTGCGTCCACTCCACGAGGGACTGGACAGGGCGTCCCAGGACGCGCGCGACGATCTGGTCCACCTGGGGATCCCGGCTCCGCCCTTCCTTCTCTACCCCCGGCAGGTCCTTTTGGAACACAGGCTGCGGGACGCGGTCCGATCCACCCTCGAAGCCCCCGACCGGGCCATCGTGGCGGAAGTGGTGGAGGCCCTGGAGGAGGCGAAGGCCCAACGCATCGCGCTTTCCACCTTGCTTCCCGACGGTGCGCTCGACGCCTCCCTGCAGGCCCGGATGCGGGCCTTGTCCACGCGGGCCGATCCCCTGGAAGCGGACGCCCTCTCCATCCTGCTTGATCTCGCCGACGCCGCCCACCTCCAGATCTCCAAGGCTCCTCTGGAGAACGCGGGGCTGGTGCTGCGCGAGCGCAAGCTCAGGCCGCTCCTGCGCAAGGTCAGGATCGACGCGCAGGAGAAGGCCGCCGCCCTGATCTGGATCGCGGTCCTGGAACGACTCAACTTCGACATGACGGTGGAACGCGAAGCGGCCCGCTGGGGAGACTCCACCAAATGACTTCGCCCGTTCCGCTGCTCACGGCCCGACAGATCGAGGCGCGGATCGCCCAGATCGCCCGCGAGGTCGACCGCCACTACGACGGGGAGACCTTCATCCTCCTGGTGGTCCTCAAGGGCGCGGTCGTCTTCGCCTCCGACCTGATGCGGCAGCTGCGCAACCCCTTCGAGCTGGAATTCGCCCGGTCCCGATCCTACGGCGATTCCACCGCGCCGGACGGATCGCCGCGGCTGGTGGTTCCCGACCCGAAACGGATCGCGGACAAGCACGTCCTGGTGGTCGACGACATCCTGGACACCGGCTCCACATTTCTCGCCCTCAAGGACTGGCTCCTGGAGAACGAGGCCCTTTCGGTGCGCGGCTGCTTCCTTCTCGACAAGCCCGCGCGCCGGATCGCGCCCATGAAGCCCGATTTCTTCGGGTTCGAGGTTCCCGACGTGTTCGTGGTGGGGTTCGGACTGGACCACGCCGAACGGTTCCGGAACCTGCCGTTCATCGGACGGTTGCCGGAAGAAGGGGCATGAGGATCGTTCCCGCGCTCGCGGCCTTCGGTGCCGGGGCCATCGCCGGAGGCTGGCCCTCCACCATGGACGGATTCCGTCATGGCTGGGGATTGTCATCGGTTTCCAGCTCGCGGCGCGGGGTCTGGACCGCCACCCTCCTCTCCGCGGACACGGCCAGGATCATGGTGCGCCCCGATTCGCTCCGCGACGGCGCGCTCGAAGGGGCGGACTGGTGGGCCGAGCGCGCTGGTCGAGAAAGGGATCTGCCCGACGACGTCTTCTGGAACATCCTGGACGGTCTTTCCGCCGGATCGGAATGGACGGAGTCCGATCCCGACGCTCTCCCCGCGGAATTCCTGGCCACCATGCCGGGGAAGCCCGCCCAGGGGTTCCTCTGCCGATCCTGCACGCCCCCCTTGGCGGCGGCGACCTGGGTGAGCAGCGGATCCACCCGGTTGCGCACGGGGCGCACCGATGCGCCCAAGGGTCCCCCTCCCCAGCCCGGGCTGGCGTCGAAGGTCACGGCGAAAGGCCTGCGGTCCCTCGCCAGCGACCATGGGCTGGGACTGGAGTCCACCACCCCCTGTCGCGACGGAAAGGGCGAATGCGCGTTGGAGTTTTCCGGCCCGAAGGGCCAGAGATGGACGTTCCGGAGGGCGTCCGGCGAATCTCCATGGTCCGCAGTGGAGGCCACGTTGCAGGCCGGGCCCTGGTGGTCGCCACAGTGGAATTGGGATTCCCTGCGCGTCGCGAACCGTCGTGAATTCGCCAATACCCTTTCGGAGTGGCTCGGTGCCGATGCCGACGTTTCGGTCCGCAATCTACTGGGGCCCATCGAGCCGGTCCTGAACTTCCCCGTTTCGGCCTGGTTCGGTCGGACCCTCCCGGGTCTGCATTTCGAAGCCCTGGGCGATTCCCTGTCCCGACTCGAAGTTCCGCCTTCCAACCTGGAACTGGTCCGCACACCCACCCTCCAGGTCTCCATCGACGCCTTCGGTCGGCGCATCGTCCGGGTGGGCCGGTGAACGCGCGGACTCTCCGTTCATCGATCGGCACCGCGCTCCTCGCCTGTGGGCTGGCGGTCCACACCGCCGATGCCGGGAAAACCAAGTCGGGGAAGGCCAAATTCGCGGCGGCGGCCCTCCTCGCCGCCGACAGGACCTGCACCAAGGATTTCTCGCGCGGGGATCTGGCCTCCGCGCGGCGGCGCTGCGCGGACCTCCAACCGGCCGCTTCCCCCGTCGCCACCTACTGGCGACTCGCCCTGTCCGACGATCCGGTGGAGCTTCGCAGGGGCCTGGCCGCGACTGCGCTCAAGGGGATCGAGGCGGAGCCCAGGCTCCTCCTGCTCGCGGGACGATACCAGTTCTCCCGCGGCGAGAACCGCGAACTCTCCGACCTGGTCTGGCTCTGCGCCAAGCGCAAGTTGAAAGGGCCCGACATCGACACCCTTCGGCGCTTGTCGGAAGGCAAGTAGGTAACTTGCAGACCCTATGGCCAAGGATTGCTCCTTCGACATCGTCTCCAAGATCGATCCCCAGGAAGTCCGCAACGCGGTGGACCAGGCGCGTCGCGAGATCGGGTCCCGGTTCGACTTCAAGGGAAGCAAGTGCGAGGTGGACTTCGACGGCGAGAAGCTCAAGCTGGTCGGCGACGACGAGCCCAAGCTCGAACAGGTCAAGGACGTGCTGGACACCAAGCTGATCAAGCGCGGCGTCAGCACCAAGGGGATCGACTGGGGCAAGGTGCAGGCGGCCGGACACATGACCGTGCGCCAGGAGGCGACCCTCAAGGCTGGCGTGCCGCAACCCGATGCCAAGAAGATCGCCGCCACCATCAAGGAGGCCAAGCTGAAGGTCCAGGTCTCCATCTTGGGAGACCACTTGAGGGTGGTCGGGAAGTCCAAGGACGACCTGCAGGACGCCATCCAGTTCCTGCGCCGGGGCGACTGGTCGGTGGACCTCCAATTCACGAACTTCCAAGGATGATCCGTCCCCTCTTCGCCCTGATCGCCGCGACCTCCGCCTTGGCTGCGGACAATCCCTTCGATCTCCCCCTGGGCGGCTCCGGATTCAAGTTGCTCAAGGCATCGGCATCGCCCCGCGACCAGGCCCTTTCCGGCGCCGGCGCCGGCGGACCGGGCATCGAGACCTCGGCCAATCCCGCGACGGATTCCGTTGACCACACCACGATTTCCGCGGGATGGATCGAGGATTACGGCCAGTTGGGCGGATCCCAGCAGGACGCGCGCTGGGAGATCCCCTACGGGGCCTGGACCGCCGAAGGACTCTTGCGCTACCAGGGATTCTCGAACCTTCCCGGTCGCGACGACCAGGACCAGGTCACCGGAAACTACGCGGCTTCCACCTGGTCCCTGGAAGGCGGAGCCTCGGCACCGCTCCCCTGGGAAGGCTTCCGCGCCGGATTCCTCGTGGGCGCGGGAATGGACGCCGTGTCCGACGCCACCTCCTGGGGGGGGTGGATCTCCGGGGGATTGCGCTGGGCTCCAGCCGAACACCCTTGGGCCGCGGGAATCGAAATCCAGAACCTGGGGATGGGTACGCGTTCCGGCCAATACCGCGAGAGATTGCCCGCAGTCGTCCAGGCGGGCGTGTCGTGGACGCAGCGTTGGGGGGACTGGGCCGTGATCCCCATGGCCGACCTGCGCCTGGTGGCGGACGAGACTCCGGTGGTCCCGCTCGCCTTGGAGGCCCGCTGGAACGGCATCTCCCTGCGCACCGGCTTTCCCGTGGGCAGGCCCGAGGCCATGCCCTCCTTCGGGCTGGGATACCTGGGCGATTCCTGGGGCATCGACGCGGGGCTTGGTTGGCACGCCGCCCTCGGATTCGCTCCTTCCGGACAGCTCACCCTGCGTTTTTGAGGCATCGATGTCCCCGGAATCCACTCCTCACCGCTGTCCCTGGGTCGACCTGGGGAAACCGGACTACGTGGAATACCACGACCGGGAGTGGGGCGTACCCGTCCACGAAGACCGTCTCCTGTTCGAGTTCCTGACCCTGGAAGCCGCGCAGGCGGGACTGAGCTGGTACACCATCCTGCGAAAGCGCGAGAACTACCGGGCGGCCTTCGACGACTTCGATCCGGCCAAGGTCGCCCGCTACGACGAGACGAAGGAAGCCGAACTCCTCGCCAATCCCGGAATCGTCCGCAACCGGGCCAAGATCAAGTCCGCCATCCTCAACGCACGGAAATTCCTGGATGTGCAGCGGGAGTTCGGCAGCTTCGACGCCTACGTCTGGGGCTTCGTGGGTGGAAAGCCGCAGGTGAACGAGGTCCGGAGGATCGGGGACTTCCGCGCCACCAGCCCCGAATCCGACGCCCTGAGCAAGGACCTGAAGCGGCGCGGCTTCAAGTTCCTGGGCTCCACCGTCTGCTACGCCCACATGCAGGCCACGGGGATGGTGAACGACCACGTGGCCTCGTGCTTCCGCAGGGAGCAGATTCTGTCCATGCGCTGATCGGCGAAGGCGATCCGCCGCTTCCCTCGCGCCGTCGATGGAGGTGCATGCCGCTTGACCCGGACCCTCCGCGGATGGTACGGTCTGGGTGATGGAAAAGCGGAATCTCATCGGGCTTCTGACCAACGACCTCGTGGGTTCCTACCAGTACGCCCTCTGGGCCGGGATGAAGGCGGCGGCGCGGGCGGAGGACTGTGACCTGGTGAGTTTCAACGGCGGGGAAATCGGATCCCCGGACCGGACCAAATCCATGCGCAACGTCGCTTTCGACCTCGTGCGGCATGCCAAACCGGACGCCTTGGTCCTGATGGCCCCGGTCGTCGCCAACTCGACGGGGATGGACGAAATCGAGGCGTTCATCCAGGCGCTGGCCCCCATTCCGGTGGTGATGGTGGGGATGGTCTTTCCAGGCCACCCCTCCGTCCAGGTCGACAACGCCGCGGGGATGGAAAGCCTGGTGGAGCACATCGCCAAGGTCCACGGACGCACCCGCTTCGCCTTCGTGGGCGGCCCCTTGCTCAATCCCGACGCCTCCCTTCGCCACCTCGCGTTCCAACGGTCCCTGGAACGGCTGGGACTGCCGCTGGACCCTGCCCTGGACATTCCGGGGGAGTTCGACTTCGGGATCGCCAGGGACAGGGTCAGGGCCCTGCTCGACGAGGGCGCCTCCTTCGACGTGCTCGTGGCCGCCAACGACGAAATGGCGCTCGGGGCGATGGAGGCCTTGCGGGAGCGGGGACGGCGCATCCCCGACGACGTCGTCGTCACCGGCTTCGACGACATCGAGGATGGCCTGTGCTCGACCCCTGCCCTGACCACGGCCCACCAACCCGTGTTCGAACAGGGCGAGGCCTGCCTCCGGCTGGCCCTGGATCGGATCGACGGCGTCCGCGTTCCACCGGCCACCCTCCAATCGGCCCATCTGGTGCGTCGAGGATCCTGTGGCTGCCTTTCGGTATCCCAGGAAGAAATCCGGACCGGGTCGGTCGCGCTCCCGACCGGGTTCCGAGGAAACCCCGGCGGATCCGAGCATCTGGAAGCGGTCCAAAAGGCGTGCGCCTTCACGGAAAACGGAACCCGGGTGGACGGTCCCCTCGGGAATCTCGTCGAGGCCATGGCCCGGGAAGCGCAGAACGGAGGCACGCAGGAATCCCTGGGGGCCTTCCTGTTCCTCCTCGAGACCTCCACCAGGCCCGACGAAGACCAGGACCGCTGGCAGATCTTCCTTTCCAGGCTCCGCTCGGCCTCCCTCCCCTTCTTCGCCGACGACGCCGCTTCCTGCACGGCCTTCGAAGGCCTGCTGCACCAGATGCGGGTGGTGGTGCACGAGCGCGCCGTGCAATCCGCGGCCTATCGCTCCGTGCAGTTGCAGCGTTGGGCGCGAAGCCTCCAGGAGACCGGGTGCGAGCTGATCAACAGCTTCGAGTTGCCCGATCTGGTCGAAACCCTGGCCAGGGACCTGAAGATCCTGCAGATCTCGAGCCTCCACCTCCTCCTCCAGGACCCGATGGCCTGCCAAGGAGAAATGCGCCTTGCCCTTTCCGTCCACCACGGCATCCGGGCGCATCTTCCCCCGGGCGGAAGGATGTTCAGCCTGGATCGGCTGTTCCGCAGGATCCGGCGGCGTTCGCCCATCCGATCCGCCTTGGTGGTGGAGCCCCTTTTCTTCGGGGACGTCCAGTTGGGATTCATCCTGCTCGAGCTGGTCAACCGGAAGGGAATGCTGCTGGATGCCTTCCGCGGCCAGATTTCCGCGTCCATCATGGGTTCCCGGTTCGCCGACGCCAGCCGCAGTTCGCTCCCTGTGCGCACCGAGTCGGCGCCCAGGAGGCGGCGCGAAGCGGCCATGGCCTGAAGCGTTCCGGGTGTTTCCCCCACCGACGCCCCGGCCTCGCTCCGGCTAGTTTTGGGGACATGACCGGGAAGACCTACGACTTCGACGACCTGCGGCGGATCATGGCGCGGCTTCGCGCCCCGGACGGATGTCCCTGGGACCGCGAACAGACCCACCAGAGCATCAAGGAATGCCTGCTGGAGGAAACCTACGAGTTCCTGGAGGCNGTCGAGAGCGGCGACGACCTCCACATGCGCGAGGAGCTGGGCGATCTCCTCCTCCAGGTGGTCTTCCACGCCCAGATGGGCNCCGAGAGGAATTCCTTCGACCTGGACGCGGTGATCCAGGAATTGTCCGAGAAGCTCGTGCGACGCCATCCGCACGTCTTCGGGGACGTGGAGGTCGCGGGTTCCGAGCAGGTGGTCGCGAACTGGGAAGCCATCAAGAACACCGAGGCCGGCAAGGAAGAGCGCAAGAGCCGTCTGGATGGCATCCCCACGACCTTCCCCGCCCTGCTGCGGGCCAAGAAGCTCCAGGTGCGCGCGGCCAAGGACGGCTTCGACTGGCCCTCGGCGGATCCGGTCTGGGAGAAGCTGGACGAGGAGATCCGGGAAGTGCGCGAAGCCATCGACGAAAACGACGCGGACCACCTGGAAGAGGAGGTGGGCGATCTTCTGTTCGTGGCCGTGAACCTCGCGCGCAAGCTCGGAGTGGATCCCGAAATCGCCTTGCAGCGCGCCAACGCCAAGTTCGACCGGCGTTTCCGGGCCATGGAGTCCTTCGCGGAAGCGGAAGGACGCAAATTGTCCATTCTGGACCTGGGCGCGCAGGACGCGCTGTGGGACCGGGCCAAGGCCGGGGAACGGGCCTGACCGCTTCCGCCTAGCGGTGCGCCGCGCCGGATTCCCGCAGGGTCCGGTGGAGGCGCTCCACCTGCAGGCAGAAGGCCTCCACCCTGGTGTCCACGATCTGGGGGAAGGGGTTCCCGTCCGACTCGATGGACAGGAACGGAAGGTGCAGGACTTCGTCGGGAAGGACGGCGTTTCCCGAGTCCCGTTTGGATGTCCAGCTTCCGCTTCGTGGCCGCCGAAGTGTCCGAAGACACCACGGATTCGATGATGCGGGTGGGCATGCAGGCGAAGGGTCCGATGGAAACCAGTCCCTGGGCGTGCATGGGGAGCTCCTTCCAGAACGATCCCACCACGAGGATGGATTCCCCCGTGAAGCGCACGTCGAAATACTCCTTGGCGTACTCCACGATGGCCGGGATGTCGAGCATCTCCAGCTCGTAGAATCCCGATCTCGAGAGGGCCTTCTTGATCTTCGATTCGTATCCGTGCTGCAGGTGCATCTTGATCTTGTGGACCGCGCGCTTCTTCAGGCCGAGCTTGTTCTGCCAGAGGTTCTGGTCCACGTTCCAATCGGAGTAGGCCAGGTATTCGTAGACGTGGGCGCGCTTGGCCAGGATCCCGCGCCGGGCGAACCTGGCCGACAGGTCCTGACAGGAAAATTCGTCGCGGCGAACGTACATCTCGCCCGTGAGGGAGACCTTGGGGACGTCCGCCAGCTCCTTCGCCCGCGGAATGCGGGAGAGGACCAGGGCGACGTCCTCCAGAAGCCGGAACAGCCCCTTCCCACGCTTCTGTCGAAAGCAAAGGAGCAGGCGCTCCCACTGCTCCCGGAACACCGCTCGCGCTTGGACGGGGTCCGCCGCGATCACGTCGATGGCCGCGCCGACGTCCTCCATCACGTCGGAAAGGATGATGGATTTCAGCGCGTTCAGGACGTCCGAGGTCTCCAATCCACCGTAGCCGTTGGTGTTCGTGAGGGAGAGGAACGCCACGTTGGGGATCCGGTGCTTTTCCACCAGCTTGCGCAGGTAGACGCTGTACTGGGTGAGTCGGCAACCGCCCGCGGAGGTGGGCATGAAGAAGACCAGGTGCTCGCCTGCATGGGCTCGGTCGCGCAGGTAGCGCAGGAGGCTCCCGCAGACCAGCTGCAGCGGCAGGCACTCCTTGCACGAACTGTGGCCGCGTCCCAGGCGAAGCGCATCCACATCCGGCATCGGCAGCGGCGTCGCCCGGAACCCGATCCCGTTGAAGATGGCGGCCAGGCCTTCGGTTCCCAGCTGGCCCATGGACGGGAACACCACGTGGACCTTGGGATCGTCCTTCATGGAGGTCTCGGCCCCGTCCGAGGACACGAACCACCCCTTTCCGTCGCGGATCCGCACCTCGGCGGGGCGGAACGGTTTCGGCGGAACCAAGGGCTCGTGGACCTGCCGGTACTTCTCCACGACGTCGAGGAAGGCCTCGATTCGCGTGTTGACGCCCGCGTCCGCCGTGTGGCTGTCCAGTTCCAGCGTGAGCGAGGGCTTTTCTCCCTGGAGTTCCCGGAAGTACCCCACCAGGAAGGAATCCGGTCCGCACGAGAAATTGGTGACCCAGGTCCCGAACAGCTGCGGATGCCTTTCCACCACGCGGGCCGCACGCAACAGATTCTGTCCGATCGCCCAGTTGATGTCCGGGTCCACGTCCTCCAGGTGCCAGTCCAGCGCGTCCCAGGGAATCACGTCCACCCCGCGCGAAGCGAACTTGGCGGGAATGCCCATGTTGGCCTCCTTGGCGAAGGCGTTGTAGGGGCGTCCGAACAGCACCACCGCCATCCTCTCGGGATGCGCTTCCAGCCGCTCCAGGGCGCGCCGCCCTTCCTGCCGCAGCGCTTCCTGGAAATCCGCCTGGGCACGGGCGGCCGCTAGCGCCGCCTTTCGGCCCTGGTTCTTGGTCCTTCCCAACTGGACGGCCAACGCCTCCAACACGGCCGACTGGGTGTCGAATCCCTTGGAGAAGTCGAACTCCGGTGCCAGGACCCGGGTCTCGCCCAGGTCCTGCCGAAAGGTTTGCTGGATCCAGTACGACTCGCTCATGAGGAGCAGGCAAGTCGATTGCCAGGCGCGTTCCCCGCTGCCCCCGGGCACCGGAAGCGAAAAGAGCTTGGGGAGGAACACGAACTCCAGAGGCTTCTTCAGGAGATTCGCGATGGCTCCGTGGGCGATTTCCGCCGGGTAGCAGAAGTCGGCGTGCTTTCGGCGCATGCCCTCCTGGTCGACTTCGTCGGAGAGGACCATTTCGCAACCCAGGGCCCCGAAGTACGCCGCCCACAAGGGATGGAGCTGGTTGACCAGGAAGGTCCGGGGAACCCCCACGCGCGGTCTATCCGCGAACTCGGGGGCGACCGCCTGCGGCGCGAAGACCAGTTCCTGCCTCTTGGCGGAGAAATCGTGCTCGGAGCGGTCGGATTTCGCGGTGCGGCCCTGGTCGTAGTACTTGTAGCAGGCGCCTCCGAAGGGGATCTTCTTCCCGTTGATCCCCAGCATGGCGATTTCGCAGCCACGGTCGCATTTCTCCGCGCCGCCGCGGCAGATGAACGGCTTGAGCCGATCCACTTCCCGAGCCGCCAGTTCCGCCAAATCGAAA
>JGI12269J14319_10004377_pt1 | contig 12927 bp, 11 predicted proteins | sample PeaSoiSIISIP2007_FD_14319 | JGI IMG/M metagenome (IMG submission 14319) | reverse complement strand
CCGTCGAACTCGCTCATGATCAAGAGCGGGCTGTGGCTCGAGCTCGAAGCGACCATCGGGTTCGTCGTCGGGTTGGGGCTTGCCTCGCTCATCGGGCAGCGGACGGTGGCCGTGGTCCTGATGATCGTCCTCGAGGTCATCGTGACGCCGATCCTCTCAAGGGCGCGGATCCCCCACCTGTCGAACCTCCAGCGTGCCGTGGTCGGGCTGTCCACGGCCCATCTGGCGCCGGGCGGGCTCCGCGTGTTCGGGGGCGGGGGCGGTCCGAGCGGCTCGGGGAATCTCAGGCTCCTGCCGGAGTCCACCACCGTGGCTGTGTGCGTCATCGTCGCATGGCTGGTGGGTTGGACAGTGCTCGGTGCGTGGCGAATGACGACAAGGGACACCTGACCAGATAGCGCAGGTTGCCGGTTCTGCGTGTCCGGCTGGCCGGGTCGTTGGGCCGCTCTGCCGGGCGTGCGGTCAGGACCTCGAGGGGTACCGGCATTGCCAGGTGGCTCGATGAGTGAATCTGACGTTTCCGCCGTGTTGACGATCTAAGGTCGAGAGGCTGGCGGAACAGGAGGCTCACGTGGATCGGGAGCTGCTCAGAGCAACTCAGGCTCCTCTGAAGGCCGAGTACCGGGAAAACCCGACGAGAGCGCTCCTCACCCTGCACGCGGAAGGGCGGCTGGGCGACGAGGACGTCTCATGCTCGGTCGAAACCGGCAGGACAATGGTCGAGGCCGGACTCCATCCGGCAACCGGGGGCGACGGCAGTCTGGCCTGTTCTGGCGACATGTTGTTGCAGGCCCTGGTTGCCTGCGCGGGCGTCACCCTGCGATCGGTAGCGATCAATCGGGGACTGAGTGTCGAAGGCAGCCTCCGGGCCGAGGGAGACCTCGACTTCCGGGGAACGCTCGGCGTCGACCGGGATGCCCCAGTCGGGTTCACCGCCATTCGCCTGAACCTCGATCTCAGGACCTCGGCCACCCCCGAGGAGGTAGCCGATCTCGTGGCCACGACCGAGCGCTACTGCGTGGTGCTCCAGACGCTGACAGGGTCTCCGAAGATCACGGTTGCATCCAAGCCGGACTCTGCCTGAGAGGCGGCTTCGGCGCCCGCCTCCGGCACCTTCGGGCCCGGGCCAGACGGATACGACGGTGCGATCGGAATCCCGGGCGATCAACCCCCCTAGATCGCCGGCTTGATGTTCTGATTGACGTGGAACAAGTTGCCGGGGTCGTACTTGGCCTTCACGGCAGCCAAGCGTCCATAGTTGCCCTTGTAGTTGTCCTTGATCCGACCCTGGTCATCCTGATCCATGAAGTTGATGTAGCCGCCTTCGACTGAATAGGGGCGAAGGGCCTCGTAGTAGGCACGGACCCAGGCGATGTTCTGTTCGTTGTCCGCCGGGTTTTCCCACATGCCAGCGATGACAGGCGAAAATGAGACGTCACGGTAGGCGAAGGCCGTTTCGTCCGTACCGACTCGCTGCACCGCTCCGTTGATGGGATAGAGGTGCACGGCCGTCTGAATAGCGGGAACCTTGGCGCCGTACTCGGCGTGGACCTCGGCTGCGCCATCGCTCAGTTCACGCGCAAAGCTCGCCTTCCAGTAGTGCTGAAGACCCTTTGGAAGCAGCTCGTCGAAGGCGATGTTGAGCGCTGGGTAGGGCATCGGCCCGACGTGGGAGCCCACCGGCTCGACAGCGTCGAGGAACGGCTGGACCATCTTCTTGCCGTCCTCGATCGGACCGGCCCAACACGCGACTAACAGACAGATGTTCTTGAAGTGCCAGCTCTCGGGGAGGAACGGAAGGGGCGGCGCCAGGTGGAAGCCCAAGAAGCCTCCCAGGTCCTCGGGGGCATCGGCGATGTAGTTCCGGTAGAAGCGAACCAAGTCCTCGGCTCGGTCCACCGGGTACGCGATGGGCCCGCCGTAGATCTCGGCCACCGGATGGAGGCGATACTCGAAGGTCGTCACGACACCGAAGTTGCCGCCCCCGCCGCGCAGGGCCCAGAACAGGTCGTCGTTATCCTTTTCGGTGGCGACCACTACTGATCCGTCGGCCAACACGACTTCGGCCGAGATGAGGTTGTCACACGACAAGCCGTGGCGCCGGGACAGATAACCGATGCCACCACCAAGGGTCAGGCCCCCGATGCCTGTGGAACCGATGATCCCTCCAGTGGTGGCGAGACCATATTCGTGGGTGGCATCGTTGAAGATCCTCCACGTGCAGCCTCCGCCGGCCTTGACCGTGCGGCTCTCGGGATCGACGATGACCTCCCGGAGCGGGCTGAGGTCGATCACGATCCCGCCGTCGTTGGTGCCAAAGCCCGGAGCGCTGTGGCCGCCACCACGAATGGACAAGTCGAGCCCCTCGTCCTTCGCCACCTTGACTGCGCTTGCGACATCGGAGACGTTCGTGCATCGCACGACCGCAGTGGGACGCTTGTCGATCATGCCGTTATAGACGGCGCGAGCCTCGTCGTAGCCCGGATCTTCCGCCCCGATCACCTCGCCTTTGACCGCCCCCCGCAAAGCCTCTGCCACCGACTGAGCCATGGCACCATCTCCCTCAGCTTGCCGAATCCGCCCCTTCCGCGGACCCTGGGTCAGACGAGAGCATTTCAGAAGAATGCCGTACTGTGCTCGGAGACTCGCTCCCGACACGGCGTCAGCAGGGGGTGGGGTTGAAGGGCCCTTGCCCCGGCACCGTCGTCGGGGTGCTGGTCCCCGGCGGCCGCCCGCCTGACGTGGCAGACGGGGACGAGGTGGCCGGCGCGGCCGTGGTGGGCGGCGCGGTGACCGGGGATCCGCCGGCGTCGAGCGGAGGGGTCGTCACCTGCCCCGGGGCCGTGCCCAGGAACTCGTCGACGACCTTCTGGGCCTGCGGCTGCTCCACCACCTCCACGTCACCGGCGTAGTTCGACACCGCCCCCGAGGTGGGCAGCGTGTAGGTCTTGAGGGCCGAGGCGGAAAAGGCGTGGTACCGCTGGGCCAACGAGACGATGTCCCCCGTCGACAGCTGGTCGTCCTTGGTGATGTCCTGGACGATCGAGCCCAGAAAGGAGTTGAGGGTGAGCGGGTTGTAGCTCGCCTTGGCCTTGCCGATGACGGCCTCGATGATGGCGTTCTGGCGCCGGATGCGACCGAGGTCGCTGCTACCGTCGTATTCCCACACGCCCGGACGGACCTCGTACTCGTAGTACCGCGAGCGCGACAGGGCCAGCGCCATGTTGCCGTTGAGCGTCTGGCACCCGGCGTGGGTGATGCGCAGGCCTGAGTTGTTGTTGCCGTTGTCGTTGTCGCGCACCGGGTAGGGGAAGTCGAGGTTGATGCCGCCCACGGAGTTCACGAGGTCGATGACCCCGCTGAAGTCGACGATGATGAAGTGGCTGATGGGGATGCCGAAGGTGTTCTCGATGGTCTCGATGAGCGGCGAGGGCCCGCTGTTGAAGGCGGTGTTGATCTTGTTGTCGGTAGCGAGACCGGTCCCCGACGGCATGTCCGACAGCCGGACGAAGGTGTCGCGCGGGATGGAGAGGATGTCGGCCGTCCCCGCCGCGGGGTCCACGTGGAGCACCTTGATCGTGTCGCTGCGCTGGCCGCCGACCTGTGACGCGCTCCCGAACGACTGGGCCGCCCGCCCGGTGTTCCCGGCACGGGAGTCGGACCCCACGACGAGCACGTTGTAGGGGCCACTCACCACCGGCGTGCAGGTGCTGCACTGGAGCGACTTGATCTGGCCGAGCCGAAACCACAGGTAGCCGTACACCGAGGCCGACGCCACGAGCACCACGGCCACGATCACCACCGCCCACTTGACGGCCCGCTCCCCCCGACTTCGTCGCCGCCGGCGGCGACGGTGCGACGGCGGGGGTGTGGTCAGGGGGCCGAGGGGTGACCCGGGTGGAGATCCGGGCGATGCCCCGAGGCCGGGCGGTGTCCCGAGGCCGGGCGGTGTCCCGAGGCCGGGCGGTGTCCCGGAGCCGGTGCCCGGACCGCCACGGGGCGCGACGGGACGCCGGGGAGGAGGACGGCGGGCCACCGGAAAACGGTACCAGCGCCCCCCCGACCCGCTGCGTCGGGCCCGGTCCCGCCCGCCGGGCCCGGACCTGGTCAGGGGCCGGGCGGCGTCAGTGGTCGAGGTGCCGCCGCACCAGCGCGGCGAGCTCGTCGGGCCGCTCCAGCACGGCCATGTGGGCGGCACCCTCCAGGTCGACGAGCCGGGCGTCGGCCAGGCCCGCCACGTACGCCTCGGCGTGGGCCCGGGGCACGATGCCGTCGCACACCCCGTGCACCACAAGGGTGGGCGCGCCCACCCGCCCCAGGCGGCCCCGGAGCTTGGGGTCGTGCAGGTAGGGGTTCCAGCCGATGCGGGCCGTGGCGGCGAGCGCCTGGAGCATGGGACGGAGCAGGTCGAAGGGGATCTGCGACGGATCGTCCTCGAATACCGCCATGGCGCGCATCATCGCCGCCACGGGGTGGTCGGGGTCGGCGAACAGGTCGTCGGCCAACTCGGGGAGCGGCCGACCGAAGATCTCGGTGATGGGGGCGCCCTCGACGAAGAGACCCACGGCGTTGACGAGCACCATCCGGCGCACCCGCTCGGGCCAGCGCACCGCCAGCTCGGTGGCGATCCATCCCCCGAGCGACGCCCCCATGAGGTCGCAGTCCTCCAGGCCGAGCCGGTCGAGCACGTCCAGGAGATGGAACGCCGCATCCTCCACGTCGTCGATGTGCTCGATGCCCTGCGACGCGCCGAAGCCGGGGAACATGGGAGCCACCACCCGGCGGGTGGCGGCCAGCTGCTCGAGCAGCGCCGAGCCGGGTGACTCCCCCTGGGCGGAGTGGAGGTAGACGAGCGGGACCCCGCCACCCTCGCCCCCGTCGTGGACCTCGATCCGGCCCACGGCGGTGTCGAGCCCGCCCGCCACGAGCTGCGTCACGAGACCGCCGCCGCCGGCGCGGACCGGTCCGTCCCCGGAAAGCGCGACCGCAGGCCCGGCATGACCTCGGTGGCGAACAGCTCGAGGTTCCGCCTGGTGTCCTCGGCCGGCAACGTCCCGAGCTGGAAGAGCCCGAGCAGGTTGCCGACCCCGAGCCGCTCGACGTCGGCGGCCAGCAGCTCGGTGACGGTGGCGGGCGATCCGACGATGGCGTAGTGGCCCTCCACCACCTGGTCCCAGGTCTTCAGATTGAGGGCGAAGGTGCCGGCGTTCTTGACGATGTTCTCCACCGACTGCACCGACGTGTAGCCCGGGGGCGAGATGTTGATGCCGGGGAGCAGCCGGCGGACGAAGTACCAGAAGTGCTCCTCGAACCGGCGCCGGGCCTCCTCGTCGGTCTCGGCCACGAAGATCGGCACCAGCCATCCCAGCTGCAGCGGGTCGGCCTCGTACCCCTCGCGGGTGCAGGCGTCGCGCATCAGGGCGAACATCCGCTCGAACACGCTGATGTGGAAGTACGGGATCCCCATGTAGGCGTAGCGGTGCCGGGCCACGAATTCGAGCGTCTCGAAGGACCCGGCGCCGGGGATCCAGATCTCCGGATGCGGCTGCTGGATCGGGCGGGGCCAGGGGTTCACGTACCGCAGCTTGTAGTGCTTGCCCACGAACTCGAACGGGCCGGGCTCGGTCCACGCCCGGATGATGAGGTCGTGGGCCTCGGCGAAGCGCGCCCGGGCCTGGGTGGGGTTGAGCGAGAAGGAGTAGTACTCGGGGCCGCCCCCCACCACCATGCCGGCGATCAGCCGGCCGCCGCTCAGGCAGTCGATCATGGCGAACTCCTCGGCCACCCGTGTGGGCGGGTCGTACAGCGGCAGGGCGTTGCCCACCACCGCGATGCGCACCCGTGACGTCTGTCGGGCCAGGATCGACGCGATCAGGTTGGGCGACGGCATGAGGCCGTAGGCGTTCTGGTGGTGCTCGTTGACGCACACACCGTCGAAGCCGAGCTCCTCGGCGTACACCAGCTCGTCGATGTAGCGGTTGTAGAGCGCGCCCCCCGACGCCGGGTCGAAGAATTCGTTGGGGCACGTGATCCATGCCGGCCCGTCGTAGTCGGGGGGGAGCCCCGGGTACGGCATGAGGTGGAAGCTGAAGAACCGCACGTCGAGCCTCCTCGTCGACCGGCTGGGGCGGCGGTCATCGTACCGCCCGTCCCCGGACGCCGGTCAGCCCGGTGGCGTGGGGGCGACCCCGTCGTGCTCGCGCCCGCGTTCGGCCGCCTCGAGCGGCCCGTAGCCGGTGCGCTCGAGCTCCTCGGCCAGCTCGGGGCCGCCGCTCGCCACGATGCGCCCCCGCACCAGCACGTGCACGGCGTCGGGACGCAGCACCGACAGCAGGCGCCGGTAATGGGTGATGGCCAGCACCCCGAGCCCCCACTCCTCGACCCCCTGGCGGATGCGGACGGCCACGTCGCGCAGCCCGTCCACGTCGATGCCCGAGTCCAGCTCGTCGAGGACGGCGACTGTCGGACGCACCAACGCCAGCTGCAGCGTCTCGCTGCGCTTGCGCTCCCCGCCCGACAGGTCGACGTTGAGGGACCGCTCGAGCAGCGGGGCCCCGAGCCCCACCCGGGTGGCTTCGACCGCGGCCGCGGCCCGCACGGCGGCGGCGTCCATGCCGACCCGGCCGGCCAGGGCCTCGGTGAGGACCTGCTCGAGGCGCACCCCGGGCACCTCGACGGGATACTGCGGCGCCAGGAAGAGGCCGAGGCGGGCCCGGCGCCACGGTTCGAGGGCCAGGAGGTCCTGGCCGTCGAGGGTGACCTCACCGCCGAGCACGCGATAGCCGGGCTTGCCCATGAGGACGTGGGCCAGGGTGCTCTTGCCCGAGCCGTTGGGCCCCATCACGGCGTGGACCTCGCCGCTGCGCACGGTGAGGTCGACGCCGCGCAGGACCTCGATGCCGGCCACGCCGGCACGCAGCCCCCGCACCACGAGCTCGTGCCCGCCGGCGGGGCCCGACCCCGGGGCGGCGCTCATGGCAGCACCACCGACACGTCGTCGCCGTCGACGCGCAGCGCGTACACCGGCACGGGCTTCGTGGCCGGCAGCGAGCAGGGCTGGCCGGTGCGCAGGTCGAACATCGAGCCGTGCTTCGAGCATTCGATCTCGCAGGCGGCGCCGAGCACCTCACCGTCGGACAGCGAGTAGTCCTCGTGGCTGCAGGTGTCCCCGATGGCGAAGAAGTCGTCCCCGACGCGCACCAGCGCGATCCGGTGGGCCCCGACCTCGAAGCGCCGGGCCGTGCCGTCCTCCATCTCGTCGCGCCGGCACAGGCGCACCACGTCACCCACGGGGGCCGCCGGGTGTGTCCGCGCCGCGCTCGGCCGGGAGGCGTCCGGCCAGACGGGCCGCCACCGCCTCCTCCACCCAGGCGCCGATGCCCGGGAACGGGGCCCGCCCGGCCAGGTCCGAAAAGAACCCCAGCACCACCAGGCGCTCGGCCACCGACGGCTCGATGCCCCGTGTCTCGAGGTAGTACCGCTGCTCCTCGTCGATGGGACCCACCGTCGACGCGTGGCTGCAGCGGACGTCGTTCTCGTCGATGTCGAGGTTGGGCACCGAGTCGGCCCGGGCGCCCTCGGACAGGACGAGGTTGTGGTTCGTCTGGAAGGCGTTGGCCCCGTGTGCCCCCTTGCGGATGCGGATCAAACCGCTGTACACCGACCGGGCCACATCCGCCACCGCCCCCTCGAACAACAGCTCGCTCTCGGTGCGCGGGGCGTGGTGGTCCTGGGTGGTCCGGAAGTCGTGGACCTGCCCGGCGGTGCCGAGGTAGGCGGCCAGCAGTGAGGCCCGTCCCGCCTGCCCCACCAGGTCCGAGTCGGTGTGCACGCGGGCGTATACACCGCCCAGGCCCACCCGGCTGGCCTGCACGGCGATGGAGGTGGCGGCGGCGTCGAGGACCTGGAGGTTGGCGTAGCGCAGGCGGGCGTCGTCGGCCACGTCGAGCTCGGTCACGGGGAGCACCAGCGTGGTCCGGGGGACCGGTCCATGCTCTCCGCCGACCGGACGACCGTCGACCGCCCCGGCGGCGGGGGCGCTGAGCTCGATCACCCCGGCCTCGGCCGAGGTCCCGAGGGACACCACGGTGCGGGGGAACGCCGACACGCCGAGGGCGCCGGGCGCGTCGGCGTCGACGAGGTGCACCACCACCACCGGATCGGCGACGACCGCCTTGCGGGCCACGCGCACCACCACGACGTCGCTCAGAAAGGCGTCGTGGAGCGCGCCGAAGGCGTCGCCCCCCGGCGCCAGGGTGCCGAGCCCGTCGGGCGCCTCCGGTGCGGACCGCCCGCCCGTCACCGAGAGCGCGTCGTCGGGGGAGGACGGAGACATCTCGATCGACAGGACCTGCCCGTTGCGGGTGACGACCAGGCCGGCGCGCCGACCGAGGGCGTCGGCCAGGGCCCGGGCCCGGTCGAGGGCGTGGGACGGGTCGGCGCCGGGACCCGGTGCGGGCCCGTAGGCGTCGAGGTCGAAGCGGTCGATGCCGCTGTAACGCCACACCTCCTCGGCCTCGGTGGGCACCGAGGCGGCGGCGAAGCGCTCCCACGCCTCGGCCCGGCGCCGCACCAGCCAGTCGGGGCCGCCCAGCGTCGACGAGACGTCGGCGGTGAAGGTGGTCAGGGGGTTCCCTCTCTCGAGCGGGCAGCCGGGGCGGCGACCCAGCCACGGGCAGCCGGGCCGATCCTACCGGCCGTAGTGTGGCGGCCATGCCCGACTCCGAGGTGCTCACCATCGAACGCGACGGCCACGTCGCCACCCTGTGGCTCGACCGGGCCGAGGCCCGCAACGCCATGGGTCCGGCCTTCTGGAACGACCTCCCCCTGGCCATGGCCGAGCTGTCGGCCGACTCGTCGGTGCGGGCCGTGGTCGTCGCCGCCCGGGGGCCGCACTTCAGCGTCGGCCTCGACCTGAAGGCCATGGCGTCGATGCTCATGGCCCCGGCCGGGGGCGCGGCCGGGGACAGGCCCGCCGGCAACGGCGCCACCGCCCCCTCCATGGCGTCGCGGGCGGCGGCGGCCCGGGCTGGCGTCCTGCGCATGCAGCGGTCGGTCACCTCGGTGGCCGAGTGCCCCAAGCCGGTGGTCGCCGCGGTGCACGGGTACTGCATCGGCGGCGGCGTCGACCTCGTGTCGGCGTGCGACATCCGCGTGGCCAGCGCCGACGCCGTGTTCTCGGTGCGCGAGACGCGCGTGGCCATCGTGGCCGACCTCGGGAGCCTCCAGCGCCTGCCGCGCATCATCGGCAAGGGCCACATGGCCGAGCTCGCCCTGACCGGCAAGGACATCACCGCGGCGCGGGCCAAGGAGATCGGGCTGGTGAACGACGTGCTCGCCGACGCCGACGCGACGCTGGCAGCGGCGCGGGACATGGCCCGGGAGATCGCCGCCAACTCGCCGCTGGCCGTCCAGGGCACGAAGGCGGTGCTGGCCGCGTGCGAGGACAGGTCCGTGCCCGACGGCCTCGACTACGTGGCCACCTGGAATGCCGGCTTCCTCGGCTCCGACGACCTCACCGAGGCCATGACGGCGTTCCTCGAAAAGCGCCCCCCGCAATTCCGCGGCACCTGAGCCGCCCGGTGCCGCCGCCCGGTCAGCGCCGACGCCAGGGCCAGCGGCGACGCCCCGGGGACGCCCGCCGCTCGTCGTGCTCGACCTGGGCCACGGTCTCGGGCACCACCGCGTCGATGATGTCCTCGGCCTGCTCGAGCAGCTGGACGACGTCGGGGCCGCCCGGACCGGGCTCGTCCTCGACGGGGGGCTCCACCAGCGAACCGTGCACCCACCCGACGTCGGCCAGGCGCCGGGCGTAGGACCCGCAGTCCTCGGGACAGCGCCACGGGGCCTCGGGCGCGAGGTCGAGGCCGCAGAAACGCACCACCTCGCCGGAGGCGTAGGTGCGGCTCTGGAAGTTCTTGCACTCCTCGCGCATGGGCACGGTGACATCCTCCCACTCCCGGGCGCAACGGCGGGTCGGGGCGGCGCGCTCGGACCGCTCAGCCGACCGAACCCTCCATCTGCAGCTCGATGAGCCGGCTCCACTCCACGGCGTACTCCATGGGCAGCGTCCGGACCACGGGCTCGATGAAGCCGTTGACGATCATGCTCATGGCCTGGCTCTCCGACAGGCCCCGGCTCATCAGGTAGAAGAGCTGGTCCTCGCCGATCTTGGACACGGTCGCCTCGTGGCCGATGTGGGCGTCGCGCTCCTCGACCTCCATGTAGGGCTTCGTCTCCGAGGTGGAGTGCTCGTCGAGGATGAGGGCGTCGCAGCGCACGAAGCTCTTGGCGTGCTTGGCCCCCTCCTCCACCCGGACGAGGCCCCGGTAGGTCGACACGCCACCGTCCTTGGAGATCGACTTCGACACGATGGTGGAGGTGGTCTCGGGGGCGGCGTGGACCATCTTCGCTCCGGCGTCCTGGTGCTGGCCCGCCCCGGCGTAGGCCACCGACAGCACCTCGCCCGAAGCCTTGGGCCCCATCAGGTACACCGAGGGGTACTTCATGGTGAGGCGCGACCCGATGTTGCCGTCGATCCACTCGACGTGGGCCTCGGCCTCGGCCCGGGCCCGCTTGGTCACCAGGTTGTAGACGTTGTTGGACCAGTTCTGAATGGTCGTGTACGTGATGCGCGACCCGGGCAGCGCCACCAGCTCGACCACCGCCGAGTGGAGGGAGTCGGTCGAGTACACGGGCGCGGAGCACCCCTCGACGTAGTGCACCTGGGAACCCTCGTCGGCGATGATGAGCGTCCGCTCGAACTGCCCCATGTTCTCGGTGTTGATCCGGAAGTAGGCCTGCAGCGGCAGTTCGACCTGGACGCCGGGTGGCACGTAGATGAACGACCCGCCCGACCACACCGCCGAGTTGAGGGCGGCGAATTTGTTGTCGTTGGGCGGGATGATGGTGCCGAACCACCGCCGCACCAGCTCCGGGTAGTCGCGCACCGCCGTGTCCATGTCGCAGAACAGCACGCCCTGGGCCTCGAGGTCGGCGCGGTTGCGATGGAAGACGACCTCGGAGTTGTGGACGACGAACCCCTCGGCCACGAAGTTGTGGTGTCCGCGCACCTCGATGTCGAAGACCGGCTCGACGCCGACGGACTCGATGGCGTCGACCCTGACGAATCCGAGCATCTCGCTCGTGTGGGCCTGGAAGACAGTGCCCTTGGCCGTCCGGTACGTGTGCGCGTACCGGCGGCGGCCCAATCGGTCACGCCGCCGCGGTGAACGGGCGGGGAGCTGGTCGAACGGACCGCTCAGCCTGAGATGGTAGGCCTGCATGATGCGGTCGCGGTCGAAGGGGTGGCGATTGCGGACGTCGATGACCCGGCTGCTCCCGATGCCGCACAACGCCACCAGCTCCTTGAGCTGCGAGAGCAAGGCGCGGTTGGCGCTGCAGAACATGGCGTCCTTGGACGTGGGGTGGTCCCGCACGTAGCCGTCGGCGTCGAGCAGCCCGGCCACGAGTGCCAGGCGCTGGGCCCGGGGGAGGCCGTAGCACCATTCGGGGAGGTGCTTGGTGTGTGCCGTCCCGCCCAGCCCGTTCAGCTCGACGAACTCGGCCAGCGCTGCGGTCCCCTTTCCCCGGAGACGGCTGCCGTCGGGCGACAGCACCAGCTCGATGCCGAACAGCGCGTGCGTCACACGGCGGATCTCCTCCACCAGCTCCACGTCGGTCTGGTCGACGGCGATCTCGACGACGGGATACGGACCCCGCTTGACGAAGCCGTCGCCCAGGTACACGCCCGCCCACCAGCACAGGTCCTCGGAGGTCGTCGTGGGGTAGTGGGCACCCTCGGGCCGATCCGGTACGAGCAAGGATGCGGACGTACCGAAATCCGGGACGTCGGTGGCGATGGCGACCAGATCGCCGGTGCGGAGGTCCTCCACCGGCACCCACACGGCGCGGTAGCGGGCCTTCTTGGCGCCCGGCTGCCGCTCGTCGCGCAGGACGAGGAAGGGGTGGTTGGCCGAGGCGCCGATGGTACGCCCCCGGGCCGTGATCTCGAAGACTTCCTTGTCACCCGAGCAACCGTGGGCGATGACNCGACCGGTCGTCATCTGCTTCGAGGCCTCGTCCAGCGAGAAGACCTCGTCGCCCGGCACCAGTTCCTTGATGGGCCGCATGCCGGACGTGGTCCACACGCGCGTCGACCCCCGGAGGCACTCGTACTGGGCCGTCACACCGGCCAGGTATTTGCGCTCGGCCTCGGGGATGCCGAGCTTCTCGTAGGTCGACTTGATCGAGTCGGGCAGGGCGTCCCAGTCCTTCACCTGCCCCTCGGTGGGCTTCACGTAGTAGTAGATGTCGTCGAAGTCGAGGTCCGGCATGTTGACCGCGAACCACGGCGCCATGGGCTTGGCGTAGAAGCGCTTGAGCGCCTTGAGCCGGAAGTCGCGCATCCACTGCGGCTCCCCCTTGCGCTCCGACATCTCGAGCACGATCTCCGCCGACAGGCCCTTCTTCGGCTTGAAGACGTAGTCCTCGGCGTCGCTCCAGCCGAGCTTGTACCGCCCAAGGTCGAGATCTGTCGTGGTCATCGTCACCTCTGCCCGCCGGGCCGGCCCCGTGGGGCACGTTCCGGCCGGGTGCTCCGGGTCGCTGGGGGATTTCTCCTATCCAGATAGTAACAACCCTGGGCGGGTGGTGCGACCGCATGGCGCCCCGTCTGGGATCATCCTGCCGTGCCCCCCGCCGACCCCGGACCCCTCCCCACCGGCGCCCCGACGCCCAGCACCCCGGCGCCCAGCACCCCGGCGCCCAGCACCCCGGCGCCCGCCACCGCCCCGGGCGCCACCCCGGCGACGGCCGACGGGTCGGGGCCGCCCAGGGCGGCGCGGCGCCCGATGGTGCTCGAGGCCCACGGCGACCGCCGGGTGGACGACTGGTTCTGGCTGCGCCAGCGCGACGATCCCGAGGTGC
>JGI12269J14319_10004374_pt1 | contig 12930 bp, 10 predicted proteins | sample PeaSoiSIISIP2007_FD_14319 | JGI IMG/M metagenome (IMG submission 14319) | reverse complement strand
TTTCCGTACAGGTCCGTAAAAGCCCGTACTAGCCGCGTATAGTCGGGCATCCAGTCGAGCTCGAAAAGAATCTCGCTATCTTCGGGCACGACAAAGTCGCGTCGCGCCAAACGCACCAACAGGTAACACATCGCGTAGACCGACAGCGTGGTGAAGAAAGTTAGCCGTATGGCTTCATCGTTGTAAACTGGACCATTGCTGTGCCATAGCGCGCCATCGCTCGAATCCGGGCGAGAATGCGTATAGTTGCATAGCTTCTGGTACGCGACTGCGAGCAATTCATCGTCCTCGAAAATCCACTTCCCGTCACCCTTGCTGAGACTGCCCGACAACCGTCTCCGGCACCGTGTAAAATTCAGATCGGAAGTCCCCGCTTTCCAAGCCACGTAATCCTTATCGGTCGGATTCAGGGTTCCATACGCGCCGATCATTGCCAGTTCGAGGGCCGTCCGCAATTCGGCGAGCGCGGCTCGGTAAAAGCCATGCAGAAAGTTGAACGTCGCGCACTGGAAGCAATCGGCGGCGTCCAGCATGCAATTGTATATCTCGTCCGGCGTGCTCGAGTTCCCAATCGCCTTGATCCAATCGCACCGAAGGCCGTGCATAAGCCGGAGCCGCAAACCGTTATGGTCGGAGATTCTGATCGAAACGTCTTCCGGAAGGTGCATTATGCCGTCCCAGATGTCCTCATCAATCAATTGGGACGGCGGCGCGTCTTGCCCTTCGCTGATAGCGAACTCATGCGGCTCGAGCATGCTTCGGACCGCGCGAAAATCCGTGAGTGGCAGCCTCTTCGACATGCGGCGAGTATAGCGCGGCGCGGGCCGCGCAATCCAGTTGCGCCGCGAAGGACTACATCCATGTTCGCTTATGGCACTTTTCGACTGTTTGGGGCATTCCGTCAACTCGGCGGCGGTCGATCGCGAAGCAGACGCAACGAAGAGCAATCTGTCGAAGCTTTTTGGGCGGCCCCTTGACCTGAGCCCGAAGTTTCATTCATGCTTAAACAGAGTCCGTTCTGCATTTGGCCGCGGCAACATCGAGCGATTCGAGGCGGGCTATTCCTCGACGTGACGCAGCGCCCGGGAAGCGGGCGCTGTCGCCGGCGCGTGCGCTACTTCGGCATCACCCATTTCATCACGTGGGTTCCCGCGAGGCAGGTTTCGCCCGCCTGGTTCAGGACCTCGATCTTGGCGCGGGTGCGTCCGGCTTCCTTGTCGACCGCCTCGACCGTGTAGCGCGCGGTCAAGGTATCGTGGATGAAGACCGGCTTGACGAAGCGGATCCTGTCGTAGCCGAGCGAGACGGGCACGGCGACGCTGCCGCGCTCGATCGAGCGGCGCGACATCATGGAGGAGGTCGTCGAGCAGAGGCTCATGACGAGTGCCCCGTGCGCGATGCGCCGGCCGAAGGCGGTCGTCTTGGCGAACTCCTCGTTGACGTGGATGGGATCGAAGTCGCCGCTGATGCCGGCGAAGAGCATCAGGTCGCTCTCCGCGATCGTCTTCGAGAACTCGCAAGTCTCGCCTATCTTGAGATGCGGGTCGATCGCCATGTCAGCCTCCCATACCGAAAAAGAGCGCCACCTCGTCCGCCTGGCCCTCGAGCATGGCGCGGCCGCCGAGGGTGCGGCAGCCGCAGGCCTGCGCGTGGCGCAGAAGCGGGGTCAAGGGCGGCTTCATGATGATGTCGACGACGAGAAGTGCCGGGTCGAGCCGGCCGAGCTCGGCCGGCAGCCCGTCGCCCGGCGCCATGCCGACGGGGGTCGCATTGACGAGCATGTCGCACCCCTCGACCGTGGGTGCTGCCGTGCGCACCGCAAGGTGGGGGTAAGCGGCGGCGACGCGCGCCGCGAGGTCTCGAGCCTTCCCCTCGTCCACATCGAAGAGCGTCAAGCCGGCGACAGCGGCCTCCGCAAGCGCAAAGGCGACGGCGCTGCCGGCACCACCCGCTCCCAATTGCATGACGCGCCGGCCGGCAACCTCGATGCCCTCCCCGCGCAAGCCGCGGATCAAGCCGCGGCCGTCGAACATGTCGCCCGACCAGCTCCCGTCCGTCTCACGGCGCATGGCGTTGATGGCACCCACCCGCGCGCCCGTCGGCAGGAGCCGGTCCACATGAGGGAGGATGCGCACCTTGTAGGGCACCGTGATGATGAGGCCGTCGAGGTTGGCGAGCGACTTGAGCCCGCGCACGGAGGCATCGAAGGACTCGGGCAGCACGTGCAGAGGCACCAGGATCGCGTTCCTACCCGCGGCGCGGAAGCGGCCCGTCATCACCTCGGGCGAGCGCACCTGCTCGATGGGATCGCCGATGATGCCGTAAAGGCGCGTGGCGCCGTTGACGAGGTCGCGGGACTCATCGAGCGCGGTCATTGCGCGGCCTCGGCACTCGGGTCGATGAGTGCCAGGCGCGGCGAGACCCGCCGCCCCGGCTTTTCCGCCAAGTCGCGGAGAAGGCCCATCTTGTCGGGGAGAAAGAGGCGGGCGTCCATGGTCTTGAGCTCGCGCGCGAGCTTGGGACGGAAGGCCATCTGCGCCAGCACGTGCGTCTCGAGATCGATCCCCGGGGCCAGCTCGATGAGCTCGAGCCCGCCTTCGCTCAGGCGGAAGACGGCGCGCTCGGTGACGTAGAGGACGCGTTGCCCGCGCGCCTGCCCGTAGCTCCCGCTATAAGTGATCTCCTCGACCGCAGGCACGAACTTGCGCTTCCCCCCGTCGCGCGCGATGCGCGTCACCCCGCCGGGCCAGGCGATCTCGCTCCGGCCTGCGTTGAAGGTGCCGCTGAAGATCACGCATTTCGCATTCTGGCTGATGTTGATGAAGCCGCCGGGACCGATGATGCGGCCGCCGAAGCGGCTCACGTTCACGTTGCCTTGCGCGTCGACCTCCGCGAAGGAGAGGAAGGCGAGGTCGAGCCCGCCGCCGTCGTAGAAATCGAACTGGTAGGGCTGGTCGATCATGGCGGCGAAGTTGCGCGAGGCCCCGGCCTCGTTCCCCGAGGCCGGCGCCCCGCCGATGAGCCCCTGCTCGTTGGTGAGGCAGACCTCGTCGAGCACGCCCTCCTCGGCGGCGATATTCGCGATCCCCGTCGAGATGCCGGAGCCGAGGTTGCAGATGGCACCGGCGAAGAGCTCGCACGCCGCGCGCCGCGCGATCACCTTGCGCGCGTCGAACGGCAGCACCGGGATGTCCGCGAGGGGAACCTTGAGCTCGCCGGCATAGGCGGGGCTATAGGCGGTGCGGTAGGTCTGGCGCTGCTCGGGCTCGACCACCACGAGATCGACGAGGATGCCCGGGACCTTGACGTGCTTCGCGGGCAGTGTGCCGCGCTTGGCGAGGCGCTTCACCTGCACGATGACGACCCCGCCGCAGCGCCGTGATGCTTGCGCCTCGGACAGCATCTCGCCGAAGACCGCCTCCTCCTCCATGCTGATGTTGCCGTCCTCGTCCGCCGTGGTGCCGCGCAGAAGACAGACGTCGATGTGGAAGGGCTTGTAGAAGAGATACTCCTTGCCGCGGAAGTGGACGAGCTCGACGAGGTCCTCGGTCGCACTCTTGCTCTGGCGCCCGCCGCCGTGGCGCGGATCGACGAAGGTGTGAAGGCCCGTCTCGGTCAAGAGCCCCGGTCGTCCCGCGGCCATCTCGCGGGTGAGGAGCGAGAGCGACCCCTGCGGCAAAGTATAGCCCTCGATCTTGTCGGCGAGCGAGAGCTCGGAAAGCTTGGGCGAGTTCACGAAGGTGCCGCCCACGTCGCGCTTGAGCAGGCCCTCGTGCGCGAAATGGCCGACGCCCAAGCTGGCATCGTCGCCGAGTCCGACCGGATGGACGACGGTGAGCNCGCGCGGCTCGCCCGTCGNCGAGGAAGCGNCGCTCGACCGCCGNCATCACNGCNTCGGGCACCGCGTGNCCGCCGCCCGAGCCGCCCACNAGCANGGTGTCGCCCGAGCGGATGATCTTGACCGCCTCGTCAGCCGTAACGCGTCTCACTTTAGTCCTCCGTNTCTCGTTCAAAACTGTCCGGCAAAATGGCAGGCCGCGAAGTGCCCGGGGCGATGCTCGGCAAGCGGCGGGGCTACCTCCGTGCAGATCGGCTGAGCAAGCGGGCAGCGCGTCCGGAAACGGCAGCCGGACGGCGGGTCGATGGCGCTCGGCGGCTCGCCCGCAAGCTGCAAGTGCTGCCGCCGCGACTCGATCGCGGCATCGGGGATCGGCACCGCCGAGATCAGGTGGCGGGTATAGGGATGGAGCGGGGACTCGAAGAGGGCCGCCGCAGGGGCTATCTCGGCGACCTTGCCGAGATAAAGCACGACGATGCGCTCCGAGATGTGGCGCACCACCGCGAGGTCGTGGGCGATGAAGAGATAGGCGAGCCCGTAGCGCTCCTGGAGATCGATGAGGAGGTTGATGATCTGCGCCTGGATGTTGACATCGAGGGCCGAGATCGGCTCGTCCGCGACGATGAAATCCGGGCGCACGGCGAGCGCGCGCGCAATCGAGATGCGCTGGCGCTGGCCGCCCGAGAACTCGTGCGGGTAGCGTTGGGCCGCCTTGGGCGAGAGCCCCACCACGTTGAGGAGCTCGTCCACGTGGGCACTCGTCTCGCGCGCACCCTTGGTGATGCGGTGGAAGACGAGCGGCTCGCCGAGAATCTGGCCCACCGTCATGCGCGGGTTGAGCGAGGCGTAGGGGTCCTGGAACACCATCTGCATGCGCCGGCGCAAGGGACGGATGGCGGATGGCTGGCTTTGCGCGATCTCCTGCCCGGCGAGGCGGATCGAGCCCGCGTCGGGCCGGTGGATGCGGACGAGGACGCGGGCGAGCGTCGATTTGCCGCAGCCCGACTCGCCGACGAGCCCCACCGTCTCGCCCTGGGCCACGTCGAAATCGACGCCGTCGACCGCGCGCACGACGCGGGTGGGGCCGAATAGCCCGGCGCGGGGGAGCGGGAAGTGCTTGACGACCCCGCGCGCCTCGAGCAACCGCTCGCCGCGCGCGAGCGTCGCCTCGACGCCGTGATCGAAGGGCTTGGCCTCCGCTTTCGCCTCCGCCGCTAGGGCGTCCTCCGCCCTTGGCCCGACGAGGCTGCGGCCTGCTTGCGTCACCCAGCAGCGCGCGCGGCGCCCGGGGGCCACCTCCGCGAGCGGGGGATGCTCGACGCATTTGGCGATGCGGAAGGGGCAGCGCTCGGCGAAGCGGCAGCCCGCGGCATGCGCGAGCGGATCGGGGGGTGCGCCCTCGATCGTGGTGAGGCGCTTGCCCTCGAGAGCGCCGCGGTCGATGCGGGGCACGGCGTTGATGAGGGCCCAGCTATAGGGATGCCGCGGGTCGGAGAGAAGGGCCTCCGCCGGCCCTTCCTCGACCACCTCGCCCGCGTACATCACGATGACGCGCGCGCACACGCCGGCGATGACGCCGAGATCGTGGCTGATCAGCACGATGGCGGTGCCGAAGTCGCGGTTGAGCTCGCGCAAAAGATCGAGGATCTGGGCCTGGATCGTCACGTCGAGTGCGGTGGTGGGCTCGTCGGCGAGGAGGAGGGCCGGGTCGTTGCTCATGCCGATGGCCAGCGCCACGCGCTGGCGCATGCCGCCCGAGAACTGGTGCGGATAGCTGTGGATCGCGCGCTCGGGTGCCGTGATGCCCATGCGTCCGAGCAGCTTGACCGCGCGCTCGGCCGCCGCGTCCGCCGTGTAGCGCCCGTGCACGACCATGGTCTCGACGAGCTGGCGCGCGATGCGCAGCACCGGGTTGAGCGAGGTCATCGGGTCCTGGAAGACCATGGCGATGCCCCCGCCGCGGAGCGCGCGCAGCTCGCCCGGCGTCATCGCCATCACGTCGCGGCCCTGGAAGCGGATCTCCCCGCCCGTGATGCGGCTCGGCTCCTCGAGCAGGCGCATGAGCGAGAGGGCCGTCACACTCTTCCCCGAGCCCGACTCGCCGACGATGCCGAGCGTCTCGCCCGCCGCGACCGAGAAGCTGACGCCGTCGACCGCGTGCACGATGCCCTCGTCGGTGAAGAACTGCGTCTTGAGATCGCGCACCTCGAGCACCGGAGGTGCCGCAGCGGAGAGGATGGCGACTGCGCTCGCCGGCCTTTCGCTCCGCCCGTTCGGTTGTGCCGCCGTCATCGCCGGCGCGCCTTGGGGTCGAGCCAATCGCGGATGCCGTCGCCGAGGAAATTGAAGCCGAGCACGATGGTGAGGATGGCAAGCCCGGGAAAGGCCGCGACCCACCATTGCTCGACGAGCTCGCGCCCCTCGGCCACCATCGAGCCCCACTCGGGCGTCGGCGGCACCACGCCGAGCCCGAGGAACGAGAGGCCGGCGAAGGTGATGATCGCGTTGCCGACGTCGAGCGTCACCAGCACGACCAGCGGCCCGATCGCGTTCGGGATGATGTGGCGGAGGAGGATGCGCGCCGGCGTGAGACCCACGACGGTTGCCGCCTCGACGTACTCGTGCGAGCGCTGTACCAGCACGAGGCTCCTCGCCAGCCGCGCGAACTTCGGCCACCACACGACGAGCATGGCGATGATGGTGTTGGTGGTGCCGATGCCGAGCGCAGCCGCGATCGCGAGGGCCAGGATGATCGGCGGGAAGCAGAGCACGAGGTCGGTCGCCCGCATGATGAGCTCCTCGACCGCACCGCGCGCATAGGCGGCGATCCCGCCCAAGAGCGTGCCGAAGACGGCACCCACGACGACGACGATGAAGCCGGTCGAGAGCGAGATGCGCGCGCCGTAGAGCAGGCGCGTGAGATCGTCGCGCCCGAGCGCGTCGGTACCGAGCCAATGAGCGGCCTCGGGCGGCTGGAGCCGCTTGGTGACCTCGACCGTGTCGGGCAGATAGGGCAAGATCAGGGGTGCTAGGAGCGCCACCAGGATCCAGGCGAGGATGATCGCGGCCCCCAGGCTCGCGAGCCCGTAGCGCCGGAGCCAGCGCCGCCTGCGCGAGGCGGGCAGCGGCACGGAAGCCGCCGCCAAGGCCGGCCGGGCGGCTGTTGCCGTCATCGCACCACCCGCGGGTCCATGAGCGCATAACTGATGTCGATCAGGAGGTTGATGACGAGGTAGGTGACCGCGACGATAAGCGTAATGCCCATGATGGCCGGGAAGTCGAGGGCGGCGGCACTGGTGAACGTGTAGCGGCCGAGGCCGGGCCAGGAGAAGACCGTCTCCGTCATCACGGCACCGGTCAAGAGGTTCGCGTAGGCGAGCCCGCCCAAGGTCACGACCGGGATGAGCGCGTTGGGCAGCACGTGACCGAGGATGACGCGCCACTCGCTCAAGCCCTTAGCGCGCGCCATGCGGACATAGTCCTGCTGCATGCTCTCGAGCATGCTCGCGCGCGTCGTGCGCGTGAGGAGGCCGAGCGTCGCCGCCGCGAGCACGAGCGAAGGCAGGATGAGGTGTGCCAAGGCATCGCGGAAGGCCGCCCAGTCGCCCGCGAGTGCGGTATCGACGAGGTAGAGCCCGGTCACCGTCGGCGGCGGGAAGGCGATGGGATCGAGCCGGCCGGGGCCGGGAGCGACCTGGAGCCCGCCGTAGAAGAGTGCGAGCATGATGAAGGCGAGCCAGAAGGTGGGCGAGGAGACGCCGACGAGCGAGACGAGGCGCGCCAAATGATCGATCCAGCTGTCGCGGCGCACCGCGGCGATGATGCCGAGCGGGATGCCGACGACGAGTGCCAACAGGAAGCCGACGCTGGCAAGCTCGAGCGTCGCAGGTGCAAACTGCTCGATGTCGTCGAGCACGGGCCGCTGCGAGGCGATCGAGATGCCGAGATCGCCGTGGACGAGACCCTTGAGGAAAACGAAATAGCGCTCCCACAACGGCAGATCGAGGCCGTACTTGGCGCGCCAGGCGGCGACGAACTCCTTGTTCGAGGCGGCAACGTCGCCGAGCTGGGCGAGCACCGGATCGCCGGGGACGGTATTGGCGATGAGAAAGATGACGAGCGTCGCCAGGAGCGCCATGACGACCGACAGCCCGAGCCGGGAGACGACGTAGCGCAGCATCGCTCACTCGCTCCCGGAGAGCGCGCAAAAAGACCGACGGCCAGGCGGCGTGCTCAGCTTTTCCTCCCTGCCCCTCTCCCATTTTAGATCGTTCTAAGGTTTTCCGTGACGCGGTGTCAATTCCTGATTACGATGCGCCTCCTCGCCCTTCCGCTCTCTCCGATCTGGGCGGTGGGCGGGGGAGACCCGGCAAAGGGGCGGAGGCGAAGATGGCACAAATCGAGATCGAGCGGGAGCCGGACGAGCGCCACCGCATGATGCGCGAGACGGCGCGCAGCTTCGCCGAGCGCGAGATCCGCCCGCTCGCGAACGAGCTGGACGATGCCGAGCGCTTCCCCGCCGAGCTCTACGACAAGATGGCGGCACTCGGCATGTTCGGCATCACGCTCCCCGAGGCGCTCGGGGGTGCGGGTGCGGACGTGCTCTCCTACGCGCTCGTCATGGAGGAGCTCGGCCGCGGCTATTCCTCGATTGCCGACCAATGCGGGCTGATCGAGCTCGTCGGCACCTTGCTCGCCGAGCACGGCAGCGCCGAGCAGCACAGGCGTTACTTGCGCCCCCTACTCGAGGCCAAGCGGCGCTGCGCCTATGCGCTCACGGAAGCGGAGGCGGGCTCGGACCTCTCCTCGATCAGGACGACCGCGGTCGAGACCGCGGACGGGTGGCGCCTTTCGGGCGCCAAGCTGTGGATCCACAATGCGCCGGTCGCGGACTTCGCCGTGGTGCTGGCGCGCACCGCACCGGAGCTCGGAAAGCGCGGCATGAGCATCTTCCTCGTCGACCGCGAGATGCCGGGCTTCCGCGCCGGGCGCAAGGAGCACAAGATGGGCCAGCGCGCCTCCCAGGTGGGCGCACTCGAGTTCGAGGACGTCCGCCTCGGCAAGGATGCGCTCCTGGGTCCGCTCAATCGCGGCTTTCATCTCATGATGGCGCTCCTCGACAAGGGGCGGGTCGGGATCGCGGCCTTGGCCCTCGGCATCCTCCAGGCCGCACTCGAGGCCTCGATCGATTATGCGAAGGCGCGGCGCCAGTTCGGCCGGGCCATCGCCGAGTTCCAGGCGGTGCAGTGGATGATCGCGGACATGGCGAAGGACGCGCACGCGGCGCGCCTGATGATCCGCCACGCCGCCCTTCTCCTCGATCGCGGCGAGCGGGCGAGCGTGGAATGCTCGATGGCCAAGTGCTTTGCCGCCGATGCGGCGGTTGCGCACACGGCGAATGCGGTGCAGATCCACGGCGGCATCGGCTATATCCGCGGCATCGAGGTGGAGCGGCTCTACCGCGACGCCAAGATCACCCAGATCTACGAGGGCACGAACCAGATCCAACGCCTCATCATCGCGCGGCAGTTATTGGCATGACGGAGCGGGGAGAGCCAACGCGGCAAGCGCGCCCTAGAGTCCTCGTCACGGGCGCACGGCGCGGCATCGGACGGGCGATCGCCTGGGCGTTTGCCGAGGGCGGCTACGACGTAGTCGTCAACGACCTCGTACGCGACGAGGCGGCCAGGGCGACGCTCGCCGGCATCGAGGCGCGCGGAGGCCGCACGGCCTTCTTGGAGGGCAGCATCGCAGAGACGAGCGCGCATGGCGACCTCGTCGCGCGCGCCTTCGCGGCCTTCGGCGGGCTCGAGGTGCTGGTCAACAATGCCGGCATCTCGGTGAGGAAGCGCGGCGACATGATGGAGGTGACGCCGGAGCGCTTCGACGAGCAGATGGCGACCAATCTGCGCGGCACGTTCTTCCTCACGCAGGAGGTGGCGCGGCGCTGGCTCGCCTCGCCGCCGCCGTCGCATCCGCGCTCGCTCATCACCATCTCCTCGGTGAACGCCGAGATGGTCTCGCCGGACCGCGCCGAATACTGCATCGCCAAGACCGGGCTGGCGATGATGACGAAGCTCTTCGCGGTGCGCCTGGCGGACGCCGGCATCGGGGTCTTCGAGATCAGGCCCGGCATCATCCGTACCGACATGACGGCGGTCGCCAAGGAGCGCTACGACCGGCTCATCGGCGAGGGTATCTCGCCGGTCAAGCGCTGGGGCGAGCCCGCGGACGTGGGGCAGGTCGCCGTGGCGCTTGCCGGCGGCCAATTCCATTTCTCGACCGGCGATGCGTTCTATGTGGACGGCGGCCTGCATATACATCGGATGTGAGGACGAACTGGTGTCCCGATTCGCAGGCGCATCTCACCTGGAAAGATTCGTCATTGCGAGCGCAGCGAAGCAATCCAGTGCGTCTGGCGCGCCCCCCTTGCTGGATTGCTTCGGCGCCCTTCGGGCGCCTCGCAATGACGCGTGTTTTTCTGATGTCGTGAATTTCGGAACCAGGGGACTAGCCGCCGCGCGTCCGCCGCTTTCGCGCGTCGCCGCTCGACTCGCGCACGACGAGCTCGGGCTGGAGCACGACCTCGCGCCGGGGGGCCGAGAGATCGGCCATGCGGTCGAGCAGGAGCCGTGCCGCCGCCTCGCCCATCGCACCCGACTGGATGCGGATGGTGGTGAGTGCGGGCGTCCACAAGGCGGCTTCCCCGAGATCGTCGCAGCCCACGACGGCGAAGTCGCGGCCGGGCTCGCGTCCGCGTTGGCGCAAGCCGAGCATGACGCCGAAGGCGACCACGTCGTTGAAGCACACACTCGCCGTGGGGGGCGCGCGGCGCGCAAGAAGCGCCTTCACCGCCTCGGCCCCGTGGCTGCGCGTCGGCGCGCCGGGGACGTGGAGAGCCGGATCGGGTGCGAGGCCATAGGCCGCGAGCGCCTCGCGGTAGCCCTGCAGCCGCTCGATGCCGGTCGAGCTCAGCTCGGTGCCGCCGATCATGGCGATGCGGCGGTGGCCGAGGGAGACGAGGTGCTCGGTCGCGAGGAACATGCCGCGCCGGTGGGCGTTGCCGGCATAATCGAGGCCCGAGCCGGGAAGGTTGCGCGAGATCAGCACGCAGGCGACGCCGAGCGCGCGCAAGCGGCGCAGGCTCGCGGGATCGGTGCCTTGGGCCGGACAGATGATGAGGCCGTCGGCGTTGTATTCGCGCATGGTCTCGATGAACTGCGCCTGGCGCGCGGGATCCTCCGCCGAATTGCTGAGGAAGACCGTGCGGCCGATGCGCGTGAGTGCGGCCTCGATCGCCGCGGTCAGCTCGGCGAAGTAGGGATTGACGAGCTCGTTGATGGCGACCCCCACCGTGTGGGTGCGCCGCGTCCTCAGGCTCGCAGCACCCCGGTTGTAGACGTAGCCGAGCGCGCGCACCGCCTCCGCCACGCGCTTGCGCGTCGCCTCGGCGACGAGCGGGCTCTTGCGCAGCACAAGGGAGACGGTCGCGGGCGAAACCTGCGCATGTTTGGCGAGATCGCGCAGCGTGAGAGCTCGCGCGCGCGCGGGCTCGCGCTTGCGCCCTCCCCTCATGGGAGGAGCCTTGCGACGCATGAGTGAAAGGATGCCGCCATGAGCGAGAACGTGAGCCTCGCGATCGAGGGCGCTGTCGCCGAGATTCTGCTCGATCGTCCGGAGAAGCTCAACGCGGTCACTCCCGAGATGGCGGCGGCGCTCGCGCGCTATTGCGCGGAGGTCGATCGCGACGACGCGGTGCGCGTGGTCCTCCTCAAGGGTGCCGGCGCGCGCGCGTTTTGCGCCGGCAGCGACCTCAACTCTTTAGCCGAATATCCCTCCGCGTGGAAGTTCCGCAACCGCGTCGAGTACGCCCATGCCGTGCGCAGCGTGCGGAAGCCCGTGGTGGCGGCACTCAAGGGCTGGGTCCTCGGCGGCGGCTGCGAGATGGCGCTCGCCGCGGATATCCGGGTGGCCGGCCTGAGCGTGCGCTGCGGCTTCCCCGAGGTGAAGCGCGGCTGGGTCGGCGGCGGCGGCGCCTCTCAGATGCTGCCCCGCCTCGTGGGCTATGGCCAGGCAATGCGGCTCCTCCTGACGGGCGAGACCATCGCCGGCGAGGAGGCATTACGCCTGGGCCTCGTCGAGATCCTCGTCGAGGACGCGGAGGTCGATGCGCGCGCGCAGAAGCTCTGCCAGGAGATCGCCGCCTTGAGCCCGGTCGCGGTGGAGGCGGTCAAGGCCTCCGTCCGCATGGCGCTCTCGGCCCCCCTCGAGGCGGGCCTGCGCTACGAGAACGAGATGAACACCTTGTGCTTCGCGGCGGGCGACCATCTCGAGGGCATCCGCGCCTTCCGGGAAAAGCGGCCGGCCGAGTTCAAGAAGTAGCGATGGGCGGTAAAATGGGGAAGCGGCGGAGACTCGCGATCATAGGCCTGGGCATGGCGCTCAAGCCCCATCTCAAGAGCCTGGAGGAGCTCGCGGCACGGGTCGAGATCGCGCGCTGCTACACGCCGAGCGAGGCGCGGCGGCAGGCGTTCGCCGCAAGCCACCCCTATCCGCTCGCGGCCACGCTCGACGAGGTGCTCGCCGACCCCACGATCGAGGTGCTTCTGCTGCTGACCCCGCCCAACAGCCATCTAGAGCTGGTCGAGCACGCGGCCGCCGCGGGCAAGCACGTGCTGCTCGAAAAGCCCGTCGAGGTCTCGCTCGCGCGCGCCGAGCGGCTCGTGGCGGCGATGGAGCGTGCCGGGCTCAAGCTCGGCATCGTGCTGCAGCACCGCTTCCGCGCCGTCTCCCGGCGGCTCGCGGGGCTCGTGGCGGCGGGCGAGCTCGGAGGCCTCGTCTCGGGCTCGGCCGCGATCCGCTGGTGGCGGCCGCCCGAATATTTCGCGCAAGCGGGCCGCGGGACCAAGGCGCGCGACGGCGGCGGCGTGCTGCTCACCCAGGCCATCCACACGCTCGATCTCTTCCAGAGTCTCGCCGGGCCCATCACCCATGTCGCCGCCCTTGCCGTCACCTCGCCCTTGCGCAAGATCGACACCGAGGACGTGGCGGGAGCCGCGATCCGCTTCGCCAACGGAGCGATCGGCACCATC
>JGI12269J14319_10004364_pt1 | contig 12958 bp, 9 predicted proteins | sample PeaSoiSIISIP2007_FD_14319 | JGI IMG/M metagenome (IMG submission 14319) | reverse complement strand
GAGCCGGCCCAGGTCGAGGTCGCGGGGAAGATCCTGCGGTTTTCCGTCGACGGATTCTTCCAGAGCCATCTCGGGATGCTTCCGAGGATGGTGGAGGAAGTCGTCGGCGAAGGTCGGGGAGACGAGGCCTGGGACCTGTATTCCGGAGTGGGCCTCTTCGCGGCCCATCTGGAAGACCGGTACGGCATCGTCCACGCCGTGGAAAGCGACCCTTCGGCCGCGAGGTACGCCCCGGGAAACCTGTCGCGGGCGGTCCATCACCGAAGCGGCGTGGAGGATTGGCTGGAGGAGCGCGCCCGAACGGGGATGGGGGGCGGTCCGGACTTCGTGGTGGTCGATCCCCCGCGCCAGGGGATGACGACCCGGGCCATTTCGGCCCTCGTTTCGCTGCGACCCCGGACCGTGCGCTACGTCAGTTGCGCGCACGACACGCTGTGCCGCGACCTGCGACATTTTTTGACCAATTCTTTCCATCTGGATAGGATTGTCCTGATGGATTTGTATCCGCACACCCCCCACATGGAAGTGGTCGTGTCCCTCCACCACGACCCTTGAGTCCCGGAAGCTGTTATTAGATTTAGAATCAGAGTCATCCATTCAAAGGTTCAACGGACACAACCGACACGGGTGCCCCACAAGTGAAGATCGACCTGCACGACAGAAAGCGACATTTCTCCGCCTCGTCTCGGGAAAGGCTCGGACATGCCCCTTGAGAAACGTTCCCCCTCCACGCTGGCCGGAGTCCTCGCGCTCGCCGCGGTGTTCGTGCTCGCCGCCTACATCGTGGTGGTCCCCGACGCCTGGCACCGGGCGACCAACCTGTTCTACTACGCGAACCAGGGCTACCAGCCGGCCCAACCGCTGGACTACAACCACCACCTGCACGCCGGAATCCGCAAGATCCCCTGCCTCTACTGCCACGCGGGCATCGACCGCGGCAGGAAGGGCGTGCTCCCCAGCCTTTCAGTCTGCATGAACTGCCACATGGCCATCCCCACCAAGGATCGGCCCAAGCTCGAGCAGCTGGTTTCCTGGTACAAGACGGGAACGCCCGTGGAATGGACCAAGGTCCACGACCTCCCCGACTTCGTGCGCTTCAACCACCGGCAGCACCTGGCCGCGGGAGTGGTCTGCCAGACCTGCCACGGGCCCATCCAGGACATGAACGTGGTCCAGCAATGGGCGCCCCTGACCATGGGGTGGTGCGTCAACTGCCACCGGGACAGCACGGCCACGGGCCGGCACAACGCCCCGACCACTTGCCAGACCTGCCACTACTGAGCGGAGAATCCATGTCGGACAAGCACGCATCCCACGAATGGAAGAGCCCCGAGAAGCGCAGTGGAAAGCTTCCACCCGCGACCTTGAACGAATTCCAGGATCCGGCCAAGCTGGAGGAGCCCTCGGACGCGGCGCGCCGCGAATTCCTGAAGATCATGGGTGCCGGAGCCGCCGCCGTGGGATTCGCCGGCTGCGCTCGGCCCGTCGAGCGGATCGTTCCCGAGGTCAACCGCCCGGAGCAGTCCACCCCGGGCGCCAAGGTGTACTACGCCAGCGCCTGCCAGGGATGCGCGGACGCCTGCGGAGTCGTGGTCAAGACCATCGACGCACGTCCCCTGAAGCTGGAAGGACGCAAGGCGAGCCTGGTCGGCCGCGGAGGGCTGTGTTCGCGCGCCCAGGCGGCGACCTACGACCTCTACGACCCGGAACGGCTGCAGCAGCCCCTGGTGGCGGGGGACCGGACTTCCCTAAAGTCCTTCGACGAGACCCTTCTGGTGGAGCTGCGCCAAGCGCGCACGGTCCGCTGGCTTCGTGCGCCCTACCCGTCCGAGGTGAAACGCCGCTCGGTGGAAGCGTTCCTGGCGAGCTTCCCGGACGGCAAGGAGACGGTCTGTGAACCGATCGCCCCCGACGCCGCCCTGAAGGTGCAGGAACTTCTCCACGGCACGAAGGTCCTTCCGCGCGTTCGCCTGGATCGCGCCGACCGGATCCTGGATCTGGGCTCCGACTTCCTGAACCTTTCGTGGTCTCGGCTGGACATGGCCCGCGACTTCTCCCACCGCCGCGACCTGGACTCCTTCCCAGAACCACCCCGACTCACCACCGTGGAGGGTCTGCTTTCCCACACGGGAACGAATGCCGACGACCGGATCCAGGTGCGCCAGAGCCTGGTCGCCGACGTGGGCTTCGCCGTCGCTTCCGAGGTCGCGGGAATCGTGGGCGACACCGACCAGAGGATCCGAGCCGCCATCGCGCCCTATTCGGCGGACAAGGTCGCCGCCACCGCAGGCATCGATCCGCGCGTGATCAAGGACCTCGCCAAGGACCTCGTCGCGCACAAGGGCAAGGCCGTGGCCCTGGGCGCGCCCACGGTGCGGGCCCAACTCGCGGCGGGGATCCTCAACATCCTGCTGGGCGCCGAAGGCACGGTGCTGGACGGGGTGGTCTCTCCGTCCCTCCAGTTCGAGACCGGCGGGCAGGACATCGACGCCCTGGTGGCCGACCTCGAATCGGGCAAGGTGGACATCCTCTTCGTGGACGGCGCGAATCCCGCCTACGGGCTGGCCGAGTCCGTCGGGTTCTCCAAGGCGATGGCCAAGGCCAAGCTGGTCGTGGTCCTGGCCCTGCACAAGGACGAGACGGCCGAACTCGCCCGGATGGTGCAACCCACCACCCACTGGCTGGAGGACTGGAACGTCGCCCAGCCGCAGAAGGACGTGTTCCAACTCGCGCAGCCCACCATCTCCCCTCTCTACAAGGAAGTGCGGTCCTCCACGGATTCCCTCCTCGCCTGGACCAAGGTGCTCGGCAAGCCCACGCCCTGGAACGCGGCGAACGCCCACGAAGCGGTCCAGGGGTACTGGAAGGAAGTGCAGTCCGGTGCTGCCGTCGCGGGGACCTTCGAGGCCTTCTGGGAAGACAGCCTCCGCCACGGGGGGTTCGTGTCCCGCGCCGTGCTGGCCGCGCGCGACAAGGCTTCCGCCGTCCGCCCGCTCGCCGGAAAGGATCTCGCCTCGTTCGCCGGCGCGCCCACGGTTCCGCCGAAGGGAATGGAACTCGCGCCCTACTGGCCCGCGGGCATCCGCGAAGGCGCGCAGGGGAACAATCCCCTCATCCAGGAGTTGCCGGATCCCGTCACCAAGCAGGTCTGGGGCAACGCCGTCCTGATGGGACCGGGCGGGGCCGCGGCGCTGGGTGCGAAGTCCGAAGACCTGCTCCACGTGAAGGTGGGCGGGGAGGAGTTCGACCTGGTGGGTCTCCTGGTTCCCGGCCAGCACAAGGACGTGGTGGGCGTGGCCCTGGGCTACGGTCGCACCGCCAAGCTTCGTCTCCTGAACGGAAATCCGGAACTCCCCGTCTGGACGAACCTCGCCTACGCCACCGGCTCCAAGGGCATGGACAGCAAGATCCCGACGGTGGGCGTGGACATCCTGAGAGTCTCCCGGCGGGAGTCCGTGGCGCCCATGGAAGCGGAGATCTCGAAGACCGGACGCGACGGAAGGCTCTCGTCCACCCAGTACTACAACGACATCGCCAACCAGGAGAAGCCGGGCGAAGGCGAGTGGCGACAGGTCGCCGTCCAGGTGAACTGGGACGAGTACTCCAAGGACAGGAAAGCGGGCTCTCCGGAGGAGGAGGCGAAGCTCTTCACCATCTGGGGCGACCCCAAGTACAAGTCCCCGCAGCAGTGGGGCATGGCGATCGACATGAACCGCTGCAACGGTTGCAGCGCCTGCGTGGTGGGATGCCACGTGGAGAACAACATTCCCGTGGTGGGTTTCGAGGAGGTCCGACACGGGCGGGACATGCACTGGTTGCGCATCGACCGCTACTTCCACGGCGAACTGGAGACGCCGCAGGTCACCCACCAGGTGATGCTCTGCCAGCAGTGCGACAACGCGCCCTGCGAGTCGGTGTGCCCGGTGCTGGCCACCACCCACTCGGACGACGGCCTGAACCAGATGACCTACAACCGCTGCATCGGGACGCGGTACTGCGCGAACAACTGTCCCTACAAGGTCCGGCACTTCAACTGGACCAACAACTGGAAGGCGCAGGGCCTGACCGACCTCTACGAGAAGACCGCCGACGGCCGCACGCCCAACGCGCCCCTGGCCATGGCGTTCAATCCCGAGGTCACCGTCCGCGGTCGCGGCGTGATGGAGAAGTGCACCTTCTGCGTGCAGAGGGTGCAGGACGCCCGCTACGACTCCAAGGAGCTGGGGCTGGAGAAGGTGCCGGACGGCGAGATCCAGACCGCCTGCCAGCAGAGCTGTCCCACCCAGGCCATCGTGTTCGGCGACATCAAGGACCCCACCACCAAGGTGTCCAAGCTGATCCGCTCGGAGCGCGGGTACAAGGTCCTGGAGTGGTTGCAGATCAAGCCCAACGTCACCTACCTCCCCAGGGTCCGCCACACGGCCGATCGCAAGGCGGTCTCCGCGGCCGTCGCGCTGAAGCGGATGGAGGCGGCACACGAGGCGGAAAGCGCCGCGGCGGTGGGAAACGTCCCATCCGAAACGCACGGAGCCCCAAATGAACGCCCCTGAGTCGCTTCGCCAGCGCCGACCGCTGGTGACCGGAGGAAAAACCGTCCACGACGTGACGTTGGACGTCTGCGCGCCCGCGGAGCGCTGGGGATCCATGGCCTTCTGGTCGTCCTTCTCGACCAGCCAGACGGCCATGTTCCTCTACCTCTGCGCCTGGTTGCTGGTGCAGACNATCGGACTCAAGCTGGTGGGGATCAACAACGCCTCCGACTGGGGATCGTTCATCGTCAACTTCGTGTTCTGGGTGGGCATCGGACACGCGGGCACGTTGATCTCAGCGATCCTGTTCCTGTTCCGGCAGAACTGGCGCACCTCCATCAACCGCGCCGCCGAGGCCATGACCGTCTTCGCGGTGTCCTGCGCCGGCGTCTTTCCCATGCTGCACACGGGCCGTCCCTGGCTCGCCATCCTGTTCGTGTTCCCGTACCCCAACTTCCGCGGGCCGCTGTGGACCAACTTCCGCAGTCCCCTGGAGTGGGACGTCTTCGCCGTCTCCACCTACGCGACCGTCTCGGTGCTGTTCTGGTACATGGGGATGATCCCGGACCTCGCGACGCTGCGCGACCGCGCCAGGCACCCCATCCGCAAGTTCTTCTACGGACTCTTCTCCATGGGATGGCGCGGAAGCATGCGCCACTGGATCCACTACGAGACGGCGTACATGATCTTCGCCGCCATCGCGACCCCGCTGGTCCTGTCCGTGCACACCATCGTGTCCTTCGACTTCGCCGTCTCCATCCTCCCCGGCTGGCACACCACCATCTACCCGCCCTACTTCGTCGCGGGCGCCATCTTCTCGGGCTTCGCCATGGTGGTCACCCTGCTGGTCCCGGCGCGGAAGCTCTTCCACCTGGAGGACTACATCACCATCGACCACCTGGAGGTGATGAACAAGATCATCCTCCTGACCGGTTCCCTGGTGGGGTTCTCCTACATCACCGAATTCTTCATCGCGGTCTATTCGGGCTCGCCCTTCGAGCAGTTCGCCTTCGTGAACCGGGCCTTCGGCCCGTTCTGGTGGGCCTACTGGATCATGATGAGCTGCAACCTGATCACGCCGCAGTTCTTCTGGTTCCGGTACATCCGGCGGAGCATCCCGCTGATGTGGACGCTGTCCCTGTTCGTGAACGTGGGCATGTGGTTCGAGCGGTACGTCATCGTGGTCACCCTGACCCGGTCCTTCCTGATGCCTTCGTGGGGCGCGTACATCATGACCTTCTGGGACGTGGTGATCCTCGCCGGATCCTTCGGACAGTTCATGACCCTCTTCCTCCTGTTCTGCCGGGTGCTCCCGGTCTGCAACATGGCGGAAGTCAAGGCCTTCCACCCCGACACGCTCCGCCAGATCCGGGAGAGCCACGACCATGACTGAACAGGGCATCCTCGGGTACTTCGACGGGCCCAAGGCGATCATCCTGGGCGCCAAACGCATGCGCAAGACCCGCCAGTTCCGGAAGTGGGACGCGTTCACCCCCTTCGCCGTCCACACCCTGGACGAGGCCATGGATCTTCCGAGATCGATCCTCCCCTGGTTCGTGCTGGCCTCGGGGCTNTCCGGACTCACTTTCGCCATCTGGTTCCTCTCGTGGACCTCGGCGGTGAATTTCCCGATCTGGGTGGGCGGNAAGCCCATGCTNTCCTGGCCGGCCTGGGTGCCCATCTTCTTCGAGCTCACGATCCTGTTTTCCGCCTGGGCCAACCTCNTGGGCATGCTGGGTCTGTGCGGNCTGCCGTTCCACGCGAAGAANCCGCTGGACCTTCGTTTCACCGACGACAAATTCGCCCTCTGGATCCCCTCCGACGAACCCGGATACGACGCCGCGGCGCTGGAAGCCGCATTGCGCGGAGCCGGAGCGAGCGACGTGCGGGTGGTCGGAAAAGGAGACGCCTGATGCGGACCCGATATCTGCTGTTGGCCTGCCTGGCCGCGCTTTCCGGCTGCAACCTGGGCCGCGACGGCCAGTCCCTGGGCCAGTACGCTCCCGACATGTACGACGAGCCCTGGCTGAAGACGCAAGGCCAGAACCGGGTCGCCGCCAAGGCCGATTCGGGGATGTCCCCCGTGCCGGTCCAGGAGATGCGCATGCCCGCGGAAGGCTCCCTTCCGGTGGACTACCAGCCGTTCCCCTACCCGAAGGGAGTGGGAGACAGCGTGGAGATCATCCGTGCCGAGGCAGGACGGGAAATGGCGAATCCCCTGCCGAGCACCTCCGCCGTCCTGGAGCGCGGACAGGCCGTGTACCGCATGTATTGCGCGGTCTGCCACGGGACCTGGGGAACCGGCGACGGCCCGGTGGTGGATCCGTTCCCCAAGCCGGCGTCCCTGCAGTCCACGAAGATCAGGGGCTACCAGGACGCGGCGATCTTCCACGTGGTCTGGTACGGCGGGACCGCCATGCCCTCCTACAGCAAGCAGATCCTGGCCCGGGACATCTGGGCGACGATCCACTACATCCGCGCCATGCAGAAGGCCTACGGACCTGTCGCCGACGACGCGGCGGCCCCGGGCGGCTCCGACACGGCGGGGAAATCAGCCAAGAAGCCGGGGGCGAAGAAGTCATGAGCGGACACCACCAACTCCCGGAAGGTCGCCCCTACGTCCTGACGGGCAAGGCCAAGCAACTGTTCGCCGCCGTCGCGTTGGCGGGACTCCTCCTCGCCGCGATCGGATTCGAGTCGGACGCACCTCGCGCCTGGAAGACGGTGGTGATGGGGTACATGCTCGTCACCTACGTCGGGCTGGGTGCGGCATTCATCCTGGCCATCGGGCATGTGACCAACGCCGCCTGGGGCGTCGGATTCCGTCGCCTCACCGAGGCGATGACCTGCATCCTCCCCGTTTCGATCGTGGTCTACTTCCCCCTGGTGCTCCTGGGCCGGGGGCACATCTGGGCCTGGATGGCGCCCGAGGCGTTGACCCCGGAACTGCGGCACTTCATCGTAAGCAAGACCTGGTACCTGAACATCCCGGGGTTCATGGTGCGCGATCTCTTCTTCCTGGGCTTCGTGACCGCAGCGACCCAGCTCTGGAGGCGCTGGTCCCTGGCGCAGGACAGGACCGCCGACGACAAGTACACGCGCTGGAGCGCGAAGCTCGCCGCCGGGTTCCTGGTGGTCTGGGCGGTGCTGATCTGCATGTTCGGATTCGACATGCTGATGAGCCTGGACTTCCGCTGGTTCAGCTCCATGTTCGGGATCTACTCCTTCGTGGGGTGCTTCCTGAGCGGACTCTCCGCGCTCACGCTGCTCACGCTGTACCACAGGCGCCCCGGCGGGGCGCTCGAGGGAATCGTGGGGGTCAACAACATCCACGACCTGGGCAAGCTGATGTTCGGTTTCACGGTCTTCTGGGTCTACATCGGGTTCGGACAGCTCCTGATCATCTGGTACGGCGGCATCCCCGACGAGACCTACTTCTTCAAGCAGCGCTGGGACGCGAACTGGTACACGGGCTGGGCGGCGGTTTCGCTGGGCATGATCTGCTACCGGTTCGTCATCCCCTTCTTCTTCCTGATGCGGCGCAAGGTGAAGCGGAATCCCGTGCTCCTGGCCATCGGGGCGGCGTGGATCCTCTCCGCCGAGTTCTACGACCTGTACTGGATCGCGATCCCCACCCTCAAGCTGGGAGGAGGGCAGGGTCCCATGCCCGTCCTCTGGGACCTGGGTCCGGCGCTGGCCTGCATCGGGGTCTTCCTCTACGTGACACATTCCGTCTTCGCGGGAAACAAGACGGTTCCATCGCAGGATCCTCGCTACGACGAGTTCCTGCACCACCACCAGTGAAGGAAGAGGGATGAAGAAGAACATCCTCATGGTCTCGGTCTCGGTGGTCTCCGCGCTGGTGATCCTGATCTTCGGAAGCCTCCTGCTCCACTTCGAGGAACGGAGGAACGCGCTGGAGCCGCCGCCCTGGGGGCCGGCCCACGCACCCGAGGTCCTCAAGGACAGCGGGGAGATCGAAGTCGCGATGAGGGAGCTCGCCGTCGACTCTCCCGTACACCCGCTGAAATCGGGTCCTGCGGGCGAACGCGCGGTGTTCCAACGCAACCCCTACTATCTCCCGAACCCCATCGGACGCTCCTGGGAGACGGCGCTGGAAGACATCCGGCTCGGCCCCTACGCCCTGTCCTCGGAAGACGCGTTCATCAAGGTCCTCTCCGACGGCTTGCCGGGAACGGACCACCCCGGGATCTCGGGGCTGACCAGGTCCGAGTGGGATTCGGCCTACGCCCTGGCAAAGGCCGACGCCGCCGCGCACAGGCCCTGACCGGATCTACTTCGCTCCCGGGGTCCTCATCATGCGGGCCACGTGTTCCATGCCCAGGTTGGCCTGGCTCGCGAAGAGCTTGAAGCTTTCGAAGGCGTCCATGTCCAACGGACGGCCGCTGGGGTGGCGGTCGGCGTAGAACAGTCCGATGGTCTGGCCCGAATAGACCACCGGCGCGGCGAAGAACGGCGCGTGGTCGATGGCGTCGAAGATCTGCTCCTCGTTCACGGTCCCCGGCCCGTATTCCTCGAACCACGTGGCTTCCGCCGTCTCCATCGCCTTGGCGAAGGGCGACGGATCCGTGCGGCCCAGGTCGAACCAGAATTTGTCCATCAGGAGCAGGCGATCGGGTCCCAGGACGTGCTTGGCCTTCACCAGGTTCCGGCGGGGGGACGACAGCGCCAGGACGGTGCGGTCCATGCCCACTCCCCGATGGATCCCTTCCAGGACCATCTCCAGGACCACGTTGAGGTCGGGCTTGGAGGTCATCATGGACGTGATGTCCCGGAGGATCTTCAGCTGGAGCAGGGGGTCGGGGGCGGGCCAGGGCGCGATTCCGCCGCTGTCCCAGTTCGAATCGGGATCGCCTTCCTTGTGCGCCACGGGGATCAGCCGCGCGGCCGCACCGGCGCCCATGGCGCGTGCGGTGTCCACGGCCGCGATGGCGCATTTCTCCAGCAGCGGCCCCACTTCGGCCAGCTCCTGGCCGGTGGTGCGCGCGATCTCGCCCGCGATCTGGCGCATGGCAGGGGTCTGCCAGCCGTTTTCCGATTCCCGGGCCACGCGATGGCCGAGATCGATCCACTTGCCGCGGGAATCCTTGGAAGCGGTCCCCTTCATCCCTTCGTCGACCAGAGAGGTCAACCGCCATTGCTTGGCCAGGGCCGAGGTGAGGGTGCGCAGGCGGAAGCCGAGTACTTCCACTTCGACCTCCGAGGGATCCTTGCGGGGATCGTCCTGGAGGGCGCGATCGAGCTTGTCCCCTTCCGCTCCGGCGAAGCACCAGAAGGCCATCTGGCCCAGGTTGAGCAGAAGGGCCGCGATGAACACCTCCTCGCTGGAGGCGTCCTTCTGGACCACGGCGATGTGGCGCGCCTGGGTCGCGGCGTGGATCGATCGCGCCAGCTCGCGCATCACCCGGTCCTTGGCCGACCCGCGCACCAGGGACTCGATGATGGCGATGGAGATGCAGATGACCTGGACGGCGTTGAACCCGAGGATCACCACGGCTCTGCTGACCGTGCTGATGGACGTCCCGCTGGGATTGTACAGGACCGAATTGGCGAGCTTGAGGACCTTCGCCGTCATGGACGGATCCTGCAGGATCACCTGCGCCAGCGAAAGGCTGGAAAACTCCTCCTTGCCGAGGACCCTGTTGATTTCGCCCACGGTCTGGGCGAACACGGGCATCTCCTCCTCGGCCAGTTTTCGGACCCAGCGCTCCAAAGGGGCATCGTTGGGCGTGATCGAATGCTCTTCGTCCAAGCGGTTCTCCTCCAAGGGACCAGCGTTCGGGTCTGGTCCGGACACCAGTGTACCGCTATCGCCACGGCATTTGCACGGAACCTCCTTCTAGGTATCTTCGCGAACCATGTCCACGCCCATCCGAGTCCTCTTCGTCTGCACCGGAAACATCTGCCGATCTCCCACCGCCGATTCGGTATTGCGCCACCTGATCCGCGAGCGGAGACTGGAGGAGAGCCTTTCCAGCGATTCCGCGGGCACGCAGGCCTACCACGAAGGGGAGCCCGCCGACGCGCGCGCCCGCGCCACGGGCGAAAGGGCGGGATTCGACTTCTCCTTCCACAAGGCGCGACGGGTGCGGGCGGAGGATTTCGACGCGTTCGACTGGATCCTGGCGATGGACCAAACCCACATGGACTGGCTGCGCGGAAACTCCCGACCCGGCCAGAAGGCCAAGTTGGCGCTTTTCCTGTCGGCCATTCCCGACCCGGGGTGGACGGACATGCCGGATCCCTACTACGGTGGACCCAGGGGCTTCGAGACCGTGCTGGACCTGTGCCGGAAGGGGTGCGAGGCCTGGTTGGAACGCTGGTTTCCGACCGGGATCGAGACTCCTTAGACTATTTTGCATCCCTTCGGTGCCATACCCAAGTGGTAAGGGAGCGGTCTGCAAAACCGCGATTCCCCGGTTCGAATCCGGGTGGCACCTCTTTCCGCGGCCTCTCGCGGCGCCCTCTCGCCCCACGACCCTTCGGCGTCCACCCCCCGGACGCCGTCAGGGTCGCATGCCTTCGATGGCATCCACGATAGGCGCGCGGAAAGTGCCGGTTTGACCGGTGCTGGCGGCGCGCTTCGCTGGCCGCGGGGCGACAGGGCGGGAGCGCGGGGAGCGTGAGGGAGGCGGGGAGCGGAGAGGTTGGGCGGCTTCGTTGCGCTGGCCGCTGGGCGCAGATCGAGGAGCGAAGAGCAGGAGCACGGATCCACCGATGTCTCGGGCTGGCGCCTTCGGCGCTTCGCTGCGGGGGGGTGGAAACAAGAATTCAACCCGTGACGTTTCGTCACAGGTCGAATTTTCTCGCATCGGGACGGGTTGATTGCCGCAAGGCGCTCAACGGTACGAATGCCGAGCGCTGCCCAGGTCCCGCATGTTCTTCGGGATCCAGCTCTGGGCGCGTGTGCGGATGGTGGCTTCGTAGGCGGTCCGGGAACCGGATCCACGGAGCCCTTCGCGGAAGCGAGAACCAACATGCAGGTTACGCCGCCCACTTCAACCCCTTCTCGGCGTACTCCACCAGGAGTGTGAACACTCGGGAAGTTTTCTCGGCGAAGACGGCTCGATCGTAGGTTTCGGGGAGCTCGTCGTTCAGGACTCTGTCGATTTCCTGCTTCACCAGGCCCTTGGTCTGCTGGTCCTTCCACCAGTCCTGGACCAGCACCCTGGGGCGCTCGACCCGCAGACGGTGGACCAGGTGCTTGGCCGCGTTCTTCACCTTCACCGATTCGGCCTCGGTCATCTGATCTTTCTTGAGGCTGTCGAAGATCTCCAGTTCCTCCGGTGAGAGGCCCTCGCGGACATGGCGCTCATCCTCGGATTTCAGGGACCGGGCGAAGTCGAGCAGGTCGTCGAAGTAGTTCTCGGTGGTCATGCCCCCCGCGTTGTACTTGTCGATGATCTGCTGGAGTCGGGTTGCGAAGTCGATCCGGTTGAGGTTCACCCGGAGCATGTCCTCGAGCTTCTTGTGGAGGAACTCCCGCAGGTTCACCGTCTCGATGTTCTTGTAGTCGGTCGCCTCGAATTCGTGCTTGAGGTCGGAGAAATCGAGCCGGCTCAGGTCCAGGACCCGTCCTTTGCGCAGCGGGAGATCAGGCGAACCTTCCGCGCCGGACAATGCGTCGGGCGTGGTCACCACGCTCTGGTCCAGCAGTTCGCCGATGCGGAGCTTCACCGCTTCCGTGTCGCCATTGCCGATATCCGTCTCGATCACGGCGCGAAGGTACTGGAACACCGGCACCAGCGGGCGGGCCTCGCGTCCCAGGATCTCAGGTTTGCAGGCCTCGTGGAAGGATGTGATCGCGTTCTCGTAGACCTTGAATTCCTTCCAGGTCTCGTCGCGCGCCAGGATGATGTCGGCGAAGCGCTCGAAGCAGCCGAGCTTTCCGAAGACTGCGCCTTCGACCATCGCCTCGCCCAGATCCAGCCCCAAGGAGCGGCAGAACTCCACGCCCGCCTCGATGGCCTGGTCCAGGATCACGAACAGCGCCGACTTGTCGGGCACGGGGACGTCGGGGTCGGGTTCGCCCCCCTGGGCGTAATTTCCCAGCGCCTCCTTCATGCTTCGGAACACGTTGTAGTAGTCGACGATTTCGCCGTTTCCCTTGGATACTCCGTCCACCAGGTGCGAGCTCACCCGGTTGGCCCGCGCGATCGCCTGCATCAGGGTGTGGCCTCGCAAAGGCTTGTCGAGGTACAAGGTCGAGATGGCCGGTGCGTCAAATCCCGTCAACCACATGGCGCACACGAACACCATCTGGAGCGCGTCGGATTCGTCCTTGAAACGGTATTCGATGTCGTGCCCGTTCTGGTCGATCTGGTTGATCTTTTCGCGGTGCGGCCTGATCTCAAGCTTCAGCTTGCGGAAGCGCTCTTCCTCGCCGGCGTCCTCGCTCACCACCACGG
>JGI12269J14319_10004360_pt1 | contig 12969 bp, 12 predicted proteins | sample PeaSoiSIISIP2007_FD_14319 | JGI IMG/M metagenome (IMG submission 14319) | reverse complement strand
CCCATGACCGAGCGCCCGCAGGCCCGGAGCCCGAAGGGGTTCATCGACAAACGCGCCGCGGATATCGCCGCCGAGCGCGCGATCGTCGACGCCGTCTCAGCCGTCTACGAGCGCTACGGCTTCGAGCCGCTGGCGACCAGCGGGTTCGAGTATGTCGACGTGCTCGGCAAGTTCCTGCCAGACGAGGATCGGCCGAACGACGGCGTCTTCGCGCTCAAGGACGACGACGAGCAGTGGATCGCGCTGCGCTATGACCATACGGCGCCGCTCGCCCGTTTCGTCGCCGAGAACGCCCAGACCCTGCCGAAGCCCTTCCGCCGCTATGCGGTCGGGACCGTCTGGCGGAACGAGAAGCCGGGACCCGGCCGCCAGCGCGAGTTCGTGCAGTGCGACGCCGACACGGTGGGCTCCGCCCGTCCCGAAGCGGACGCCGAGATGATCGCGATGATGGTCGAGGGGCTGGAAGCGGCCGGCCTCGTGCGCGGCCAGGCGCTGGTCAAGATCAACAGCCGCAAGCTGTTGAACGGGCTCATGACCTCTGCGGGCGTGGTCAACGCGGGACAGCGGCTGCGCGTGCTCAGGGCCGTCGACAAGCTCGACCGGTTGGGGACCGAGGGCGTCACCCACCTCCTCGGCCATGGGCGCAAGGACGAGAGCGGCGACTTCACCAAGGGCGCGGAGCTCAACGCCGCGGCAATCGAACGGGTGCTGGCGTTCGTGAGCGCGGGCGCCGGCGAGCGGCGGGGGACGCTCGATCGGCTGGCCAACGTCATCGGCGGATCGGTCGAGGGTGACGCGGGTTTGGCCGACCTTGACCGCATTCATCAGACTCTGGGCGGGCTCCGCGTCAGCGACGAGCGGGCCTTGTTCGACCCCTCGGTGGTGCGCGGGCTCGAGTACTACACAGGCGCGGTGTTCGAGGCCGACCTTCTGTTCGAGACGCTCGATGAGCAGGGCAAGCCGGTCCGCTTCGGCTCGGTGGGCGGGGGCGGCCGCTACGACGACCTGGTGGCGCGCTTCACCGGCGAGGCCGTGCCGGCGACGGGCGGCTCGTTCGGCGTTTCCAGGCTGGCGGCGGCGTTGAAGGCCGCCGGCCGCGCCGAGGCGGAGCGAACGCGGGGTCCGGTCGTGGTCATCGCCTTCGAGCCAGACGCCATGAACGACTACTTCGCGATGGCGAGCGAGCTGCGCGCCGCCGGCGTGGCGGCCGAGGTCTATCTCGGCCAATCCGGCATGAAGGCGCAGATGCGCTATGCCGACCGCCGCCTTTCGCCGGCGGCGGTGATCGTCGGCGGCGACGAGCGCGCGGCGGGCGCGGTCACGATCAAGGACCTCGACCTGGGGCGCGCGCTGGCCGCACGCGTCGCGGACAACAAGACCTGGCGCGAGGACCGCCCGGGCCAGGTGACCGTGCCGCGCGGCGAGCTCGTCGCCGCCGTTCGCCGCATCATCGGCGACGCGCAATGAGGGTCGAGCCGCTGCTGCCGCCCGAGGCGCTAACGCCGATCCGCGCGCCGTTCGAGGAACTCGGCGCGCCGCTGATCGACGCGCCGATTCTGCTGGCGCTCGGGCCGGTGCTTGACCTCGCCGGCGAAGCCATGCGCGGCCGCCTCTTTCTGGTGCAAGGCGACGGCGAGGATGCGGTGCTGAGGCCCGACTTCACGATCGCCGTCGCCCGCGCCCACATCGCCGAGGGCCTGACATCCGCGCGCTACTTCTACGAGGGAAAGGCCTTCCGCGTGGCGCCGAAGGGCTCCGGCCGGTCGGACGAATTCCTGCAGATCGGGCTCGAAGTCTTCGGCGGCGGCCGCGACGCCAACGTCGACGCCGAGGTGGCCAGCCTGGCCTGGCGGTCGGCGGCCGCCGGCGGACGCACCGACCTCACCATGGTCCTCGGCGACATCGCCTTGTTCGCGGCGATGATCGACGCCATGGCGCTCGCGCCGGCGCTGGCGGCGCGGCTGAAGCGGGCGTTCGCCCGCGGCGGGACGATCGGCCAGGAGCTCGCCCGCGCACAGACGCCGGCGCCGGCGACGCGGCAAGGCGACCGGCTGGCGGCGCTGCTGGCCGACCTTCCTGAGGCCGAAGCGGCGGCGGTGCTCGAGGACCTCTGGTCGATCGCCGGCATCCAGCCGGTGGGCGGCCGCTCGCCGGGCGAGATCGCGCATCGGCTGGCCCAGCGCGGCGAAACCGCCCGCGCCCCGCGTCTGACGCCGGGCGAAGCGGGCGTCATCGGCGATTTCCTGGCGCTCGGCGGTCCCCCGCGGGCCACGCTCGATCGCGCGCGCGTGTTGCTTAGGCAAGGCGGGCTGGCGCTGGACGCCGAGTTCGACGCCTGGGCGAAACGGCTCGACGCCTTGGTGGGCGGCGGAGCGCCGGAAGACCGGCTGCAGTTCCGAGCCGGCTTTGGCCGGTCGTTCAACTACTACGACGGCTTCCTGTTCGAGGTGCGCTGCCCCGCCTTCGCCGACGACGCGCCCTTGGCGGCTGGCGGGCGCTACGACAGCCTGCCCGGCCAGCTGGGCGGCGAGGTTTCCGGCGCCGTCGGATGCGCTGTGCGCCCAGGCCGAGCCTGGGTCGGCGCGGAGGGGCCGGGATGAGCGCCGATTTGCTGACGTTCGGGCTCTTCTCCAAGGGCCGGCTGAAAGAGCAGGCCGAAGACTGGCTCGCCGATTGCGGCCTGACGCTCGAGGCCGACGGCGGCGAACGCGGCTACGTCGCGGCGATCAAGGAGTTGCCCGGGATCCGCGTGCTGCTTCTCTCGGCGGCGGACATCGCCCAGGGCCTCGACACCGGCGAGATCCACCTAGGGGTCAGCGGCGAGGATCTGCTGCGCGAACGCGAGGCCGCCGATGCGCATGTGCTGCTGCTCCGCGCCCTTGGCTTCGGACGCGCGGATCTGGTGGTCGCTGCGCCGGCGAGCTGGATCGATGTCGAGACCATGGTCGACCTCGAAGAGGTCGGCGCCGCCTACGTGGCGCGCACCGGCCGCCGCATGCGGGTGGCGACCAAATACATGGTGCAGACACGCGGCTTCTTCGCCGCCCACGGCGTGGTCGACTATCGGATCGTGGAGTCGAGCGGCGCGACCGAGGGGGCGCCAGCGGCCGGCCAGGCCGAACTGATCGTCGACATCATGACGACCGGCGCGACGTTGCGCGCCAACGGGTTGCGACCGCTGGCGGACGGTCTGATCCTCAAGAGCCAGGCGCAACTGTGCGCCAGCCTCGCGGCCGACTGGACCAAGGCGCAGTTCGCCCAGGCGGCCCGCCTGCTCGGCGTCGTCGAAGCCCGGGCCCGGGCGCGGGCGACGGTCCTGGTGTCATGGCCGACCGAACAGGAGACCCCGGCCCGCTCCGCGACCGAGCGCTTCCTCGCCCGCGGCGCGACACGGCGGGCGCAGGGCCTCCTCGTCGGCGACGATGATTTGTTGGACGTCGCCGAAGCGCTGGCCGCCGCGAGCGTCGGGCCGGTATCGGTCGTGCACCCCAACTTCGCGTTCGAGAAACGCACCGAGGCGGCCGAAACGCTCGAGCAGCGGCTCGGCCTGCGCGCTTGACGCAGCAGTCACAACCGAAGCTTGCGGCTACGCTTCTCTAACGGATTGACATGATTGCGAAAACGCCGTTTGTTTCACGGGCGAAAGACGAAACCGGCCGCCAGAGCCGCATCGTCTGCGTTTCGGGGAGGAAACGCCCGCTTCGATTCTCCGGGCCCGTCGCTTACGCGACGGGCTCCACCTTTCTTCAAACGGACTACCAGATCTGATCCTGACGCGCTGATCGGGCGGGACGTAGATCTGGTCCGTCGGCTTGATCAGGCGTTGATCTTCAGCCGTTCCAGCGCCAGCGCCCGGCTTTGCTTGTAGTCGACCTTGCCGTTCGGCGAGCGCGCCACCGGCGCAAGCACGAGCGCGCGCGGGGCCTTGTAGTCGGCCAGATGCGCCCGGACGTGCCCCGACAGAGCCTCCAGCGTCGGCGGCTCGACGCCATCCTCGACTTCCACCACCGCGCAGACCCGCTCGCCGAACCGCTCGTCGGGCACGCCGACCACGACGGCGTCGCGCACGGCGGGGTGGCGTTTCAGCGCCTCCTCGACCTCTTCGGGGAAGACCTTCTCGCCGCCGGTGTTGACCACCTGCGAGCCGCGGCCGAGCAGCTGGAGCGTTCCATCCGCCTCCACGGTGGCGAAGTCGCCCGGGACCGACCAGCGACGGCCCTCGAACGTGCTGAAGGTCTTGGCCGACTTCTCCTCGTCCTTGTAGTAGCCGACCGGCAGGAATCCCGCGAGTGCGAGCAGGCCGCGCTCGCCCGACCCCGGCTCGACGCGGCGGCCATCCTCGGTGAACACCGCGGTGTTCGGTCCGAGCATGAACTTGGCCGTCTCCGCCGTCTGGCCCGCGCTTGACGTCGAGCCGCCGACGCCGACGGCTTCCGATGAGCCGAGGCTGTCGAACAGGGCGATGTGCGGCGCGTGGCCGAGCAGGCCCTGCTTGTTCTCGTGGCTCCAGACCGTGCCGGACGAGTTGATCACGCGCAGACGGCTTAAATCCCAGCGTCCAGGATTGGCGTCCAGCGCCTGCAGCATCGGCTGCGCGAAGGCCTGGCCGACGATCGTGACGCCGGTGATCCCGAGCCGCTCGACCTCGTCCCAGAGCTCGACGGCGTCCAGCCGGTGCGACGGCAGCATGGCGATCGCGCCGCCGCCCGTTAGCGCGCCGAGCGCCGTGAACTGCGCTGTCGCATGCATCAGCGGGGCTGCGGCGAGCACAAGCCGCATGATCGAGCCTTCACGCCCTTCGGATGCGCGGGCGCGGGCGCCGGCCTCAGCGGCCGTTTCGAGCGGCGGCAGGCCCTCGAGCAGATTGCCGCCGCCGCCGAGCACCTTGAACAGATCCTCCTGCCGCCACATCACGCCCTTGGGCATGCCGGTCGTGCCGCCGGTGTACATGAAGAGGAGATCGTCGCCGGAGCGGCCCCAGGGCGCGATCACCCGGCTCTCGTGCCGCCCGGCGATCGCCGCATAGCTATCCGCCCAGTCCGGCGTCGGATGGCCGGGGAGCTCCACGGCGATCCAGCGCTTCACCTGCGGGAGGCGGGCGCGGGCCCTTCCGGCGGCCTCGGCGAAAGCCGTATGGAAGACGACCGCCTCGGCGTCGGCGTTGTCGAACAGGTAGACGAGCTCGTCTTCGCCGTAGCGGTAGTTGGTGTTGACGGGAACGAGCCCCGCCTTGAAGCAGGCGTAGTAGGTCTCGAGATATTCAGGCCCGTTGTAGAGGAAGGCCGCGACCTTGGACTGGCGCTTCAGGCCCGCATCGAGCAGGAACCGCGCGACGGCGTTGGCGCGGGCGTCGAATTCGCCCCAGCTCAGCTCGCGCAGGCCCTGCACCTGGGCGCGGCGAGCCGGAGCCGCGGCCGCTATCTCTTCCCAGATGTCCGCATAGGCCCACCCCGCCATGGTTCACGCGCTCCGTTTTTCGCTGATGCCGACCCTAGTTGGAGCCGCGGCCGGCCCCTGTCAACGCGGCGCCCGATGAGCGGACCGCCCGCCATTCTGGTGTTCGGCGTCTCCGGCGCGGGGAAGACCACGATCGGCCGGATGCTCGCCGAACGACTGGGCTGGGCCTTCCTCGACGCCGACGATCTGCACCCGAAAGCCAATGTCGAGAAGATGCGCAGCGGCGCTGCGCTGGATGACGCAGACCGCTGGCCGTGGCTGGACGCCGTCGGCCGGTGGATCGATGCGCAGGCGGCCGAGGGCCGCGCCTCGGTCATCGCCTGCTCGGCGCTGAAGCGAGCCTATCGCGCGCGGCTGCGTGCCGGCCGGCCCGCGCTCAGGGCCGTCTATCTCGCGGGGTCCGAGGCGCTGATCGCCGACCGGCTCGAGCACCGGACCGGCCACTACTGGCCCGCATCGCTGCTGCCCACCCAGTTCGCCGCACTCGAGCCGCCGGGCCGGGACGAGCACGCCATCGTCGTCGACATCGGCCCGCCGGCGGACGTGCTGGTCGAGGCGATCGCGCGCCGGGTGGCTTGACCACGCGCGCCCGGGCGGTGCAGGAGCCGGCGATGGCGGCCCTCCATCCCCCGATCCAGCCCTACGAGACCGGACTGCTCGACGTCGGCGACGGGCAGAGGGTCTACTGGGAAGCGTGCGGCCATCCGGCCGGCAGGCCGGCGCTCGTCCTGCACGGCGGCCCGGGCTCCGGCTGCACCCCAGGCATGCGGCGGCTGTTCGATCCGACGGCCTATCGCGCGATCCTGTTCGATCAGCGCGGAAGCGGCCGCAGCCTGCCGCATGCGAGCGACATCGCCGTGGACCTTTCGACCAACACCACCGGACGCCTGCTGGCCGACATCGAGGCCCTGCGTCTGCGTCTTGGCGTCGAGCGGTGGGTGGTCTTCGGCGGCTCCTGGGGCTCGACGCTGGCGTTGTCCTACGCGGAGCGGCATCCGGAACGGGTCGAGGCGATGGTGCTGTCGCACGTCGGGCTCACCCGCCCGGCCGACATCCACTGGCTCTATCACGGCGTCGGCCGCTACTTTCCGGAGGCCTGGGAGCGGTTCCGCGCCGGCGCGGGGGTCACCGATCCCGCCGCCAATCTGGTGCACGCCTATCGCGACCTCTTGGCCTCGCCGGATGCGGCGGTGCGCGAGAAGGCCGCCCTCGCCTGGTGCGACTGGGAGGCCGCCGTCATCTCGATCGACCCGAAGCTCGTTCGGCCGGCGCGCTACGAGGACCCGCGGTTCGTGATGGTCTTTGCCCGCATCGTCACCCACTACTTCAGCCACGACGCCTGGCTCGAGGACGACCAGCTGCTGCGCGACGCCCATCGGCTGTCCGGCATTCCCGGCGTCCTCGTACACGGCCGGCTGGACCTCGGCGCGCCGCTCGAAGGGCCCTGGGCCCTGCACAAGGCCTGGCCGGGCAGCGAGCTGATCGTGGTCGAGAACGCCGGCCACGAGACGCAGACGCCGGGCATGAACGAGAGCGTGGTGGCCGCGCTCGACCGCTTCGCGCGGGACTAGCGCGCCATCTCAGCCTTGGCGATCTCGGCGATTTGGAGCCCGACCGCGGCGTCGGCGTCGTGGCCGCCCTCCAGGCTCCAGGCCGCGCCCAGCACCGCATAGGTGAACACCCAGGCGAGCAGTCGCCCCGGCTCGAGCGCGGCCGTCTCGGCCACGATCCGCGCCTGGCGGGCGAGGCGCCCGGGCTTGAGCGCGATCTCGGCGTCGGGGTTGCGGAACAGGTTGGCATAGTCGAACCCGCGCTCGCCGATGAGGCCCTTCGGATCGATGGCGAGCCACCCGCGCGGACCGCCGTCCAGGACGTTGCCATGGTGCAGGTCGCCGTGCAGCACGACGGCCTCGCGCGGTTGCGCGAGCAGGTCCCGCGCGACGCGCCAGGCCTCCGCAAAGAGGCCGCCCCGGCTCGCCGCCGCCTGGGCCAAGGAGTCGTGCCATCGATCGAGCGGAACGAGCGTTGCGGGCGGCGGGCCAGAGCGCGGCGCGTGCAAGCGCATGGCGGTGTCGCAGAGCACGCGCGTCGCCGCATCGTCCTCGCCGCTCCGCGCCATCGTCGCCAGGTCGCGCTCGCCGGACAGCCGTTCGAGCAGGATCGCCGGCCCCTCGATTTGCAGCACGCGGGCAGCCCCGTCGCCGCGCCACCAGGCCATAAGCACGCCGCCGTTCTCTTCCTCCGGGTGGCCGGCGACCTTCAGCATGGCGGCCGCGCCGCCCGCGCGCACGGGCATAAGCCGGCTGCCGAACTTGGTCGAAAACGCCGCCCCGTCCGGGGTCAGCGTCCATCGCTCGAGCCAGGGCTGGAACGGATCGGCGTCGGTCATCCGGCGGCCAGCACCACCGCGCCCGCCGCGATCATCGCCGCCGCGCCGGCCCGCGGCAGCGTCACCTTCTCCTTCAGGAAGAGGGCGCCCAGCACGGCCGCAAAGAGGATGCTGGTTTCGCGCAGGGCGGAGACCTGGCCCATCGGCGCGCGCGCCAGAGCCCAGATCACCACGCCGTAGGAGATCAACCCAAAGACGCCGCCGATGACGGCCCTCAGCATCTCCCCGTCGCGCGGGAGCGCGAGCCGGCCGCGCGCCACGGTGTAGGCGGCGATCATGCCCAGTCCCTGCACCACGAACAGCCAGGCGGTGTAGGACTGCGGGTTGCCGGCGAGCCGGGCGCCGATGCCGTCGGTCACCGTATAGGCCGCGATGAAGCCGCCGGTCGCCAGCGCATACAGCGTGGACGCGGCCGCCAGCCGCGCCCGCTCGAAGGCCAGCGCCATGATGCCCAACGAGACGAGGATGACGCCGGCGAGCGCCGCGGGCGTGAGTCTCTGCCCAACCACGACCGCCGCGCCCAGCGTGACGAGGAGCGGCGCCGTCCCGCGCGCGATCGGATAGACCTGCGCCAGGCCGCCGTGGTGATAGGCGCGGACGAGGAAGAAGCAGTAGCTGACCTGCAACGCCGAGGAGAGGCCGATGCAGATCCAGCTCGCCCGCGCCGGCGAAGGCAGCAGGAAAAGGAAGGGCAGCGCCACCACGATCGAGACGCCGCACATGATCGTCACCGACCAGAGGCGATCGGCGCCGCCGCGCAGGATCGCGTTCCAGCTTGCGTGCAGCAACGCCGCGCCGAGGACGAGGGCGATGACGATGGGAGTCATCCGAGGGCTGTTAGGCCGGGATACGGCCTAGGTAAATCCCGCTCGCGCCGACCGCAGCAGGCGCCAGGTCGACGTCAGCGCCGCGCCGCGGCGTCGCGGGCGGCCTGATCGGCGTCCTTTTGCGCCACCGTCTTCGGCAGGTCGGCCAGGAGCAGGAAGCCTCTGTGCTTGGCGTCCAGGCGGTCGAACCGCTGGTCGACCGCCCTGAGGAACTCGGCGAGCGTGATCCGCCCGTCGCCGGCGAAATCCGTCGAGGCGACCGGCTCCGGATCGGGGACGAGCTCATACGGCGCGGCGCCGTCCAGCACGCTGGCCTCGCCAGGATCGCCCGGGGCCTGCTGGCGGCGGCCGAACAGGCCGCGGCGGGGGCCTGGGCCGCCCGCGCCGCGCGGGAAACCGATGACCTGCCCCTCCGGGATGCGATAGGCGCCGAGGATCTCAGGAACGACGTCCTGCTCGTACGCCTGCAACTCGAAGGGATCGATGACGCCGTCGCCGTTCTTGTCCAACACGCGGAAGAAGGCCTCGGCGTCAGCGCGGAGTTCGCCCTTGTCGACCTTGCCGTCGCCTCGTTTGTCGGCCTGGGCGAACCACTGCGCCACCGGATAAGGCGCGCCTGCGGGCGCACGGAACGGCTGGCCGCTTGGGCTGACGAAGAGCTCGCCGGCGCGCTGCGGAGCCTGCGCCAACGTCGGCGCGACGGCCACAGAGACGACGGTCGCCGCCATGGCCAGTCTTGCAGCTCGCATCACGCGCCGGACTCCTTGCAAGGATAACGCCGATAGTCGTGGCCATTGTTTCGCGGCGATTTCACGTCCGCTTGTCGCCCGCCGCGCTTTGGCCTTACGACATCGGCGCACAACAAGCGACGGGAGGAAGACGATGGCGGACGCCGCACTGAGGGAAGCGATCCTGGAGCCTGAGCTCCCGATCGTCGACCCGCACCACCACCTCTGGGACCGGCGAGGGTTGCCGCCGGCGACTGGCCCGGTGCGGCATGGGTTCGAGAACGTGATCAGGCTCGCGCCGCGCTATCTGCACGACGAGCTGCTGGCCGACCTGACGCGCGGTCACAACGTCATCGCCACCGTTTTTGTCCAGTGCGGCGCCATGTACCGCGCCGACGGGCCAGCACATCTGCGGCCGGTCGGCGAGACCGAGTTCGTGAACGGCGTCGCGGCGATGAGCGCCAGCGGCCTCGACGGCCCCGTTCGCGCCTGCGCCGGCATCGTCGGCCACGCCGATCTGACGCAGGGCGAGGCGGAGATCGCCCAGGCGCTCGAGGCGCACATGCGAGCCAGCGGCCGCTTCCGCGGCATCCGCCACTCCGCCTCCTACGACGCCGACGTCGAGGTGCTGGGGCCGCTCGCGCGACAGACGCCCGGCCTCTACCCGTCCGATGCCTTCCGCAGGGGGTTCGCGCGCTTCGCCAAGTTCGGGCTATCGTTCGACGCTTGGCTGCTCGAGCCGCAGCTCGGCGAGTTCCTCGACCTAGCTCGGGCGTTTCCGGAAACGATCTTCATCCTCGACCACGTCGGCACGCCGCTCGGCATCGGCTCCTACGCCGGCAAGCGGCAGGAGCGCTTCGGGATCTGGCGCGACAACATCCGCGCCATCGGCGCCTGCCAGAACGTGTTCGTGAAGCTGGGCGGGCTGGCCATGCCGTTCCTGGGCTTCGATTCCTTCATGCAGAGCCGGCCCTCGACCGTGCTCGCCGAGGAATGGCGGCCGTACATCGAGACCTGTATCGAGGCCTTCACGCCCAAGCGGGCGATGTTCGAGAGCAACTTCCCCGTCGACCTCTGCAGCTGCACCTACGATGTGCTGTGGAACGCCCTGAAACTGACCGCCAAGGGCTGTTCCGCGGACGAGAAGGCCGACCTCTTCGCCGGCGCCGCCAAGCGCGCCTACCGGCTGGAGCTCTGAAGTCAGCGCTCGATCACGAAGAGGCGCATGGCCACGCCACCCTCGTCGAAGGTTCGCACGAAGCGGAAGCCGACGGCCTGCGAACAGGCGAGCGCCGGCGCGTTGTCGACTGCGTGGGCGATGTAGCATAGCCGCTCGTCGGCGAACCGCGCGAAGGCCACATCGCGAACGTAGCCGGCAAGCATCGCACGGCCGAACCCGCGGCCGACGAAATCCGCCTGGCCGATGTAGAGGTCGATACTGAGGCCGCCTTCGACACCCGTCGTCTCGCTCCAGTCCGGCCAGTCGGCGTTGCGGTAGCACTGCAAGTAGCCGAACGGCCGCCCGTGGCTGAGCGCGATGTGGCAACGGGTCGGCCACGCCTCGTCGAGGCGTGGGCCGTATCGCTCGGTCACCCCGTCCAGATTGATCGGCGCCGGCTGGTAGAAGGCCTCCACGTGCGGCGTGGCGAGCCAGCGCGTCATCATCGGGAAGTCGGCCGCCGCCATCGGACGGAACGTCAGGCCGTCTGAAGGGTCTGTGGCCATTCGCATGCTCTCGGAATAGCGAAAACCCCCGGATCTCGCGACCCGGGGGTTCCTGTTCGAGCTGTACTGAAAGCGCCCGGACCTCTTAGAAGTCCATGTCGCCCATGCCGCCCATGCCGCCGCCGGGCATGCCGCCCCCGCCGTTCGACGCCTTCTTCGGCGCCTCGACGATGGCGGCTTCGGTGGTGACCATCAGGCCGGCGACCGAGGCCGCGTCCTGTAGGGCCGTGCGCACGACCTTGGCCGGATCGATGATGCCGGCCTGGATCATATCGACATACTTCTCGCTCTGAGCGTCGAAGCCGTACGTGGCGGACTTGTTCTCCGTCACCTTGCCGACCACGATCGAGCCTTCGACGCCGGCGTTCTCGGCGATCTGGCGGATCGGGGCTTGCAGGGCCCGCTGGACGATGGCGACGCCGGCGGTCTGGTCGTCGTTGTCGCCCTTGAAGCCTTCGAGCACCTTGGCCGCCTTGAGCAGGGCGACGCCGCCGCCGGGGACGATGCCTTCCTCGACCGCCGCGCGGGTGGCGTTCAGCGCATCGTCGACGCGATCCTTCTTCTCCTTCACTTCCACCTCGGTCGAGCCGCCGACGCGGACCACCGCAACCCCGCCGGCCAGCTTGGCCAGGCGTTCCTGCAGTTTCTCCTTGTCGTAGTCGGAGGTGGTGTCCTCGATCTGCTTCTTGATCTGGCCGATGCGGGCCTCGATGTCGGCCTTGGCGCCGGACCCGTCGACGATCGTGGTGTCGTCCTTGGTGATGGTGACCTTCTTGGCCTTGCCGAGCATGTCGAGGGTGACGTTCTCGAGCTTGATGCCGAGATCCTCGCTGATCAGCTGGCCGCCCGTAAGGGTGGCGATGTCCTCGAGCATGGCCTTGCGGCGATCCCCGAAGCCCGGCGCCTTCACCGCCGCGACGCGCAGGCCGCCGCGGAGCTTGTTGACCACCAGCGTGGCCAGAGCCTCGCCTTCGATGTCCTCGGCCACGATCAAGAGCGGACGAGCCGACTGCACGACGGCTTCGAGCACCGGAAGCAGCGCCTGAAGCGAGGAGAGCTTCTTTTCGAAAAGCAGGATCAGCGGATCTTCGAGCACCGCCTCCATCTTGTCCGCGTTGGTGATGAAGTAGGGCGACAGGTAGCCGCGGTCGAACTGCATGCCCTCGACCACGTCGAGCTCGGTCTCCAGGCTCTTGGCCTCTTCGACCGTGATCACGCCCTCGTTGCCGACCTTGTCCATGGCGCGGGCGATCATGTCGCCGACGTCCTTGTCGCCGTTGGCCGAGATGGCGCCGACCTGGGCGATCTCGGCGTTGGTGGTGACCTTCTTGGAGGTCTTCTTGATCTCCGCGACGACCTTGACCACGGCCTTGTCGATGCCGCGGCGCAGGTCCATCGGGTTCATGCCGGCGGCGACGTACTTCAGGCCCTCGCTGACGATAGCCTGGGCCAGGATGGTGGCGGTCGTGGTGCCGTCACCGGCCTTGTCGTTGGTCTTCGACGCGACCTCGCGGATCAGCTGCGCGCCGAGGTTCTCGAACTTGTCGGTGAGTTCGATTTCCTTGGCGACGGTGACCCCGTCCTTGGTCGAGCGCGGGGCGCCGAAGGATTTCTCGATGATGACGTTGCGGCCCTTGGGCCCCAGCGTGACCCTGACCGCGTTGGCGAGGGTGTTTACGCCGCGCAGCATCCGGTCGCGCGCGTCCCTTGGCGCCCGATCCGTCGACGATCGTGGTGTCGTCCTTGGTGATGGTGACCTTCTTGGCCTTGCCGAGCATGTCGAGGGTGACGTTCTCGAGCTTGATGCCGAGGTCTTCGCTGATCAGCTGACCGCCGGTCAGGG
>JGI12269J14319_10004345_pt1 | contig 12997 bp, 14 predicted proteins | sample PeaSoiSIISIP2007_FD_14319 | JGI IMG/M metagenome (IMG submission 14319) | reverse complement strand
GCTCCAGAAGGCCTTGCCTTTCCAGGGGCCGTAAGGTCGTCAAGCCGTTTCGCGCACGCATCCGCCAGGTTGTGGCGGTGTCGAGTCGAGCACGAACTTCGTCGCGAACTTCGCGCGCCCCTGCCGAAAGAAACGTGGGGCAGACGGCATCGTGAGAACTAAACCGAAAGGGAGTCGCATCAGCTGAGCACGCGACGCGGAGTTGAGGTGGCAAGTGAAGGTTGCAGGCGTGTTCACTCTGGGGTTCGGGTTTGCCACCCTCATGTGGCTACTATCGCTCGCCCTCGTTGACCTGCTGGTGTTCAAGCGGGTCGCCGACCACGTAGTGCTGTGGATGCTCGCAGCCCCTGGCCTGGTGATCATCTCGTTGGGCGGCTTTCTCGTACGCCTGGCGCGCCGCCGAGAGGCGGATGCGACGCGTCTGCCGTAAGCGACGAAACTAGCGTGCCGACCGTCACAGAAGTTGTGGGAGGAATATCTGCCGCCCTCATGGTGGCCGCGTGCACCTTCTTCTTCTGGCACGCCTCCAAGCACGCCCCATACCCTGGCCTTCGCCGCTTCGCGAGGTTCGCCGTCTACTTCGTCGTTGGCATGGTGGTTTTGATGATCCTCGCTTTCGTCGTTCCGCTGCTTCTTTGGCTGTTCGTTCCGGGAATGCGGACACCCTAGCGGGTTCCGGAACCCCTCACTCCCCCTGCAGCGCCTGTTTCACCTTCTCGGCCAGCATGGCGATGTCGATCGGCTTGGCCAGGAACGAGACGCCGACCTCGCCTTCCAGCACCTTGGAGAACTCGGCCTCGGCGTAGCCGGAGATGAACATCACCGGGCAGTCGCCCAAGAACGGCCGGGCCGCGCGCAGCAGGTGGGGGCCGTCGAGGCCGGGCATGATCACGTCGGAGATCATCAGGTCGATCGAGCCGGCGTTGGCCTCGGCGATGGCCAGCGCCTCCTCACCGTCGGCGGCCTCGATCACCTCGTAGCCGCGGGCGCGCAGCAGCCGGGCGGCGACGCGGCGCACCGCGTCCTCGTCTTCGACGAACAGGATGCGGCCGACCCCGGAAAGGTCGCGGGCGGTGGTGCGGCCCTTGGGCGGCGCGGGCGCCGGCGGCTCGACCAGCACTGGCGGCTCGTAGACCGGCAGGAAGATGCGGAAGGTCGCGCCTTCGCCGGGCTTGGAGTCGGGCTGGATCCAGCCGTCCATCTGCTTGACGATGCCATAGACCGTGGCGAGGCCGAGCCCGGTGCCTTCGCCGACCGGCTTGGTGGTGAAAAAGGGGTCGAAGATCTTCGGCAACACGTCGGGTGGGATGCCGGGGCCGTCGTCGGCCACCTCGATCAGCGCCATCTCGCCCATCGGCGCCCCGCCGTAGCCGAGCTGCACGGCCTCGCGCTCGCCGACCCGGGCGGCGCGGACCACGATCTTGCCGCCGCCGTGGCCGCGCACCGCGTCGCGGGCGTTGACCACCAGGTTCATCACCGCGTTNTCGAGCTGCTGNCGGTCNGCGCGCACCTGNGGCAGGTTNCGGCCNTAGTCGGTGTCCATGCCGACGCTCTCGGGCAGCAGCCGGCGCAGCATCACCGTGACGTTGCTGATCAGCTCGCCGACGTCGAGCGTCTCGCGCTGCACCGTCACCTTGCGCGAGAAGGTCAGCAGCTGGCCGACCAGCCCCGCGGCGCGGAACGCGTTCTCGCGGATCCGCGAGAGGCCCTCGAACGAGGGATCGCCGAGCGGGTGGCGCGTCTCCAGCTCGCTGAGGTTCATCAGGATGGCGGTGAGCAGGTTGTTGAAGTCGTGGGCGACGCCGCCGGCCAGCTGGCCGATCGCCTGCATCTTGTTCGACTGCGCCAGCTGCGCCTGCATCTGCTTCTGCTCGGTCACGTCGACCAGGTAGGCGACGCAGCGGCCGGCCAGGCGCGCCACGTACAGGTGAGCGATGCTCTGCGGCCGCGCCGCCGGCGTCACCTCGAACGGACCGATGCTGCCGGCGGCGATGCGCTCGGCGGCGTCGGCGCGGCTCTGGTCGGTGATCAGCGGACCGAGCGTGGCATGCGGCGCCGGGGCTTCGCCGGCGATACCGGCCCAAGCCTCGTTGGCCTCCAGGATGTCGCCGGCGAACGGGTCGTCGCCCTCGATCAGCGCGGCGCCGAAGGGCGAGGCGACCGCGAAGGCGTCGAGGCCGGCGGGAATGGCGGCGGCCGGGACGGCGCCAGCCGGCTCAGGGTTTGGCGTGGGCGCCGGGGGCTCGGGCGAGAGGCGCACCAGGAAGCGGCCGTCGTCGAGGCGCGAGACGTCGAGTCGTTGGGCGCCGCCAAGGTCCGCGCGTTCGCTGGCATGGCCGTCGCGGGCGGCGGCGCGGAGCAGGCCGGGCGCGGCCGCCAGCGCCGTGCGCTGCAGTCGGCGATGGGCGCCGACGAGATCGCGCCAGGCGCTGTTGGCCGCCTCGATCGCGCCGTCGTCGGCGACGATCGCGGTCGGCTCGGCCAGTGCGCGCACCATTGCCTCGAAGTCCGGCGAGACGGTTTGCGCCGGCGCGCGCCGGCGCAGGGCCGGCAAGGCGATCAGGGCGACGAGGGCCAGCGCGGCCAGCAGTGTCAGACCGGCCCAACGCTCGGGTCCGCCGCTCAGCGCTGGGGCCGCCGCCAGCAGCGCCGCCAGGAAGAACAGGCCGGCCGAGACCGGGCCGAGCCAAGCCAGGCGGCCGGCGGTTCTCACGTCCTTGCCGCTCGCCGGATAGGCCATCGTCGGTCCTTCGAACTTCGGCCCTGCCTAGCGGTTGATTCGGGGCCGAATCAGGGCTGAAATCTTAACGAGATCAGAGGGCTCGCGCCCGCTGCCGCGGCCGTTTGGCGGCCAGGATGAAGCCGATGATCTTGGCCACCGCCTCATAGTGCTGGTGCGGGATGATCTGGTCGACCTCGACGTTGGCGTAGAGCGCGCGGGCCAGCGGCGCGTCCTCGATCACGGGCACGCCGGCTTCTTCGGCGATCTTGCGGATGCGCAGCGCCACCGCGTCCATGCCCTTGGCGAGGCACTGCGGCGCGGGCGTCTCGCCCTGCTCGTAGCGCAGCGCCACGGCGTAGTGGGTCGGGTTCATCACCACGACGGTGGCCTTGGGCACCTGCTGGATCATCCGCCGCCGCGAGCGCTCCATGCGGATCTGTTTCTGGCGGGCTTTGACGTGCGGGTCGCCCTCGCTCTGGCGGAAGTCCTCCTTGACCTCCTCCTTGGTCATCTTCATGCGCTCCATGAAGCGCTGCCGCTGCCAGATGAAGTCGAGGATTCCGCCCAGCGCCAGAAGTGACAGCACCGCGAACATCAGGCTGCGAGCCAGGCCGGCCGAGAAGCTGAGCAGCGCCGTCGGCCCCATGGTGATCAGGCCGGTGAACTCGCTGGCGTGCGGCGCCAGCACCCACCAGGCGATCGTACCCACCAGCAGCACCTTCAGCATTGCGCGCAGGAAGTTCATCAGCCCGTCGATGCCGAACAGGCGCTTGAAACCGGCGGCGGGCGAGAGCTTGGATAGGTCGGGCTTCAGCTTGGCGGTGGTGAACAACACGCCGTGCTGGATCACATTGCCGCCGATGCCGGCCAGCATGGTCCCGCCCAGCACCGCGAACAGCACCGGCGCCGCCGCGATGATCACCTGCCAGGCCACCGCCTGACCTGCGGCGCCCTGCACCTCGATCGTGTCCGGGTGGGCGATGAACGGCAGCAGGCTGTCGGCGAGCTGGCGCGCCATCGCCCCGCCGCCCATCGCCACCGCCCCGAACGCGCCGGCCAGGGCGAAGGCCTGCGCCAGCTCGCCGGACTTGGCGACATCGCCGTCCTTGCGCGCTTCCTCGAGCTTGCGCGGGGAGGCGTCTTCTGTACGTGAAGCGTTGTCGCCCTGCTCGGCCATGGTTCAGCCGAACGACTGCAACACGCCGCGGTAGCGGTCGATCCAGTAGGTGCCCATCACGCCGAGGCTGATCGCGAACAACGACAGGCCGAGCAGCACCTGCAGCGGCGCGGCGGCGAAGAAGATCTGGAACTGCGGCATCGCGCGCCCGACCAGGCCGGTGGCCAAGCTGAACACCAGCGAGAACGCCAGCACCGGCGCCGCGAGCTGGACGCCGAGCGCGAACGTGTCCGCCGTGGTGCGTATCGCCAACCGGGCGAAGTCGGCCACCGGCGCAGGATGGCCGAACGGGAACAGGCTGTAAGAACGCACCATGGCGCCGATAAACAGGTGGTGCAGGTCGGTCACCATGACCAGCAAAGCTGCCATCAGCGACAGGAAGCTGGCCAGGGTGGTGTTCTGTTGTCCCAGCGTCGGGTTGGCGGTCTGGGCGAAGGAGAGGGTGGTGGAGATCGAGATCATCTCGCCGGCGCTCGCCATCGCCGCCAGAAACGCCCGCAGGATCGCGCCGATGGCCAGGCCGATCAGCGCCTCGCGCAGCACGTCGGCGGTGAGCTCGCCGAGGGTCAGCGGGATCACCGGCAGGGCGGGATAGACCACCGGCGTCACCACCAGGCACAGCAGCAACGCAAACGACAGCCGCACCCGGGATGGCGCCGGCGTGTCGCCCAGCCCCGGCATGGTCATGATCATCGACGCGATGCGGGCGAAGACCAACGCACCGGCGAACAGCTGTTGGGCGGTGGCGTAATGACCCACCGGCGGCCCTAGAGGCTCGCGATGCGGGCGGCGATGTGGTTCATGAAGCCGGTCAGCAGCGCACCCATCAGCGGCATGAAGACCAGCAGCGCGATGAATACCGCCACGATCTTCGGCGCATAGACCAGCGTCGCTTCCTGGATCTGGGTCAAAGCCTGCAGCAGGCCGATAATGACCCCGACCAGCAGCGCGACGATCAGGGCCGGCGCGCACAGCTGCAGGGTCAGCCAGATGGCGTCGCGGCCGATGTCGAGAACCTCGGCGCCATTCATGCCGGTTACGTCTCCGATGGTGGGAAAATGTTGCCTAGAGGATCGGCCTGACGTGGTTAATGAAGGGTTCCCCGGCCGGGACGCCACGGCGCTCCGTCGGCGTTGACGCCCGGCGCGGGTCGGGCCACGGTCGGGCGCATGGCGGCGATCGAGCTCGAGCTGGAGACGCACCGAGCGCGGCCGGCGCACGGGGAGCTGACCCTTCAATCCATCGCCGCGGCCGTCGTGGTCGCCGCGATCATGGGCGCGGCCTACCCCTACATGGTGCTGAAGCTGGGGTTCGGGCCCAACGTCTCGATCGTTTCGGCCTTCTTCGGCTACCTGATCCTCAGCGTCATCGCCCGCAAGAGCTACGACCGGTTCCAGAACAACATCGTCCAGACCGCAGGCACGTCGGCGGCGCAGACCGCCTTCATGTGCGGCATCCTGGCGACGTTCGAGATCTTAAGAGCGGACAAGACCGCGCATTTCACCCTCAACCCGACCCCGCTGCAGACCTTCCTGTGGCTGACCTGCGCCTCGTTGCTGGGTGTGGTGCTCTCGGCGCCGATGCGCCGCCACTTCATCGTCGACCAGAAGCTGCCGTTCCCCGATGGCATGGCGGCGGCCGAGACGCTGCTGGTGCTCGATCCCCCGCGCGACGCCCCGCCCGATGTGCGCAACATCGCCCGCAACGCAGCGATGGTGATGGGCGTGTGCCTGCTGGCCTCGGCGCTGCTGATGCTGGTGCGCAATGATTCCAACCTGCTGAACCTGATCCCCGGCGGCTGGGACACCGGCGCGCTGACGCTGGGCGTGGCGGGCGCGGGCTTCACGGTCGCGGCGATGGGCGTCGGCGTCGGCTACAGCCTGCTCAGCCTCGGCAGCGGCATGATCGTCGGCCTGCGGATCAACGCCTGGATGATGCTTGGCTGCGCGCTTGGCTGGATCCTGACGCCGCTGCTGCTGATTCAGAATCATATCTTGCCGGACCACCCCGCGCGCAGCCAGGTGCTGCAGTGGGTGCTCTGGCCAGGGCTGGGCATGATGGTCGCCGGCGGCATGACCACGCTCGTCCTGCGCTGGCGGATGCTGGCGCGCGCCTTCGCCGGCCTCACCGACGCAAGCGGGGAAGATGCGCCGCTGAGCTGGATCGCCGGCGGAGCGATCCTGCTCAGCCTCGCGCTGTGCGTGATCCAGAAGCTGTTTTTCGGCCTGCCGTATTGGATGACGGCGTTGGCGATCGCGCTCTCGATCCCGCTGATGCTGGTGGGCCTGCGGGCGCTGGGCGAGACCAACTGGGGGCCGATCGGGGCGCTCTCCAACCTGATGCAGGCGCTGTTCGCCGGCATCGCGCCCGGCAGCCTCGTCGCCAACTTGGTGCCGTCGGGGATCGCCGGGACCGTGGCCGTCACCTCCGAAGGCCTGATGCAGGACTACCGCGCGGGCTACATCATCGGATCGTCGCCCAGGGCGATGTTCATCGCCCAGATCATCGGCGCCCCGATCGGCGCGGCGATGCTCGCCTTTACCTATCCGCTGCTGGTGAAGACCTACGGCCTGATCGGTGACAAGGCCCAGCTGGCCGCGCCCGGCGCGCGCCGCTCGGCGGCGTTCGCGCAGTTGCTGGTGGCCGGCGTCGACAAGCTGCCGCCCTCGGCCCTGTGGGCCGGACTGGCGGCGGCGGCGCTCGGCTGCGTCTTCGCGGCGATGGAGCAGAATGAGCGGGTCCGGCGCTGGACGCCGTCGCCGGTGGCGCTGAGCCTTGGCCTCTTGCTGCCGTTCTCCTCGATCTCGACCATGTTCCTCGGCGCGGCCGTCGGCGCGGTCTGGCTGGCGCGCCATCCCGCCAGCGCCGCGCGCTACTTGATCGCCGTCGCGTCCGGCTTCATCGCCGGCGAGGCCATGCTCGCCGTGATCGCCCCGGTGCTGATCGCGCTGGGGGTCGGATCAGCGTCGCACTGAAGGCGGCCCGGAGGACAGATGGAACTCATATTGATCCGGCATGGCCTGCCCGTGCGGCGCAATGACACCAGCGACCCGCCGCTGAGCGACATGGGGCGCGATCAGGCTGTCCGCGTGGCGCGCTACCTGGCCCGCGATCGGATCGACGCGGTGTTCTCCAGCACCATGCTGCGGGCGATCCAAACCGCCGAGCCGTTCGCCGCGCAAGGCGGCCACGCGGTGGAGACCCGCGAGGGCATCGTCGAGTTCGACCGCGGGTCGGGCGCCTACATCCCGATGGAAGAGCTGAAGCGCGACGACTACGCAGCCTGGAAGGCCTTCGCCGCCGGCGACCACGGCGCCGATATCGTCGGGTTCCAGCAGATCGTCGTCGAGACGCTCGAGGCGATCGTCGTCGCCAACCCGGGCAAGACGGTGGCGGTGTTCTGCCACGGCGGGGTGGTGAACGTGTGGACCGCCCACGTGCTCGGCATGGCGCCGCGGCTGTTCTTCGAGCCGGTCTACGCTAGCGTCCACCGCTACCTCTGCGCCAGCACCGGCCAGCGCAACGTCGTCAGCCTCAACGAGCGCGCGCACCTCATGGACTGAGCGTCAAGGGGGCGGGGGAAGCTTCGCCGCCAGCGCCGTCGCCGCTTGGGCGGGAGAGGCCTTGTCCATGTCGCGATCGACGCTGAGGTTGGCGGCGCGCATGGCGGCTACGTCGATCTTGCCGATCAACGGCTTGAGGACGCCGAGCAATCGCTGATCGTTCGCCCGCTTCGGCGAGATCAGCACCACCGCGTCGTACGGCGGCAGGGCGTGGCGGGGGTCGTCCAGCACCACCAGATCGTCGGCGGCGATGCGTCCGTCGCTGGAGAACGCCGAGATCACGTCGGCCTGGCCGGAAGTGAGGGCGCGGTACATGAAGGTGGGCTGGTACTCGGCGGTCTTACGGAACTTCAGGCCGTAGGCGTCGCGCACCGATGCCCACTCCGGCCGTGAGAGGAACTCGAGGTCGGCGCCGAAGGTGAGCTGGCCGGCGTGCGAGGCCAGGTCGTCCAGAGTCCGGATGTGCAGCGCCTCGGCCTGGGATCGCCGCATCGCCAGGGCGTAGGCGTTCTCGAAGCCGAGGGACCCCAGCACGATCACCCCATCGCGGCGCTCCAGCTCGGCGGTCAGCTGGTCCAGCACCGCCTGACGGCCGGGGTTGTCGGTGCGCTTCAGCACATTGGCCCAGAGCGTGCCGGAGTAGTCGACGTAGGTGTCGACGACGCCGTCCTTCAGCGCGCTGTAGGCGAAGGTGGAGCCGAGGTCCTCCTTGCGCTCGACCGAGGCCCCGGCGTGCTGCAGCCGACCGGCGATCAGCTCGGCCAGGATGTATTGTTCGGAGAAGTCCTTGGCCCCGACCACGTATCGCGCTGGCGCGGCGCTGGTCGCTACCAGCGGCGCCAGCGCGACCGCCGCGCCGAGCGCCAAACCGACCGCGCCGGTTACGATCCGCCAACGGGTGCGCTGGGCCAGCCCGCTCTCGATGAGGCCCAGCAGCTGGTCGGCCGCCATCGCCAGTCCCGCCGAGGCGGCGCAGCCGAACAGGACATAGACCCAGTTCTCCGTCTGCAGGCCGGAGAAGATGTAGTTGCCCAGCGAGGTCTGCCCGACCGGGGTCGCCAGGGTCGCCGCGCCGATGGTCCACACCGCGGCTGTGCGCACCCCGGCCATGATCACCGGCGCGGCCAGCGGCAGCTCGACCTGGAACAGGCGCTGAGAGTCGGTCATGCCGACGCCGCGCGCGGCCTCGACGATCGCCGGATCGACCCCGGTCAGCCCGGTGACGCCGTTGCGCAGGATCGGCAGCATCGAATACAGCGTCAGCGCCAGCAGCGAAGGCAGAAAACCGAGGGACGGCAGACCGAAGCCGAACGCGCCCTTAGTCACCGACGAGAGCGCCAGCAGCAGCGGGTAGAACAGCGCCAGCAAGGCCAGGCTCGGGATGGTCTGCACCAGGCTGGCCACCAGCAGCGCGGGCCAGCGCACCACTGCGCTGCGGCTGGCCGCGACCGCCAGAGGCAGACTGATCGCCAGGCCGAGCAGCAGGGCGCAGGCCGAGAGCAGCACGTGCTGACCGAGGTAGCCGGGCAGCAGCGCCCAGGCCGAGGCGACGCGGGGGTCCATCAGCCGACGTCGCCGGCCAGTTCGCGCACCCGCTCCACCTGGCGCTTCGGCGTCTCCATCAGCGCCCGCACCCGCGCGTTGTCATGCCCGGCCAGCAGGGCGGCGGGAGACGCGTCGGCCAGCACCTTGCCCTGGTCCATCACCACGATGCGGTCGGCCAGCAGCAGCGCCTCCCAGACGTCGTGGGTGACCATCAGGGTGGTGAGGCCCAGCTGCTCGTGCAGGGCGCGGTAGTCGCGGCCGAGCTGGTCGCGGGTGACCGGGTCCAGCGCGCCGAACGGCTCGTCCATCAGCATGATTGCGGGCCTGGCCGCCAGCGCCCGCGCCACGCCGACCCGCTGGCGCTGCCCGCCGCTCAGCGCCGCCGGCAGCCGCGCGCCGATATCGTCCGGCAAGGCGACCAGCCGCAGCAGCTCGGCGACGCGCGGGGCGATGTCGGCCTTGGTCCATCCCGCCAGGCGCGGCCCGACGGCGATGTTCTCCGCCACCGTCATGTGCGGAAAGAGCCCGACCTCCTGGAACACGTAGCCGATCCGCCGCCGCAGCGCCGGCCCGGACGCCGTCGGCACCCGCTCGCCCGCCACCCGCACCTCGCCAGCGTCGGGGACGACGAGGCCGTTGATGGTCTTCAGCGCCGTGGTCTTGCCGGAACCAGAGCCGCCGAGCAGCGCGGTGAACGTCCCAGCTTCGATCGCCAGCGATATCCCGGCCACGGCTTCGAGCGCGCCGTAGCGCTTCACCACGTCCCTCAGCTCGATGATCGGCTCGGCCACGTTTCCCCGATTCCGCTCTTGCCCATCCGACCGGGGACGCAGGCGTTGTATCCGAGAACGCGGCGCCCGCCAGAAAAAGCCTGGGCCTGCCTTACGCGGGGGAGAGCGGGATGGAGTCAGTACCGCAGCTGGGCGGCGACTTGGTCGAGGCTCTCGTTCAGCCGCATGCGCTGCCAGCCCGACAGATAGCCGCCGTTCGAGAAGCGGTCCTGCGCCTCGCGCCGCTGCACGTCGCGCAGCTCGGCGCGCATGGTCTGCGCCGCGTAGCCGCCGATCACGCCGGCGCCCTGCGCCTCGTCCACTCGGCCGGAGAGGAACTCGATCCGCTGGTTGATGTCCGGCGCGAACCTCGCCACGGCGACGGGCGACGGCGGGAAGAAGCCCTGGGCCAGGGCGGGGGCCGCGCCAGCCAAGGTGGCCGCGGCGACGATGGAGATGAGGATGGCCTTGTTCATGGCTGTCTCTGTCCTTGCACTGACGCCATCGACAGTGGCGGCGTCGGCGCAAGACACCACGGCGGCGCTGAGCGGCGTCTGATCGCCGCGTTGTCCGAAGTTCAGCTTGATCCAGGCGGCGCGGGCGACGCCTAGATCGCCATGTTCATGATCTGCTGGTAGCTGGCGATCATCTGGTCGCGGACGGCGATCATGGTGGTGAGGCTGGTCTGGGCCGATGAGATGGCGGTGACTACGTCGATCAGGTTGGCCTTGCCCTGAACCTGCGCGGTCATCTGGGCTTCGGCGGCGCGGCTGTCGCCGACGGTCTGGTTGATCACCTGGCTGACCATCTGGCCAAAGTCGGGGCCTGCCGCCGCGCCAGCGCCGCCGGCGATGCCGCCCGCGGCGGCTTCCTGGACGGCGGCGTAGGCTTTGGCGGCGAGGAGGGGGGCGACCATGGCTCAGCTCACTTCTTGATGATGCTGAGGGTGGCGTTGTCCATCTCGGCCGCGGTCTCGATCACGCTGAGATTGGCCTGGTAGGCGCGCTGGGCGTTGCGCATGTCGAGCGCTTCCATCATCGGATTGACGTTCGGCAGCTTGACGTAGCCCTTGGCGTCGGCGGCGGGGTGGCCAGGCGCGTACTCGCTGCCGAACTGGGTCTCGTCGGCGACGACGCGGGCCATGGAGACTCCCTTGGCCCCGGCCACGGTCATCGGCTGGAACACCGGCACCTGGCGACGGTAGGGATCGCCGCCCGCGGTCTGGGCAGTGGAATCGGCGTTGGCGAGGTTCTCGGCGATCACCCGCATGCGCGACTGCTCGGCCTTCAGGGCCGAGGTCGCCACCGCGACGGCGATGTTGGAGGGCTGGACCGGATCGGCCATGGGCTAGGTTCCTATCGAGTCCGAATCAGGTTCCGGGCCGCTTGGCGGCCTGTTGGATCATGGTGATCGACTGCTGGTAGAAGCTGATGGCGGTGTCGTAGTCCATCCGCGCCTGGCTCATCCGCATCATCTCCTCCTCCAGCACCACGGAGTTGCCGTCGAGCGTGGTCTCGGAGTCGGGCGAGAGCACCGGCTTGGCTTTCAGCCGGCCAGCAGGAGCGTTTCCGGCGATATGCATCGGTGAGGTCAGGGTGGGCGTGATCGGCGGCAGGCCGCCCGCGGCGCCGGGGGCGTCCGGCAGCGTAAACGGCTTGAGGTCGCTGGGCGTGAAGCCGGGCGTGTCGGTGTTGGCGACGTTCTGGGCGATCACCTGCTGGCGGTCGGCCAGATAGCCGAGCCGGCTCCTCAGCGTCGCGAACAGGGGAATGTCGTCGAGAGTCATGGCCACCGAAGGGTGGGCGCACCGGGTTAATCCTCGCTTAACCGTGTTTCTGCAGCGCACCCGCCATCGCGACATCGCCTTCGCCCGCCTGACGCGACCGTTTGTCACGGGTGGCGCGGGTAACCGTACCTCAACGCGGACGGCCTAGGCTGAAACGCAACTGGGAGGACGTACGGCTGGTGAAGGCTATCCTCGACGATGGGCTCGACGAGCTGGCGGTGAGCGCGCACGCCGGCTTTCCCGCGCGGATGGCGGTCACCGTTGCGGCGGCGGCGGCGTTCGCCGGGGTGCTGCCCTGGCGCGTCTGCGCGCTCTGGGCCTGCGTCACGATCGCCTCGGAGATACTGGCCTGGTGGGCGACACGCCGCCAGTTCCTCGGCCAGCCGGTTGGCTGGCGCACCCGGCTCTGGCACGTCAGCGGCCTTTCGTTCGGCAGCCTGAGCTGGGTCTCGCTCGGCGGCCTGGCCTGGGCGAGCGGCCGGCCGGAGGGGGCGTTGTGTGCGGTCGTCGTTTGGCTGGCGGTGATCTTCTTCTCGCAGACCAACGCCTACCAGTCGAAGACCGGCTTCGTGGTCGGCGGCGTGATTCCGGCGGCGGCGGCCCTGGCGATCGTGCTGCTGGCCCCGCACGCGCCGAACCTGCAGCTGGCGCCGTTCCTGGGCACGCTGGTCCTCGCCTTCATCTTCGCCGGCGACGGCGTCGGCCGCATGCTGAAGGCGCGGCGGCGTCTGGACGACGCCCAGGCCCAGATGCGCCGCAGCGAGGCCCTCTACCGGGTGCTGGCCGACAATATCAAGGACGTGATCATGCTGGCTGACGCGGAGGGCAAGCGCATCTACATGTCGCCCTCGATCGTGCCGGCGCTCGGCTTTCCGCTCGAGGAACTCTACGAGATGCCGGCGTACCGCTTCATCCACCCGGACGACCGCGAGGCGTTGCGGCGCAAGATCGATACATTTCCGGCGACGGGTGGCGAGTTGAAAGCCGAATACCGCGTCGTTCGCTCCGACGGTGAAGTGAGGTGGATCGAGACCAGTTTCACCCTCGTCCCGCAGCCGAACGGCGCGCCGCCGCACATCGTCAGCGTCGGCCGCGATGTCCAATCCCGCAAGGAGCTCGAGGTCGAGCTGATGGACGCGCGGCTGCAGGCCGAGGCGGCCGCGGCCGCGAAGTCCGACTTCCTGGCCAACATGACCCACGAGCTGCGCACGCCGCTGAACGCGATCATCGGCTTCGCCCACCTGCTGAAGGACTCGCCCCGCCTCGACAGCCAGGACGCCCGCCATGCCCGGCTGATCAGCGACGCCAGCGGCACCCTGCTCGAGCTGGTCAACAGCGTGCTCGACTTCTCGCGGCTGGAAGCCGGTGCGGTCGACCTGGATACCGCCCCGTTCGACCCGGCGCTCGAGGCTGGCGCGATCATCGAGCTTCTCT
>JGI12269J14319_10004343_pt1 | contig 13006 bp, 16 predicted proteins | sample PeaSoiSIISIP2007_FD_14319 | JGI IMG/M metagenome (IMG submission 14319) | reverse complement strand
CCCCGGCCATGTCGGTGGGCGGGTCAGAGGCCGGCCCCCGGACCGTGATACTGACGCTCCCGGCGTCGCGGTCGAGCCTGGCGGAAACGCAGGAGTAGCTGATCGCGTCGTCGTCGCGGGTCTTGCCGAGCGGGGTCAGCGCGACTCCGGCGGCACCCTCGGGGCGGCCGGAGCGCCCGGCCAGCTCGGCGGCCCGTTCCGCGACGGTCTCGTCCCAGCGGGGCCGCGGCACGGCCTCATCGACCAGGCGCCACTGGACCGCCTTCTTGCCTCCGACGCCCTCCGGCCGGGTGGAGAAGTAGTCGGCCAGGTCCCGCCGCACATGCCGCTTGTCGGACACCCGGGTCAGGCCGCCGGTGCCGGGCAGCACGCCGAGCAAGGGCAGCTCGGGCAGCGACACCGCCGATGACCGGTCGTCGATCAGCATGATGTGCTCGCAAGCGAGCGCCAGCTCGTACCCGCCGCCCGAGGCGGTGCCGTTGACGGCGGCTAGGTAGGTCTGCCCGGAGTTCGCGGTGGCGTCCTCGATGCCGTTCCTGGTCTCGTTGGTGAACTTGCAGAAGTTCACCTTCCAGCCGTGCGCGGAGGCCGCCAGCATGCGGATGTTCGCGCCGGCGCAGAAGATCTTGGGCTTGCCGCTGGTGATCACGACCGTGCGCACCTCAGGGTGCTCGAAGCGCAGCCGCTGCACCGCGTCGTACAGCTCGATGTCCACGCCGAGGTCGTAGGAGTTCAGCTTCAGCTCGTAGCCGGGCACCAGGCCGCCCTGCTCGTCCACGTCCATCACCAGGGTCGCGACTGGGCCGTCGTACGACACCCGCCAGTGCCGGTAACGGTCGGGGCTGACCCGGAACTCGACCCGTTCTTCCGTCATGCAGATTCCTCCCGCTGAGCCCTCCGGCCAGTACTCCATACTCTACAAAACTTGAGTTGAACGTCAAGACTTCGTAGTATTTTGCTTGCTGATTATCGCGGACGCGAGAGAGACGATGACCGAGACCACGCCACCTGCCCTGGCCGAGCCGGCGCCGACCCTGCTCCGGCGTCATGCTGCTGGAGCGGAAAGCGCGCGCGGCGTGCTGTTCACAGTGCTGGGTGAGCTGGTCCTGCCCACCGGCGGCGAGGCCTGGACATCGGCGTTCATCGACGTGTTCGCTCGGCTGGGCGTCGAGGAGAAGGCGGCCAGGCAGGCCCTGATGCGCACGGCAGCCGACAACTGGCTGAGCTCCGAGCGGGTCGGCCGGCGCACGGTCTGGCGCCTCACCCCGGCTTCCGAGCGGCTGCTGCACGACGGCACCGAGCGCATCTTCGGTTTCACCGCGGTCGCCGCGGACTGGGACGGCCGCTGGACGATCGTGATCGCGCGCACGCCGGAGACCGAGCGCGCTGCCCGGCACATGCTCAGGACGCGGCTGCGCTGGGCCGGGTTCGGCCATGTCATGCCCGGCGTCTGGCTGAGCCCGCGCAGCGACCGCGGCGACGAGGTGCGGCGGATCCTGGACGAGGCCCGGCTGCCGGACGGCTACCTGTTCAGGGCCGAGTACCAGGGCGGCAGTTCGCTGGCCGCGATGGTGGGCAACGCCTGGGACCTGGATGAGCTGGCCCGCGAGTACGACGAGTTCATCGCGGCGTTCAGCGGCGACGTCAGCTCCGATCCGCTCGCCCGCGTCATCGACCTGGTGCACGCCTGGCGCCGGTTCCCGTGGATCGACCCCGGCCTGCCGGCCCAGTTCCTGCCCGCGCCATGGAGCGGCACCGCCGCCGCCGAACTGTTCACCCGGCTTCACGCTCAGTGGGCGGACGAGGCCATCGCCGAGTGGAAGCACCTGCTGGCCAGGACGTGACGGCAGGATCAGCGCAGGCCGGCCCGCAGGGCGGTCACCGGCGACCCAAGTGGCTGAACCCCGCCATCGCCACACCATCCCCAAGGGGTGCGGTGCGGCTGGAGACCACGTTCGGTGGCGCGGGTGTGTTGAACGGCGACTTGACCCCTGAGTGCGCCGCGGTGGTGACCACAGTGCTGGACGCCCTGTCGGCCCCGGCGGGAGCGGACGACACCCGGACCTACGCCCAGCGCTACCACGATGCGTTCCACGAGGCCATGCGCAGGCTGGTGGCAAGCGGCCTGCTCCCTGAGCGCGCCGGGCAGCCGGCGAAAGTGTGGGCGCACATTTCCCTGGCCGACTTGCTGATGCTCGACGGCAGCTCCGCGCTGCAGCAGGAGTGGACTGCGGGAGTCCGGGCACAGTGGGCCGCGCACCGTGCCGCCGCCTCGGTCGGCGGCAGCGACGGCGGCGCGTGGCTCGAGGGCGACACCGCCCGCGCGTTCGCCTGCGACGCCTCGGTTACTCCGGTGGTGCTGGGCGAAGTGAACTTCCCCGTGCTGGATGACTTGGTACGGCTGTGTGCGGAACTGGCCCGGCTCAACGACGCCAAGGCGAGCGGCGAGGCAGACCCCTCCGAGGACGCCCCTCAGCCGCCGATCCTCCGGGTCCGCGAGGCGCTCGAGCAGCAGATCATCGGAAAAACCATAAATTTTCTACTGCACTCACGTGTACCGCTTGACCTGCGGACATTCCATAGCACGGATAGTTCATCCCGGTCGCCGTCGTGCGGGAGGAGGGCTAACCAGTTGATGGCGTGTAGGCCGGCGCGTACTGGGGCAGGTCGCCACAGCTGACTCCGCTGTACGCGGCAGGCGGGTTTCCTGGTTGAGCGCTGGTTACCTGGCCGGCCTGCTTGGAGACGGGCACGAGCTCGGCTCCGGACCAGGCATAGGTGTCGCGTTCGTAGGTCCACGTGGTGTATCCAGGTGGTTCAGTCGCCTCGCTGACGGTCACGAACTGGGCGCCGTCGCATCGGAAGCCGTCTTGGTGGGTGACCGTTCCGTTTACCGCGAGACGCACGGGCTGCCCCTGGCTGGTGACCTGCCGGAGCTGTCGCCCGACCAGCTTGAAGATGGTCCAGAACTGGGTGGACGCACCCGAGGAGACCTTCACGAAGATGTCGGCGTGGCCGTCCCGGTCGGCGTCGACGGAACCGGCGATCGTCGGGGCATCGGTGTTGCCGGGCAGGACAGGGTCGCCGGTGAAGCGGACGGCCTGCTGGCCAAGGGTCGTCATGTCCACGATGAGTTCCCAGTTGTCCGGGCCGTAGCCGCCGAGGTAGACCAGCCGGGCACGATCCCGGCGGCCGTCACCGTCGACATCCCCTACCGCCTGCCAGCCGGGCGCTGGCGAGATCGCCGGCGACGGTCCGGCCGATGGCGAGGTGGCCGATGGCGTGGCGGCCGTTGGGGTCGTTGCGGTGGCGCTGGTCTGGGTGGCCGGGGCGGAAGCCGCGCACCCGGCCAGCGCGGCGGCGGCGATCCCGGCAGCGGCCATGCGCCCAACCATCGACATCACCATGGTCCTTCCTCGCCGCGACCGGCCTCACCATACCTAACACGCGCCAGCCCGCCTCGAGGTTGCAAAGTCGCCGAGAAACAAGGCGACTATGGCGCATCAGCGCTCTGGCATCCGACGCCCGGCAAATACCGTCGGCCTGAGAAGTACCGAACGCAGAAGATGATTGAGCAGACGATTATAGAAAAAACCACGAATTTTCAATGCACTCATGTATCGCATCTTGACCTGGGTGTAAGCCTTGACCGAGAAACACTTCTGCCGCGCCTGGGCAGCCCGAACGGACAGGCCGTTACTTCCCGGGGCTCCGCCTGGGCGGCGCTTGCGCGGTTACCGGCCCGGGCGGGCCGGTAACCTTCCGCGACCTCTAGCTGCGCCAGTTCCTGGTCACGCCGGCCGCTAGCCCAGCACGCTCTGGCCGGTCTTGGCCCGCACGGCCGCCAGGAACGATGCGTAGCTCCAGGTCAGGTCGCGCACGCTCTTCTCGAAGCCGGTGTCCTTGTCGAATTGCTCGCTGAGCTCGAGATGATCGCTGTGGAAGACCAGGGCATTGAGCATCTGGTCGCCGAAGCTCTGCAGCTTCGCCGCGGCCGCGGCCGGCGTCGTCTGCGCGTCGACTCCGACCTGGCCGAAGAAACTCGCGGACAAGTTGTCCAGGGGCACTTTCTGAGTCTGCGTGATGGTATTCGCGAGCGCGTAGTAGAGCAGGGCGAAGCTGGCGGTGCACAGTGCCCACGGGTGTCCTGCCACCGCCGGGTCTTGCAGGTCGCCGTCATAGGTGTCGCCGGGATACCGGCCGAGCAGCGGCCCGATGGGCGGGGTGCGGCCCTGGTCGTCGGCGTTTATCGGGTAGGCAATAGAGCTGTCTGACCATTGCTGGTGGATCTGCGCCGCCGTGGCGAGCAGCTTCGTATCCGTGACCGGCACCGCCCCGTAGGTGCTGGACAGGACGATATCGATGTTCGGGTCGTAGGGGCCTCTGTCAGTCGGGACAGGGAGTATCGACTGGTAGAACTGGTCCTGGTCGTTCCAATGACCTGCCAGGGCGTTCTGGAGAAAGGTTATGGCGCCGGCGGTGGCTGGCGGGACGGGAATGCCGTAAGTGTTAGCTGTAAGCTGCTGGAAGCATTTCAGCTGCACCGAGCGCGCGAAGAACGAGAAGCCGAGCTCCTCTTCCCACAAGTTATAGGTCTTACCCTGGTAGACCGGCACGCCCGCCGACTGAGGATCGGTGCCGAGCAGGTAATTGATGTTCGTGTTGATAACGCTGGTCGCTGTCGCCTGCGTCGGCGCGTCGAGCTGCGGGAAAGCCTGGAGGATAGCCAGCGTCTGCAGCGCCGGGCCGTCACTTTGCTCAGACCGCGGTTGCGGCTGGCCCTCGACGGTGTAGGTCGCATGGCCAATCGTGACGGAACCGCTATTGTTCTGGCAGGTCTGCGCGAAGTTTACATAGTCGATGAGGGGCTGGACGCCCTCTCCTGGCCGGGTGGGCATGTTGGCCGCGGCGATCTCCACCGCGGTGATGGCGGCGTCGCGGGTCCAGTTGAAGACATAATCCTGGTCGACGGTCCCAAGGTCGGCCGGGAAGGACGGTGCGGCGATAATGCAGCCTGGCGCCGAGAAGGTGCCAGGCGCGAACGGCTGGCCAGTCACGGGGTCGGAGGGCTGGCCGGCCAGGGGGTCAGCGAACACGAATCCGTCGCTGGACATGTTCCGCAGCATGAGCGAGAACATGTGCTGTGCGATCGCCGTCAGCGAGGACTGCTGGAGCGCGGTCTGTACCCTCGCAAATACCAGGGGGCGCGGCTGGCCTCCGTCCCCACCTTGCGGGCCTGCCTGAGCTGCCTGATCCATCTGAGCTGTCATGGTCATCACCTTCCGCGTGAGAGTTCCCCGGCGGTGGCTTCGACGCGGCGGGCGCGAGCGAACGGAGCTGGAGCCCCAGACGGTGCGACGGCGGCCCTCCCCGCGAGCCACACCTAGACGGAGGCGTGAAGAGCCGCTGAGATACGGTAAGGCCGGAAGTTCTTAGCGCGAGCCCGCGCTGATGACCCGCCCAGGTCACACCCCTAACCAGCTGACCCGGGGCCGCGTCCGGTGTGCACGCGGTAGATCAGCCGGGCTCGGCGACCGGGCCTGGCGGCGATCAGCGCGGCCACCGAGACGCGCTTGTTGCTGCCGCCGGTCACCCGCACCACCGGGGTGCGGCCGCGGCGGCCCCAGGTGCGGCCCTTAGGCGGTCTCAGGCCCAGCGGCCCGGCGTGAGGCGTCGAACATTTGTTTCCCTGGCGAGCAGGCCATCATCGGCAAAGCGGTGGACCTGCTCTCAGGCCCGGGCGGGCTCGCCTCCTTCCTGCGCCGCCGCCAGCTCGGCGCCCGGCTCGCCGGCCCCAGCCTCCCGCTGGACATCGGCTACTCTGTTGGTTCCACCATCAAATTGCGATCCATCGCTGGGGATGGACCCTGGTCCTGAACCCCGACGGGACGACCACGGCGTGGAATCCGGACAAAACCAGGGTCCTCAGAAGCCACAGCCCGCCGGTCCGCCCTGGGTGAGACCCCTGGCAATGAGTGACGACGCCAGGCAGGCCCGCCGATTTCCGGCGCTCCAGCAAAGCCCAGGTACACAGCANCGGATGACACCCGCCTCAGATCCGGGGCCTCGGTGTCGTCTGGTGCTGTCTCGCGTCCGGGCACCGNGCTGCCGTAGGTCCCGGGATACGCTCGCACCGTGTTTATTGCCCCAATGCCTGTCAAGGAGGCGCGCTCGTGGCGGGCGGAGAATACGAGCCCATAGCCGTATCGCGGCGGATCGGCTCACCGGCGAGTGCGATTTTCCAGATCCTGGCGGACCCGGCCAGGCATCGCGATCTCGACGGCTCCGGGATGTTGCGGGGAGTGGTTTCCGGCACTGCGATCGCCGGCGTCGGGGACGTCTTCGTCATGAAGATGTACTTCACCGAACTGGGCGAGTACGAGATGAACAATCACGTGGTCGAGTACGAGCCGGACCGGCGTATCGGCTGGGAGCCGGAAGCCGGGCACGGGCACCCCAATGCCGCCCCGGAGGCTTCGCGGCAGGCCCGCTGGGGGCAGCGGTGGTCCTTTGAGCTCACTCCCGATGGCCCGGACGCGACCATCGTGACCGAGATCTTCGACTGTTCCCGGGTGCCGGAAGGCGAGCGGGTGGATATCGACAACGGCAGCATCTGGATCGAGAGCATGAACCGGACGTTGGAACGACTTGACCGACTCTGCACCAGTCAGCCTGAAACACCAGCTACGCCGCACTAGCGATCTTCTCGGCCAAGCAACTCGTCGATCGCCCGCGCCCGCGCCTTCATCTGCTCTACGGACGGCACGAAGCCGACGCCCCCCGTCCTACGGCGGATGACCCGCCGCTGCTGAGCCGTCGGCCCGTAGCCGGTCAGCGCGTGACGCAGGGCCGAATGGCACCACCAGCTGGTAGCCGCAGTCGACACCGGGTTGATGCCGGCGCATACGCGCCGCCAGATCCGATTCATCCTGCCTCCCGCTTGAGCGTGGACCCACCTGTATCGATTCCCGCCGGGCGCACTGGCAACCAGACGGCGCAGGTCCGGGTCAGGCCGCCGAACTGGCCCGCACCACCAGGTGCGTGGGCAGCCGCTGGTCCAGCGGCGCGGCCCGGTCCGCCAGCGTGCGGACCGCCAGGGCGGCCAGCTTCTCGACTGGCTGGTGCACCGTCGACAAGGCGGGCGTCGTCATCCATGCCAGAGGCGAGTCGTCAAAGCCCACCACGGCGACGTCGTCGGGGACGCGGCGGCCGCTGGCGATCAGCACCTGCAGCACAGCCGTGGCCATCAGGTCAGATGCGACGAAGATCGCGTCGATGTCCGGGGCGGCCTCGAGCAGCCGCCGGGCGGCCCGGGCGGCGCCCGGCCGGGTGAAGTCGGCGCCGAGCTTGATCTCACTCAATCCCGCGGCACGAACGGATGAACGGTAGCCGGCCAGCCGCTCGCGGGAGCACGGGTTGCGCCGCGGCCCGGAGATCATCGCGATCCGGCGGCGGCCCTGGGCTAGCAGGTGTCCGACCGCGGCCGACACGCCTGCCTCGTTCTCCGGGTCCACGCTCGGCACCGCGGGCGCGACCGCGCCCATCGAGACGACCGGCCGGCTCAGGCCGCTGATAAATGCCGCCTCCTCCGCGCCCGCGTTGACCAGGATGGCGCCCATGTGGCGCTGGCTGCCGCCGAAGGGCGCGAGGCCAGCTAGCGATCGCAGCGGCGCGACGTGAACGGAAAGCGATAGGCCGTGGCGGGCCGTCTCCTCGTGCGCCCCGGCGATGACCCTGGCGTAGTACGGGTCGCTGGCGAACTCGCGGTGCTCGGCCACGGCAACGGCCAGCGCGACCTCGTCGCCCGCTCCCCCAGCCAGCTGGCGCGCAGCCGGATCCACCGCCCATCCGGTCGCCGCTATCGCCTGTTCGACGCGCAGCCTAGTGGCCTCGCGCACCCGGCCGCGGCCCGAGACCACACGGGAAACGGTCGCTATGGATACGCCCGCACGCTCGGCCACCTCGGTGATCGTCGGCGGCCTTGCCCCGTGCCGCCTGCCCGCGCCAGCCGATTCCGCCGTCATGGAACGACAATAAGCCCGGGGCTACGTCCGCGCGCCGAGGCACCGGACAATGCCGGTTCGGTCAGGCGCCCGGCCCGGAAGGGGCCGGCCGATCGATCAGCCTGTCGTAGATCTGCTTTTTCACGAGGTCGGGCACGCCGGGGTGCTCGCTGACGAAGGTGGCGTAGTCCGTGGTCGTCATGACCAGCACCCGGACCGTATCGACGGCGATGACGGTAGCGGAACGCACGTTCCCCGGCACCGTACCGCGTTCACCGACCAAGTCGCCGGGGCCGCGTTCTGCAATGACGCGCTCCTGGCCGTCGTCGTCGAGGCAGACTTTCGTCCAGCCATCGAGGATCACGATGACCTCACTGGCCTGTTCGCCCTCGCGCATCAGCGCGGTGCCGACCGGGAACGTCTGCACACGGGCTGCCGATTCGAAGGCCCTGCGCTCGGTCGGGCTCAGGACGCTCCAGAAGTTCACCGCGCCGGCATCACGGGCCGCACGCGTCCGGCTCAGGGTCTTTTCGACATCGAATTCAGGGAGGCGCTCGCCGCGCTGCTTACCTTGCTCGTACAGCCAATCCAGGACGTTCTCCGGGCCATCCGCAGATATGCCTCTGCTCATTCCTGTGCCCCTTCCCAGTCGCGTCGCACGGCCTGAGAAAGCTGCTGCCGCGCGTCACTGATATGGCTGCGAACTGTGCTTATGCTGATACCTAGCTGCGTTGCTATTTCCTCATACTCGTAACCGGCCGCGCGCAGGACCACCACTTCCCGCCGTACCCCAGGCAACTCGCTGATCGCTATCCATACCAGCCGAAGATATTCTCTGGCGTGCATGTTCTCGTCCGGAGACCGCTGGCTGGACTCTTGCTCTACTACGTCACTTGTGGTTTGTTCCCATTTCCGGTGCGGATAACGCAAAATCTGCAGTGCTTCGTTGGTAACAATTCTGATCAGGTAGGCGCGCTGTTGTCGCGCCGTCGGCAGGCCAGCCACGCGCTGCCACGCCATCATTAGCCTGTGGCAGCTATTTTGCGTGGCATCCTCGGTGTCAGCGCGGTTCCCCAGTATCGCGTAAGCGGTTCTTACCATGTCGTCATAGGCCGCGCGGAACAGCGACTCGGCGTCGCCGTACGGGTCTTGCGGTGGCGAGATAGCCGTTCTGCTTGAATCCCCAGTCACTATGGCTTCATCTCACGGATCATGGGTATTACCTCGGCTCCTGGCGCCTGTTCCCGGGCAGCCGGTCCCGGCATGACCAGCAACGTGGTCCCGTCGGGGAGCCGCTCGAAAAGTATGGCGCAACTGGACGCCGCCGCGTCCATCTCGGCGGAATGAGCCGCGACGCGTGCCCGTTGCTGGCAGATCACGCCAGCAACACCAATCAACCGCCATAGCACCACTGCCATGGCTACCACGATGATCAGCAACCACGGTCCCATCATGTTCCTCCTTCCGAGGGTCCCGGCTAATGAGTGCCTCTTACCCAATGAATGCGATAGCGGCCGAAAACGTCCAAGTGCTTACTGACGACGTCTGGCGGCGGTGCCGCTGGGCTTAGAGCGAGGGGCGGCGACCTAGATCGCCATCGTGGCCCGGCAGCACAGCCGGATCGCCGAACAGCGGGCACTGGCCGAGGCTGGGGCATTCGCAGCGCGCGGCGCTCTCGAGCCAGCCGCGGACGATCTGGCCGCGCTCGATCAGGGCGGTGATCTCCGGCAGCTTCTTCGCGGCCACCTCGCGGAGCCGCTCGATGGCGGCCTGGTCATCGGGCGCGGCGGACAGCAGCGCCCTGATCTCGTCGAGGGTGAGCCCCGCCCGCTGCCCGGTCTCGATCACCGCGAGCGTGCGCACCGTTTCCGGGCCGTACACGCGCCGCCCGCCCACCCGGGCCGCGGGGGGCAGCAGCCCGATCTGCTCGTAGTACCGGATGGAGGACGGCCGCCTGCCCGCCAGCGCGGCCACCGCGCCGATGGTCAGAGCAGGCCCGGGATTTGACATCGAGGCGACTTTAACAGCGACCCTGACTGGAGACCGATTCCCTGGGAGGCACGTCATGACCAAGACCACCCCGGTCGCCTGCACCCTCACCCCGGCCGGCCTGGCGGCGCAAGGCGAGCGCTGGCACCGGCTCATGGCCCGGGCGATGACCGAACGCGCCGAGACCGCGGACGGCCTGCGCATCTGTTTCCGCCCGGAGGCCGAGGAGGAACTGCGCACCCTAGTCGCGGTCGAGANCGAGTGCTGCCCGTGGGCCACCTGGATGGTGGAGCGGGACGCCGGCACGATCGTGCTCGACATCCGCTCCACCGCTGAGGGCATCGCTACTCTGCACGGGATGTTCGCGCTGGCATCAGGCGGGTGAGCGCGGCCACCACCAGGAGCAAGGCGCCCATCTGGAGCACGCTGCGTTCGAAGGCCAGGCCGTACCCATGGCCGAGGGCGTGCTGCGCCAGCTCCCTACCGTCCAGGACGTCGCGGGCATCACCCTGGTAGTACTCGGTGTCGCCGCCCGAGGAGCGCCGGGTGGAGTTCTCGCTGCCGATGACCTCGGAGCAGCTGGCCGGCCTGCTCGGTACCTACAGCGGGGTGATAACGCTCGACCTGGAGCAGCGGGCCGACTTCTCCCAGCGAGTCAGGACCTTCCTCGACCGCCAGCCGTGGGACCAGGTGGACCTGCCGATGATCTGCTGGTGCCTGCGCAGCACGCGCCTGCCCGGCTAGTGCCGGAGGCCGCGGTCGATGAAGCGGATCATCCAGTCGAAGCTCTGGTCGGGATCAGCGTCCCACTGGAACCCCCCGGAGGCGTCCAGCATTGCGAACCCGTGGATGGTACAGCGGACGGTCCGGATGGCGTGGTCCATCTCGTCCTCGGCGATGCCGTACCCGCGCAGCACGGCGGCGATCGAGTTGATGACGCTGGTGCCCGCCGCCAGCAGCGGGTCATCCGGTCCGCTGAACTCGGCACCCACCGTGGCCGCGTAGCGGCCCGGGTGCTGGGTGACGTAGCCACGGACCGCGGTCAGCACCGCAGCCAGCGCGTCGAGTCCGGCCCGGCCCTGCGCGGCGTCACGGATGACCTCGCCGAGCTCGGTCATGGCCAGGGTGGCGACGCGGTGCTGGAGGTCGGCCAGCCCACCCACGTGCTTGTACAGGGACGGCGGGCGGACGCCGAGCCGGTCGGCGAGCAGGCCCATGGTGACGCCGGGGTAGCCGGCCTCGTCGGCCAGCGCGGCGGCCGTGGCTACCACATCACCGCGGGTCAGCCCCGCTCTAGGCACCCGCGTGCTCCTTCAGGAAGGGCAGCATCGCGGCTGCGACCTGATCGGGGTACTGGGTGTGCGGGTAGTGCCCGGCGCCGTCGACCATCACCGCGTGGCCGAGCCCGGCGGGCATCGCGGCGACGATCTTGTCCGCTTCGGCCTGCGGGTCCGGCCAGTCCGAGTCGCGGGTACCCATGAGCACCAGGGCTGGGCAGTGGATGTTGCCGATCGCGGCGGCGGCATCGGCGGGTCGGGCTTGGCCCATCTTCCGCGTCGCGGCCATCCGGCCCGGCTCGCGCAGGTTGGCGGCAAGCGCGGCGACGGCCTGGGCGTAGTCGACTGGCTTCTGGCCGGGGTAGGCGACGTTGAGATAGCTCGTCCATACGCCCACGCTGCCGGTGAGCCCGGCGCCTATCAGCCGCACCCCGCCCCGACGGTACCGGCGGTTGGTCAGGAAGGCGCTGAAGCTGAGCTTGGGCACCAGGGTGAACGGGGCGATCTCGACGATCGCGCGGACCAGCTCCGGGGCCTGCGCGGCCGCGATGGTGGCGGCGCCGCCGGCGAACGAGTGCCCGGCGATGACCGCGGGGCCGCCCAGGTGCCTGATCAGCGCGAGCAGGTCGGCGGCGGTGTCGGTGCGGGTGTAGGAGGTCCAGCCGGTGCTCGACTCGCCCAGGCCGCGTAGGTCCGTGTTGGCCACCCGGTAGCCGGCCAGAGCCGGGACCAGGAAGCGGTAGGCACTGCGGTTGTCCCCCATGCCGTGCGCGAGCACGACCAGAGGTCCGTCGCCGGTCACCTCGTAAGCGATCCTGCCGCCTTCTACCTCAAGGAACTCGGTCATGTCAGCCTCATTAGCTAAGTAGATTAGCTATAAAGCTAATCTTATTAGCCAAGGCTGTCAAGCCCCGGTGGCCGGGTCAGGCGTGGGCGGGTCCCAGGTAACGCAGCACGGCGAGCACGCGACGGTTGTCGCTCTCGTCCGGGGGGAGGCCGAGCTTGGTGAAGATGCTGGCCACGTGCTTCTCTACCGCCCCGCCCGAGACCACGAGTTCGGCGGCGATCCCGGCGTTCGACCGGCCCTCGGCCATCAGCGCCAGTACCTGGCGTTCCCGCGGGGTCAGCGTGGCCAGGCCGCCCCGCTGCCTGCTGGCCCTGAACAGCTGGCTGACCACCTCGGGGTCCAGAGCGGTCCCGCCGTCGGCCACCCGCTGCAGCGCGGCGCTGAACTCGGCCACGTTCGCGACCCGGTCCTTGAGCAGGTAGCCGACGCCGGACGCGCCGCTCTCCAGTAGCTGCGCGCTGTAGGAAGTCTCGATGTACTGCGAGAACATCAGCACCCCGGTGCCGGGATGCTGCTGCCGCAACTGCAGCGCGGCGCGCAGGCCCTCGTCGGTGTGGGTCGGCGGCATCCGGATGTCCACCACGGCCACGTCCGGATGGTGTTCGGCCACCGCGGCCAGCAGCGCGTCGCCGTCGGACACCGCCGCGCAGATCGCGTGCCCGCGGTCCTCGAGCAGCCGGGTCAACCCCTCCCGCAGCAGCGCGGCATCCTCGGCGATCACGACCCGCATCAATGTCCTCTCAGGCTCGCAGTGTCTTCAGGCTCGCAGTGTCTTCAGGATCGCAGTGTCTTCAGGATCGCAGTGTCTTTCAGGCGCGCAGGGGCAGCTCGACGGTCACCGTGGTCGGACCGCCCGCCGGGCTGACCACGTCGGTCCGCCCGTCCACCGT
>JGI12269J14319_10004336_pt1 | contig 13018 bp, 10 predicted proteins | sample PeaSoiSIISIP2007_FD_14319 | JGI IMG/M metagenome (IMG submission 14319) | reverse complement strand
ATGGGCATCCATGCCAAGGGGGAGATCGGCTTCAGGATCTGGATGAACGGATCGAGGGCGCGATACATCAGCGGCGACATGCCGACGATAAAACCCAGCGGCACGGCAACGACCACCGCCAGGAGAAAGCCCAGGGCGACGCGACCCAGGGAGTAGCCGAGCTGGATGCCGATTCCCTTGTCGTTCGGCCCCCGGTCGTAGAAGGGATCGGACAGGTAATGAACAAACGCCTGGCCGACCTTCGACGGAGACGGGAAACCATTGGACTTTTCCTCCGCCTTGCCCATGAGCGCCGCGTACTCGGCGTCGGGCGCCGAGGTGGCCAGCGGCTTGCTTGGAACCGTGGCGGCGTGCCATAGGCCCACCAGCACCGCGAAGAGCAGGAGCGAGAGGGCGATGGCCTTGATCGAATCCTTGCGCAGCATCGTCGCCTCGTCAAATGCGCCGGATCGCCAACGTGCGCAGGTAGTCGTCGGTGCGCGCGGAATCAAATTCCACTCCGGCAATCAAATGCCGCCGGTAATTGCTCGTGGGCGCGTCGAGGCCCAGTTCGAGCATCTGTTTGCGGGCGTCGGTGGCCAGGAACACCTTCTCGGCGATGTCCTGGTACTTGATGTCGCCCTTGACGTATCCCCAGCGTTTCATCTGGCTGAGCATCCACACCGCCATCGACTGCCAGGGGAACGGATCGAAGTCGATCCGGTTGGGGACGTCCCGGACCTTTCCCAGGCCGTCCGCAAAGTGGCCGGTCAGCACCTGCTCGACGACGGTCACCGGCTGGTTGAGGTAGTTCGCAGGCGCGATCAGCTGCGCCACGTCCTTGCGGTTTTGCGCCTTGTGGGCGAACTGGGTGGCGCGCATTAGGGCCCGCACGAGCGCTGCCAAAGTGTTCGGATTGCCCAGCGCAAAATCCTCGGTCGCGGCGAAGCCGCAGCACGGATGCCCGTCCCAGATCTCGCTGGTGAGTGCGTGGAGGAAGCCGACGTCCTCGTAGACGGCGCGCTGGTTGAACGGCTCGGCGACGATGAATCCGTCGATGTTGCCGGACTTGAGGTTGGCGACCATGTCGGGCGGCGCCATGACGCGCAATTGCACGTCGCTGTCCGGATCGATGCCATGCGCTGCAAGGTAGTGACGCAGCAGGAAATTGTGCATCGAGTAGTCAAATGGAATCGCAAACTTCATGCCCTTCCACTTGGACGGGTCGCGATTGTCCCTGTGCTTGAGGTGCAGCGTGATGCCGTTGCCGTTGATGTTCTCCATCACCGGCATGACCATCGGCGTTGCCGTGGAGCCCGCGCCCATGGTGATCGCAAGCGGCATTGGCGAGAGCATGTGCGAGGCGTCGAATTCCCTCGACAGCGTCTTGTCGCGAACCACCGCCCAGCCGGCCGTCTTGCGCAGCGTGACGTCCAGCCCCTCCTTGGCGAAGAAGTCGCCGGCGCCGGCCACAATGATGGGCGTGGCGCAGGTGATTGGCAAAAATCCGACGTTGAGTTCCTTTTTCTCCAGTGGGCCCTTTTCCGCCGCGATGCTCGCCAAGGCGCCGATCGGAAGCAAGGTCGCGAGCGCCGCCAGGGCCGTGCCCGGACCAACGGCCTTGAGGAAGCGACGGCGTTGCGCCGCGCCCGGGAAGAGCGCCTGCAAAAGCGTCGCCTCGACCAAGCCACGGGCGAAGGCTTCCTCCCCACCAGTGGCGTTGCCGTGCCCGCTGAGGCTGGCGTGGCGGCCGCAGCCGCAACCCGGCGGACTATCCGCCTCGACGGGGCTTCTCAGGACGGACATGACGCAAATTCGAACGGGAGCAGACCCGGCAGATCCCGGGTCCCGCGGCAATGGCGTATTCGAGCCTGCCGGGGTGCTGCTTGCCGCGAGCCCCGAGCATCGCCCCGGAGAAATCCTCCGCCTCGTGCCAGGCGACGCTTGGCGGCAGCCAGCGGGATTGCGACGCGGTCCTGACGCAGGTCCATGACGCTCAGACGCCGATGCCGTGGCCGTTGCCCGCGGCAAGGCGGGCGATCTCCCTGCGCAGGTGCTTGGTGGCCGGGGTCACGATGGCGATAAAGTAGGCCTCGCGCAGTCGGCGTTGCGCGGCACTGCGCTTCTGATACCCCTTGGCGCCCACGTGCAGCATGGCGGCATTGGCCGCCAGCAGGGAATGCTCGCCGCCTGCCAAGCGCACCTTGAGTATGTCCACGATGGGCACTGCGCCGGATTGGTGGTCGAGCGCCTCGCACAGGGCATAGGTCGCCGCACGCGTTTGCTGCAAGACGGCGTCGACATCGTCGACTTGATCGTCAAGGTACTGGTTGACGTGGGCGTGCGTCTTGTTGGACTGTCGCATCATTTCCACGCAGGCGTCGATCAGGCCCAGGCCCATCCCCATTTGCGCCAGGATCATCCCCGGCTTTATGCGCTGGAAGTAGGCCCGCGACTGGCCGGGGTGCGCCAGCACCATGGCGTCGGGAACGAAAGTCTCCTTGAACTGGCAAGCAACCGTGCGTGTTCCGTCCAGGGCGACGAAGCGGGCGCTTTCGACCAGCCGGAAGTTGGGCGACTGACAGTCGACCAATACGAAGACCAGGCCGTCCTCGGTGGCCGGCTGCCCGACGACCGGGCAGCCGGTAGCGAAGTAGTGGGTGGGGCCCAGATTGGAGACCCAAGGAAGTGCCCCCGAGACGACATATCCGCCATCGACGCGTCTGGCCGACAGACGAAACTCCTCGATGGTGTCGCAGGACTTGATCGTGTTGGACAAGCCAGTTCCCGCCAGGATGTCGCCGCCGACGATGCGCGCCAGGAGCCGGCGCTTCAAGGCCTCGTTGTCCGACATCTGGACGTATCGCGCACAAGCGGTCTGGCACCAGACCAGAAATCCGGTGGACAGGCAGACCTTGGCCACCTCTTCCATGACGCGCACGACGTGCTGCAGGCTCAGGCCGTTGCCGCCGAACTCGGTTGCCGCCGCGCCCTGGAAGCCGCCGGCCCGACCGAGAGCGCGGAGAAATTCCTCGGGATACTCGGAGTTCAGATCGACGTCGATTGCCTTTGCGCTCAACTGGTCGGCCACGAGTCTGCGAACGACAGCAATGCTCGCCGTCGCCTCGACGAGCGCTGGCGGGCAACTCCAGGCCGTTTCCGCTTCGAGGCGGGCACGGGCGACAGCCGGATGGACCAGGGCTCCATCCAGAGCAATGGACATAGCAACTCCTAGCGATTTGGTGGCTATAGACAGCAGGCGCTAGCTTAGGCAGCCGCCGGTAGTGCGGGAACGAAGCATTGCGAATTTGGGTATGCCCGTTGCTTACAAGACGTCCGGGTCATGCAGGAGGCGCAAATGGCTACGTGACAAGCCGGGCGTACGATTTGCCATCCGATTGCAGCGTCGGCGCCACCGCACATGCCCGCGTCTCTTGGATCGTTTGCGCCCGCTCCCGACGTATGCTTTGCCTTCCAGGCGCAGGCGGCAAATCGCTGTCCCACTTTCGCCCGACCTCGGCAGTGCCGCGGGGTGCAGGCGTTCTCCAGATCAAGGCGCCGCGGTCGCGGGGGAGATGACTTGCGCTCGCGTGCGTTCGGCGCTTTGGCGCTAGGCGCGAGCGCGGCCCGGCAAGCGGGGCTCGCGAGCCTCGGAGTCTGGCCGGCGCACCAATGGGGCGGCGCGCCTGCGTGGCCGGCCGAACCCGCGCGCCCGCCCGGTGGCCGCCAAGGTCGCTACTGCGCGTGGTAGTCATTGACCGGGCGCGCTTACCTAGGCACAAGCGGCGAACTACGACAGCTGGCGCGGAACGCTCGATGCCGGCCGGGCCAAGCGCTAATGGCTCGCGCGCTACGCGCCGCGCCTTTCTTGCGTCGAAGTAAACGCCACGTTCTACCGGCTGCAAGACGAGCAGACGTTGCAGCGCTGGCGCGCTGGGCCATGCGCCGCGCGACGCCTGCGGCTGCTCGAGCGGATCGAGGGGCGCTGATCGAGCGCGCGGGCCGCTGGCGGCGGCATCACCCTTGCGGTTTGCTTGTGTCGTCAACGCGCATTTCCGGCTATCGGCGTAAGGCGTACCGGATAAAGGGGGCGCGGTCGGGAGCCTGTTCCTCGTCGGGGATTCTCCCCCTCCCGTCCGGGAACTCGAGCGCGTCGAGAGCGTCGGCGAGCGCACCCCAGTTGTCGACGCCCGGTATCACGGGGGTCAACGTACCGGTACTCGCTTACCTTCCCGCCGCGGCATCGGCCTTTCGCTCGACAACGTGCCGCCCGGCGATTACCGGCTGCCCATACAGGGTTTCGGCCATCCGTGACTGGCTTCTGGGTTCGTCCGTGGGTCCGATCCATGCGCAGCGCAATACATCCCGGAATCGCACAGGGCGTGATTGCTTCTATCGTGTAGTCGGTCATCTTGCTTCCTTCGTCGGCTCCCACCACAATTGCGCTGCGTCCAAGCGCCGCCAGGACGCGAGCGTAGCCTTGCTCCGGTGGCGGTGCTAGCCATTCCGATATGCGGAGCGTGATCGTCGCCGGCACGTGGTCACTGTATGAGCAAAGTTCCGCGCAGGGATGCGCGCACGGCGCGCGTGCTGGCCGATGACATGCGGGCCGCGGCGCGGGCGTACGCGGCGCGCGGATGGGCGGTGATTCCCATCGAGGCGCGCGGCAAGCGCCCGCTGGTGCCCTGGCTCGAGTTCCAGCAGCGTCGCGCAGCAGTGAGCGAAATCGAGTCGTGGTTCCAGCGCTGGCCCGATGCAAACGTCGGCCTGGTGACCGGCCGGATTTCGGGGGTCGTGGTCCTGGATATCGATCCGCGCCACGGGGGTCTGGAGAGCCTCGCTGGACTCGAGGACGAGCAGGGCCCGCTGCCCAGGACGGTCGAGGCGCACACGGGCGGCGGCGGCCGCCATATCTATTTTGCGCACCCCGGCGCAACAGTGACCAACCGCGTCGCGCTGCGCCCCGGTGTCGACGTGCGCGCCGACGGCGGCTGCGTGGTGGCTCCGCCATCGCTGCACCCCAGTGGCGGTCGTTACGAGTGGGCGCAGGGATGCGCTCCGCAGGACCTGTCTGCTGCGCGCATGCCAGCGTGGCTTGGCCAGGCGATGCAGGCGGCGGGACATTCGAGGCACGCCCCGTCCCACTGGCGCCGTCTGGTGAGCGAGGGCGTGGCCGAAGGCGAGCGCAACAACACGCTCGCCTCGCTTACCGGACACCTGCTCTCGCGCGGCGTCGACCCGGAGGTCGCGCTTGAGTTGCTGCTCAGCTGGAACCGGACGCGCTGCCGCCCGCCCTTGGCCGATGACGACGTGGTGCAGGTGGTGCAAAGCATCACGCGGCTGCGCGAGCGCGAACGCGAAACCGGCGAAGCGGCGGGATGAACAACCTGGCTCCGCGGTTCGATGAACACCCTGCGGCGCAGCGATGAACACTCCTGACGCGGCTCGTCGTGCGCAGCAACAGGACCGCTACTTCGAGCATGGCGCCGACATCGGCGTGATCGGGCGGGGGCCGACGGTCGATGCAGCATTCGAAGCGGCCGCGGAGGCAACGTTCGCGATCCAGGCCGACCTCGCCCAGGTGCATCGGATCATCATCGTGCCAGTGCAGTTCGAGGAGGGCGATCTCGAACTCGCGCTTGTGCGATGGCTCAATTCGCTGTTGAGCGCGGCGCGCTGCGAGGGAGCTATCCTCGCAAAATTCTGGTTGCGTCACGAGGGCACTGGCTGGACCGGCGGCGCGAGTGGGGAGCCGTGGAGCAACGCCCACGAACGCGGCACCGAGGTCAAGGGTGCGACGCTCACCGCGCTATCGGTGCGCCGCGTTGGCTCGCTGTGGGAGGCGCGCTGCGTGGTCGACGTGTAGGCAGGATGCGGCGATGGGGCACCAAGGCGGAGACATTACATGGACATGAGCCGGATCGAAGCCCTCGATGAATGGAGCTGGCGCATCAAGGGCCCATCGGCCGCGGGCGGCGCCGAGGCCATCGTCTACGGCGACCGTTACCTGGTGGCCGCGATGGACGACAAGGTACTCGAGCAACTCGGCAACGTGGCGAGGCTGCCGGGACTGGTTGGTGCTGCGTACGCAATGCCCGATGCACACTGGGGATACGGATTTCCGATTGGCGGAGTCGCGGCCTTCGATCCGGCACGCGGCGGCATCGTTTCGGCCGGCGGTGTCGGCTTCGACATATCGTGCGGCATCCGCTGCCTTCGCACGAACCTGTCGTTCGAGGAACTCGTGCCGCGCCTGCAGGAGCTCGCGGACAACCTTTTGCGCGACATCCCCGCCGGGGTCGGCGTCGAGGGCAAACTGCAGTTCGGCAGCCAGGACCTGGACGACATCATGCGCGAGGGTGCGCCCTGGGCGATCGGCCAGGGCTACGGGGACGTGGCTGATCTGCCGTTCATCGAGGAGCGTGGCTGCGTTGCGGGCGCCGATCCGTCGGCGGTGTCGCCGCAAGCCCGGCAACGTCAGCGCGGCGAGATGGGAACCCTGGGCTCGGGCAATCACTACCTCGAGGTGCAGGTGGTGGACCGGATCGACGACGAGCGGACCGCGGCCGCGTTCGGACTGTCGCCGGGACAGGTCGTGATCTCGATCCACTGCGGCTCTCGGGGCCTGGGCCACCAGATCGGAACCGACTACCTCATTTGCCTAGCCAAGGCGGCAGGCCGGCTGGGGATCGTGCTGCCGGACCGGGAGCTGGCATGCGCGCCGATCGATTCGCCCGAGGGGCAGCAATACCTGGGAGCGATGAACGCCGCGACCAACGTGGCGCTCGCCAACCGGCAGATTTTGACGGCGCTGACGCGACGTGTCTTCGGGCACTACTTTCCGAACGCGCAGTCGGCAACGCTGTTCGACGTCTCGCACAACACCTGTAAGGTGGAAGAGCACGTCGTTGCCGGCCGGCGGCGGCGCCTTTATGTGCATCGCAAGGGAGCGACCCGGGCGTTCGGACCCGGCCATCCGGAACTTCCCGATCGCTACCGCGACGCCGGCCAGCCGGTGATCATCGGCGGGAGCATGGGTACCGGCTCGTACGTCCTGGCGGGCACCACGGCGTCCGAGGCGCGCGCCTTCAGTTCGGCCAGCCACGGCGCCGGGCGGCTGATGAGCCGGCACCAGGCAATGCGGCAATGGCGCGGGCGCGAGCTTATCGAACAGTTGCGTGAGCGGGGCATCCTGATCCACACCCACTCGATGCGCGGTGCGGCCGAGGAGGCACCCGGAGCCTACAAGGATGTCGAGGCCGTGGCCAAGGCCACCGAAGGCGCCGGTTTGGCACGGCGCGTGGCGTTGCTGCGCCCCAGGATCTGCGTCAAGGGCTAAGGGGACGAGGCAACCTGCTGCCGGGCCGCGCTAACCCGCTTGGCCTGCCGGCCCTGGGCCGCGAGCTCCGCGAGAAACTCCACCGGTACCCCGATTTCGAGCTTCTCGAAGCTCGGGTGCAAGAGGCTTGCGCGGTCGAAGTAATACTCGTTGCCGTCGGCGTCCTCGATGAATCCATGGCCCTCTTCGAATAGGCGCACCACGCGGCCTTGCACCAGCGGCTCGTGCGGCTTGGTCTGGCCGCGCTCCATGCGCACGTGGTCCTCGAGGCGGCGCTTCACGGCGTCGAAGGCATCGCGGATCGCGACGTACACGTCCTCGTTCTCGTGATGACGGGTCGAGGAGATCTGCTTGCCGGGAAGCTTCGCGTCGATGTGGACCGAGTAGAGCTTGCCCTGATGCTTGTGCTTGGCGGACTCTTCCACGGTCACGCGGCAGCTCATGAGGTGGTCGCAGAACTCGTCGAGTTTCGCCGCATGCTTGCGCACCGCCACTTCGACGGCGTCGGATTTGGGAATGTCGCGGAATACCACCTGCAGCGCTAGTTTCATGGCCGATATAGACTTCGATAGACGATAGGCACAGTCTGGCCCCGGACGAAGGCACCGGCATTGATCCTGGGCAAACGTTGGTTCACGGGCGCAACCCGGCCAGCCTGCGGTATCCAAGAGCCAAACGCAGATCGTGGTCTTGGCGGCAACGGCGGACCCCGCGGTGGCCGGTGTCGTTTCCGGTGCGCAAAGGCGCTGCGCAATCGACGGACAAAGAGGGGCGATGATGTTGCGGACCTGGTGGAGGGGGCCTTCCGCGGCCCGCGGCGAGCCAAGCGTCCGGGCCGAGCTGCGGCCGGGCCGCGATCGAAGATGGCAAAGGCCGGGCGGTGTTGGCGTCCGACCGTCGGTGGCCGTCTTGTGCAGATGCCAAGTGCCGGTGGCAACGCGATCGGGTAGCCGGAGCTTGATTCGCGTCAGCTCTAGCGTGGCGCGCGAGGGCTAGGCTTTGAACATGCTGCTGTTCGCGCTCGGGGCAAGTCACGCCTTCGGTACTTCCGTCGCCGCGGCGCTTGGTCTTTCGCTGAGCCCTCACGAGGAGCGCGGGTTCGAGGACGGCGAGCACAAGGCCCGCCCACTGGTGGACGTGCGCGGCGCCGATGTATACGTCATGCAAAGCCTGCACGGCGGACCCGAACAAGAATCCGCCGAAAAGCTCATCCGCCTGCTCTTTTTCCTGGCGACGGTGCGCGACCACGGCGCCGAGCGCGTCACCGCGGTCGTGCCCTACCTTGCCTACTCGCGCAAGGATCGGCGTACCCAGCCCTATGATCCGGTCGGATCGCGGTACATCGCACAGCTCCTCGAGTCCGTCGGCACGGACGTCGTGATAACGCTCGAAGTGCACAATCCAGCCGCGTTCGAGAATTCCTTTCGCTGCCGTACGGTCCACCTGGAGAGCCACTGGCTGTTCGACCAAGCCGCGATGGCCTGCGACGATGGCAAGGCACTGGTCATCGCTTCCCCCGATCCGGGGGGCGTCAAGCGCGTCCAGCAATGGCGCGAGGCGCTGGAGCGTTGCTTCGGGCGCCCGCTCGGGCAAGCCTTTCTCGACAAGACCCGCCGGGAGGGCGTGGTCGGTGGCAGCACGGCCGTGATAGGCGACGTCGCCAACGCGACGGTGCTGGTCTTCGACGACATCCTCAGTAGCGGGACGACGATGGTACGGGCAGCCTCGGCGCTGACGGCCGCCGGTGCGCGCCGGGTTTTCGTCTTCGTGGCCCATGGGCTGTTCGTCGCAGAGGCGGCGGCGGTACTGCGAACTGCGCCGATCGAGCGGGTCTTCATCAGCGATTCGGTACCGCCGTTTCGTTTGCCGCAGGACTGGATCGGGTCCCGGGTCGAGGTGGTGCCGGCGGCTCCGCTGTTTGCCGCCGCGATCCGGCACCAGGTCGGAAAGGGCTTCGGGCGGGAGCAGTCGGCTTAGAGACCGGCCATTGCCTCGAGTGCGGCGTGAACGTACCGCTGCGCGCTGGCAAACCACTGGTCGGGGGCGCGCGAGGCGGGCTCAAGAAGGTGCACCAGACACTGGCGCGCGCGCAGCAACGCGCGGTACCCGGCGTACAGGCAAAGCAGCTCCGGGGGCGGCTGGTCGCCGGCTGCCGCTGCCCAGCGCTGGACCAGGCGTGGCCCGACCCAGGGAGCCCCGGCCATCGCGCATTCGAGGCCGAGGTAGGCGAGTTCGTCAAACGGGTCGAGACGCCGCAGCGCGCTGTTAAATTCCAGACAGTCGATGATGACGGGGGGGTCGACAAGACACACATGCACGGGCCGCAGGTCGCCATGGCCGTCGACCAGGCGCCCGTCCCAGGCGCGCGCGAGCAGCAGTGGGCGATGTTGCTGCAGGGCGTGATCGAAACGCTCCAGGGCTTGGCTGCTTGTCATGTGGCTGGAGCCAAAAAGCGGGTGCGTCAACACGTCGCGGTTGATCGCCTGCTCGGCGACGAAACGGCCAACGTAGACCGCAGGCTCGATCGGGGAGGCGTCGGCTTTGCGATAGAACCGCATCAGCAGGTCCGCCAGCGAATCGACTTGCCCGGGCTCCAGAGCGCCCAGGGCAATTAGGCGGTCGAGCATGGGCTCCGAGGGCAGGCGGCGCATCTTCACCAGCCAATCGACCACCGCCCCCGAATCGGGCGCCTGGTCCGCCACTGCGTGCCCCAGTGCGTAGCGCCCGTCGGCCAGCTGGCGCAGCGGCACGACGCCCACGTGTACCCCCGGAGCGAGACGTTGGTTCAGCTGAACTTCGGCGCGGCAGGTTTGTTCGCGTGCCGCAACGGTCGAAAAATCGAGGAACGGGTAGCGAACGGGTTTCTTGAGCTTGAAGACGAGTTCGCCCGTGAAGAAGAGCACTGCCATGTGGGTCTCGCGAACTTCGACCGGGCTCGCCGGTACGCCGTACGCGGCGGCGCTGCTCAGGAACCTCACCTTGTCGGCCAGGGACCGCGAGTCAGCGGCAGAGTCGGCGCAAATCGGTGGCTGCATCGGGTGCGCCTGGCGTTGCCCGGGAGATCACTTCCAACCCGGAACCGTTCGCGTGGGCAGAGGATTATTGCATCTTCGGGGGGAGCAACGCTCGGGCGTGCGCACCCTCTTCGAATCCGGGTACGATTGCCTGACATGCGCCATATCGACGTCTTCAACGGTGATGCAGATGGCTTGTGCGCGCTGCACCAGTTGCGCCTGGCTGAGCCGGTCCAGAGCGAGATCGTCACGGGCCTAAAGCGTGAAATTGGCCTGCTTGACCGGGTGCGCGGCGACCGCCAGAGCGTGGTGACCGTCCTGGATCTGTCGCTTGATCGCAATCGCGCCGCGCTGCTTCGATTGTTGTCCGACGGCGCCAGCGTGCACTATATCGATCACCATATCGCCTGCGAGGTCCCGACCCACGCCAGGTTGCGCGTCTGCATCGACCCCTCCCCGGACGTTTGCACCAGCATACTGGTCGACCGCGAGCTCGGAGGACGCTTTCGTCTGTGGGCGATTGTGGGGGCGTTTGGCGACGGTCTGCAGCGCTGCGCGGTTCGGATGGCCGACGCAATGATGCTCGACCAGGGGCGCCAGGCAAGCCTGCGCGCCTTGGGCGAAGCGCTGAACTACAACGCGTACGGGGATTCCGAGGCCGACGTTGCGATCCAGCCGCACGCGCTCTATGAGCTGCTGCACCGGTACGTCGACCCATTCGAGTTTGCCTCGCGCGAGCCGATCGTCGAGGTTCTGGCCGCGCAGATTGGTGCCGACCTGCAAGCGGCAAGTCAGATCGCGCCGCTCCACGAGGACGACCACTGCAGCGTCTTGCGGCTCCCCGACTGCGCCTGGAGCCGCCGGGTGAGCGGTACTCTCGCAAACCGGCTTGCCGAGCAAAACCCTCGGCGTGCCTGCGCCGTAATCAAGGAAAGCCTGGGTGCGAACTATCGGATCAGCGTTCGCGCGCCGAGGGCGACGGGCGCCGGTAGCGAGCTCGATTGCCTGTGCCGGCGCTTTGGTGGCGCCGGCCGCGCGGGCGCTGCCGGGATCGACCAGTTGCCTGCCGCCCGGCTCGATGAATTCGTCGCCGAACTGCGCTTGGCAGCCCGGCGCTGGGCGCATTCGTCAATGCCGGGCGAGCCCTAACGCGATGGGTGAACCCCGCATCCCGGCGCGTCGTGGCGTGAGGCTGTTCCTGTGCGGCGACGCCATGATCGGGCGAGGCATCGACCAGGTACTGGCCCATCCGGGCAGTGCGCAGCGGTTCGAACCATACGTATCGTCGGCACCAACGTACGTCGAGCGGGCCGAGACGGCGCACGGGGCCATCGCGCGACCGGTGCGCAACGACTACCTCTGGCTGCCGGGACGCGAACTCGCCGATCGCGTCCCGGCAGCCAGGGGTGCGAATCATCCATCTCGAAGCGGCCGTTACGAGCTCGGGCGAGGCGCGGCGGGACAAGGAAATCCATTCGCGCCTGCACCCGGACAACACCGACGCCGACTGGCTGCTTGCCATGTTGCACCGGTAGGCAAGTGCGCTGGGAACTGCATTTGATCGCCGCGACGACGGCCGCCTCGAGCTTGCCTGCGGATGAACGGCCAGGAGACGGGTTCGCACCGCGCTTGGCTCAGTGCTAGCAGTACCGGCTGCGCCGGCCGGCGCGCCACGTGGGAGCACGCGGCTTGAGCTTTTAGCAAGTGGACCAGGCAAATGCGGGCGCGCAGAGCTGAGGGCGCCATCGGGGAAGCAATCGTTCCAGGTCCAAGGGGAGTGGGCAATATGAAGATCCGAGGAGCCGTGTTGCATGCGATGGGAGCGGCGACCCCGTACGCGCAAACAAAGCCGCTGGTGATCGAGGACCTCGATCTCGATCCCCCAGGCCCAGGCGAAGTTCTGGTGAAGATCGTGGCGGCGGGACTGTGTCATTCGGACCTTTCGGTGATCAACGCCGACCGGCCCCGGCCGGTGCCCATGCTGCTGGGACACGAAGCTGCCGGCGTGGTCGAGACGCTCGGTGCCGGCGTCACCGACCTTGCAAAGGGCGATCACGTGGTTATGGTGTTCGTGCCCAGTTGCGGGCATTGCCTGCCGTGCGCGGAGGGGCGTCCGGCGCTGTGCCAACCCGGCGCCGCGGCAAATACGGGCGGCACCTTGCTGAGCGGCGGGCGCCGTCTTCAACTCAAGGGCAAGCCCGTGCACCATCATCTGGGCTGTTCCGCATTTGCCCAGTACGCGACCGTGTCGCGGCACTCGCTCGTGAAGATCGATCCCGAATTGCCGCTCGAGGAGGCGGCACTGTTCGGCTGCGCCGTGCTGACTGGCGTTGGCGCAGTGGTCAATACCGCCAAGGTCGCGGTGGGCCAGAGCGTGGCGGTGATCGGCCTGGGAGGCGTGGGTCTGGCCGCACTGTTGGGCGCGGTCGCGGCCGGCGCCTCGCGTATCGTCGCGCTGGATCTGGCCGCAGACAAGCTCGAGCTTGCCCGCATGCTTGGTGCCACCGACGCTTTCAACGCCGGGGCGCCCGACTGCGCCGAACTGGCGCGCTCGGCGACCGGCGGCGGCGTGGACTGCGCGCTCGAATTCGCCGGCGCGGTCAAGGCGATGGAGCTTGCCTACAAAATCACCCGCCGCGGCGGCACCACGGTCACGGCAGGTCTGCCACCACCTGGGCACTCCATG
>JGI12269J14319_10004335_pt1 | contig 13018 bp, 10 predicted proteins | sample PeaSoiSIISIP2007_FD_14319 | JGI IMG/M metagenome (IMG submission 14319) | reverse complement strand
TGGTCGGGGCGATAGGATTTGAACCTACGACCCCCTGCGCCCAAGGCAGGTGCGCTACCAGGCTGCGCTACGCCCCGACTTCCTCGATTATATCCGACCGCTTTCCATCCGTTGTAACCCACGTCCGCGCCTCCAGAGGTATAATTTCGGGTTGACATGCAAAAGCCCCGTTATGCCCTGGTGGCCTACGTGAGGAATGCCGTCGGGGAATTTGTCGAGAACCTCCGGCAGGAACTGCATCCCGATCTGCCCCATTTGCCTGCGCACGTGACCATTCTTCCTCCTCGCTGGTTGCAGGGAGATGAACTCGCGGCTCTGGAGACTCTCGAAGAGGTTTGTAGCCATGCGGAGCCGTTCGAAGTCACCCTGGGGGACGTCGAAACCTTTATCCCCGTAACTCCGACGGTTTTCATCCGCGTGGCCCACGCCGCCCACCGCATGCGCGAGCTGCATGATCGACTGAACACGCAAGCGCTCGCCTGCGCCGAGGAATGGCCTTATATGCCACACCTCACCATCGTGAAAATCAGCACTGAGGAGCTGGCGCAAAAAGCCTATATCTTCGCCCGCGACCGCTGGGCGCTATTCGCAGGCAGCCGCCAAATCCGGCTCAGTGAGCTGACATTTGTGCGCGAAGAGGAGCAGAATCGCTGGGTGGATCTGGCCGGAATACCTCTGGGCCGGTCCCTGGTCAGACGTTAGAAACGACCCACACGTGACCTTCCGATTGTCCAAATTCCCACTTCCTCCGGTAGGTCATGTCCTCAAGTACAAATCCCTCCCGTGCGTTGCTAAGTGTAGAGTGCGAGCGTAAACAAGAGGTTGGACTCGTTGTGTAAGCCAGTTCAGGCGCCCTTCCCCCAGCGAGTTCACAGTACGTTCCCGGAGGTTTCATGCAGATTGGGGTCTACGGAGCAGGGTACTTAGGTACAGTCGTTTCCGCTTGTCTGGCGGACTTCGGCACCCCCGTCAGCTGTTGCCATCCGGATAGCTCCCAAATGGTCGCCATGGCCCAGGGGAGCGTCCCGTTTCACGAAAAGAACCTTACCGAAGTCATCAAGCGTAACGTGCGCTCCGGGCGGCTGGCGTACTCGACCGACATCGAATCCTTCGCCCGCAAGGCGCAGGTCATCTTTCTGGCCGAGGACAGCCCGCAACATCTTACCGATCTGGCCATTCGCATCGCGCGCGCCGCTCCCAAACCTCCGATCCTTACGATCGTGACCCCGGTTCCGGTCGGGACCGCGTCCGCGATCGAGAAACGCATCGCCGAGGCCGGCTTGCGGGCCAGCATCGTTTCGCAGCCCATGTTCTTTACCCCGGGCTGCGCGATTGAGGATTTCAATTGGCCGGACCGCATCATTCTGGGAACTGATTCAAACGACGCCGTGCTGGCTCTCAAACAGATCTTCCATTCGCTGGTGATGCGCGGAGTTCCGGTGATTGTGACCAATCACGAGACCGCGGAACTGGTGCGAGAATCCGCGACCGCTTTTGTCGCCACGAAGATTTCTTTCATCAACGAATTGGCGAGTTTATGTGAACACGTGAACGCAGACGCGGTCAGCCTTTCGCTGGCGCTGGGTCTGGACAAGAAAATCGCGCCTCGCTGCCTGCAACCTGGAGCCGGAATGGGCGGTCTGTTCGCCGAGTCAGATATGGATTCGCTGGCCGACCTGGCCCAGCGCAACGGAGTGTCGCTCAAGGTCCTGAGCGCGGCCCGGGAAGTGAATCACGGCTTGGCCGATCAAGTAATCGAAAAGATCTCGAAGTGCGTGCAATCGGTGCAGAATAAAGATGTGGGAATTCTAGGCTTAGCTTTTAAACCCAACACTAATTCCGTCGCCGGTTCTTCGTCCGTCCGGCTGGCCAAGAATCTGATTGCTCAAGGCGCCAGGGTGCGAGCCTACGATCCCGTTGCCCTCCCGGACGCGCGCCTCGAACTGAACGGGAGCGTGTTCTACTGCGAGTCTCCTTATGCCGCGGCCGAGGGTGTGGACGCCTTGGTAGTCGGCACCGGCTGGCCGGAGTTTCGCGGCCTCGACTTCAGCCGCATCAAACAAATGCTTCGCCGCCCGCTGATCGTGGATACGAAAAACCTGCTCGACTCCGTTCGCCTCCGCGCTCTGGGATTCGAATACGTTGGCGTAGGCCGCGGCTAAACGCTGTCGGCACTTCCGCTGCTGCAACGTTGCAAGCAACCTTTCTACTGGTGGCTGGATTACGCGCTCCCGAATGGATCTTCCAGCGATCGACTCTGCGGAGTAAACAACTCGGCACCGTTTTCCGTGATGTGCATGTCGTCCTCCAGACGGATGCCGAACTCGCCACGAATGTAGATTCCCGGTTCATCGCTGAACGTCATATTCGCAGCCATGGGAGTGGTGTTGCCCCTTACCAGATAAGGCCATTCGTGGCCGTCCATGCCGATGCCGTGTCCCAGGCGGTGAGTGAAGTATTTGTAATCCGGTCCGTATCCTGCGTCGGTGATGACTTTGCGCGCCGCCGCGTCGACAGCCTGGCATTCCAGACCCGGCTGGGCTGTTTTCAACGCTGCGGTTTGCGCCTGGTGCACAATGTCGAAGACTTTTTTCATCTTGTCGGACGCCTTGCCCAGGACGAACGTGCGCGTGATGTCGGACTGGTAATCTTCGACCGTGCAGCCATCGTCCACCGTCACGATCGAGCCTTCACGAATTATTTGTGGTGTCGTGGAACCGTGTGGGAAAGCGGAAAATTCGCCAACTTGTACGCTGGCTTCTCCGGGAAAGCCCAGTCGCATGTACGCAGCAGTAATCAAGTCTGAGACATCACTCTGCGTCATACCTTCTTTTAGAGCACGGTAAACGGCCTCGTACGCAGTCAGCGTCACTTTGTTTGCGAGCCGCATCAATTCGATTTCATGATTGCTCTTCACCATCCGGCATCCCGCGCTTACTGGCGTGCCACTGACGATTCTTGCTTGCGGTGCGGCCGTGGCAATTGCGTTGCTGAAAAGGAAAAGAACGGTTTCTTCCATGCCCAGCGTTCCGGTGGAAATCCCGCGATCCTTTAAACCTTGCGCTAAGCGTTGATACGGGTTGTCATCCTCTTGCCAGGTACGGATGTCCGCCTGCTCACTTCCCGGGGCGGCTGCGATTTGCTCACGGGCGCGTCCTTCCTCAAAGGCGGGGCAGACGTAGAACGCGGCGCCTTTGGCCGGCAGCACCATGGCAAACAACCGTTCGCCGCCCCACCAGTCGATGCCGGTGAAGTAATTGAGCGAAGTTCCTGCCATAATCAGAAGTGCATCGATGCGATTGGATTCGAGCAGACGGCGCGCCTTGTCCTGACGCTCACTTCGCTCCTGTAGCGTGATGGGCTTCGCCCGGTCCTTCATCGACTTCAGGCTTTCGATGGACGGCGGCAGCGGAGAGCGATTTTCTTCGGCATCAGCTCGCGAGAGCGAACCGGCGCCCAGCGCAGCACCCGCGACTGTGCTTAGTTGCACAAAACGGCGTCTGGAAATCATTCGGCCTCCGGGAGATGTGTAAGTTGGCCATTATATTGGTTCCTTCCACCTTGTTGGCTGAAGACAGCAGGAAAATGTCCGTCGCCGGCGCCGTATTCGTTCTACTCCTTCGCTCGAGAAAGATTCGCTGGTTGGGGTGTTGCTGCTTGGGTCACGAATTTCATGAAATCCGACTCCGCTAGACGCGACGGATGCACTTCGCTGCCTACTCCAAAGAAGCGGCAGAAGCTCATGATCAGCGGACGCCAGCATACCGGGTCGATATGGGGACGCGGACCGTCGCCTACCAGCAGCTTTTCGTCGACGTGCAGCTTCGCGATATGCACCTCGAACACGTTAGCGCTGACGTTCTTTCCGAAGGACCGGTAGTCGTGAACGATACCCTCCATTTGCACTGGGCACTCGCGCACGCGCGGCGGCGCCACCGATTCCGATTTCACTGAAGTGAACCCGGCGATCTCAAACTTGTTCGGCTCGTAGCGATAACCCCACTCACGTTTCTTCTGGGGAACGGGATCCTTGCCGGTGGTCAGAGCAAGACGATCGACCTGCGCGACCAGGTCATCCGACGGCAGATTAATAACGCACTCACGCGTGCGGATGAGATTGTCGGAGGTCTGGCCCATCTGTCCCAAGCCGAGCATACAGCTCCAGCCCAGCCACCACGCCGACGACATGGGCGCCAGGTTCGGCGAACCGTCGGAGTTCAAGCTGCTGATAAGTGCCACAGGTGTTCCAAAATAGAGAATGGTTGGCTCGATTGTCTTGTGCATGCGCTCAACAATATTGGATGTTAAACAGATGTCGCTATCCGAACCTTGCGCGCAAACCAAGGATCACCGCAGCCCGAAGAGTGCGCAGGGCGTTGTTTGCACTGTGCAAGTTCGTCTTCGTGGCGTCCAATAATTACGGGGAGCTTTCGCTCCCCGCAAACCGCGATCGACAGCCGACTGCTTATCGTTTTAAGGCTAGAAGGGAAGTTGCGGCAGTTCTGTGGTTCCTTCCTGTTGTACCGCTTGCAGTTGGTTTGGATTCAACCCCAGCGCCTTCAGAATCGTCGGGGCAATTTGGCGGGTTTCCACCTGTCCATTGAACGTGAACTGCTGCAGAGCTGGATTCGAAACCAGCAGCATCACGTTGCGGTCATCGTTGGCAAACCCACCGTGTTCGGCGATTTTGGCCTTCCCGCCCGTGTAAATGACGCCCACGTTAGGCGCTACAACGATGTCAGGCGTGCGTGAGTCTGACAAGGGATCGTTAAATATCCCATCCAATGCCGGGCCGGCAAAGATCTCGCCTTGTCCGTAGATGCTTTCATTGGCAGCGAGAATTGCGACGTCGGCAGTGGTCTGAGTTTGATCGGCAAGCCAAAGCAGCGAAACGTCATCTTCGTCGGCCTGCACAACCGGGAAACCAGTTCCCACGCCGCCCGGAGAGAGAACCTGAGATGGTGGTTCGTCGCTCGGATCATCCGCTGGAATGCGAAGGACGCGATTGGGATCGATTGGCGACTGGCCGTGCTTGGCGGACACGATAATTAACGTGGACGACAGCAGTCCTTTTCGCGATAGTTCACTGACCATGCTGCCAATGGAAGCGTCAACGTATTCGATTTCCTGCTGGAGAGACGCGCTCGGAGTTCCCAACGGATCCGAATATCCGCCGGTCTGACTGAAGTTGGGATTCGTCGGAGGATTGGCTTCTACCAATTTTTCACCTACGCTGACCGCCTGGAAATTCATTCCGAACAGGGCGGGGACCGGAGCTGAAGTCTTACCGTCGTGCGTCTTGCCGTCAATCTCGTTGATAATTGCCTGAACCTTCAGGGTGTCATAGCACTGGATATTCTGGAAGCTGTCGGTCCATGCGTTGGTGTTGGTCGCATCCTTCGGATCGGGCAAAGGGTTGCAGCCTTGAACCTGCGGCAAGTTCACGGGAATGGAGTTGATTTCTGGAGACCACAAATCGGTCACGCCATCGCCGGTCGGACCGTTGGTGAAATCGTAAGAGGGGTGCTTGTCCGACCATGCGGTATAGCCGCCTGCGTTGTGGACCACATTGAAGATAGTATTCACGCGGAGGAAGCTGTGCGGATAAACTGGTGCGCATTTATTCTTCGAGTCGCGCGGCAGATACTTCCAGTTGATGCCGTTCCGGCCCTCATTGCCGTCGGCACGGCCTGCGTCCAGCTTTTTATAGTCGTAGTCGATTTCTTCGTCGAAACCGACTTGCGTTCCAATCACCGATGGGCAGAGCTTCGGTCCGCCAACGATGCCATAAGGTGTGGTCTCATACGGGGGCGAAAGCGCGCGGTCATAGCTGACGTCGTAGAAAATTCCGGCCGAACGCGGCGTGCCGCCGGTAATTTGTGCGGTCAGGCCGGGGAATGAGTCGGACGGCCGGGGCGTGAGCGCCTGCACGTAGGTGACTCCCGACTTGGCAAGCGCCACCAGAGTGGGGCAATAAGGCTGGTTGCCTGAATTCGACACGCCGTTGGCACAGTTCGTGAAATCGACCGAATGCATGCCATCGATACTGATCAGCAGGACGTGTTTGTATTGTTTTCCAGGCACATTCGCCTGCGATGCGGCATTGAGAAATGGCGAAGACACTGGTAATAGAAAAACCGCTGAGAGAGCGATGGCCCTTAACTTCGTGACTTTTGACATACATTTCCTCCTAGAAGAGTTAGACAACCTGTCGGGTTGTGCATGGAGGCCAACAGCTTAACGAGAATTGCGTGAAGGACGGGTGACCGGAGTGTGAACAGTTTGTGAAAAGTGGTGGATGCATTGCGCTCAATGAATTTCCCAGTAATAGAGCCGGAAAGATTTGCTCACAACGTGCATCGAGCTCAGGCGGGCTTCCGCCCTAGAATGGTGACGTGGAAGCTGGATTCCAATGCGCGGGTTGCGGCGAACGCAATCAGACCACGGTCGATGAGTCGGCCGGCCGCCGGCAGTCCTATATAGAAGACTGCCAGGTCTGTTGCAAACCGAATGTACTTCATGTCGAATACGACGTGGCAGCACAGGGATTTGTGATTACGGCAGAATTGGAATAGCGTATCTCGGGAGAGGTGCCGTCAGGAAGAAAGGATAACGCAATGGGCATGAGCTACAGTGCGCCGGGGCGGATGGTCGCTCACAGCATGGTGACTACGCAATTCGAGTTGGACGGATTTCGCGTGGTTCGCAGCCTGGGAGTAGTGCGCGGCATTGTGGTTCGGTCGCGCTCAATCTTCGGCACGATTGGAGCGGGGCTGCAAACCATCCTGGGCGGCAATATCACGCTGCTGACCAATCTCTGCGAGAAGACTCGCTCCGAGTCTTTTGACCTGATGCTGCGGCACGCCGCCGAACTAGGTGGGAATGCGGTCGTAGGCGCTCGCTATGACGCAACCGAGATCATGCAAGGCGTCACCGAAGTGCTGGCGTACGGAACGGCGGTGGTCGTGGAGCCGATGAAATAGGCCCAGCAAGTTGCCCGCCTCCACACCAACTCCAACTCAATCCGTGTAGAGCCATCCTGCGACTAACGTCGCCAAAATTGCCCCTACCCACATATCCAGCATCCAGCCCAACGGGAACACGCGGTCCACGGATGACCAGCAAGCTTGCCCGAAATTATCCGGGAAGCCTGCGGCAAATCCCACGAGGAATCCAATCTTCACCGCAGTCCCCGGACCTGCGCCCAGTGTCTGGCGTGTCCAGGCGTACAAATGCGCAACGATGATGGCCAGCACGAAGAGAATTACAATCCACTGGCCCAGAAAAAACGGGTAACGTGATTCCTTCAGAAACAGGCCGGCATTCTGCGCTGCCACGTAGCGCGCGTCCCCAATGATCAAACGCCCGATCAGAAAACTCCAAACCAACCAGACCACGCCTCCGGCCAAACCTCCCAACCAAATCCGACTGCGGTTCAGATTCATGTGCCACCTCCAGTTAGTGGATTCTCAAACGCAGATAGGAGACAACGCCGGGAGTGTACCACCAGAGCATGCTTAGTCCAGCAGTTTTTCAAGCTCACACCTGATTGCGGTAGATCATTCTAAGCGCTCGCGACATACCGAGGGGAAATCGCAACATTTGCGATATATTGTTCACGGCCATGCTTGGCAAAGTTCTCCGCGTCTTTTGGGTTGCGCTGATCCTAACCTCATTTGGCGGGGCAAGCCCGGCCGCATCTTACAAGTACATCCGTATTGGACAAAAGAACGACGCGCAAACCAGGCCCGTGGCCGGAATTGCCATGATGGGCGGCGGCACTGATCTCGACGAAGCTTTTCGCTGGTTGTGCGGCAAGGCCGATGGCGGAGACTTCCTGATTCTCCGTGCTCACGGAGACGATGACTACAATTCCTATGTCAACGGCCTGTGCAAACTGAATTCCGTGGCCACCCTCATCATTCCGGATCGCGACGCGGCAAACGATCCTGCCGTTGCCGACATCATCCGCCATGCTGAAGTCATTTTTATTGCCGGGGGCGATCAAGCCAATTACATCCACTTCTGGCGCGGAAGCCCGGTGCAGGAAGCGATCAACCAGCACATCGCCGGTGGGAAGCCGATCGGCGGGACGAGCGCTGGACTTGCGGTGCAGGGGGAGTTTGCCTACGGAGCGTTGAACGACCCAGGTGACAGCGAGCTGCACTCGAACGAAGCGCTACCCAATCCTTACCATAATCAGGTCACCGTCGTGCGGGACTTTCTGAAGATTCCGCGGCTGGAGAATACGATCACCGACAGCCACTTCGCCAAGCGCGACCGCATGGGCCGGACACTTGTTTTTCTGGCGCGCATTATGCAGGACGGGTGGTCGCGGGAGCCACGCGAGGTCGCGATTGATGAGAAGTCAGCGGTGCTGGTGGGTGCGGATGGGAAGTCGGTGGTGATTGGATCAGGCCGCGGCGCTTACTTCCTGCGTCCCACTCGCGCGCCAGACATTTGCAGGAAGGATGTCCCGCTCAGTTTTCGCCATGTGTCGGTTTATAGAGCTCCCAGCGGCGCACATTTCGATCTTGCATCTTGGACCGGAACCGGCGGCGTGTCCTACTCGCTTTCGGTCGACCAGGGAATAATTCATTCAACCCAACCCGACGCTGCGGTTTACTAGATTCCCTAATCGGTTTGCCAAAACGCGCGCAGCGAAGTTCGTGGTTGACTTCGGTCACTATCTTTGACAAACTGGCCGCCGACTGAGCTGACGCCGCCCAGGATTGCAGGCGATGCCCAACAACTTCTTCCCCTCTGCCGCGATGGACGGCAATCTCGAACAGATTGCCAGCCTTGTCGATTCCGGCAAGCTCGAATCCGGGCTGTGATCGTTGCCCTCCGCCGACTGTGTCCCACAAACCAATTCATAGAGCAGCACCTGAAATTCGACCGATCGACAACGCGATATAGCGATTTCAGACTGAATGTTGGTCCGAGGTTGTGAGGAACCCGATGAAATTCTTCCGCATTGGTGTCGTGATCGCAGTTCTCGGCACTTTTTCTATCCTGCTGGCCCAATCCTACGAAGGCCGAATTCTTGGAACGGTCACGGATGCTTCCGGCGCCGTGATCGTGGGCGCCAAAATAGCAGTTACGAACACTGCGACCAACGTGACCCAAAACCTCGTCAGCAACAACGCGGGTGATTACGTGGCGTCAAACCTCGAGGCCGGGACATACAAGGTGTCGGCGGAAGCCTCCGGATTCAAGAGAGCGGAAAATTCTTCCGTATCCGTGCAGGTAGCAAGAGACGACCGAGTGGATTTCCGGCTTCAGCCCGGAGCCATCAGCGAGACCGTCGAAGTGAGCGGGGCAGCGACGCTGGTCGATACCACGGACAGCACTTTGAATGGCGTGCTGGAGAATAAGGCGATCAACGAGTTGCCGCTGCAGGGCCGTGACTTTCAAAATCTGTTGCCCTTGCATCCGGGCGTGCAGCGTACGCCCGGTGGAGGTTTTCAATCGATCACTTCTAACGGAAACCGTCCCGACGAGAATAATTTCTTCATCGACGGCGCCACGGACAACGACGTCTATTATGGCGAATCAGTGGTGAACGAGGCTGGAATCCAAGGCACCCCGGCCAGCTTTCTTCCTCTCGACGCCATTCAGGAATTCAATACCCAGGAGAGTCCATCGGCAGAATATGGAGACAAACCCGGCGTCGTGATGAACCTCGGGCTGAAGTCCGGTACCAATGACCTGCACGGAAGCGCCTACTATTTCGGTCGTAATAGCGCGTTTGACGCCCGAAACTTTTTCGATCCTGCGCCGCAGCCCGTGGCTGCGCTGATCATGCACGAGTTCGGAGTCTCGATGGGCGGCCCCATCAAGAAGAACAAATGGTTTTATTTCGTGAACTACGAAGGCATTCGCGACAAGGTGGGCAATCCCGGTGTCTACGACAGCCCGGTGACCGTGTCGCTGGCAAATCAACTAGGCGGAATTGCGGATTCCCAGGGCAATCCGCTGTCCGCGACTTACAGCCTCCCGGATGCGATTGCGTATTGCACGCAGGGCATCAACGGACCGTGCACGCCCAATCCTCTGAGCATGGCGTTGTCGAAGTTGTTCTTGCCCAATCCCGGTTTCGCTCTTAAGCAGTCTGACCCCGCTGCGATTGATTTCGACTTCAACAACACCAACCGCGGAGACAACCTGGTCTTCAAAACCGACTACCACCTCAACGATCATCACGTGCTCAGCGCCAGATATTTCTACAGCAACAGCAACCTGGTCGAGGAAGACACCATTCCCATTCGCCCCCAATGGCTCTCCACGACCAGCCCCACGACTCAGGTTTTCGGCGTGAACTGGGTCTGGACTCCTAATTCGACCTGGGTCAACGAGGCGCGCTACAGCTTTGACAGCTTCAGCGAAGCGATTTTCCCGCTGGATCACAACGTCAATCCCCAAAGCTACGGAATCAATACCGGCGTCACCGACCCTACGCTATTTGGCTTTCCCCGCATTAATCCGGGCACGGATGAGTTCGACTACATGGGCGGCAACTCCGGCTGGCCTTTGGAGACCACGCCCAGCAAGACCCAGAACTGGTCGGATACCGTCTCCTACACCGCTGGCAAGAATACTCTGCGCTTCGGTGGGCAATTCATGTACGGCGATGTCGATTATTTCCGCGCCACCGAGGCCCGCGGTCGGGTCGACTTCGGCGATCTCACAGATTTTGTCGCCGGAACGCCCGACCGCTGGGAGCGCCTCTACGGCGATCCCCAGCGCAACGTGAGCATGAAGTCGTTCGGCCTTTTCGTGCAGGACGGATATCGCGTCACGCCGCGCCTGACCCTCAACCTCGGCCTGCGCTACGACGTAACTTTTCCCATCAAAGACTCACGCGATCTTCTTGCCAACTACGTGCCGACAGAAGGCGTGGTCCAGGTCGGCCGAGGCATCAGTTCACCTTATCCGACCAAGTACAACAACATCTCTCCCCGGTTGGGCTTCGCGTGGGATATGTTTGGTACCGGCAAAACTCTGTTGCGCGGCGGCGGGGGGATCATCTTTGAGCAGCCCTCGATTCGCACTTTCATGTTCAGCGGGGGTGGGCTGAATCTGAATCCCACCACGGCAGCGCTCGGCGTCACTCCCGGTAATGGTTCGATCGCTTCCTTCCTGGTCGTTTCGACTGACACTAGCCAGATCAACTGGGGCACGGGGCCGGGACCGGTGTTTCCTTCCTCGGCCACTGAGGGTTGTAGTCTCTCAAGCCAGTGCAGCGTCTTTGCCGTCGCTCCAAACTTCAGAACTCCTTACGTGGAGAACTGGAACTTCAATATTCAGCAGGCGCTTTCCCCGAACGCGCTTTTGCAAGTGGCTTATGTGGGAAATCACGGAGTGGACCTCTACAGCGTTCTGGATATCAACCAGGTGAACCCGAATTCGCCCCTGGAAGGCCCCAACAACTGCGATCACTGCGAATCCGCCGGCCGCCCCCTGAATGCAAACTGTTCTGTGGCTCAGGGTGGTTTAGGCCTGGGTGGACCATGCTTTCCATATATCGGATTGCTCGATCAACTCGGCAATCAGGGGAACTCGATCTACCATTCCCTGCAAGTTACCTTCACGAAGCGCTATTCCCACGGGCTTTATTTTCTGGCCGGATACACCTACGCCCACGCCATTGACACCGCAACCAGCAACACGCCGTCCAATACTCCGCAGAACAATCTGGACTACGCGGCCGAGCGCGGGAACGCTGATTTCGACATCCGTCACCGTTTAACTTTCTCTCTGGCTTACGATTTGCCCTCGAGAAAATCTCCTTTGCAGATGCTCCAGGGCTGGCAGGTGGCAAGCATCGTCACGCTCGAGGGAAGCGAACCCTACACGCTTTACGACTTCGGCGACGATATCAGCCTCACCGGTGAATTCGAGGACCGCTGGAACATTTCTGGCCCTCCGGGCAACGTCCACTGGTCGCCGACTACTCCCCTGAATTACATCAAGCCGACGGCGTTCAACACCGATGCCAATCAGAACGTCATCAGCGGTGCCACCCCGCAAGCCCAGCAGTGCGTGAATGCCGCAATGGCCGCGGGCGGGCAGGCTGCCGCTAACCAACTCAATGGGAATCCAAACTTCGAAAATCTCACCAGCTTTCCGAGCACCGCCGGCGGGTGCTACGTCGAAGGAAAAACTGTGCTCACTCCGCCTGCCCCCCTCACTTTCGGCAACATGGGACGAAACATCTTTCGCGGTCCATCCTTCCGCGAGTGGGACTTTTCGATCGCCAAGATCTGGAAGTTCAGCGAGCGAGTCAAGCTGCAAGTTCGCGGCGAATTTTTCAATCTCTTGAACCACCCCAATTTCGACGTGTTCACGCTGAACAACGACCTTTCTGTGCATTCTTCAGTGGGCACAGCGATCTTTACTCCCGACCTGGGCTTTGCTTCCAACCCCGTGCTCGGTACCGGCGGCTCGCGGCACATTCAATTGGGCGCGAAAATAATCTGGTAGGTGCGCCGGTCTCTCAACTCGGTTTGCGTTAGAAAACCTGGATTTTTTTCGACGTCGAGCGCCGTTTTCCACAGGTGCGCTCAAAATCGCAAAAAGTCAAGGGCGAACAATAGGAGAAGCAAGAAAAGTGGAGCCCAGACTGTAAACCCCGCCCCTTGTGGTCACCGAATCAGTTAGCCACAATTTATAGCGCTTTCGGATAGCCCTCAAGTCGAGCTGCATCGACCATTAAGTTTGTTGTTGACAACAAACAGTTTAGGCGTAGGATGTGGGTGAAAGTGGTACAAAGTGGTCGGAGCAGTAGAGGTCGTGGGCAAGACTGGAAAACTGAGAGGCGCCAGTGGAATTTGAAGCTGACACCCCCAAAAACAGCCCTAACGAACCGCAATCGACCAGCATTTTGACCGCTTTTACCTCCCTCGTAGCTGTGGCAGTTATTGCGCACAGACTTTCCGGCCCGGCAAAGGGCAGAACACATGTTTCGCGGCAATCACCCAACTCGCGTCGACGAAAAGGGACGGCTCAAGGTCCC
>JGI12269J14319_10004334_pt1 | contig 13020 bp, 9 predicted proteins | sample PeaSoiSIISIP2007_FD_14319 | JGI IMG/M metagenome (IMG submission 14319) | reverse complement strand
ACGGGCGGNGNGCTGGTGGACAAGGCGGTCAGCCTCGGCGTCGCCTTCGCCATCATCAACGCCATGATCGCCATCGGCCTGATCAATGCGCGTCAGCTCTACTGCAGCGGCCGCGACGGCGTCTGGCCGGGCCCGGTGAACCGCTGGGTCGCGGCGGTGCATCCGCGCTTCAACTCACCCTGGATCGCCACTCTTGTCATGGGCGCGGCGACGGCGATCTGCTGCCTGCTGCCGCTCGATCTCTTGATCATGCTGACCGGCACCGGCTTCGTGATCATCTACGCCGGGGTCTCGATCGCCGCGATCATGGGACGGGTCAACCGCACCACCGCGGTCGGCCACTACCGCATGCCGCTCTATCCGCTGTGGCCGGCGCTCTCGCTGGCGATGCTGGCCGGGGTGACCTGGGCGGAGCTGATCGACCCGGACGAAGGGCGGCCCAGCCTGATCGCCAACGTTGTGGTGATGATCCTCAGCGCCGCCTACTACTGGCTCTACCTGCGCCGCCGCGGCGGCTGGACGCTGCGCGGGGCGGACGGGACGCCGCTGGCGGAGGAGGGAGTCTAGCGTCCCGACTCAATTGCCTCGGCCTATTTCATACATGGTTTCAGATATATACGCGTTGTCATCCCGGAGAGCCGCGCAGCGGACTCGTCCGGGACCTCCTTCACCGCCGGCGCTAAGTAGATCCCGGCCCTCCGCCGCTTCGCGGCTGCGGCCGGGATGACATTCATTGTGAGACTGGAAGTGAGACGGCGCACCCTGACCGTGGCGCCGGCGCACTTGGCAGCCGGCGCTGGACGCCCTATCTCCGCGCCATGGCCAGCCGCTGGACATCGAGCCCCTATCCTTGGGGCAATGGGCGAATGCCCGCCGGATGAGGGGATTCACCGCCTTATCCGGTCGACCTGCCACGCCTACAGGCGGCCGCTAGCCCCTCGTCCCAGCTTCAATCCAGCTTCGCGGCAAGCGAAGCGGGACGAACGGCGTCCAATCGTCTAGGGGACCATCGCCATGGCCCGCATCCTCATCACCTCGGCCCTGCCGTACATCAACGGCGTCAAGCACCTCGGCAACCTGGCCGGCTCCATGCTGCCGGCCGACGTCTACGCCCGTTTCAAGCGCTCTCAGGGCCACGAGACGCTCTACATCTGCGCCACCGACGAGCACGGCACGCCGGCCGAGCTGGCGGCCGCGGCGGCGCATCAGGACGTCTTCACCTACTGCGAGGAAAATCACCGCCTGCAGCATGACATCGGCCGCGCCTATGGCCTGTCGTGGGACTGGTTCGGCCGTTCCTCGTCGCCGCAGAACGCCCGCCTCACCCAGCACTTCGCCGACGTGCTGGAGGACAACGGTTTCATCGAGGAACGGACCGACAAGCTGGTCTATTCGATCGACGACGGCCGCTTCCTGCCCGACCGTTACATCGAGGGGATCTGTCCGCACTGCGCCTATCCCAGGGCCAGGGGCGATCAGTGCGACAACTGCGGGCGGCTGCTCGACCCGATCGACCTGATCGAGCCCTATTCGGCAGTCTCCGGCTCGCGGAACCTCGAGGTGCGCGAGACCCGCCACCTCTACCTGCAGCAGACCAAGCTGGCCGGGCCGATCCGCGATTGGCTGGGGACCCGCGCCGACTTCCCGAGCTTCGCCCGCTCGATCGCGCTGAAGCACCTCGACGAGGGCCTGATCGACCGCGGCATCACCCGCGACCTCGCCTGGGGCGTGCCGGTGACCCGCGGCGGCCAGCCGCGCATCGGGTTCGAGAACAAGGTGTTCTACGTCTGGTTCGACGCGCCGATCGAGTACATCGCCGCGACCCAGGAATGGGCCGACGCCACCGGTGATGACTGGCGGCGCTGGTGGCGCACCGACGCCGGCGCCGATGACGTCCGCTACGTCGAATTCATGGGCAAGGACAACGTCGCCTTCCACACCGTCAGCTTCCCGGCGACCATCCTGGGCTCGCGCGAGCCGTGGAAGACGGTCGACGTGCTCAAGGCGTTCAACTGGCTCAACTGGTACGGCGACCAGTTCTCCACCTCGCGCAAGCGCGGCGTGTTCATGGACACGGCGCTGGAACTGGCGCCGTCGGACTGCTGGCGCTGGTACCTGACCGCCGGCAGCCCGGAACACTCGGACAGCGCCTTCACCTGGGAGCTGTTCCAATCTGCGGTGAACCGCGACCTCGCCGACGTGCTCGGCAACTTCGTCAACCGCATCGCCAAGTTCTGCGAGACGCGGTTCGAGGGCGTCGTGCCGGCGGGCGGAGAGGCGGGGCCGCTCGAGCAGAAGCTCTACGCCGACATCGCCACCCAGCTGGCCGATCTCACCGCCCAGTTCGAGGCGATCGAGATCCGCAAGTCGGCCCAGGGCCTGCGGGCGCTGTGGGTGCTCGGCAACGAGTATCTGCAGGCGGCCGCGCCCTGGTCGGCGATCAAGAGCGACCCGGTGCGGGCGGCGGCGGCGGTGCGCACGGCGCTGAACCTGGCGGCGCTGTTCGCCCGCGTCTCGGCGCCGGTGATCCCCTACGCGGCCGAGCAGATCGCGCTGGCGCTCGGTGAGCCGTTCCCGCCCGCGTGGCCGGGCGTCGACGTCGCCGCGGAGCTCTCGCGGGTTCCGGCCGGACGCAAGATCACGACGCCGCCGGTGCTGTTCCGCAAGATCGAGGACGCCGACGTGGCCGCGTGGACCGAGCGCTTCGCCGGGGTGGAGTAGCGCCACTCTCGCGCAGCGTAACCCCTCATCCTCCCACGATGCTCACGCATCGCGGGCCCCTCCTTCTCCCTCTGGGAGAAGTGTAAGTGGCTGGATCAGTTCCGGATTCACCTCTCCCGGAGGGAGAGGGAGGGGCCCGCGCCGCAAGGCGCGGGAAGGTGAGGGGTTACGCTGCAGCAGGCTAGACGCCGAACGCCTTCAGCCACCCGAGCTCCACGACGCCGTCCCAGATCATGCGGCCGGAGACGAACAGCACGATCGCCAGGCCGATGTAGCCGATCCACGGCCAGCGGTGCAGCAGCCGCGCGACCCACGCCGCCGCGAAGCCGGTCATCACTACCGACAGGCCAAGCCCGACGAACAGCACCCACGGCGGCTGGTCGCGCACCGCGCCGGCCACCGCCAGCACATTGTCCATCGAGGTCGAGACGTCGGCGATGAAGATCTGCACCAGCGCGGCGAGCAGGGTCTTGCCCCCGCTGGGCGGCTCGCCCGCAGCCTCGCGGTGGCCGCGCGAGCGGCGGGCGCGCAAATCCTTCCACATCTGCCAGCAGATCAGCAGCAGCAGCAGGCCCCCGGCCAGGATCAGGCCAGGGCCGCCGGCTTTGAGGAGCCGGATGGCGAAGATCGCCAGGCCGCAGATCAGCACCACCGCGCCGCCCAGCCCCAGCGCGATGGCCTGGCGCCGCTGCGCCCGCGGCAATCCCGCGGCGGCCATGCCGATGGCGATAGCGTTGTCGCTGGCCAGCGTCAGGTCGATCAGAACGACCTGAAGCAGGGCCGTGAGGAGGCTCGCCCAATGCATGCTTCAGCCGCCGCGGCGCCCGCTCATGGCGACGGTTTCGCTTGAAACAGCGGTGCAGCACAAGAGGCGACGTCGCCCGCAGCCGCGCTCAGCGCCTGATCCGGGTCGCCTCGTAGAGCGCCACCGCCGCGGCGGCGGAGACGTTCAGGCTCTCGAAACCGCCGGGCATCGGAATGCGGGCCAGCGCGTCGCAGTGCTCGCTGACGAGGCGGCGCAGGCCTTCGCCCTCGGAGCCCAGCACCAGCACCGTCGGGCGCGCGTCCAGCACCTGGTCCAGCGACGCAGCGGCGTCGCCCGCCAGACCGACCGCGCGCCAGCCGAGCGCATCGAGCTCGTCGAGGGCGCGGGCGAGGTTCACCACCCGGGCGTGCGGGGTGACATCGAGCGCGCCGGCGGCCGCTTTCGCCAGCGCGCCGGTGAAGGCCGGCGCGTGCCGGTCCTGCACGATCACCCCGCGGGCGCCGAACGCCGCGGCCGAGCGGAACACCGCGCCGACGTTCTGCGGGTCGGTGACNTGGTCGAGCATCACCAGCACGCCCTGCGCCGGGCTGGCCAACGCGGCCAGCGACAGCGGTTCGATCGGTTCGGCCTGCAGCGCCACACCCTGGTGCGCGGCGCCCGGCGGCAGCAGGCGGGCGATCTCGGCGGCCTCGAGGATCTCCGGCGAGGGGAGGGCCGGGGAGGGGAGGGAGGGCGCGCGCGTCGCCAGCTCCTTGGCCCGCTCGGCCGTCGCCACCAGTCGGCGGGGCGCCCCGCGTTGCGGATTGGCCAGCGCCGCCAGCGCCGCGTGCCAGCCCCACACCCAGTCCGACGCCGCCGACGCCGGGCCGTGTTTCGCCGCCGGCCGGCCGCCGCGACGGGTCGCGGGCGACCATGCTTTGCCCTCGTTGCGCCGGGCATGTCGGGCCACTATAAGACGCCCTCCGATTTTGGGGCCTTCCCGAAGGCCTCCGTTCCGCGCGGTCTTAGGCTCATCGCCGACGAGCGCAACGGGGCGATCGGTTCCGGCGGCCGGCTTGGGGGAATGTCCCGAGTGGCAAAGGGGGCGGACTGTAAATCCGCTGGCGTACGCCTTCGTAGGTTCGAGTCCTACTTCCCCCACCAGCAGCCCGCCAGGCGCGACGAGTTGGGTTGATACGAGAGGGCGAAAGCCTTCGCGGGTATAGCACAATGGTAGTGCAGCAGCCTTCCAAGCTGAGGATGTCGGTTCGATCCCGTCTACCCGCTCCAATCTTGCAATGACGCAAAATTAAGCTGCCAAGCGGGGCGGCGCTCTCTACCCTTCGACGATCGAGGAGGAACCGCGATGCGCCGGCTTCTGGGGGCTGTGGCGGCGGCGAGCGGCCTGAGCGTCGCTGCGCATGCCATCGCGGCGCCGTCGATCGAGATCAACAACGCCGCGGCCCGCGTCACCCTCGCCCCCGAGGCCCGTCGCGACATCAAGGTCGACATATTCAAGCCCGATCCGCGCCTGCCGCTGCGGGTCTGGACCTTCGCCGGCCGCACCTACGTCGACGGGGGGCTCTGGGGGCGGATGCAGGGCTGCGGCGCGCACGGCGGACAGCCGGTCGCCAGAGTGCGCGGGCGGTCCGACATCCCGGTGGACGCCCTGCCGCTGATCGTCGTCAGAACGCCGATGGATGCGCGCATTTCGGTCGGCGGCGAGGTGTGGGGCCAGGCGGGGCGCAGCAACTCGCTCGATCTCGGCAACAGCGGCTGCGGCGGCTGGGCGGTGGGTGACGTGCGTGGCCGGCTGAAGGTCAGCCAGGCCGGCTCCGGCGACACCCGCACGGGCTCAGCCGGCGCGGCCGAGCTCTCCGCCACCGGATCGGGTTCGATCACCACCGGCGCCGTCGCCGGCCCGGTTGTGGCGATGAACGTCGGCTCGGGCGACATCAACATCGCCTCGGTGAACGGCCCGCTCAGCGCCCGCATCGCCGGCTCGGGCCAAGTGCGGGTCGCCGCCGGCCGAGCGACCTCGATGCAGGCCTCGATCGCCGGCTCGGGCGGGGTGACGCTGAACGGGGTCGCCGGCTCGCTCAAGGCCTCGGTCATGGGCTCCGGCGACGTGCGCGTCGCCCGCGTCACCGGACCCGTCAGCAAGTCGGTGATGGGGTCCGGCGTCGTGCGGGTCGGCTCCTGAGGCTGACCCGCTACTGCTGATTTCGCGGCGATTCGTGGGGATTGACAGCGGTGTTGGTCGGCTTTTCGGCGGCCGCCTGACGCGCCGCCGCCAGCTGCGCATTGTGCGCGGCGATCGCCTGGGCGGTAGCCGCCGCGGACACCTGTTGCAGCTGAGTCTGGTGCTGTACGGCCTGGAGCTGGGCCTGGCGAGCGGCCGCCGCTTGCTGGGCTTGCGCCGCGGCCGTCGATTGCGCCTGTAGCTGAGCCTGGTGTTGCGCGGCCAGGATCTGCGCCTGGCGAGCGGCCGCCGCTTGTTGGGACTGCGCCGCAGCGGCTGACTGCGACTGTAGCTGAGCCTGGTGCTGGGCGGCCAGGAGTTGCGCTTGGCGGGCAGCCGCCGCCTGCTGGGCCTGCGCCGCCGACTGCACTTGAGCCTGGTGCTGCGCGGCCAGGAGCTGCGCCTGGCGAGCGGCCGCCGCCTGCTGCGCCTGCGCCGCCGCGCCGGCCTGCAGTTGGGCCTGGTGCTGCGAGGCCAGGAATTGGGCCTGACGCGCCGCCGCCTGCGCTTGCGCGGCCTGGGCCGCCTGGGCCTGCTGCTGCGCGGCGATCAACTGCGCCCGTCGCTGAGCGTCGGCGTTGGCCTGACCGGCGGCGAACTGGGCTCTGGCCTGGTCCTGAACTGTGAGCTGCTGCGCCCGTCGTGCGGCGTCCGCCTGCGCCTGGGCCGCGGCCTGGGCGGCTTGCGCCTGTTGCTGGGCGTTCCACTGGGCGCCGCGCTGGCCGTTCTGGCCCTGCGGATACTGCCCAGGCCCGCCCGGTTGCGCCACCGGCCCTGGTTGCCCCTGCTGCGGTCCCCACGCGTGCTGGCCCGGTCCCCAGTTGGGCGGTCCGGCGGGTGGTCCGTTCGCGGCGAGCGCTTGGGCACGGCGCGCGTTCTCCAGATCGCGCTGGGCGCCCTGCGCGTCGTTCACCTGGCGCGCAAACTGCGCCGCCTCGACTTCCCGGCGATAGCGCTCGGCGGCCCAATAGGCGTCGTCCTGCTGCTCGCGCGCGGCGTGATAGGCGCGCCAGTCGTCGTCGGCCTGCTGGTCTGCCGCCCACTGGGCGCGTTCGTCGGCGATCGCCTGGCGCTGTGCGGCCCAGTTGGCCTCCTCGACCGCCTCGCGCCTCGCGTGCGTAGCGGCTTCGAACATCGCCTCGGCGCGGGCGAGGAAGCGTCCGGCGATGTCAGCGCGGCCGCCGATTTCGTCGGGCGGCAACAGGCGGCCGTCAGGGCCGTACACCGCGACCAGCGTGTCGTTGTCGTAGCCGTAGCTGTAGCCGGCGTCGCGGACCAGGTAGGGCGCCGATGCGCCCGGCTCGTAGTAATAGTAGCGGTAGCCGCCGCCCGGCAGCGGCTCGGCGATCCGGCTCGACTGGTCGTCCGCACGCCAGACCCACGGGCGCTGCCCACCGCCGTAGTCGAAGGTGTAGTCCGGAGGCGCATCGCCAAAGCCGGCGTTCATTTCCGCGGCGCGATCGGCGAAGGCATAGGCGGCGCGCGGATCGGCGAGCCGACCGATACGCGCCGCAGAAGCCGGCGGCAGCGCATCGGAGGCTGGCGCAGGCGCGATCGTTGTGTTGGTGGCGTCCATCGCCAGCGGCAAGGCGGCCAGCGGCGGCGGCGCGGTGGTGTTGTTCGCCGCCGGGGCGTTCTGTTGGCACGCCGCCAAGGCAAAGCCAGCGGTGGCGACGACAAGGGCCAGGCGCGAGGTCCTGCCAAACAAACTCGAAACGGACATGGAGGTGATTTCCTATTTCAGCGCCGTGACAGTGACGCCTCGGGATCCGGGTTCAGCCCTATCCGGCGCAACATGTCGCTGCAATGAACGGACAGGCGGCGCAGTCGTTCATTCGCGGCCGATCACTTCTAACCTGAAACAAATCCGCATCGCACCCTATCCCGAGTCATTCCCGGCCATCGCCGGGCCAGGNCCGCATCGGGGCGCCGGCGATCCGCTGTCGCTTCGCTGCCGGCGCGCACCGTTGCACGAAGCGGAACACCCCCAGCCATTGCTCGTAGGTCAGTTCGGCGCGCGCCGCGTTCGACGCGATGGCCAGATCCTGCGAGAGCCGCCGCCATTGCAGGTTGCTGATCACGCCGCGGAACGTGCGCCAGGCGTCAGGCCGCGGCCGGGCCAGGGCGTAGCGCACGAAGCGGCGCCATGCGTCGGCCTCGCCCGGCGCGATGTCGGGCGCGGCTTTGCGGGTGATCCGCAGCAGGGCGACGTCCACGTTCGGCGCCGGCACGAAATCGCGGCGGCTGAAGGGCCGCGTGACGCCCAGCGCGAACCAGGGGCGCGCCTGCAACGAGACGGCGGTCAGGTGCGCGCCGGCGTACTTCTCGGCCGCCTCGCGCTGGAGCACGAGCGCGGCGCTGTCAGGCGCCGGCGCGGCTGTCAGCAATCGCCGCAGCAGGTCCGCCGTTGCGTTGAACGGCGGATTGGCGACCACCTTGAACGGCGCCCGGAAGCGGACGTCGCGCAGGTCGGCCTCGACCACCGTCACCGGGCGGCCGGAGAACCGCGCCCGCAGCTTGCGCGCCAGGTTCGGATCGCGCTCGACGGCGACGACGCGGACACCGGCCGCAAGCAGGGCGGCGGTCACCGCGCCGGTCCCAGCGCCGAGGTCATAGACGAGATCGCCCGGCGTGAGGTCGGCGCTGGCCGTCAGGGTCTGGGCGGCCGTCGGTGAGGCGAACAGGTTCTGCGCCAGCCGGACCCTGGTCCGCTGCGCCCCGCTCACGGTTGGTCATCATGAAGTTGGTCATGACGCTCCCTTGTCGAGGTTGAGGGTTGATGGGCTGGGTCGGTTGGCTCGGCTCGCGGCGGGGCCAGGTGTTTGCGGCAGCGGGAGCGGTAGGCGGCGACGTCCGCGGCGGTGAGGCGAGGGCGGTGATTGGCCGGGGCGCACGCCACGGCTTTCGCCGGCGCGGGGATCGATGGCATGGAACGGATTCCGAGGCGGCCGCGCACGGCGCGAGCCGGTTGCTGGGGCTAGCGGACGGTCAAAGACCGCCTAGCGAATGCGCGCGCTGTTCCAGCAAACCGACACGAAGTGCTCCTCGGTTGGCCCCATCGGGGGCCGGCCGCTCTGTTATCAACCCGCAGCAGCCCTGTCACGCGCGGCCTGGAGCAGCGGGGCCAGCAGCCCGGCGATCTCGGCCTGACCGCCAGCGTCCGCGATCAGGTCCTGGCGCACTTCCAGCTCCAGGTAGTCGAGACCGTTGGCGATGGCGTGGCGCGGGACGGTATAGTCGGTCGCGTCCATGCGGTAGGGCGCGTTGTCGCCGACGAGCGCCGGGTCCAGCGCGGCGCGAAGAGCGGCCAGCATCGCTTCGCTCAGAGGCGAGCGGCCCATGTGCAGCACGCCGACACGCCACGGCCGCGCTGCGCCGACCATCACCGGCGTGAAGGAGTGCAGGGCCAGCAGCATCGGGCGCTGACCCGCCGCCCGCCGCGCGTCGATTTCGGCGGCGATGCGGTCATGGTAGGGGGCGAAGACCTCGGTCACGCGGTCGGCCCGCGCCGACGCCGACAGCGCCGCATTTCCCGGCACGGCGACGCCGTCGCTGACCTCGGCGACCGCGTCCGGCCGGTCAGGATCGCGATTGCAGTCGATCACCAGGCGCGAATAGCGCTGGGCAATGAAGGTCGCGCCCAGCCGGTCGCAGAGCAGGGCGCCCAGGGCGGCGACGCCGATATCGCTGGCGATGTGCAGGTCCAACGCGGTGGCGGGAAGGCCGAGCCCACTCAGGCTGGACGGTATGTCGCGCCCCGCATGATCGCCCACCAACAGAAACGGGGAGCCAGCGCCTGGATTTCGGACAGAGTAGGGCGGTCTCTCGCCTGCGGTCAGCAGCCGCGTGGACGGGCCGGTGGAATCGGCTGAGCTATTTGCCAATGCCGATCGTCTCCATCCGCCACCGGACGAGCTACCGGTACCGCAACCCGGTCGCCTTTGGCGAGCACCGGCTGATGCTGCGTCCGCAGGAAGGCTTCGACCAGCACCTGATCGACTTCGAGCTCGAGGTGTCGCCGCAGCCGTCGCTGCTGCGCTGCCTGCACGACCTCACCGACGCCGGCATCGCCATCGCCCGCTTCGACACCCGCGCCGACGCCCTGGTGGTCGAGAGCCGCGCGGTGGTCGATCACCGGCCGCACGCCGCGCTGGACTTTGAAAGCGCCGACGCCACGATCGACGCCGGCGGTTTCGACTACGAAGTCGACGAAGCGGCCGCGCTGGCCGCCTCGATCGCGCCGCGGCGTGGGGATGGCGGCGAGGTTGCGGCCTGGGCGCGGCGGTTCCTGCGTCCGGTGGGCCGCACGCGGCTTTCGACACTGCTTTGCGACATGACCCACGTCGTGCGGGCCGACTTCGCCTACGAGGTGCGGGAATCCGGGCCGCCGCAGTCGCCCGAGCTGACGCTGCAATGTCGCCGCGGCAGCTGCCGCGACTTTGCGGTGCTGATGATCGAGGCGGCGCGCGGGCTCGGTCTCGCCGCACGGTTCGCCTCGGGCTACGTCTACAGCGGCTCTCAAAAGGCAGGCGCGGCGGGCGCCAGCCACGGCCACACTCACGCCTGGGTTCGCGTCTACCTGCCCGGCTGCGGCTGGGCCGACTTCGACCCGACCAATGGCATCGTCGGGGGCGCGGGGCTGATCCGGGTCGCCGCGGCGCCCGATCCGCGCCTCACACTACCGCTGCACGGCGCCTGGCGCGGGATGCGCGCGGACTTCCTCGGCATGCAGGTCGAGGTCGCCATCGACGTTCGGCCGGAGGTGGCCGAGCAACCACCTGCGCTTCTGAGAGTTGCGGGAACGGGATAACCGCGAAGGCAAGATGCGCATCAGGGCTGGGTATCGCATCGTCTACGACACGCCGGCCACGACCCCGATGCTGATGATGCTCAGCGTCAGACCCGAGCGCGCCCGCGACCTCGAGACGCCCGACTGGATGCGGACCGAGCCCTACGTGCCGATCCGCACCTACGTCGACACCTTCGGCAACATCTGCACCCGCCTGGTCGCCCCGGCCGGGCGCACCACTTTCCACGCCGAGTTCGTGATCCGCGATTCAGGCGAGCCCGACCCGACGCCGTTCGGCGCCCGCCAGGAACCGATCGACGAACTGCCGGATCACGTGGTCGAGTACCTGCTGCCGTCCCGCTACTGTGATGTGGAGCTTCTGAGCGACCTGGCCTGGCGGCAGTTTGGGCCGGCGCCGCTCGGCTGGCCAAGGGTGCAGGCCGTGCTCGACTACGCCCACGCTCGGATCTGTTTCGGCTACGAGCACGCCCGGGCGACGAAGACCGCCCACCAGGCGCACGAGGAGCGGACCGGGGTCTGCCGCGACTACGCGCACCTCGCCATCACCCTCTGCCGGGCGCTGAACATTCCGGCGCGCTACTGCACCGGCTATCTGGGCGACATCCGCTCGCCCGTCACGCCAGGGCCGATGGACTTCAGCGCCTGGCTCGAGGTCTGGCTCGGCGGGGCGTGGCGCACCGCCGACGCGCGCCACAATCACCCGCGCATCGGCCGCACCCTGATGGGCGTCGGCCGCGACGCCGCCGACGTCGCCATCACCACCACCTTTGGGCCCGCGACGCTGGCGGAGTTCACAGTGTTCACCGACGAGGTGACGTGAACCCCTACGCCGTCCGCGTGAAGCCGTCGGGCGCCCAGCCTTCGCTGCCAACGCCGTGGTGAACGGTGAACAGGCCGTCCGGGTCGTAGCGGCGCTTGATGCGGGCGAGGCGTGGGTAGTTCGCGCCCCAGAACGCGCGCTGCCAGTCGGCCTGGAAGTAGTCGCACTCGTTGACGTAGGCGCCGGTGTCGGGTGCGGCGACGCGCAGCGCCTTCATCGCGGCCTGGACGGCCGCAGCGCTGGCGCGGGCGGCGCCCAGGTTGGGCGGCGGCAGGCCTGCGAAGGCCGGCGGCCCGCCCATGGCGATGATCGCCAGCGCGAAGGCGTCCACCGCATCAGGATTGGTGCAGGTCTCGCGGCTGGCGGCGATCGCGTCGGCCGGCGCGCCGGCCAGGCCCTTGTTGAAGTGGAAGGAAACCGACCAGTGGCGGCTGGCGGCGAACCAGGCGTCGACCAGCTGCGCCTGATTGGCGGGCTTCAACAGGGCTTGGGGCAGCCACGCCGACGTGTAGGCGTGCCAGAACGCGCCCACTTGCCCCCCATCACCCGCCCACCAGAAATCGGTCGGCGCGGCGCCCGGCCGGGAGTCGGAGACGCTGACGCCCGGTAGACGGCGCATCATCTCGGGGTCCCAGAAGTGACGCGCCGGCAGGGCGAAGGCGAGGAACGAGGCCTGGCCCTCGTAGTCGGCCGGACTGGCGTTGGCGAAGTCGATCAGGGGGCGCCAGGCGGCGCGGGCTTCGTCCTGGCTCAAACCCTGGAACACCATCGACACTTCGAGCCCGTTGTCGGGTCCGGCGCGCACCTGCTCGCCCCAGTGCGGATTGAACAGACTGGTGGCGTAGAGGTCGACGAAGCGGGCGATCAGGCGGCGGTAGGCGTCGTCCGAGCGGGCGTCGATCGCCAGGCGCACGGCGCCGAAGTTTTCGGGGAGTTCGTGGGTGGCCAGCGTCAGGCGGGTGACGACGCCGAATGTGCCGCCGCCGCCGCCCTTCAGCGCCCAGAACAGGTCTGGTTCCTGGGCATGGTTGACGACGCGGACCTTGCCGTCGGCGGTGACGACCTCCGCCTCGATCAGGCTGGCCGCGGCGCTGCCGAAACCCTTGGAGAAACTGCCGAAGCCGCCGCCCTGCACCAGGCCGGCCACACCCACCGTGGTGCAGCCGCCGCCCTGGACGTAGCGTCCGGCGCCGACGCTCACCGCCTGGTAGGCGTGCAGCCACATCGCCCCGGCGCCGCAGGAGACGGCCGGGATTGGCGCTGCTTTCGAACCTGCGGGCGTGAAGGCGTCGTGGACGGTGACATTGTCCATGTGTCGGGTCCACAGCAGCAGCGAGTCCGGCGCGTTGGAGGCCCCGAGGTAGCTGTGGCCGCGGCCCTTGACCACCAGGCGCAGGTTCTGGGTCCGGGCGAAGTCGACGGCGGCGGCGACGTCCGCTGTGTTTTCGGCCGCCACGACGTAGGCGCTGGGCGACGAGCGCCAGGCGTCCAGCCAGCCCGAGCTTTCCGAGAGTCCCGGCTGATCGGCGATGTAGAACGGATTGGCGAGCAGCGCTTTAGCGTCGGGTGCTGCGAGGTCGGGCGCGGTCACGGGCGACAGACGACCGCCCGTGGCCTGCTTGAGCGCCGCCCAGTCGGCGTCGCTGGGCCAGCCGGGCCCGCCAGGCCGCACCCGGCTCGCC
>JGI12269J14319_10004331_pt1 | contig 13023 bp, 10 predicted proteins | sample PeaSoiSIISIP2007_FD_14319 | JGI IMG/M metagenome (IMG submission 14319) | reverse complement strand
CCGGCGATCTCAGCTCCGAAGCGCTGACCGGGTTCTACCTCGACCGGATCGATCGCCTGAACCCGGCGCTGCACGCCGTCATCACGGTCAACCTGGACGCCCTGGCCGAGGCGGCCGACAGCGACAAGGCGCGCGCGGCGGACGGCCCCCGCGGGCCCCTGGACGGCATTCCCGTCCTGGTCAAGGACAACGTCCAGGTGGCCGGGATGCCCACCACCGCGGGCTCGCCCGCGCTGCTGCCCGCCGAGCCCAGCGACGCGTTCCTGGTCACGCGGCTGCGCGCGGCGGGCGCCGTGATCATCGGCAAGGCGAACCTGTCGGAGTGGGCCAACTTCCGGTCGACGCACTCCACGAGCGGGTGGTCGACGCTCGGCGGGCAGACCGCCAACCCGTACGCGCTGGACCGCAACCCGTCCGGGTCGAGTTCGGGTTCCGCGGCGGGCGTCGCGGCGGCGCTGGCCCCGCTCGCGGTCGGCACCGAGACGGACGGCTCGATCGTCTGCCCGTCCAGCGCGTGCGGGATCGTCGGCATCAAGCCGACCAACGGCCTGATCAGCCGGCGCGGGATCGTGCCGATCTCGCCGGTACAGGACACCGCCGGCCCGATGGCGGCGTGCGTGGCGGACGCGGCGGCGCTGCTGTCCGTACTGACCGCCGCCGACCCCGAAGACCCCGTCGCACCAGATGATTCAGATGATGCCGAACGAGCTTTTGATGACGCATCCGCCTACCTCGGCGCCCTGGATCCCGCCGCCCTGGACGGCGCGCGCCTCGGGATCTGGCGCGAGGGGTCAGCCTCCGCGGGCCCGGCGACCGCCGCCGTGCTCGACGCGGTCGTGGCGAGGCTGCGCGCGCTGGGGGCCGATCTGGTCGACCCGGTGACCTTGCCCGACTCGGACAAGATCCGCGAGCCGGAGTTCGCCGCGCTCCAGCACGAGTTCAAGTACGGGATCAACGCCTACCTGGCCTACATCGCCGGGTTNGGCTTCCCGGGCGCCCTGCCCCGNACCCTGGCCGAGCTGATCGACTTCAACAAGCGGAACGCCGACCTGGTCCTCGCCCGCTTCGGCCAGGAGATCTTCGAGCAGGCCGAGGCCACCAGCGGCGACCTGGGCGACCGCGACTACCTGGCGGCGCGGCGCGACGCCACCCGGCTCGCCCGGGCCGCCATCACCGGGCCGGTNGCCACCGACGGGGTGGAGGCCATCGTGGCCCTGACCGCCAACCCCGCCTGCCTGACCGACTACGTNCTCGGCGACCACACCGTGTTCCATACCTCGGGGCCGGCCGCGGTNGCCGGCTGCCCGTCGATCACGGTGCCGTTCGGGTACGTGTCCGGCCTGCCGGTCGGCGTGTCGTTCTTCGGCCCGCGCTGGACCGAGCCGCGGCTGATCGCCCTCGCCTACGCCTTCGAGCAGGCCACCCAGGCCCGCCAGGCTCCCGTCCTGGCCGGCAGCATCGCCCAGCCGCCCCGCTGAGCCGACCCGCCCCGCTGAGCCGACCCGCCCCGCCACCCGTCGGCCCGAATCGGCTGGTCCGGGCCGCACGATAACCTGGCGGACATGGATTCCTGGCGCCGCGCGGAACTTCCCATGCTCCCGGGGAGCGGCCCGGCGCCGTGGCTGCACGACACGGCCACCGGCGAGCTCACCCTGGCCTCGGCCGGCCCCGTCGCGACGCTGTACGCCTGCGGGATCACCCCCTACGACGCTACGCATATCGGGCACGCGGCGACCTACACCGCCTGGGACCTGCTCGTGCGGGCCTGGCTGGACGCGAGCCCAGAAGGCCCCGACCACCCCAGCGCCCCGTCCGCCGCGAGACCGACCTACCCCCCAGCTCCCTGCGGCACGCCCACCTCGCGCTTTTCCGTGATCTACGTGCAGAACGTGACGGACGTGGATGATCCGCTGCTGGAACGGGCCGAGCGGGACGGCGAGGACTGGCGTGAGCTGGCCCGCCGCGAGACGCAGCGCTACCGCGGCGACATGGAAGCGCTGCGCGTGCTGCCGCCCACGCACCTCATCGGGGCCGTGGAGGCGCTGCCCATCATCGACCGCTTCACCGCCCGGCTAGCCGAGCGCGGGGCCCTGTACCAGGTGGACGAGGACGTCTACTTCGCCAGGTCGGCCGACCCGGAGTTCGGTGCCCTGTCCGGGCCCGGCACGCCGTCCGGCTTCGGCCCCGGTGAGATGGCCGACCTGGCCGCGCAGCGCGGCGGCGATCCTGGCCGGCCGGGGAAGAAGGACGCGCTGGATGTCCTGGTCTGGCGCGCCGAACGCCCCGGCGAGCCCGCCTGGGACTCCCGGTGCGGCCCGGGCCGGCCGGGCTGGCACGTGGAATGCGCCGCGATCGCCGCCGAGTACCTGGGCCCCGTTTTCGACGTTCAGGCGGGCGGGTCCGACCTGGTGTTCCCGCACCACGAGATGAGCGCGTCCCACGCGCGGGTGGCGTTCGCCCCGGAACGGGGCGTGTTCGCGCGGGTCTACGCCCACGCCGGGATGGTCAGCTATCAGGGCCAGAAGATGTCCAAGTCGCTGGGCAACCTGGTCTTCGTGAGCAGGCTCACGGCGGACGGCGTGGACCCCATGGCGGTACGGATGGCGCTGCTCGCGCACCACTACCGCTCGGACTGGGAGTGGACCGACGCGGTGCTGGCGCAGGCGCAGGGCCGGCTGGCCCGCTGGCGCGACGCGCTCGCTCACGTCGAGGCCGCTGCTTCGCACGTCCCGGCCGCCGACCCGTCGCCGGCCGCGGAACTTGTGCTCGCCGGAGTGCGGACGCGCCTGCGCGACGACCTGGACGCGCCCGGCGCTCTCGCCGTGGTCGACCACTGGGCCGACACCCTCCTGGCCGAGGCGCCGGTGCGGCTGACCCCCGGCGACGTGGCCGGCGCCCGGCTCGTCAGGGACACGGTCGACGCCCGGCTCGGGGTCAGCCTGTAGGTCGGCGATGAGCTCCCCGGACGCGCGCGGGCGCGAGACCGTCCTGGCCTACTCGGGCGGCACGATCGACCGTGCGAGCAACCAGCGGACCGATCCCGCCTTCCTCGCCGCGACCCTGGCCGCGCCCGGGTCGCGGGTGATCCCGATGTGGCGGGACCGGTGCATCGTGTCCGGGGACCCGGCCGTGCCCGTGATCCTGACCGCGTCCGGGGCGTCGGGGGCGTCCGGGTTCGGGGCCGTCCTGGAGGCCGCGGCCGAGACGGTGTTCCTCGGCTTCGGCGAAGGCGCGGGCTTGTTCGCGGCCGACCTGTCACCGCTGGAGGAGTCCCGGGCGGTCGAGCTGGCGGGCGGGGAGCGGGCCCTGGACGTGCGGGCCTTCGTGAGCGCGCTGCGGCCGCCCGAGGCCGCCCTGCTCGGTTACGCGCGGGGGATGCTCTACTGGCACCGTCACCAGCAGTACTGCGGGACGTGCGGATCCAGCACCACCAGCGGCCACGGCGGGCACCTGCGGTCGTGCCAGAACCCGGACTGTGCGCGCCAGCACTTCCCGCGCGTCGAGCCCGCGGTGATCATGCTGGTCGAGAGGGGGGACGCACCGCGCCGGTGCCTGCTGGCCCGGCACCAGGGCTCGGCCCCCGACGGGTTCTCGACGCTGGCTGGCTTCGTCGGCGTCAGCGAGAGCCTCGAGGACGCCGTGCGGCGCGAGGTGGCGGAGGAGACCGGTGTCCTCGTCGGGACGGTGACCTACCTGGGCTCGCAGGGCTGGCCGTTCCCGTCCGGGCTGATGGTCGGGTTCCGGGCCACGGCGCTCACCGAGGCGGTGACCCCCGACGGCGACGAAGTCCTCGAGGCCCGCTGGTTCACCCCCGCCCAGCTCAGGGAGCTGGCCACGGCTCGCGGCCGCATAGGCCGCGAAGACTCGATCGGCCACTACCTCATGCGCTCCTGGCTGGCGGAAACCAGCTGACGCCGCCTGGTCAGGGGTGGTTCTCTTCCCGGAAGGCGGCGAGTAGCTCCTGGCGGGCCACCTCGGGCAGGCCCCCGGCCGGATCCGGCGGGACGTGGCCGAGACGCTCCCTGGTTTCGCGGATCTGCTCCACGTACACCCGGCAGCCGTCGCACGTGCTCATATGCGCTTCGAACGTGTTTCGCTGCTCGTCGCCCAGGGCGTCCTCGAGGTAGTCGGTGACCAGTTCGACCAGGTCGATGCAGGCGATGTCGTCGCCGCGCTCGTGGCTCATCTGCTCTCTCCTGCGTAGTAGGCCTCGAGCGCCGTCCGGACCCTGGCCCGGCCCCGGTGCAGCAGGACCCGCTGATTCTGGGCGGTCAGGCCGAGGATGTGGCACACTTCCTCGCTGCCGAAGCCCTGGATGTCGCGCAGCACCACGACCTCTCGCTGCCGTGCAGGCAGGGCCTCGACCGCCGCCGACACCACGTTGCGGAGCTCGCCGGACAGCGCTCCGGTCTCCGGGTCGGTCTCCCAGGGCCGCGGTTCCCCGGCCGACGTCCAGGTCCCGGGCCGCTCCGGGTCGTCGCGGGGCCGGAACCGGCCCGGGTCGACCGTCGGGCCGGTGTCGTCCTCGGCGGCCAGCGAGGACAGCGGGGTCGTCCGCTGTTCCCGCACCGCCCGGGTCTTGGCGGTGTTGACCAGGATCCGGAAGGCCCACGTGCGCAGGGTGGAGCGGCCCTCGAACGAGGCCAGCCCCTTGATGACGCCCAGCCACGCGTCCTGGACGCATTCCTGCGCGGACGCATCGGTCGAGACGAAGCCACGGGCCATCCGGCGCATAGTCGGCGACCAGGTGCGGACCAGGCGGTCGAACGCCTGCTCGTCGCCCGAGCGCAGACGGTGCAGCAGGAGGTCGTCTTCGGTATAGGTCTCCGGGGCGCGGACGGGGTCATCGGCGAGGCCTGACACGCGCAGGACTCTACCGCCGCGAGCCGGGACCGCGGGACCGGTGGCGGGGTCAGCCCGCCTATGTTTACCCACACTCCACCGTGTCGGCCGGGCGCCCTGGCGTTACGCGCGGACGGTCACCTGTAACGTCGGCCTGGTTTGGAGGGACTGCATAAGGGGCCGCCCGGCCCGCGACAATCGGCGGAGGCGTTCACGCATGGCAACCAGCAGCTGGCACCGGGTCGATCCGGTAGACGTCCCGGCCGAGGGCCGGGTCCGTAGCGTGACCGTGGGCGGCCGCACGGTCGCGCTGGCCCGGTGTGGTGCGGAGCTGGGTGCACTCGAGAACCGGTGCCCGCATCAGGGCGGCCCGCTCGGCGAGGGCTCGATCGAGAACGGCTGGCTGCGCTGCCCGTGGCACGGGTACGACTACGACCCGCTGACCGGCCGGCCGCCGGAGGGCTTCTCCGACGGGGTAGCCGCGTACGAGGTGCAGGAGCGGGCGGACGGCGTCTACGTGCGCCTTCCCGCTCCGGTACCGACGGTGCGGACGGTCGCGGATGTGCTGGTGGAGACGCTGGTCGCGTTCGGGGTTTCGCACGTGTTCGGCATGGTCGGCCATTCCAACCTGGGCTTCGCCGACGCGATGCGCCGAGCCGAGCAACGCGGGGAGCTGACCTATATCGGGATCCGGCACGAGGGCGCGGCGTCCTTCGCGGCCAGCGCGTACGGCAAACTCACCGGACGGCCCGCGGCCTGTTTCGCGATCGCGGGGCCGGGCTCGACCAACCTGCTCACCGGCCTGTACGACGCCAAGCTCGACCAGTCACCGGTCCTGGCCATCTCCGGCCAGGTGCCTTCCCGGGTCCTCGGGCGGGGGGCCTTCCAGGATCTTGACCTGACCGCTATCTTCGGCGACGTAGCCGCCTGGACCGCCGCGGTCCACGCCGGCAGCGATCACGCCGAGCTGGCCGCCCTGGCGGTCAAGCACGCCCTGGACGCCCGCGGCGTCGCCCACCTGGTGCTGCCCGACGAGGTTCAGACCCAGCCCAGTGACGCCGCGGCCAAGACCCCGCAGGGTCGGCTGGCCGGACGGCTGACCCAGCCCGGGCAGGCCGAGCTGACCCGCGTCGCCGCCATGATCTCGGCCAGCAGGCGGCCGGTCCTGGTCGCCGGGCACGGCGCCCGGCAGGCCGCCGGCCCGCTCCGCGATCTCGCCGAGCGGCTCAGCGCGCCCGTCCTGACGACCTTCAAGGCCAAGGGCCTGATCCCGGACTCCCACCCGCTGGGTGCCGGGGTCCTCGGGCGCAGCGGCACGCCGGTAGCGAGCTGGCTGATGAACGAGGCCGACCTGCTGATCGTGGTCGGTGCCTCGTTCGCCAACCACACCGGGATCGCACCGTACAAGCCCATCGTCCAGATCGACGACAACCCGGCCGCTATCGGACGCTTCGACCCGGTGGGGGCCGGAATCGTCGGCGACGCCGCGCTCACGCTCGAGGCGCTGCTCGAGGAACTGGGCGCGACCCGCACCGAGGACCAGCGCCCGGACGTGGCCGCGCGGTGGGCCATCTGGCGGGCGGAAAAAGCCCGGCGGGCCGCCGACGAACGAGGCCGCGGCGTGTCCGCCGCGGCGGTCTTCGACGCGCTGTCACGGCACCTGCCGCACGACGCCGTCGTCACCGTCGACGTCGGCAACCACGCCTACTCGCTGGGCCGGTACCTGGAATCCAGCGGCCAGCCGGTCCTGATGTCGGGCTACCTGGGATCGATCGGGTTCGGCTACCCTGCCGCGCTCGGTGCCTGGGCCGCCGCACCAGGCCGACCCGTCGTGGCTGTTACGGGAGACGGCGGCTTCGGCCAGTACGCCGCCGAGCTCACCACCGCCGTGAAGTACGGCATCCCGGTCAAGCACGTCCTGCTCGACAACCGCTCCCTCGGCAAGATCAGCAAGGAGCAGCTCGCCGCCGACTTCCCGGTCTGGCATACCTCCCTGCACAACCCGGACTGGGCCGCCTACGCCAGGCTGTGCGGAGCGGTCGGCCTCAAGGCCGACCGGAGGGACCAGCTCGACCAGGCCATGACCGAGCTGTTCGCCGCCGACGGCCCCGCCATGCTGCACGTCAGCCAGGATCCCGAACTGCTATGACGGCGGCAGCGGCCGGTCAGCGGTAGTCGGGGTTCTCGAAATCGAAACGGCAGCCAGCGTCCCATTCCGAGCGCTGGTTGCCGTAGGCCGGGATGCCCCCGGCGTCCTTGATCATCCGGGCCAGGTGCAGCAGGTTCCAGGTCATGAACGTGGTATTGCGGTTCGTGAAGTCGTTGTCCGGGCCGCCCGAGCCCGGGTCGAGGTAGGACGGGCCAGGGCCCGCCTCGCCGATCCAGCCGGCGTCGGCCTGGGGCGGGATCGTGTACCCGAGGTGCTGCAGGCTGTACAGGATGTTCATCGCGCAGTGCTTGACGCCATCCTCGTTCCCGGTGATCAGGCAGCCGCCGACCCGGCCGTAATACGCGTACTGCCCGGCCTCATTCAGCAGGTGGGAGCAGGCGTAGAGCCGTTCGATCACCCGCTTGGTCACCGAGCTGTTGTCGCCCAGCCAGATCGGCCCGGCGATGACCAGGATGTCGGCGGCCAGCACCGCGGGATACAGCTGCGGCCACGCATCGGTGGCGGCGCCGTGCCCGGTCATGTCCGGCCACACCCCGGTCGCGATGTCATGGTCGACCGCGCGGATCGTGTCCACCCGGACGCCCTGCTTGCGCATGATCGCGGCGCTGACGTCGATCAGACCCTGGGTATGGCTGAGCTGCGGCGACGGCTTCAGCGTGCAGTTGATATACAAGGCGGCCAGATCGTCATAGCGCGGGCCGGAATCGGCCATCAGTGCCCCCCTCTTACGGCAAGACCGGTCATAGTGAATAGTCCACGCCAGAATGTATCCGTTACACCCCCGCCGCCAGCAGGCAACACGGCATGGCCCGGCCGGTCAGTCGAGGTAGTCCCGGAGGAGCGTGGATCGGGACGGGTGGCGAAGTTTGGACATGGTCTTGGACTCGATCTGGCGGATGCGCTCGCGGGTGACGCCGTAGACCTTGCCGATCTCGTCCAGGGTCTTCGGCTGGCCGTCGGTCAGCCCGAACCGCATGGACACCACGCCGGCCTCGCGCTCGGACAACGTATCGAGGACCGAGTGCAGCTGCTCCTGGAGCAGGATGAAGCTGACCGCGTCACCGGGCTGGATGGCCTCGGAGTCCTCGATCAGGTCACCGAGCTCGCTGTCGCCGTCGTCGCCGAGCGGGGTGTGCAGCGAGATCGGCTCGCGGCCGTACTTCAGCACCTCGACGACCCTCTCCGGGGTCATGTCCAGCTGGACCGCGAGCTCCTCGGGGGTGGCCTCGCGGCCCAGGTCCTGGAGCATCTGCCGCTGGACCCGGGCCAGCTTGCTGATGGCCTCGGCGACGTGCGCCGGAAGGCGGATGGCGCGGGCCTGGTCGGCCATCGCGCGGGTGATCGCCTGCCGGATCCACCAGGTGGCGTAGGTGGAGAACTTGAAGCCCTTGGTGTAGTCGAACTTCTCCACGCCGCGGATCAGACCCAGGTTGCCCTCCTGGATCAGGTCCAGGAACAGCATGCCGCGGCCGGTGTACCGCCTGGCCAGCGAGACCACCAGGCGCAGGTTGGCCTCAAGCAGGTGCTCCTTGGCCCTCCTCCCGTCCTCGGCGACCTGCTCCAGGTCGATGCGCTCGTCGGTGGACAGGTGCCGGGCGGCATCGGTGAGCTTCTGGTCGGCGAACAGGCCCGCCTCGATCCGCTTGGCCAGATCGACCTCTTGCTGGGCGTTGAGCAGCGGCACCCTGCCGATCTGCCTGAGGTAGTCCTTCACCGGATCGGCCGTGGCCCCCGGGGCTACCAGGCGGGGGGCGGGAAGGTCCTCGTCGTCATCACCGATCACTGACGGCTCGTCCTGGCTCTCCTCGCCCGTCGCGAGCGCCTGGCTCGATGCCTGGCTGGCTCGCGACACGGTCATCCTCTCCGGATACGCACGACGACAGGGCACCTACCGCTGAAACCCGCGCTGCCTGCCCGCTGCCGGAAGACACCATGACACAAATCAAAGCGGCCGCCTCGTCCCCCCACACTACGCGGAGTCGAAGGACGCCTCGGTACGATCGCCGCATGGCCTATGACGAACATCTCGCCGCTCGTATCAGGGACCTGATCGGCCCGGACCCGGAGCTGACCGAGAAGAAGATGTTCGGCGGGCTGGCCTTCCTCATCCGCGGGCACATGGCGATCAGCGCCAGCGGCCAGGGCGGTGTGCTGGTCCACGTCGATCCCGGGCGATCAGACGACCTCGTGGCCACGACCACCGCCATCACTGCCGTCATGCAGGGTCGGGAGATGCCCGGCTGGCTCCGCGTCAGCCCGGCAGACCTCGCCAGCGACGACGACCTGTCCCGATGGGTGGACATCGGCATCGAGCACGCGCGGTCGCTACCCCCGAAGCAGGCCGCGCGCAGGAAGCCGAAGAAGTAAGGGAGGCGCGTCGTGGCAGGACCCTGGCTGTCATCCGATCCGCTGGACGAAGCCGGACCGATGGCGCCCAAGGTGGATATCACCGTGGCGCACATCGCCCGGGTCTATGACTACTGGCTAGGCGGGAAGGATAACTTCGCCGTCGACCGGATCGCCGCTGAACGTGTGATCGCGGCNTANCCGGATATCGTCCGCTCGGCGCGCGGGAACCGGGCGTTCCTGGGGCGGGCGGTACGGTACCTGGTGGGCGAGGCTGGGGTCCGCCAGTTCCTGGACATCGGCACCGGCCTGCCTGCCGCGAACAACACCCACGAGGTGGCCCAGAGCGAGGCGCCGGAGTGCCGCGTGGTGTACGTNGACAACGATCCGGTCGTGCTGTCCCACGCCAAGGCGCTCCTGGCCAGCGGGCCAGACGGCGCCACGGCGTACGTCGACGCTGACCTCCGNGACCCGGAGACGATCCTGGCCGCGGCGGCGGAGGTGCTGGACTTCTCCCGGCCGGTGGCGATCATGCTGGTGGCGATCTTGCAGCACATCGGCGATGAGGACGATCCGTACGGGATCGTGGCCAGGCTGGTCGCCGAGCTGCCGTCCGGGAGCTACCTGGCGCTATCACACCCGGCCCGCGACATCCAGGCTGCGGCGATGGCCCGGATCGCGGACCGGATGAACGAGCTGGTCGCCGAGAAGGTTACCTTCCGTACCCAGGCCGAGGTCCTGCGGTTCTTTGACGGCCTCGAGCTAGTCGAGCCGGGAGTAGTACCGGTACCCCAGTGGCGACCCGCGTCGGACCTGGAAGCGGCCAGCCCCACGGTCATGTGGGGCGGCGTCGCAGCGCAAGAGCTGACCTACCCAACCCCGGCCTGAGGTCAAGGCCGCAGCCCCGCCTGTGGATAACACCCCAGGTTTTCCACAGCCGCTCGGCCATGCCCCGCCCGCTGCGTCGCAGGCACCGCACGCTGGCTGAATGAGACAAACAAGCACAGCGGGTGACGATACCCCGCAGACCTCCCGGCCGAGTGCCGTCATCCGGGCCGGTTCGCCCACGGACCTGCTCGCGGTCGTGCCGCACCTGCTCGGCTTCGCACCGGACCTGAGCCTCGTGGTAATCGGGACCGCGCCGCCTCGCGACCGCATCAGGGTCACGCTCCGGTATGACCTGCCCGATCCGCCCGATGCGGACCTGGCCGCGGACATCGCCGCGCACGCGGCCAGCGTCCTCGGTGCGCAGCGGCTGCCCGCCGCGATGGCAATCGGCTACGGACCCGAGGCGCTGGTGACCCCGGTGGCGGGCGCGTTCCTGGACGCGTCGCACCTGGCCGGGATCACGCTGCTCGACGTCCTTCGGGTGCAGGACGGCCGCTACTGGTCCTACCGCTGCGACGACGAGGCATGCTGCCCGGCCGCCGGAGTGCCGTTCGACGGGAGCACGCACCCCGCCTCGGCCGCCCTGGACGGCGCCGGGCTGCGGGTGCTGCCCGGCCGGGCCGCCGTGGCCGCCCGGATCGCGCCGCTCGGCGGTGACACCGCGGAGTCGATGCGCCAGGCCACCCGCCGGGCGGAACAGCACGTCGCCCGGCTGCTCGCCAGGGTGCGCAAATCCTCCCGCATCGGCGCCGCGCGGCGCATGATCGCCGCCGAGGGACTGGCCGCGGTCGGCGCCATGATCCTCAGGTACCGGAACGACGGCCGGTTCACCTCGGACTACGAGATCGCGCGGATCTCGGTGGCGCTGCGGGACCTGAGGGTCAGGGACGACGCGTGGGCCCGTATGGACCCCGAGCACGCCGATGCCTACCTGCGGCTGTGGACGGACGTGGTCCGCCGGGCGCAGCCCGGGCACGTGGCCCCGGCGGCCGCCCTGCTCGCCTTCGTCGCCTGGCAGTCCGGGGACGGGGCGCTGGCCAACGTCGCCCTCGACCGGGCCCTGACCGACGACCCCGGTTACTCCATGGCGCTGCTGCTGCGGCAGGTGATCGGCGCCGGGGCGCCGCCGTCTCTGGCCAGGCTGCCGATGACCCCCGAGGAGGTCGCCGCCAGCTACGACGGCCTCGAGGACGGCGCTGGCGACGAGGCCGCCCACGAACTGGACCCGGACGTCCAGGACCCGGACCTTGACCGCGAACTGTGAGGTCGGGGGCAGGCCGAAGTCGGTGGCCGCCGGGGTCGCCTGCCACGCTCCGCTAGACTGCCTGGAGGTTCGTCCTGCTCAGGGCGGATCTTGTCTTTTGTCCGTCCCCTGTCGTTTCCTTAGTGGGAGGCAGGACTTAACCGGAAGGATGACCGCATGACGGCCGGCTCGCATGAGGTCGCGGTGGCCAGCGTGCGTGAGGCGTACGCGGCCCTCCCGCCGGGCGCGCCGGTGCGCCTGGCCAAGCGCACGTCAAACCTGTTCCGGTTCCGTGACGCCCAGGGCGCGGGAGCGGGCCTGGACCTGTCCGCGTTCGATCACGTAGTCCGGGTCGACCCGGCCAGCAGGACCGCGCGGGTCGGCGGCATGACCACCTACGAGGACCTGGCCGACGCCACGCTCAGGCACCAGCTGATGCCCCTGGTCGTCCCCCAGCTCAAGACGATCACGCTCGGCGGCGCCGTCACCGGCCTGGGCATCGAGTCCACCTCACTGCGCCACGGCCTGCCGCACGAGTCGGTGACCGAGCTTGAGATCCTGACCGGCGACGGCCGCATCGTGCGCGCCACCGATGACAACGAGCACGCCGCCCTGTTCCGCGGCTTCCCGAACTCCTACGGCACCCTCGGCTACGCCCTGTCCATCACGATCGAGCTCGAACCGGTGCAGCCGTTCGTGCACCTGCGTCACTTCCCGTTCAGCACGCCCGAAGCGTGCATGGACGCGGTCGCCCAGGCCGCGGCGGACGGCAGCCTGCGCGGTCACCGGGCGGACTTCATCGACGGGACCGCGTTCGCGCCCGACGAGCTGTACCTGACCGTCGGGTCGTTCAGCGACGTCGCGCCCTGGCGCAGCGATTACACCGGCCAGCAGATCTACTACCAGTCGGTCAGGCGGGACAAGGAGGACTTCCTCACGATCCGCGACTACCTGTGGCGGTGGGATACCGACTGGTTCTGGTGCTCGCGCGCCTTCGGCGTGCAGCGGCCGCTGGTCCGCCGGCTGTGGCCTCGCCGCTACCGGCGATCTGATGTGTACCACAAGCTTGTCGCCATGGACCGCCGCTACGGCCTGACCGCCACCATGAACGCACGCCGGCAGCAACCACAGCGCGAGGCGGTCACCCAGGACGTGGAGATCCCGGTCGCGCGCGGCGCCGAGTTCCTGCGCTTCTTCGCCGGCACCGTGCCGATGAGCCCGGTCTGGATGTGCCCGCTCCGGCTACGCGGCGACCGGACCTGGCCGCTGTACCCGCTCGCGCCCGGCGAGGTGTACGTGAACTTCGGGTTCTGGGGGACCGTGCCGCTGCCCCCGGGCCAGGACGACGGCTACTACAACCGCCTCGTCGAGGACGAGGTGGCCAGGCTGGACGGGCACAAGTCGCTGTACTCGACGTCGTTCTACCCCGAGGACGAGTTCGACCTGCTCTACAACGGCGAGGCGTACCGGGCGCTCAAGAGCGCCTACGACGGCGGCGGACGGCTGCTCAGCCTGTACGACAAGTGCGTCAGGG
>JGI12269J14319_10004326_pt1 | contig 13028 bp, 10 predicted proteins | sample PeaSoiSIISIP2007_FD_14319 | JGI IMG/M metagenome (IMG submission 14319) | reverse complement strand
GAATTTGGGGTATCGACCGATGAACCTGAAAATCGCCTTTGGCGCTGCTGCGCTGGCGCTCGCGCTCGTCGCCTGCGGCGGCAAGAAGGAAGAGGCTCCTGCTCCTGCTGCTGAGACGGCTGCCCCGGCGGCGGCTCCGGCCACCGCGCCGGCTGCCGACACTGCTGCTCCGGCTGCCGGTGCTCCGGCCGCTGAGACTGCGGCTCCGGCCGCCGCCCCGGCTGCTGGCGCAGCCCCTGCTCCGGCGGAAGCGCCGAAGCAGTAATCGCGACGCGCAAGCGTAGGCGATATGGACCGGGTCGGATCCCCAGCAGGCGCTGGCGGGTCCGCCCGGTTTTTTCGTTGCCACGCGGCCTCCTGGCCCCGTTGAGTGCGCCGTGAGCGTAACCCTGCGTGATGCCAACGGATTGGAAGAGGACCGGCGCTGGATCCAGTCCGTCTTCCCCGAGTACATCGAAGAGCTCTCCCGGGTGTCGCATGCCAATACCGGTGTCTTCCCGATCGTGGGGGAGCACGGGACGCGCGAGGCGGAACTCCTCGCCCGCTGGTTCAGGGACGATCGCTCGCACCCGCTCGTGATCCTGCAGGCGGGCCGGCCGGTCGGCTTTGCGCTCGTCTCCCGCCCGCTGGCTGCCCCGACCTCCGGGAGCGCCGCGGAATTTCGGATGGCGGAATTCTTTGTCCGACCCGCCTTCCGGCGCCGCGGTGTCGGTCGGGTCGCGGCGGGCCTCATCTTCAGCCGTTTCGCCGGCCAGTGGGAAGTCACCGAGGCGACGGTCAACCGCGAGGCGGTGCATTTCTGGCGCCACACCGTCATGCAGTACACGCGCGGCCGCTACGACGAGCGCGTCTATGGCGGCGAGGTCCGGCAGCGCTTCCTGAGCAGCAACTCGCCGGGTCTCGGGCACGTCTGACCCACCCGCCTTGCTCGGCATCCGGGCCCGCGCGGGGAATTGCGCTCGCCTTCCAGGCGAACCGCGCGGTTCGGAGCGCCGCCCAATGCTGATCGGCCCGACCATCCTCACCGAGGTGCATCGCGCCGCGCCCGGTCCCCGCGCGCCTCCGGGGTGGGCCGGTCTCTAGGCGCTGCGGCGCGCCGGTGCGCGTTCGCTCGACAGCGCCGCCTTCAGGAACTCGCCCGTATACGATCCCGGCAGCCGCGCAAGGTCCTCGGGCGTGCCGCAGCCGAGCACGCGCCCGCCCCCGTCCCCGCCTTCGGGGCCGAGGTCGATGATCCAGTCGGCGGTCTTGATGACATCGAGGTTGTGCTCGATGACCACGATGGTGTTGCCCTCGTCCCGCAGGCGCTGCAGCACCCTGAGCAGCTGCGCAATGTCGTGGAAGTGAAGCCCGGTCGTCGGCTCGTCGAGTATGTACAGCGTGCGCCCGGTGGCCCGCTTCGAGAGCTCCTTGGCAAGCTTGACGCGCTGCGCCTCGCCTCCTGACAGGGTCGTCGCATTTTGGCCCAGCCGAACGTATGACAGGCCGACGTCGAGCAGCGTCGCAAGCTTGTGCGCCACGACCGGCACGGCCTGCAGGAACGCATGGGCGTCCTCGACGGTCATCTCCAGCACCTCGTGGATCGTCTTGCCCTTGTAGCGGATCTCGAGCGTCTCGCGGTTGTAGCGCTTGCCCTTGCAGATGTCGCACGGCACGTAAACGTCCGGCAGGAAGTGCATCTCGACCTGGATCACCCCGTCGCCCTGGCACGCTTCGCAACGCCCGCCCTTGACGTTGAAGCTGAACCGGCCCGGCTCATAGCCCCGCGCGCGGGCTTCCGGGGCCTGCGCGAACAGCTCGCGGATCGGCGTGAACAGCCCCGTATAGGTTGCCGGGTTCGAGCGCGGCGTGCGGCCGATCGGGCTCTGGTCGATGTCGATGACCCGGTCGACGTGCACGAGGCCGTCGATTCGTTCGCAGGGGGCGGGCTCCTCAGACGAGTCGTTGAGCACCTGCGCGACGCGCCGGTAGAGCGTGTCATTGACAAGCGTCGACTTGCCCGAGCCCGACACGCCCGTGACACAGGTCAACAGCCCGATCGGGATCTCGACGCTGACCTGCTTGAGATTGTTGCCGGAGGCCTCGACGATGCGCAGCTGGCGCTTCGGGTCGGGCGCCGTGCGCACCGCCGGCACGGCGATGCGCGTGCGGCGCGCGAGGTAGCTGCCGGTCAGGGATTCCGGGCAGGCCTCGATGTCGGCTACGGTGCCCTGCGCCACGACTTCCCCGCCGTGGACCCCGGCGCCGGGACCGAGGTCGACGACGTGGTCGGCATGGCGGATCGCGTCCTCGTCGTGTTCGACGACGATCACCGTGTTGCCGAGGTCGCGCAGTCGCAGCAGCGTGTCGAGCAGCCGCTGGTTGTCGCGCTGGTGGAGCCCGATCGAGGGTTCATCGAGGATGTACATGACGCCGACCAGGCCGGACCCCACCTGGCTCGCGAGCCGGATGCGCTGCGCCTCGCCGCCGGACAGTGTCTCGGCGCTGCGATCCAGTGTCAGGTAGCCGAGACCGACGTTGGCGAGAAAGCCGAGGCGATCCGCGATCTCCTTCTGGATCTTGATCGCGATCGCGCCGCGCCAGCCGGGCAGCGTCAGAGCGCGGAAGAACTCCAGCGCGCGCCCGACCGAGAGGCCCGTGAGCTGGGCGATGTTGTTGCCCGCCACGAACACGTGGCGGGCGGCGACGTTCAATCGCGTGCCGCCGCAATCCGTACAAGGCCTGCTGCCCAGATACTTCGCGAGCTCCTCGCGAACCATCAGCGAATCGCTCTCGCGGTAGCGGCGCTCGAGATTCGGCAGGATTCCTTCGAACGGATGGCGCTTGCGCGTGGTTCCGCCGCGGCCGTCGAAGTAGCGGAATTCGACGACTTCCTCACCGCTGCCGTACAGCAAGACCTTCTGCACCCGCGGCTCGAGCTCGCGCCACGGTGCCTCGACGTCGAACTTGTAATGACGGGCCAGCGACTGGATCAGCGTGAAGTAATAGGCGTTGCGGCGGTCCCAGCCGCGCACGGCGCCGGCGGCCAGCGGCAGCTGCGGCTGCGTGACGACCCGTGCCGGATCGAAGAACTGTTTCTGGCCGAGCCCGTCGCAGGTCGGGCAGGCACCGGCCGGGTTATTGAACGAGAACAGCCGCGGCTCAAGCTCGGCCAGCGACCAGCCGCAGACGTTGCAGGCGAACTTGTCCGAAAACACGAGTTCGGCGCGTTTCGGCTCATCGAGGAAGGCCACCGAGGCGATGCCGCCACCGAGCCTGAGGGCCGTCTCGAACGATTCGGCGAGCCGCTGGGCCAGGTCGCCGCGGACCTTGAAACGGTCGATCACGGCGGCGATCGTGTGCTTGCGCCGAAGGTCTAGCGCGGGCGCCGCATCGAGCTCGAACACCGTGCCGTCGATCCGGGCGCGCACGAAACCCTTGGCCTTGAGCTCCTCGAGTATCTGCGCGTGCTCGCCCTTGCGATCCTTGACGACCGGCGCGAGCAGCAGCAGCGGCGTGCCCTCCGGGAGTTCGAGTACCTGGTCGACCATCTGGCTGACCGTCTGTGCCGCGAGGTCGAGGCCGTGGTCGGGACAGCGCGGTATTCCCGCCCGCGCGTACAGCAGCCGCAGGTAGTCGTAGATCTCCGTGACCGTCGCGACCGTCGAGCGCGGGTTGTGCGAGGTCGATTTCTGCTCGATCGAGATCGCCGGCGACAGACCCTCGATCGAATCGACGTCGGGCTTCTCCATCATCGACAGGAACTGACGGGCGTAGGCCGACAGCGACTCGACGTAGCGGCGCTGCCCTTCGGCGTAGATCGTGTCGAAGGCCAGCGAGGACTTGCCCGAGCCCGACAGACCCGTCAATACGATCAGCCGCTCGCGCGGCAGGTCGAGATCGAGGTTCTTGAGGTTGTGCGTCCGCGCACCGCGGATACGTATGGTCTGCATCGTGCGTCCGGGAAATTCTGGCCAATCCGCTAGAATACAAGGCCAGTTCCCCTCGAGGTAAGACGCTGCGTGACTGATTTCTCCGCGGGCCCCCGGCCAGCCGCCGGGACCGAGGCTGGCAGGCTTCGGCTCGAGTCCCACGAGCGCCGGGCCGTGGGCGCCCTCGCGGGCATCTACGCCGTCCGGATGCTGGGTCTGTTCCTGCTGTTCCCGGTACTGGCGCTCTATGGCCGGGGGCTGCCGGGGGCGACTCCGCTCTTGACCGGTCTCGCCGTCGGGGCCTACGGCCTGACCCAGGCCGCGCTGCAGATACCGTTCGGTACCCTGTCCGACCGCCTGGGCCGCAAGCCGGTGATCGCCGCCGGACTCGTGCTGTATGCCGCGGGCTCCGTGCTCGGATCGACCGCCACCGGCATCTGGGGCATGATCGTGGCGCGGATGGTGCAGGGGGCGGGCGCCGTGTCGGGACCCGTGACGGCGCTGCTTGCCGACCTGACCCGCGCCGGAATCCGCACGCGGGCGATGGCGCTGATCGGCATCAGCATCGGCGCGTCCTTCATCGTCTCGCTGATCGCCGCGCCGCTGCTCGCCGCGGCGATCGGCGTGCCCGGCATCTTCCTGGTCATGGCCGGCCTCGCCGTCCTCTCGCTGGTCCTGCTCTATGGCGTCGTTCCGCCGCCGCCGCCGCCCGCCGGCCGCGCCGCCGGCGGTGGCCTCGCCGCCGCGCTGCGTGCCGACCTGATGCCGTACTACCTCGGGATCCTCGCGCTCAGTGCCGTCCTGTCCGCCACGTTCGTCGGCGTCCCGTACGCCTTGCACGACGCGCTCGGCCTTGCCATGTCCGACCATTGGCAGACCTATCTCGGGGTCTTCCTGGCCTCGATCCCGCCGACCGTGGCGCTCGTGTTCTGGACTGAACGATCGTCCGTTCCCGATCGCGTGATGCGGATCGCGATCGCACTGCTCGCGATCTCGCTCGGCGCCATCGGCTTCGTCTACGGCCGCTACTGGCCGCTGTGCGGCGCACTCGCCGCATTCTTCACTGCGTTCAATTATCTGGAGGCACGGCTGCCGGCCCGCCTGTCGCAGGCGGCGCAGCCCGCAGTGCGCGGCGCGGCGCTCAGCGTGTTCGCGACCGCGCAGTTTCTCGGATCATTCGGCGGCGCGACGGCCGCGGGCTGGCTGTCCGGGGGCCGGATGGGGCTGATGGGCGTGTTCGGCGCGGCCTCGCTCCTGACGCTCGGGTGGCTGCTCCTGTACCGGGCGCGACCGGCCTAACGGTGCGAACAGGCCCGATACTCAAGGTGCGCGCCGTCTGCCGCGGCGTACACTGGCGATCCAGCGGGGCAGGGCGCAATCCCTTCGGCACCTTCACTCACGAGGAGCGGTCACATGGCGCGCGGGATCAACAAGGTCATTCTGGTGGGGAACCTCGGGCAGGATCCGGAGACCCGGGCGATGCCAAGCGGCAAGGCGGTCACGAACGTCCGGATCGCCACCAGCGACAGCTGGCGTGACAAGCAGACCGGCGAGCAGAAGGAGCAGACCGAATGGCACACGGTCGTCTTCTTCGACCGTCTGGCCGAGATCGCGGCCGAGTATCTGCGCAAGGGCTCGCAGGTGTATGTCGAAGGACGGCTGCGGACCCGCAAGTGGCAGGACAAGAGTGGCAATGACCGGTACACGACTGAAATCGTCGCCAACGAGATGCAAATGCTCGGCGGTCGTGGCGGCCAGTCGGGCGGCCAGTCGGGCGGACAGGCGGGCGGACAGGCGGGCGGCGCGGGATCCGCCGCGCGCGGCTCAGGCGCTGCGCCGGAGGAGTACGCGCAGTCGCCAGCGACCGCCGGCGCCAAAGGTGACGATGCGCTCGACGACGACATCCCGTTTTGATGTCATGGTGCGGCTCAACATAACGTCTTGATATTTAAGTAATTATTGCCGCGGGCGGCTTCCGGCCGCCTTTATGTGCAGGGGCGGACGCGGTACGCTTCGCATTCCGCGTCCGTCCCGCCCCATGCCCGGCTACCTCTACCTAAAAACCTTCGGCTGCCAGATGAACGAGTACGACTCCACGCGCATCGTGGACGTGCTCCGTGCGTCCGAGGGTCTCGAATCGACCGACGATGTGGAACGCGCGGACGTCGTGCTGCTCAATACCTGCTCGATCCGGGAGAAGGCCGAGGACAAGGTTTATTCCCACCTCGGCCTGTACCGCACGCTCAAGGAGCGACGGCCCGGTCTGATCATCGGTGTCGGGGGATGCGTCGCGAGCCAGGAGGGCGAGGGGATTCTCGCGCGCGCGCCGTACGTCGACCTCGTGTTCGGGCCGCAGACCCTGCACCGCCTGCCGGCGCTGCTCGCGGCGGTGCGCGAGACCGGGCGACCGCAGGTCGATGTGAGCTTCCCGGAGAACGAGAAGTTTGACCGCCTGCCGCAGCCGCGCACCTCCGCCGCGACCGCCTACGTCTCGGTCATGGAGGGCTGCAGCAAGTACTGCAGCTTCTGCGTCGTGCCGTACACGCGGGGGGAGGAAATCAGCCGGCCTTTCAGTCAGGTGCTGGGCGAGATCGAGGCGCTCGCCTCGCAAGGGGTGGTTGAAGTAACGCTGCTCGGCCAGAACGTCAACGCCTACGCTGGCGAGTTCGACGATGGCGAGCAAGCGGACCTGGCGCTGCTGCTCGAACACGTCGGCGAGGTACACGGCATCGAGCGCATTCGCTACACCACATCGCACCCGGTCGAGTTCACGGACCGACTGATCGGTGCCTACGCGCGCGTGGCGCAGCTCGCGAACCAGCTGCATCTGCCGGTGCAGTCGGGATCGGACCGGATCCTCGCGGCGATGAAGCGTGGCTACACCGCGCTCGAATACAAACAGAAGATCCGCAAGCTGCGCGCCGTGCGGCCCGATATCTCCGTCTCCTCGGACTTCATCGTCGGCTTTCCTGGCGAGACGGAGCGGGACTTCGAGGCAACGCTCCGGCTGATCGACGAGGTGGGCTTCGATCAGTCTTTCAGCTTCATGTACAGCCGCCGTCCGGGCACGCCGGCGGCTTCGCTGCCGGACGAGGTGCCGCAAGCGGTCAAGCAGCGCCGGCTCGCGACGCTGCAGGCGCGCATCGACGCGCTCGCCCAGGCGCGCAGCCGGCGGCTGGTCGGCACCGAGCAGCGCGTGCTCATCGAGCGCCCGGCGCGACGCGATGCCCGCCAGCTCGCCGGCCGCACTGAGGACAACCGCTGGGTCAATGTCGACGGACCCACGACCCTGATCGGCCGCTTCGCGACCGTCGTGATCACCGAGGCGCTGCCCAACTCGCTGCGCGGTCGCCTCGTCGAACCCTGCGAGGCGGGGCGACCCGCCGCCGGTTGCGCCGCTTGAGCACGCCCGCACCCGCGCGCGACCTGATCCTTGACCCGGCGGACAACGAGCGGCTAGCGGCGCTGTGCGGCCCGCTCGATGAGCACCTGCGCCAGGTCGAGTCCCGGCTCGGCGTCAGCGTCGACCGCCGCGGCAACCGCTTCCACCTCAGCGGTGCGCGGGCGGACGCCGCCGCGCGGATCCTCGAACAGCTGTATGCACGCGCGAGCCACGGCATAGCGCCAGGCGATGTGCACCTCGCCATCCAGGAATCGGTCATGGCGACGGAGCGCGGCGCGACGACCGAGTCAGGGCCGAGCGAGGAGGAAGTGCACGTCCACACGCATCGCGGGCTGATCCGCGCGCGCGGCGCGAACCAGCTGCAGTACCTCGGCCAGATTCGCGGCGCGGACCTGAGCTTCGGCATCGGCCCGGCGGGCACCGGCAAGACCTATCTCGCGGTCGCCTGCGCGGTCGAGTCGCTGCAGGCCGACCGTGTCCGGCGCATCGTGCTGGTGCGCCCGGCGGTAGAGGCCGGCGAACGCCTCGGGTTCCTGCCGGGCGACCTCAGCCAGAAAGTCGATCCGTACCTTCGGCCGATGTACGACGCCCTGTACGAGATGCTCGGCTTCGATCGCGTCATGCGCCTGATCGAGCGCAACGTCATCGAGATTGCGCCACTTGCTTTCATGCGGGGCCGCACACTCAACGATGCGTTCATCATCCTCGACGAGGCCCAGAACAGCACCATCGAGCAGATGAAGATGTTCCTGACCCGCATCGGCTTTGGCTCCAAGGCGGTCGTGACGGGCGACGTGACTCAGACCGACCTGCCGGGCAATCGCGTGTCGGGACTGATGCACGTGATCGACGTCCTGGAAGGAGTCAGCGGCGTCGCGTTCACGTTTTTCACCTCGCACGACGTCGTCAGGCACCCGCTCGTGCAGCGCATCGTGCAGGCCTACGAGCGTGCGGGTGACGGCCAGTGACGCTGTCGGTGGCGGTGCGGTTCGGCACGCGGCGCCCGTGGGTGCCATCGAAGACCCGTCTGGTGGCATGGGCGCGACTCGCAGCCGGCAAGCGCGCCGGGAGCTCTGAGCTCGCGATCCGCGTCGTGACGCCGGCCGAGAGCCGGCGGCTCAACCGCGACTATCGCGGCAAGGACCGACCGACCAACGTGCTCAGCTTCCCGGCCGGCCCTGCGCTTCGCGCGCCGCCCCCGGCGCCGCTCGGGGACCTCGCAATCTGCGCCGGGGTCGTGGCGCGCGAGGCGCGCGCGCAGCACAAGACGCTGGCGGCGCATTGGGCGCACATGGTCGTGCACGGCACGCTGCACCTGCTCGGCTATGACCACGAAGCCGAGGCCCATGCGCGGCGCATGGAGCGGCGCGAACGCGCGGTCCTCACGCGGCTCGGCTTCCCCAATCCTTACCGGGCCCACGACCATGGCTGAGGCTGAACGACCCGCCGAGCGGCGTGGCTGGCTGTCGCGCCTCAGGCAGCAGATGTCCGGCGAGCCGCAGGACCGGGCGGCGCTGCTCGAGGAGCTGCGCGAGGCGACTCAGCGCGGCCTGGTCGATGCGGATGCGCTCGAGATGCTCGAGGGAGTACTCGCGGTCGGCGAGCTGCACGTCCGCGACATCATGGTGCCGCGCTCGCAGATGACGGTCGTCGAGCGCGACGCCCCGGCCGAGCAGCTGCTGCCGGTCGTGATCGAGTCCGGCCACTCGCGGTTCCCGGTCATCGGCGAGGATCGCGACGAGGTCGTCGGCATCCTGCTGGCGAAAGACCTGCTGCGCTACTACGCGGATAACAAGCGCGAGGACTTCGACATTCGCGAGGTGGTGCGACCGGCCGTGTTCATTCCGGAGAGCAAGCGTCTGAACGTGTTGCTCAAGGACTTCCGCAAGAGCCGGCACCACATGGCGATCGTGGTCGATGAGTACGGCGGCGTCGCGGGCCTGGTGACGGTCGAGGATGTCATCGAACAGATCGTCGGCGACATTGCCGATGAGTACGACATCGAGGAAGACCACCCGATCCGCCGCGAGAGCGAGCGCCAGTTCACCGTGCGGGGCCTCGCGCGCATCGCGGAGTTCAACGAATACTTCTCGACCCGCTTCAGCGACGAGGAGTTCGACACGATCGGCGGGCTGGTGGCACAGGCCTTCGGGCGCCTGCCGCGGCGCGGTGAATCGGTGCGCATCGGGGAGCTCGAGTTCCGCGTCCTCAGGGCCGACCGCCGCCGGATCGATCTGCTGCGAGTCGTGGCCCCGCGCGACATCGTGCGTGCCGAAGAGCCCGGCGCCCGATGAGGGGGGCTGAGGCCGCGCGCGCCGCCGCCGCGGCCCTCAAACGCCACGGCCCCTGGGTCGGGTTCGCGCTCGGCGCGCTGCAGTCGCTGGCGTTTGCCCCGTTTGCGGTCTGGCCCCTCGGCGTCGCGTGCCTGGCCGCGTTATGGTGGCTGTGGCAGGGCGCGAGCCCGCGCCGCGCGGCGCTGACGGGATTCGGCTTCGGCGCCGGCCTGTTCCTCGCCGGCACGTACTGGCTCTACACCAGCATCCACGTCTTTGGCCAGGCGCCGCTCGCGCTCGCGCTGCTGTTGATGCTGGGGCTCGTCGCGATCATGGGGGTGTACACTGCCGTCCTCGCCTGGCTGCTGAGGCGCTTCGCGCCCGACCGGCCGCTGCCAACCCTGCTCACGGCGTTTCCGGCCGGCTGGGTGCTGCTCGAGTGGTTCCGCGGCTGGTTCCTGTCTGGATTCCCGTGGCTCGCGGTCGGCTACAGCCACCTCGATACCCCGCTTGCGGGCTTCGCCCCGGTGGTCGGCATTTACGGCGTCAGCCTCGCCGTGGCACTGACGGCAGGCCTTGCGCTCGCGGCGCTCGAGCTGCGCGGGCGGACCCGCGCGCTGCTGCTCGGTGCAATCGCCGTGCTGTGGGTCGGCGGCGCGCTGCTCGGCCGGATCGAGTGGACGACACCTGCCGGAGCACCGCTGACGGTTGCGATCGTGCAGGGGGCGATTCCGCAGGACCTGAAATGGCAGGAGAACAACCGCGACCACACGCTCGAGGTGTACCGCTCGCTGACCCAGCAGGCGCTCGGCGCGCGGCTAATCGTGTGGCCGGAGGCCGCCTTGCCGCTGCTGTATCACGAGGCCGTGCCGTTTCTTGCGACGCTGTACAAAGATGCGCAGGCGCGGGGCTCGGATCTCGTCCTCGGCATCGTCAGGTACGACTTCGAGGCGCGCGAGGTCCGCAATGGCCTCGTCGTGCTCGGCGCGCAGCAGGAGTGGTACTACAAGCGCCGGCTCGTGCCGTTCGGCGAGTTCTTCCCGGTGCCGGGCTTCGTCCGCGACTGGATGCGCCTCAAGAGTCTCGCCTACGTCGACTTCCTCGCCGGGGCGCGCGACCAAGGCGCGCTCGATGCGGCCGGCCAGAAGCTCGGGGCCACGATCTGCTACGAGGATGCCTACGCCGCCGAGCAGCTCGCGGTGCTCGCGGACGCGACGCTGCTCGTCAATGTCAGCAACGATGCGTGGTTCGGGGATTCGACCGCCCCGCACCAGCACCTGCAGATCGCCCGGATGCGGGCGCTCGAGGCGGGCCGCTGGCTGATTCGCGCGACCAACAACGGAGTCTCGGCGCTGATCGACGAGCGCGGCCGCCTCATCGCGCGGACCCGGCAGTTCGTACCCGAAGTGCTGACCGGCACGGTCGTTCCCCGGGCCGGGCGCACGCCCTACGCCTATGTCGGCAACTGGCCGGTCATCAGCGTCTGCTTCGCACTGCTGCTCGCGGTCGCGCCGTGGCGCGGCCGGCGCAGCCCATCGGCCTCGCGCGGGCGGCCCGTGCCCGGTGCCGCTATGATTGGCCCCTGACGGAGGGCCAGACCATGTCGGTTTACAACCCGATGGGCACCGACGGCTTCGAGTTCGTCGAGTACACGGCTCCGGACCCGGAGCTGCTGCGGCGACTGTTCGCCACGATGGGATTCCCGGCGATCGCCCGGCACCGCTCCAAGAACGTCACGCTGCACCGCCAGGGCGATATCAACTTCATCATCAATGCCGAGCCCGCGGGCTTCGGCCAGCAGTTCGCGCGCGCCCACGGCCCGTCGGCCTGCGCGATGGCATTCCGGGTCAAGGATGCGGCGTTCGCCTTCCGGCGGGCGCTTGCGCTCGGCGCGAAGCCGGGTCCTGCGAGCGCGGGCCCGATGGAGCTCAACATCCCGTGCATCGAGGGGATCGGCGGCAGCCTCATCTACCTCGTCGACCGCTACGGCGAGCGTACGATCTATGACGTCGACTTCCTCAGTCTCGCGCCGGCGACCGCCGACGCCGGCACCGGGCTGACGGTCATCGACCACCTGACCCACAACGTCCGCCGCGGCAACATGAACCTGTGGTCCGGATTCTACGAGAAGCTGTTTGATTTCCGCGAGATCCGCTACTTCGACATCGAGGGCAAGAAGACGGGGCTGGTATCGCGGGCGATGACCTCGCCGTGCGGCAAGATCCGCATTCCGATCAACGAGAGCCAGGACGACAAGAGCCAGATCGAGGAGTACCTGAGCGAATACCGCGGTGAGGGCATCCAGCACATCGCGCTCGCGAGCCGCGCAATCCTCGCGACCGTTGACGTGCTGCGCGCGCGCGGGGTTGAATTCCAGGACACGCCCGATACCTACTACGACGCTGTCGATCAGCGCGTCGTCGGGCACCACGAGAACGTGGCCGAGCTGAAGCGGCGGCGGATCCTGATCGATGGCAGCGCCGAGTCCGGCATCCTGCTGCAGATATTCACCCGCAACGTCATCGGCCCGATTTTCTTTGAGATAATCGAGCGCAAGGGCAACGAAGGCTTCGGCGAGGGCAATTTCCGCGCCCTGTTCGAGTCGATCGAGCTTGACCAGATGCGGCGTGGAGTGATCTGAGATGCTGAACACGCTCGAGCCCCAGCCACCGGATGCGCTGCTCGGAGTGATGGCGGCGTTCGCGGCCGACCCGGAGCCGGCGAAGCTCGACCTCGGCGTCGGGGTGTACCGCGACGCCACCGGCGTGACGCCTATCATGGCGGCGGTGCGCGCCGCCGAACGCGAGGTGCTGCAGCGCCAGTCCACGAAGACCTACGTCGGCGCGGCCGGCAACCGCGCCTTCGCCGCCGTGATCGAGGAGCTCGCGCTCGGCGCGGGTCACGCGGCGCGGACGGCCGGGCGTGTCGTGACGCTGCAGACGCCGGGTGGCTGCGGGGCCTTGCGGCTCGGCGCCGACCTGATCGTCCGGGCAGGGCGGGGCGCGCGCGTGCTCGTCAGTGATCCGACCTGGGCGAACCACCTGCCGCTGATCGGTGGCGCCGGCCTTGCGGTGGATACCTACCCGTACTACGAGCGCGCGACCGGCGCGGTCACCTTCGAGGCGATGCTCGCATCGCTCGAGCGGCTGCCAGCGGGGAATGTCGTTCTGCTGCAGGCGTCCTGCCACAACCCGACCGGGGCCGACCTCGACGCGGGACAGTGGCACGTGCTCGCCGAGCTCCTCGGCCGGCGCGGCCTCGTGCCGCTGGTGGATTTCGCCTACCAGGGACTCGGCGAGGGCCTCGACGCCGACGCGGCCCCGGTCCGGCTGCTCGCCGAGCGGCTGCCCGAGCTGCTGGTGGCGGTGTCCTGTTCGAAGAACTTCGGCCTGTACCGCGAGCGGGTCGGCGCCGTGATCGCCGTCGCACCGACGGCCGCCG
>JGI12269J14319_10004324_pt1 | contig 13031 bp, 10 predicted proteins | sample PeaSoiSIISIP2007_FD_14319 | JGI IMG/M metagenome (IMG submission 14319) | reverse complement strand
ACCACCTGCACTCGGGTCACGAACTCGCCCTCGACCGTGGCGGTCAGGCGCAACGACGACAGCGCCGCCGGGCTCGTGCCCAGGATGGTGGCCACGAACCGGTCGAGGTCGGGGGGAAGGAACCGGTAGACGTCGCCCGAGCGGGCCACGTCGGTGGCCCCCGACGCCGCCTGCAGGGGCGACAGGACGGTCTGCACGGCGTCGGCGCCGATGCCGGGACTGGGCGGCAGCTCCTCCCACCCCGCACCGGTGCGACTGAAGTGGCGGTCGCCGGCCACCAACACCGACACCATCTGCCCGTTCGGGCCCGGGCCGGTCTCGAGCACCCGGTCGGGCGCCTCGTACAGGACGTTGATGACCTCGACGCGCGCCTGCCCGCCGGTTGCGGCCGGCGACGTCACGGAGTTGGTGTCCTGCAGCTCGAAGCCCGGTGCCGCCACGGTGGCCTCGGCGGCGCCACGGAGCTGCTGGGGCCCATCGGGCGGGGCGGTGGCGAGCGACAGGGCGATGGCCCCCACCACGAGCAGGGTCAAGACCCCGAGCAGGACGTGGGACAGCAGCCTGGGTCCCGTCGGCGCCACGTTGGTCTCCGTTCTCAGGGCGCCGGGGGGGCCTGGGGAACGCCCTCGTCCCGCAGGCGGGCGGCCAGCCACGACACGCTGTCGGCGCCGCCCACGGCTTGCTCCCACCCCTCGGTGACCTGCTCGAGGCGGTCCCGGTCGGGGATCCAGCCCACGACGGCCACGGTCAACGAATCGACGGGGAGCGAGCCGGAGAAGACGTCACCGAAGGGGTCTTCGGCGATCTTGCCGGTGGGCTCGCGCATGACGTAGAGCTCGCCCGTGTCGGCCACCCACGACAGCTCGTAGCGGACGCCCTGGGCGTCGTGCCACTCGGTGCCCAGCTCGATCTCCGCTGACCGACGCCGGCGCTCGTCGGCCCCGTAGAAGTCTTCGATGTCCATGACCCTCCTGTCGGCGTCGCACGCCGGCCCATGTCGGTGTCGTGCACCGGCAGCCCGTGTGTAGAGCATGGCCCGGCGCCACGCAACGCGGCACCGGGGCCCCGGCACCCGCGCCCACACCTGTTGCCTGTGGGGCCGGGAGGGATCGAACCTCCGACCCAGGGATTATGAGTCCCCTGCTCTGACCACTGAGCTACGGCCCCGCTGCCTGGCCCGGGGGGCGTCTTCCGAGCGGCCCGGATCGTAGCGGGACCGCGGCCCGACCGGCACGACGCGGACGTGCCGGNCACCTCGAGAGCTGCTCCGGGGGAGAGACTCGAACTCTCAACCTAGCGGTTAACAGCCGCTTGCTCTGCCGATTGAGCTACCCCGGAATGACGCCGGCCGGGCGGTCCCCGGCCAGCCGAAGATAGCAGTGGCGGCGGCTCTCAGACCTCGTCGAGGAAGTCACGCAGCGGCTGGGCTGCGTTGGGGTGACGGAGCTTGGCGAGGGTCTTCGCCTCGATCTGGCGGATCCGCTCCCGCGTCACGCCGAAGGCCTTGCCCACCTCTTCGAGGGTGCGCACCCGGCCGTCCTCGAGGCCGAATCGCAATTCCATGACCTCGCGCTCGCGCCTGGGCAGCGTGCCCAGGGCATCGCGCACCGCCTCGTGCAGCATCGATCGGGTAGCGGCGTCGTCGGGCACCTCGGCCCCCTGGTCCTCGATGAGGTCGGACAGGCTGAAGTCCTCCTCGTCGCCCATGGGCTGCTCGAGCGACACCGTGTCCTGGTTGATGCGCTGGATCTCGCGCACGCGCTCGATGGGGAACTCCACCCGGCTGGCGATCTCCTCGACGGTGGGCTCGCGCCCCAGTTCCTGGAGCAGCTGGCGCTGGACACGCACGACCTTGTTGATCGTCTCCACCATGTGCACGGGGATGCGGATGGTGCGTCCCTGGTCGGCCAGGGCCCGGGTAATCGCCTGCCGGATCCACCACGTGGCGTAGGTGGAGAATTTGAAGCCCTTCGTGTAGTCGAACTTCTCCACCGCCCGCATGAGGCCGAGGTTCCCCTCCTGGATGAGGTCGAGGAAGGCCAGGCCGCGGTTGCGGTACCGCTTGGCGATCGACACCACCAGCCGGAGGTTGGCCTCGATCAGGGCCTCCTTGGCCTGCTGGCCCCGGCGGACCTGCATGCGGAGCCGGGTGCGCTCCTCGGGTGCCACGCGGCCCCCGGGCACGGCCTCGACACCGGCCATCTCCTCGGACGCCTCGTTGCCGGCCTCGATGCGCTTGGCCAGCTCCACCTCGAGCTCGGCGGTGAGCAGCGGGACCTTGCCGATCTCCTTCAGGTAAGTGTGGACCGGGTCGGCCGCCGTCCCCCCGCCGTGCTCGGGCGAGGTGTACGAGGCGATGCGGCCCCGGCCCGGGCGCGGCGTCTGGCGGTCCATGACCTCGTCGACGGGCTCGCGCTTGAACACCCGGCGCACCCGTGGGGCGCCACCGTTGGGCTCGCCGGCGGCGGCGTCGGGGGCCAGCGGCGGCGGCGCGTCGGCGCCGAGGTCGGCCGGCAGGGCCTCGATCACCTCTTCGGCCACCACCTCGGCCACCGCCTCGGCCACGGCCTCCTCGAGCACGACCGGTGCCGCGCCGTTGCGCGTCTCTTCGACATACTCGATGCCCTCCTCGCGGACGCGTGCCACGACGTCCTCGATGACGTCGTGCGTGAGCTCGACGGCCTGCAGCACCAGGATGAGGTCGTCCTGGGTGAGATATCCCCGGCGACGGCCGACCGACAGCAATTGCTCGAAGCCCTCGCGAGCAACACCGTCAGGTGCCGGCCGCACGTACCCGGCCGGCCGTTGAACCTCACTCATTCGCTTCGTCCCTCCCGACGAGCCAGGCTAGCAACCGGTCCGCCGCTACGAGGCCGACCTCGGGTTCGTCGAGTTCGTCGAGGTCACGCCGTACCCGTGCGATCACGGGGGCGATCCGGTCGACGGTGTCGGGGGACAGTCGTGCCTGGGCCTCCACGGCACTCAACGCTCGACGGGAGGCTTGGCGTACCAGGGTCATCGCCACGTCATCGGCATCGGCGACGGGTTCCTCAACCGCCAGGCGGCGCAGCAGCGCGGCAACGCGCGGGTCCTGGCGCTCGGCCGCCTCGACCGCCTCGTGCAGGTCGTCCGCCCCGGCCAGCACCTCGAAGGCGGCCCGTTGGAGGTCGTCGGAGAAGAGGACGGCCTCCAACCGGTCGGCCACGAGCTCGGGACGGTGCAGGGTCAGTCGCAGCGCCTCCAGGCCGGGACGGAGGGTGCCCGGTCCGTTGGACCCGGCACGCCCCGCTCCCCCGCCACCGTGGGACGGGGCCCGGACGGGCCTCCGCTGGTCGGTGGGGCGCGATGCCGGGGTGTGGGGGCCCGTCCCGGCCCGCGGCGCCTCCCGCTCGGCCAGGGCCCGCACCGCGGCCGGTTCGAGGCGGCACCGGTCGGCCACCTGCATGATGTACTGGTCGCGCACGAGCTCGTTGGGGTGCTCGGCCACCACCGCCACGGCCGTCTCGGCCGCCTTGGCCCGGCCCTCGGCGGAGCGAAGGTCGGCCGACGTCAGGACCTGTTCGACGCGGAAAGCCAGATAGGGCCGGGCGTCGGCGATGGCGGCGCGCAGGGCACCGGGGTCGGAGCGGGCCAGGTCGGCGGGATCGGCCCCGGCCGGGAGGGCGGCCACGGCCACGTCGACCTCGTGGTGGCGCTCCCACTCGTAGACCCGCCCCGCCCCCGCCTCGCCGGCGGCGTCGGCGTCGTAGGCGAGGACCACACGCCGGGCGAAGTTCCGCAGCAGCCGGAAGTGCTCCTCCCCCAGGGCCGTGCCGCACGTGGCCACGGCGCGGGGCAGGCCGGCCTGGAAGAAGGCGATGACGTCGGTGTACCCCTCGCACACGATCACCTCGCCGCTGGCTATCACGTCACGCTTGGCCCAGTTGAGCCCGTACAGGGTGCGGCGCTTCGAGTAGATGGGGCCGTCCTGCGAATTCTTGTACTTGGGCCCCGGGCCCGGCCCGCCACCGTCGCCCGCGGGCGCGCCCGGCAGGACGCGACCTCCCAGGGCGATGGCCCGGCCCGAGGGGTCGAAGATGGGAAAGATCACCCGGGCCCGGAAGGCGTCCTGCTGGCGGCTGCGGCGGTTGACGAAACCGAGGCCGGACTCCTCGAGGACCTTGGGCGCCACGTGCAGGTGCTTGGCCAGCGCGTCCCAGTCGTCGGGGGCCCATCCCAACCGGAACGTGCGCACCGTCTCGCCGTCGTAGCCGCGCGAGCGCAGGTAGTCGCGGGCCCGGCCGGCGTCGGGGGCCGAAAGGAGGCGCTCGTGGTAGAAGTCGACCGCCTTCTCCACAGCGTCGAACAACGGGGCCCGCTGGTGACGCTCGGCCGTGGCCGACGGGTCCTCGGTGATGGTCACGCCCGCCCGGTCGGCCAGGCGCTGCACGGCCTCGACGAAGTCGACGTGGTCCATGTCGCGCACGAACGTGATGGCGTCACCCGAGCGCTGGCACCCGAAGCAGTGGAACACCCCCATTTCGGCGTTCACGCTGAACGAGGGCGTCTTCTCCTGATGGAAAGGGCACAGGCCGACCCACCTGGTGCCCTGCTTCTTGAGCGCAGCGTGCTCGCTGATGAGCGCCACGATGTCGGTGGCGGACCGGACGCGGGCGACGTCCTCGTCGGGGATGGCCACCCCCGGGACGGTACCGCGGCCCGGTGTCGCCGGTGGCCGGGCCTAGCCCGAGCGGGTGGACCTCCGGGCGCCGCCGGTCCGACCCCGGACCGTGCCGGCGCTCGTGCGGGCGACTGCCTTCCTGGTGGCAGGCACGGCCCGGCGGGTGGAGGCCTTCTTGGCCGACAGCCGCCGGGCAGCGGAGGGCGTCTTCACGGTCGCACCGGAGCGGGCCCTCGTGGCGCTGGCCCTCCCGGTCCGCTTGGCCGCCGGGGCCCTCCTGGCCCCTGTGGCTCGCTTGGCCCCTGTGGCTCGCTTGGCCGCTGGGGCCCGCTTGGTGGCCGGCGCCCGCTTGGTGGCCGGCGCCCGCTTGGTGGCCGGCGCCCGCTTGGTCGCCTTGGTGACCTTGGTGGCAGCCCGCTTTGTGGCCGGCGCCCGCTTGGTGGCCGTGGCTCGCTTGGCCGGAGCAGCCCGCTTGGCAGGAGCAGCCCGCTTGGCCGGGGACCGCTTCTTGACCGCACGGGCACCTGCCCGCTTGGCTGCGGCCGCCGGGCGCCTCGCCGCCGGGGCTCGCCGGCCCGACGACCGGGGCGGAGGGGTGGCGCTGGCCGACTGGGTCGCCGCGGCCAGCACGGCCTGGGCGGCCGACAGGCGGGCGATGGGCACCCGGAACGGCGAGCAGCTCACGTAGTCGCAGCCGGCGGCGTAGAAGACGGCGATGGACTCGGGGTCACCCCCGTGCTCGCCGCACACCCCGATCTTGAGCGAAGGCCGCGTGGCCCGTCCCCGCTGCACCCCGAGGCGCACGAGCTCTCCCACGCCGTCGGCGTCGACGATCTCGAAGGGGTTGTGGGGGATGAGGCCCTTCTCCAGGTAGGCCGACATCATGCGCCCCTCGACGTCGTCGCGGCTGAAGCCGAACGTCATCTGGGTGAGGTCGTTGGTGCCGAAGGAGAAGAACTCGGCCACCTCGGCGATCTCGCCGGCGCGGAGGGCGGCCCGGGGTGTCTCGATCATCGTGCCGATGAGCACGTGCAGGACGCCGGAGGCACTGCCGGCCCCACCCTTGCGCTGGACCGAGCCGTCCCGGATCCGGGGGGCCGAGGGCGTAGCGGCGAGGGCCGTGCTCACGGCGTCCTCCACCCACCGCCGGGCCAGCGCCAGCTCCTCGCGCGACACCGTGAGCGGGATCATGATCTCGATGATCGGCTTGCCGCCGGCCGCCACCCGGTGGATAGCGGCCTCCATGAGCGCCCGCACCTGCATGGCGTAGAGCCCGGGCTTGATCACGCCCAGCCGCACGCCACGGGTGCCGAGCATCGGGTTGAACTCGTGCCACTGCTTGGCCGCCTCGTACAGCGCCTGCTCCTCGTCGGTGAGGCCGACGGTGGCCTCCTTGATGGCCAGCTCCTGGGTGTCGGGCAGGAATTCGTGCAGGGGCGGGTCGAGGAGCCGCACCGTGACGGGCAGGCCGTCCATGGCCTGGAGGATCTCGATGAAGTCGGCGCGCTGGGCCACCCGCAGCTCTTCGAGGGCGGCGTCCTCGGCCGCCGGGTTCTCGGCCAGGATCATGCGGCGCACGATGGGCAGGCGGTCCTCGGCCAGGAACATGTGCTCGGTGCGGCACAGCCCGATGCCTTCGGCCCCCATCCGCCGCCCGTTCGTGGCGTCGGGCCCATTGTCGGCGTTGGCCCGCACCTGGAGATGTCCCTTGCGGATGGCGTCAGCCCATTGGAGCAACGTCTCGGACTCCGCCGAGGGCTTCGCCTCCGACAGCGCCACCTGCCCCAACACGACGTCGCCCGTCGCGCCGTCGATCGAGATCCAGTCACCCTCGTGCACGACGGTGTCGCCCACCTTGAACGACGATCCGGTGATCCGCACCCTCTCCGCTCCGACCACGGCCGGCTTGCCCCACCCGCGGGCCACGACCGCGGCGTGCGACACGAGGCCGCCCCGGGCGGTGAGCACGCCCTCGGCGGCCAGCATCCCGTGCACGTCCTCGGGTGAGGTCTCGCTGCGCACCAGCACCACGCGCTCGCCGCGCCGCGCCGCCGTCTCGGCGTCGTCGGCGGTGAAGTACACCCGGCCCACGGCCGCTCCCGGGGAGGCACCCAGGCCGGTGGTGAGGACGTCGTGACCGATATCGGCGAACTGGGGGTGCAGCACCTGCTCGAGGTGCTCGGCCACGACCCGCTGCACGGCCTCGACGCGCGACAGGCGGATGCCGGGGTCGCTGGTCATCTCCACCGCCATGCGCAGCGCGGCACGGCCGGTGCGCTTGCCCACCCGTGTCTGGAGCATCCACAACTTGCCCTGCTCGATGGTGAACTCGGTGTCACACATGTCGCGGTAGTGGCGCTCCAGGCGCCCGAAGATGCGCAGCAGCTCGGCGTGGATCTTCGGGAACCGCTCCTTCAGGGCGGAGAGCGGCTCGGTGTTGCGGATGCCGGCCACCACGTCCTCGCCCTGAGCGTTCACGAGGAAGTCGCCGTACTCGCCCTTGGCGCCGGTGGCGGGGTCACGGGTGAAGCCGACCCCGGTGCCCGACGAGTCGTCGCGGTTACCGAACACCATGGCCTGGACGTTCACCGCCGTGCCGAGGTCGTGGGCGATGTGCTCGTGCTCGCGGTAGGCGATGGCCCGGGGCCCGTTCCAGGAACCGAACACCGCTTCGATGGCGCCGCGCAGCTGGGCGTCGGGGTCCTGGGGGAAGGCCACGCCGGTGTGGTGGCGGACGATCTGCTTGTAGGACTCCACCAGTGAGCGCAGCTCGGTGACGGGCACGTCGGCGTCCGTGGCCGCCCCCGAGCGCTCCTTGGCCTCCTCGAGCAGGGTGTCGAATGCCTCGCTCGCGATGCCGATCACGATCCGCCCGTACATCGACACGAAACGGCGGTACGAGTCGTAGGCAAAGCGCTCGTCGTCGGTCTGCTTGGCAAGCCCCTCCACCGACTCGTCGTTGAGGCCGAGATTGAGCACCGTGTCCATCATCCCGGGCATCGAGAACTTGGCCCCCGACCGGACGCTCACCAGGAGCGGGTCGACGGGGTCGCCCAGGCGCTTGCCCATTTTCTTCTCCAGGCGGGCCCGCGCCCGGGTGACCTCGTCCGACAGGCCGTCGGGCCACCCGCCCGCCATGTAGGCCCGGCAGGCGTCGGTGGAGATGGTGAAGCCGTAGGGCACCGGCAGGCCGAGCACCGACGTCATCTCGGCCAGGTTTGCGCCCTTTCCCCCGAGGAGGTCCTTCAGCTCCATGGGCGGACGGCGGTGCGTGTGGTCGAAGTCGTAGACGAACGGCATGGGGGCTCCTGGCCGTGCGGGGGGCACGAGTGGCGGTCCGGGGGACACCCCGAGCCTACCGGCCGTCAGGGCCGCAGCCGCTGCGCTATTTCCTGCGCGACCCGGTCGATGGGTACCCGCACCTGCTCGGTCGTGTCGCGGTGGCGCACGGTCACGGCCCGGTCCTCCAGGGACTCGAAGTCGACGGTCACGCAGAAGGGCGTGCCCACCTCGTCCTGGCGGCGGTAGCGGCGACCGATCGACTGGGTGACGTCGAAGTCGCACACCGCCACCGGCTGCAGGAGTCCCAGGACCTCACGCGACAGCGGCACCAGGGTGTCGTTCTTCGACAGGGGCAGCACCGCCACCTGGTACGGGGCGAGGCGCGGGTCGAGAGCGAGCACGGTGCGGCGCTCGCCGCCCACCTCGTCCTCGCGGTAGGCAGCCAGGAGGAAGGCCATCATGGTGCGGGTGGCCCCGGCGGCGGGCTCGATGACGTAGGGGACGTAGCGCTCCCCCGACGCCTGGTCGAAGTATTCGAGGCGCTCGCCCGAGTGCGCGGCGTGCGCCTTCAGGTCGTAGTCGGTCCGGTTGGCGATCCCCTCGAGCTCGTCCCAGCCCCAGGGGAAGAGGAACTCCACGTCGGCCGTGGCCGCCGAGTAGTGCGACAGCTCGTCGGCCTCGTGGTGGCGCAGGCGCAGATGGTCGGCCGGGATCCCGAGGTCGAGGTACCAGCGCATCCGCTCCTCGAGCCAGTAGTGGAACCAGGTGTCGGCCTCGTCGGGCGGGACGAAGTACTCCATCTCCATCTGCTCGAACTCGCGGGTGCGGAACACGAAGTTCTGCGGCGTGATCTCGTTGCGGAACGACTTGCCCACCTGGGCGATGCCGAAGGGCGGCTTCTTGCGGGTGGTGGTGAGCACGTTCATGAAGTTGACGAACATGCCCTGGGCCGTTTCGGGCCGCAGGTAGGCCACGGTGGCCTCGTCCTCGACAGGCCCGGCGTAGGTCTTGAACATCAGGTTGAAGGCGCGCGGCTCGGTCAGGTCGGCGGAACCGCAGTTGGGGCAGGTGCCCTCGATCTTGTCGGCGCGCCAGCGCTCGTGGCAGTTGCGGCAGTCGACGAGGGGGTCGGTGAAGTTGGCCAGGTGGCCCGAAGCCTCCCAGATCCTGGGCGACGACAGGATGGCGGCGTCGATCCCCACCACGTCATCGCGCAGCTGGACCATCGAACGCCACCAGGCGTCCTTGACGTTGCGCAGCAGCAGGACGCCGAGCGGCCCGTAGTCGTAGGTGGAGCGGAACCCGCCGTAGATCTCGGCCGACGGGAAGATGAAACCCCGCCGCTTGGACAGGTTCACGATCCGGTCCACGAGGTCGGGGTACTGCGCCGGCTCGGTCATGGGCAGGCAGGTTACCGGGCGGCCGCGGACGCTCCGCCGGCCCCGACCGGGGCCCGGGACCCGGGCGCGGCGCCGTCGTCGAGGCGCAGGCGCACCGTGACCTCGTTGGCGAGGAGCCGGCCCCGCACCGTGAGCACGGCCCGGTCCCCGCGCCGCTGCACCAGCGCCTCGAGGGCACGCTCGGCCGGCACCGCCCATGCCGGCACCCCGGCCGAGGTGCGCAGCGCCAGCGCCATGGCCTCGAACGCCGTCTGCTCGGGGGTGAGGACCTCCTCCCCCGCAATGGCGCTGCGCCCGGCCCGGACGGCCTCGATGTAGCGCTCGGGCGTGCGCACGTTCCACCACCGCCGGCCCCGCTCGTGGGAGTGGGCGGCACAGCCGACGCCCCGGTAGTCGCCCTGCGCCCAGTAGAGGGCGTTGTGGCGGCACTCGTGGCCCGGCACGGCCCAGTTCGACACCTCGTACCACCGGTAGCCGGCCGCCTCGAGCACGGCGTCGAGGAGCTCGTAACGCCGGGCACTGGTGTCGTCATCGGGATGGCGCGCCGGCTGGCGCGCCAACGCCGTGCCGGGCTCCACGGTCAGGGCGTAGGCGCTCACGTGGTGCGGACGCGGCTCGAGCGCCAGCACCGCCTCGGCCGTGGCCAGCAGGTCGGCGTCGCGCTCGGCCGCCGCCCCCAGGATGAGGTCCACCGAGATGGAGGCGAACCCGGCCTCACCGGCCAGCTCGACGGCCCGGGCCGCCTGGGTGGTGCCGTGGCGCCGGCCCAGCCCGGCCAGCACGCTGGGCACCATGGACTGCACCCCGAACGACACGCGGGTGACGCCCGCGTCGCGCCAGGCGGCGAAACGCTCGGCCGAGGCATCCTCGGGATTGCACTCGACCGTCACCTCGGCCCCGGGCCGGCGCACCGTGGCGTCCACGAGACGGGCCAGCAGCGCCGCAGGGAGGCGCGACGGCGTGCCACCTCCCACGTACACGCTGGTGGCCGGGGGGATCCCCTCGTGGCGCCGGGCGCGCTCGAGCTCCACCACGCACGCTTCGACGTAGGTCGCCATGAGCGGGTCACGGTCGGTCCAGGTGGCGAAGGCGCAGTAGTCGCAGCGAGCCGCGCAGAACGGGACGTGGACGTAGACGCCGAAGGGGCGCACCGCCTGATCCTCGGGGCGCACCACCCGCGCCGCAGTCTTCATCGCCTCCACCTCAGCCGGTCGGGCTGGCCCGCACGCTACGCAGCCGCCGGTCGAGGTGGACCTCCATGGCCTCGGTCGCCACCGTCGTCACCTCGCCCACCACCGGGCCGTCGGGCTCGGCCAGCGCCGAGGCGAGCCCGCCGCCGAGCACCCGGCGCATCAGGGCGAAGGCCTCGGCCGACACGGGCCGCCCCCGGCGACACGTTCGGCACAGCGCACCACCCTCGACGAGGTCGAAGGCCACGAGGTCGTCGAGGGCACCGCACGACGCGCACTGGTCGAGGACGGGCGCCGTGCCCTCCAGCGCCAGCACCTTCAGGCAGAAGGCGGGCACGAGCAGCGGGGCGTCGTCGGCCTCGAGGGCGCGCAGCGCCCCGACCAGCATGTCGTAGAGCCGGGGACTGGCGTGGCGCTCCTGGGCGAGCTGGTCGACCACCTCGAGCAGCGTGTAGGCCTTGGCCACCCGGGCCAGGTCCTCGCGCACGGCCCGGAAGGTGTCGGTCACCTCGGCCTGGTTGACGATGTCGAGCTCGCGGCCCTGCCAGCACAGCAGCGACACGTGGCTGAGCGGCTCCAGGCGGCCCCCGAACTTCGACTTCGTCCGGCGGATCCCCTTGGCCACGGCCCGCACCTTGCCGTGGCCCTTCGTCACCATGGTGACGATGCGGTCCGCCTCGCCGAGGCGCATGGTGCGCAGGACCACCCCCTCGTCTCGATACAGGCTCACCGCTCGGCCTGGCCCCCGTCGGCCCTCGGCCTGGCGCCGCCGTCCGCGTCGGGCTCCCCCCCCTCGGCGCCACCGGCGCCGTAGGGGGCACGGTTGGGCGTCCTGCGCCCGCCCATGACGCTGCCCAGGACGATCATGCCCACCACCGCCGCGCCGGTGACGAGCACGGCCGTGGCCGCCGTCACGCCCGCCACCGCCAACACCACCAGGGCGGCCACCCCGGCCAGCCCGAGCACCACGGCCACCGTCCTCACGACCGCACCCGCCCGTAGCGGCGCTCGCGCCGCTGGAATTCGGCCACGGCCTCGAACAGGTGCTCCCGGCGGAAGTCGGGCCACAGGACGTCGGTGAACACGAGTTCGGAGTACGCCAGCTGCCACAACAGGAAATTCGAGATGCGGTACTCCCCCGAGGTCCGGATCACGAGGTCGGGATCGGGCTGGTCGGGATAGTAGAGATGGGCCCGCAGGGCCCGCTCGTCGATCTTGTCAGCGGCGATGCCCGTCGCCACCAGGGCCCGCACGGCGTCGATGATCTCGGCCCGGCCGCCGTAGTTGAAGGCCATGGTGAGCGTCATGCGCCGGTTGTCCTCGGTGAGCGCCACGGATTCGTCCATGCGCCGCAGCACCCGGCGGGGCACCCGCCAGTCGCGCCGGCCGGCGAAGCGGATCCGCACGCCCTTGTCGTGCAGCTCGTCGCGCCGGCGCACGAGGAGCGACTCGTTGAAGCCCATCAGGTAGCGAACCTCGTCGCGGGGCCGGCGCCAGTTCTCGGTGGAGAAGGCGAACATGGTCAGCCACCGCACGCCGATGTCGAGGGCCCCGTTCACCGTGTCGAGCAGCGCCTCCTCGCCGGCGGCGTGGCCCTCGGTCCGGGGCAGGCCGCGCTGGCTCGCCCACCGGCCGTTGCCGTCCATGACGCAGGCCACGTGGGCCGGGGTGCGTCCGGTGTCGACGCCGGGGGGGGCGCCCTCGTCGGGAGGCAGGGCCACGCACCGAACCTACCTGCTCACGCCCACTGCTCCCGGACGCGACGATGCGGGAGCAGCCGGTGACCGCTCCCGCATCGTGGGCGACGTCGGACGACGTCGTCAGGTGTCCTAGAGCTTGCGGACCTTGGTGGCCTGCGGGCCCTTCTGCCCCTGGGTCTGCTCGAACTCCACCCGCTCGCCCTCCACCAGCTCGCGGTACCCGGAGCCGTCGATCGCCGAGAAGTGGACGAACACGTCGGGCGACCCGTCGTCAGGGGTGACGAATCCGTAGCCCTTGGTCGAGTTGAACCACTTCACCGTGCCTTCTGCCATTGCCCTGCCTCGTTTCTCCACGCACGAACACTTGCGGGAGACTCGAACGTCAACCGACAACGACGCACGGCCTGCGTGATCCACCGGGCGCTCGGAAAAGCGTAGCCGACACGACGTCCGCGTCGAGCGTGGACCGACGGCGACCCCCGGCGGCAGGTGGCACTACCCCCGAGACGGACCGAGGGCGCCCACGCGGGGCGCCCTCGGTCGCATTGGTTGATGTTGCTGGAAAGGCACCGAGTCCCCCGTACGTCGCCGGGTGGGACGACTTCCCGGCTGGAGCCCTCGGCGGGTAACTGGCTGGGATTCGCCAGGTGGTCCAGCGAGCCGCCTCAGCGGCCAGCCACCTCCAGGGTCCCTCGTTTATGACTGCTCAGTTGGACCACCTCCTTTCTCTGGTGCGCCCATGGTACCGAGCGGCGGCCGCCGTTCGCGCCTCTTCGGGCCATGTTCACGGCTTCTTCAC
>JGI12269J14319_10004320_pt1 | contig 13039 bp, 16 predicted proteins | sample PeaSoiSIISIP2007_FD_14319 | JGI IMG/M metagenome (IMG submission 14319) | reverse complement strand
CTCGATGTCGCCATTTCAATTGCCGACGCGCTCGACAACGCTCACGGCGAAGGCATCATCCACCGCGACATCAAGCCCGCCAACATTTTCATCACCAAGCGCGGCCGCGCCAAGGTGCTGGATTTCGGCCTGGCCAAGGTCGTAGCCCGCAAATCCGATGCCATCGACGCCAGCGCCACAGCATTCAGCGAACCGCATCTCACCAGCCCCGGCAGCACACTCGGCACGGTGGCATATATGTCGCCGGAGCAGGCCCGCGCCAAAGACCTCGACGCGCGCACCGATTTGTTTTCCTTCGGCGTCGTTCTCTACGAGATGGCCACCGGCACGCTTCCTTTTCGCGGCGACAGCACAGCGGCGATTTTCGAATCCATCCTGCGCAAGGCACCCGTGCCTCCGGTACGGCTCAATCCCGATCTACCCCCAAAGCTCGAAGAGATTATCAGCAAGGCGTTGGAGAAAGACCGCAACCTGCGCTACCAGCACGCCGCTGACATTCGCACCGATCTTCAGAGGTTGAAGCGGGACACGGAATCCGGGAAGAGCACGATCATCGAAGACGCACCGCCACCTCCCACATCGACCGTCACTGCGCTGAGCGAATCGGCAAGTCCCTCAGCGGCGAGAACTTCTTCCTCGCGCGCCGTAGCCGCGTCGGCTCAAGTGAGTCAAGCAGCAGCTCCGGTCGCGAACCGCACATGGCTGGCGGTCTCCGTTGTCGCCGTGCTGGTGATCGCGACCGCCGCAGCTTTCTGGTTCTTCCGCGGCCGGAGCACTCATCTCGCGCATGTCGCGGGCCACAAGTCGATCGCCGTCCTATACTTTTCCAACCTCTCGCAGGACCAGTCCCTGAACTGGCTCGACAACGGCCTCACCGACATGCTCACCACCAACCTCGCCCAAGTGAAAGGTCTGGACGTGCTCTCGACCGAGCGAGTGCTGGGCGCGGTGCAGCGCGCCAGCAAGGATGGCAAGTCGATGGACCCCGCGCAGGCGCAGAATGTCGCGCGCGATGCGGGCGCCGACGCCTACATCACCGGCGCACTATTGAAGATCGGACCCACGCAACTGCGCCTCGACGTGCGCGCCCAAGACACTGGCACCGGCCAAATCCTGTTCTCCGACAAGTTGGAAGGGCAGGACGTGCAAAGCATCTTCGGAATGGTGGACCGTCTCACCGCCAGCATCGCCGACAGCTTTCTACCCGCGTCCGACGTGCCGCAAAAAGCTCCCGAGATCGAGCAGTCTTCCACCTCAAACGTTGAGGCCTACCGGCACTATCAGTTGGGCGTTGACTATGCCCGTCGCTTCCTCACTACCGACGCCATCCGTGAACTCGAGGAGGCGGTCCGTTTGGACCCGCAGTTTGCTCTTGCAATGCTTCGTCTCGCCGACCAGTACCGCCTTGAGGGCGATCTCCGGCGCGGCAACGAACTTCAGCTTAAGGTCGATCAACTGCAGTCGCGCCTGCCTCGATACGAGCAGTTGACGTTGCAGGTGTTCAAAGCCAGCCGCTCCCAAGATACGGAGGCCGCCATCGCCGCCCGTCAGGAGTTGGTATCGGAATTCCCGCACAGCACCATGGACCGCGGTCTTCTCGGCAATTTGCTTGCGGGCCTCGGTAAGCAGGAGCAAGGGGTTGCGCTAATCAAACAGGGACTCGCTTTGGATCCGAAAAGCGAAGACCTCTTGAACTTCGAATGCTACGCCCTGGCCCTTGGAGGCGATTTCGATGGCGCACTCGCGGCCAACGATGCCTACATGGCGGTTCGTCCTGGCGACCCTAATCCGCTGGATACCCGCGGCGACGTTCTCTATATAGCAGGCCGGGATGATGAGGCCGTGGCCGCTTACCACAAGGCGCTCGAACTGAAGCCGGATTTCAGCGACTACGGAGAGTACCTGAAGCTGGCGATTGTCTACACCGATCAGAAAAAACCCGACATGGCCAATGCTGCCTTCCAGCAATTTGCTCATCGAACCTCTCCTCTCTCTCGCCTTTATGTTCCGGGTTTCGAGGCGCAGTTCAAGCAGACGGCGGGTGACCTGGACGGCTCGCTTGCAAGTTATCGGGAGGCGGTGATCCAACTCGGGCGTGCCCAGCAGAGCCAAGCCGCCGGGGGTTTCCTAAGATCATACGGGATTTTGTCCGTGATGCTTGGGCAGGGTTCCTCCGCGCTTTCTTTTGCCCAACAACAGAAACTCGACGATTACGAACTGCCAGCTGTGGCGAGTTTGCAGATTGTGGAGGGAAACTCGTCCGCGGCGCAGCAAACCTTTCAGCGATTCGCGTCCAGCCATCCCTGGATCGCACCTCGGGCTCTTGAAATTAATCGAGCCGTTGTTGACATGACCGTTGCTGTGCGCGATGGAGACGGACAAGCCGCCTTGAGCCGCGCCGCCAGCATCCCCGATTCTCAAGACGCTTATCAGCTCTACATCAAAGGGCGCGCCCATTTGCTCACCAATGATTACACATCGGCTGAAACTGAGTTTCATGGATCCTTACGCTCCGGGCGTGTATTGGCGAACTTAGGAGCCCTCAGGGATAGACTCCCCGTGGTTGGAATGCTCTGTCACTATTACCTGGGCCAACTCTACGAGCGCACTGGCAAGCGCGATCAGGCCATTAACGAATACCAGGAATTTCTCTCTCACTTCCAGAGTTCGCAGTCCCGCCTCGCCCAGGTCGGCGAGGCTCGGACCACGCTGAAGCGGATGATGCAGTGAGGCCACGCAGCCTTTCAACAAATTTTATAAAGCCACGTCCTTGATATGCGTGGCAATGTACCACTGATTGCCAAACGCGTCCTTCACTCCGCCACTCCGGTCGCCGTAGGGCTGGTCGACCGGTTCGGAAATTGAAGTCGCACCCGCCAGCAGCGCACGCTGATAGACCGCATCGCAATCGGGCACGTACAAATAGAACATCGTCGGCATGGGCGGATACTTTCCTTCGGGTTCACCCATCTCCACCACCGAGTCGCCGACGCGTATCTCAGCATGATGAACAACGCCATCCGGCGATGCATATTTTCCGATCTCTCGCGCCCCGAAGGCCCGCTTCAGAAAGTTGATCACCGGCTCCGCCCGCCGCGGAAGCATATACACGTTGACGCTGTTCAGTCCCTTGGGAATGTAGCTCTCGCCCTTGTGCGTGGCGATATACCAGAGGTTCCCCGCCGGATCTTTTACGCCGCCCGACCGCTCGCCGTATTCCTGATCTCTGGGCTCGTCAAGGGACGTCGCGCCCGCCCGCAGCGCCTGCTTGTAAACCACGTCGCAATCAGGCACGTAGAGGTGAAGCGCATGAGTATTCGCCGTAGAACTGAACTTCTTTCCAGGGATGCCGCCGCCCATCATCAACATCGAATCGCCGATGCGTACCTCGCCGTGGATCCCGCCTGCTGTTCCCACGGCGCGAAACATCTCTTCCGCGCCGAACGCTTGCTTGGCAAACTCCAGCAGCGCCGGCCCATCCACCGCAACCAGATATGGCGTGACCGTTCGGTAGCCCTTTGGAATCGGGTTCACCGCGAGCTTTTTTGCGTGCCCTTCCTTCATCATCGTTTTGAAGCGGCGGTGCATTTCTTCGACCGACATCTCTTCCTTCACCGTGGACACGCCCCACAAGTATCCGAACGGATCGAGCAAGGTTCCTTCGCGGTATCCGTAGAATTGGTCCGCAATCGGGTTTGCCAGCTTCGCTCCAGCTGCCACCGCGCGCTCCACGAACGCGTCCACGTCCGGAACCTGGATCGAGATGCTGACTGGTGAACTGCCCGTCGTCTCGGCGCTATAGCGCCCGCCTTCCGGCCACTCCTCGGTCACCATAATCACGGAGTCCCCAATCACAAGCTCGGCATGAGGAATGCCTGTTTCCAGCTCGAAGCGCATGGTTTCCTTCGCTCCGAAAGCCTTCTTGTAAAAGTCGATCGCTTTCGCCGCATCTTTAAAGGTCATCCTCGGAGCTGCGAAAGTTCGAGTTGCGATGATTGGTGCAGTCGTTGTTGCCATCGAAATACTCCTCTCCAAATCCTTCTTCAAACGAATTTTGAATTCTTCCCGCGGCAGATCGCGCAACTCCGCAGCGACACGGACAAGCGAATTCACGCCAGCATCTCCACGCGGCAAAGGCATGCCAGGATTGTCGATCAAACCCTGCACCGCCTCATCGAGTTGTTCAATCAAACTGCGCCTAGGCATTTTTGCCACCCGGCTTCCTGCTTTCCTTCGTGTAATTTCGTGTCCGGAGCCTGCCCTGAGCGGAGTCGAAGGGTGGTTTGGTGCCTTTGACTTTGATCTGAGCCCGCAAACTCGACAACCCCCGGAACTGCAACTGCTTCACCGCACCCTCAGTGCGCCCCAGCGTCTCTGCAATCTCGCGAATACTCTTCTCCTCGGCAAACCGCATCGCAATCACGCGCCGCTGATCCGCCGGAAGCCGTTCCACCAAACAAAACAACCGCGCCCGCCGCTCCACTTCCTCCAAATCGACGCCAGCATGATCCTCAACCTCGGGAGGATCGTCCATCGCCAGCTCTCTTCCCGTTCGCGACGCTCGATCCGCAATTGCATTGGCCGCAATCCTCAGCAACCACCCTGCAAACGGCACACCTCGCCATTCGAACCGTCGAAGATTAGCCAGAGCTTTGTGGAATACCTCCGAGGTCAAATCCTCAGCCGCGTCGCGATCGCCCACCCGCCGCGCAACGAACCCGTACACCCGCTCAAAGTTGATCTCGTAGAGTTCGGCAAACCGGGCAGGATCCTTCTGCGCAGCCTCGATCAGCAAGCGTTCGTCCGCCTGCTCCGGGGACCGCGTCGTTGCCGGTGCTCGAACCACCATCACGCCTCTAATGATAGAAACTGCCGCAGGCCAGAAAGGTTACGCAGGATAATTTACACAACAGGCATTCGTTTGCCACCGTGCCAGGGGCTCCAGCGTGGAACCCAGCGCCCAACGTTGGCACAAAAGTCTTGATACTCAGCCCCAAAGGTGTGCCGCAACGCCGGCTCCTCGTAGAGCAAAACAAACAAATGGAAGCCAAGCCATACCAGAACGCCATACTCCAGAACCCCGACATTGCCAAAAAGCAATCCCTGCCCAAAAATCACCGCAGCGACCGCCACATACATAGGATTCCGCACATACCGATAAAGCCCGCTAACCACCAGATGCCGCGTAGGGAAAACCGGCGCCGGGGTTCCCAACCCCTTGAGCGCGAATCGGGCAAAAGAGTCCAGCAGCACTGGAACGCCTGCCACAATCAGCAATACTCCCACCCATCGCAAAGGAGAAAAATGCAGAAGCGGAGCCTGCATGCGCCAGCCAGAAATCCACCAGGGCACGAGTCCGGCCACAGTACCGGGCGCAAGCAAGAGGAAGAAGACCGATCCCAAAACTGCCGAGCTTCGCCGCAACCCGTCCGAGCTCAACGCGTCGAAGCCTTACCCGGTTCCCCCACCACTTTCACGCCATATTTCGCCGCCGGCACGCAGGTCGAATACCCAGCAGGCGCGACCGCATCAGAATGCGGGCTCTCGCGCTTCACTAGGAAGTCCTGAATGGAGTAGCAGGTCACGTCCCCGTCCCGGGCCGAGTCGGATCGGCGAATATTCTGATCCGTGCGATCGCTCGCCGTCAGATTCAAGGAATCCGGACGCACGATTCCTGAAGCCGCGATGCCCGAAGCCACGATCCCCGAACCATCGAGCCAATCTGAACTAACAGGGTTCACCGCCCGTTGCGGGGACGCACTCCGCTTCATCGAATCACTCGCCCCACAAACCGAAACTAACAACAGAACAGCCAGGAGGCCGGAAATTCGCATAACAGGTTCCTCCGATAAGCCGAATTATACCGCCAACCTGCCAGCTCGCAATTGAAATCCAGGGCAGACAACCAAACGCGGGGCCCATTCACACTGGATGGGGGAGAGCCACAATGCAGGGCCCCGCTCTCGCAGAGCAACCTTCATACACCGCCAACGGACCTCCAACAGCAACAAAATGATTCCTGTTACATTTTCCGAACAAACCCGGCTGTGGCCGTGTGGCGAGGACATTCCCCCGACACGCCCCGACGTGTGGAAACTACTCTCACGCTCCCGATAAACTCAGGTATGCAGATTCGAACCCTGATCGCGCAGGACGCCGAAATATTCTGGCACTTGCGCCTCGAAGCCCTCGAAACCGAACCGCTGGCTTTTTCTTCCTCTGCCGCAGCCCACCGCATGACCACGCCTGCCTCCATATCCGCTCGCCTCGGCAACGGCTCCGGCGAAAGCTTCGTGCTGGGAGCTTTCGACGCCAGCCAGCTTGTCGGCATGGCAGGATTCTTCCGTTCGCCGGAAGAGAAAACCAGGCACAAGGCGCGCGTCTGGGGTGTCTACGTCAAACCCGAACAGCGCGGAAAGGGCGTGGGGCGAGCATTGATGGAGGAACTTCTGCGCCGGGCGCGATCGCTGCCTGAACTGGAACAGGTGACTCTGGCCGTGGCCAGCGGGCAACCAGCCGCCAGAACGCTTTATTTGCAACTAGGCTTTCTGGTCTACGGCCACGAACCGCGAGCAATCAAAATCGGAGAAATGTACGTCGACGAAGACCTCATGCTGCACGATATCTAGAACGGAAAACTCCGCGTCCATGGATTCCACCGCTCCCATCGAGATTCGCCCCGCCGCCTGCGACGACGCCAGCTCGATCCTGAAATGCCTGGCCGAAGCCTTCGCACCTTATCGCAAACAATATTCACCATCAGCTTTCGCCGACACTGTTCTAAACGGTGAAACTATCCACGTCCGTCTGCAACAGATGCATGTTCTGGTAGCCACTGCAGCCGGGAAGGTCGTGGGCACAATCGCCGGAACCCGGCACGCCGACGAAGGCCATCTCCGCGGAATGGCTGTTCTACCCGAGTGGCGCGGTTCAGGCATCGCCCTCAAACTGCTGACCGCCATCGAAATCTATCTGCGCTCCCAAGGCTGCAAGCGAATCACTCTGGACACCACCGTCCCCCTCGAACCCGCGATGAGGTTTTACGAAAAGAACGGTTACCAGCGTTCCGGAAACATCCAGGACTTCTTCGGCATGCCCTTGATCGAGTATGTAAAGCTGCTCTAGCCGTTGAATGGCAAGACTTTTGCCCCTATCCCATGATCGCGTGCGTGATCCCCTGCCACCACGAAGGATTGCTCCGCCACATGTAGATCGCGAGATTTTGACCAACGATCAATAACGGCAGGGCATAGAGATACACCTTGTGCACACGCCGGTCGACCAGCATATCGCGCCCAACCCCGAGAACGATCAATAGGTCCAGGCAAACATATAAGAGATTATGGTTGTACAGGTAGTCAAAGCGGCCGAAGGCCGCGTCCATGAGCCCGCAGGTTGCGATGAAGATCAGCCGGCGATGCAGCTCTGGTTTCGTGCGCCAATAGATGGCAGGCGCAATGAGCGCGCTGAAGGCGATCATGTCAAAGAAGGGGATGCTCAGAAAGGCATCCCCGTCAGTCACAAGATGGTGAACCGTGTCAAAGCGGTCCATGATGAGCGCCGTGGCAATGCCCAACGGAACCATCACCGTGGCCAGCCCGGCACCAAACCATCCGATCGAGCGATGCCAACTAACTTTGTGCACGCGAACCAGCGTGGACTGACAAATAAAGAAGATCACCCACCCCGCGAAAGCTGCGCCATGAATCCAGAGAATGAACGGCCGCGGCACCGCGGGATGGAACAGGTTGTCATTGATCGTGCGGCTGAAGCCCGTGACCACAATTGCAGCCATCAGCAGCGACATCGAGAAATAGAAGTAGCGACACAAAATCCCGTTACGACCGGTCAAGGTCGTGGTACCCAGTTTTTTCTCTGGCCTCATTGCAGGCCGGACGGGTTCTGCGTTCACAGTTGACATAGAAGGGGTGAGCCAGGACTTTCATTCCGTCTGCCCGGCCCACGCGAGAATACACGTCAAGTGCCTAATTCGCCATCTTTTTCAACGCGTTCAAAGAAGAAGGCCAATCTGACTGATCAGAATGGCCTTTATAGCCCTCTGCCGCCAGCACCGGCTTCCGCTGTTAAGCCGCGACCGCCATTTCGATTTGGTGGCCGGGATCAAGCGGATCGGCTGGTGATCAGCTGTTCGTCTCGAGCAGCGGCCCCCGGCCCTTGACGCCTCCTGTCCCTAGAACGGGAGCACCAACTTGTCTGGACCTTCTATTTCGTCTTTAGCCTCCAGGAATTCTTCGCTCCATGGCTTGCCCGCGCACTCGGGGCACTCGTCGATCATGCCGCCGATGGCAAAACAGTGATAGCAGGTTCCTTCGGAGCTCAGCCCAGGGAACTTCTTACATGTCTTGCAGGGCTTGAAGAACTCGCTTTCGAGCGCTCGGTGCTCGCCCCATAGTTCGCGCTCACACATGACGCACATAATCTCCTCCTGACTGCCCATCTCCTGAATATAACTCCATCGGCCTCCTTCCACTCTCCAAATAAGAATCGATACCGTTTGATTGTGGACAGTCCATCCCAAAACGGAAAGGGCCACGCTCATTTCTGAACGTGACCTTTATTTATGCCGGCAACGACCGGATTTTATCCTGAGGTAAAGCCGAAGGACTCCCACACACTTTCGCGTGCAGTACAATCGGCCCCATGGACAACACCCAGATTGGGCAGACCGGGGTGCCGACGGCAGCCGCGGCGGGCTGGCGGCAGCAGGTTATCCGATACTTACTTCATCTCTGGCTCGTCTATGCGCTATTGCGTTTCGCGGCCGATCCGCTCGACAGCTGGATACACAGTTCTCTTTCGCTGATACGGCCGCAGTTGCGCACAGTCGGTCCGGATCAGTTCTTGATGTCGAACCTGTTGGGGTTCAGCGTAGTTCCAGCCTTCTTGGCCGCTTTCCTGATTAATGCGAGGCTACGCCACCGGGCTGCTTGTTTCGTCTGGATTGTTCCTGTCGCGATCCTGGCTTTCAACTTCATCTTTCACAGCGCCACGATCTACCCGACGATTCCGTTTGAAAGTGACCTTCGGCCTGCTCTGCATTATTGGTTTGGCGGAGGGTTCAATGCCAACAATCGTGCAGCTTACATGCAGGAGTTCTCTCGGGTGTACTACCAGTACAAGGTTACTGCACCAGCCTATGCCGGCATCTCCTACAGCATAGGAGCATGGCTCGCGATCAAGTTTAGAGTTCCAAAACTGGAGGCCCTTTTGGCGAGGTGGGTTGGCTAGCTACCGGTGCCACAAAACGGAAAAGGCCACGCTCATTTCTGAACGTGACCTTCATTTATGCCGGCAACGACCGGATTTTATCCTGAGGTAAAGCCGAAGGACTCCCACACACTTTCGCGTGCAGTACAATCGGCCCTGCGGGGCTTAACTTGAGGCGCTGAGAAGGCGTGAGCGCGCGTTCTTTGCGCGCGGGAGCCTTCTGCCGAAATCCTGAGCGCTCTTTGCGAAGGATCTTAACTTCCGTGTTCGGCATGACCGGCAGAGCTCTCCGCTGCCAGCTTCAGGCGATCCAGCCAGCGTTGATCGGTCTCCTCCAATTTTTTCGACGAGTAGAAGAGGGTAAGCAGAAAGCCTTGCATCGATTCGTCGGTCCTCACCATCGTTTGGTCGCCAGCCAGCCGCGAAAGCTTCCAGATGTGGATGGCCTTAGCCCCGAACGCCGTTCCCGTCCAGGCGAATTGATTGCAGGGTTGGACCAGAGCCAGCCGCGATTTGATGTGGGTACCGCCGGTCGTCCACGAGAATGTAGTTCCCTCTTGCAGCGGACCAGTGATCGCCGCGGTTGAGATATCACTCTGCCACTTCGGCCAGCCTGTTATGTCAGTCAGCACACTCCAGACTTTCTCAACCGTCGCGTGAATGACGATCTGCACCGAAGCCTTGACCGGCGCGTCCTCCCGAATCTGGCCGCTGCGCGCTAACTCATCGTCAGAAACACTTGCCCCAAGAAAAACGAGTATAAGAATGATGCTGCGGCAAATGGTCATTTGCGACCCCGTCCCAGGTCCAAGGCTTAGTACGTTTCCTCCGGCTTCCGGGTTCCCGGGTAATCGTCGACATACTCAAAGGGATTGAATCCAAGCGGAACGGCGCAAGAATCAAGCTCAAAGGGAGATCCGCGGAAAGCGGAAAAGGCCACGCTCATTTCTGAACGTGGCCTTTATTTAATGTCGGCGAGGACGTAGGGTCTTCTCGTACGAGGCAAACCAAATCTCGTTCTCAATCCAGAATCGATAGAGAAATTCCGAGAACGATGGCGCGCAGTAAGCAAAGTCTTGAGTAGTCAGGTCGAACTTCTCGAGACGGCAGGCTGGATTCTCTATCCACTGTGAATTCTCGATTCGATAACAGTAAAGGTTTTCTGACTCCAGCACTGCCGAATCGCCCTCAAGTAGAACGTGTAAATGTCTTGGTTCAGCGTGAAATGGAGAAGAGGCGTTCTCCGTTAGTGTAGATTCTGCCCCCGGCGGGGCGGGGATTTTCAAGGTATGAGGGTCTATCGTCCGATGACTTCCTCCCGTCAACGTGCAACGCGGGAGAAGGACCTCCCGCGCTGCTGAGCCATCGGCTGGCAAAATCATTGTGACTCCGCAACGAGCCGCCGTTTCTCAACATCCGGTTTGCCCGTGACTCCGCCGGAACCCAGACCGGCCAGACCCGAATCGTGAGTTGTGATCGCCTGGTTTCGACAACTATCTATCCTATTTGGGGTCTGCCAATCAACGAGTTGTACACTTCAGGCACTTACCGTCCATTGATCCGATATCCGTCAGAGGCAAATCTTAGCGTGATTTTTCGGTCAAAAGTTGAGTAATCCGCTGCGGTTTAATCGTATACAGGTTATATGTCGGCTCTGCCCATGACATTGAATACGACAGCCGAAACCGAAACGGCAAAGATTGCGCGAGGCTTACGTGAGCGGGATATGGAGCTTCTTGCAGACCTGGTGGAGCGCTATCAGCATCGACTGGTGCGCTACCTGCTATACCTCATCGGGAGGCGAGAGTATGCCGAGGACCTTGCGCAGGAGACCTGGGTTCGCGTGCTGCAACGGGGCAGCCAGTACAACGGGCGGCAGCGGTTTGATCCATGGCTATTCGCGATCGCCCGCAATTTGGCAATAGATGACCTCCGGAAAAAACGAAAAGCGGTAGAGACAGCCTCCTTGCCAAATGATCGCGATGCAATCCTGCTGGTACCCTCCTCCGGTCCTTCCCCATTCGAAGCCGCGGCTCGAAGCCAAGACGCAATGCGTCTGGCCGGCCGGCTGCAGATTCTGGCACCCCTGTATCGCGAGGCTTTGCTGCTGAGGTTTCAAGAAGACATGTCTCTTCCGGAGATCGCTCAGGTCGTGGGTGCCCCTGTTACAACGGTGTCGTCCAGAATCTATCGCGGTCTTGCAACACTGAGATCCGCGTTTGAGGAGGGTGATTCGCATGGAGGGTGACAAGAAATTTCGCGAGCTTATTGACAGGTCTTTCGCAGAAGAGATTTCAGAGGGCGAAAGACAGCTCATCCGTGACCACATCCGCGACTGTGATGGCTGCAAGCGCTACGTCGAGCTAACTGCGCGTACGATTCGGGCGTTGCGGGAATTCGCCTTTACTAGTGAACCAGATTCGAATGCCCAGGTCCGTGAGATTCTTGTGCATCACGCCGGGATAATGCGACAGCACAACGTGCAATCCAAGATCTGGGCTGCATTCGCTGTAGCACTCTCGATGTCATTTGTCGGATCGGCACTCGTGTACCAGATGGCTAGGCGCCTGGCGGTCCCAATGCATTTCGACACTTCCCAAGTCCAGCCAGGCGTGCTCATCTTTTGGCTGCTGCCATCTCTTTGCTCGGCCTTATGTCTGCTCGCGGCCCCTGGTGAGAATAGAGGTATTGCATGACAGAGCAATCGGCGGTGCTTTTGATAGCGTTCTTGGCCGGGCTTGTAGTTGCGGCTGTCTTGCTGGGAACCGCAAGACGGAATGTTCTACCCAGGTTTGCAATGGTCATCGCAGCACTGGCGATCCCGAGTTGGGTAGTCTATTTCGCTTCCAGCCAGGGCCGTTCCCTACTTGCTTCCGAAGGATTTCTCAGCGCCATGCCGGACGCGCTTTGGTTTGGCTTAACGTTTGGCGTCTTCACCGCGGCTTTTTTCCTTGCCCTCGGATATGTCTATGGGGACGCAAAAAGGCGTCAAATGCCCGCTTGGGCCTGGGTGATTGCTGCTTTCCTCATACCCAATTTCATTGGATTCATCCTTTATTTTCTGTTCCGAGGGCCTCTGCTTGGGCCTTGCAGTTCCTGTCGCAAGCCGATTCGAGGGGGAGAAGCATTCTGCTCCCACTGCGGATGCTCGCAGGGTTCCAGTATCGGACGCATCGCAGCTGACACTCGCACAATCTGAAGTAAAAAGGCAGTAATAACTTTGGCATCAGACAAAACGGAGGACGGTATGAAGCGTGAGCGCGCCTTGCAGGTCGTGTTGGTGGTGGTGGGCTTGTTTTATTCCTTTTGGGGCTATCTCCTGTTCGACGCCCTTTGGCACCCTGGCTGGCTTAACGGGCATACCGACGTCATGCCGATGTTCCTGAGCCTTAACGCGGCGCTCGGGCCCTGTCTGTTGCTGGCCGTTAAGCAGCCGGCCAACCATCGCTTGATGATCGCCTATGGGGCGTGGTCAAGCCTTGCCCATGGGTTCACGATGACAATCATGTCGGCGCAGGCCGTGGCGCACGCGATGCACAGGAAGGATAGTCCCCAGGACATTGTGATCTTTGTCGCCATTGGAGTCACGCTGCTTGCACTCCTCCCGGCAAAACAAGCATCACCGGCCGGTGCGCCTATCAGTGAGCCGCGCTTTGCCGAACGCTAGGGGAACCTTCCGCCGCCGCGCGTGTACCAAGATACAAGGACTCCCCAGGGGAACACGGCGATTCGCTTCGTACGTTCATTCTCTGAATATCCTGTGCAGGTATCCAATACTCCTCATGCAGGGTAGAAAAACGGTTGCTGTGGC
>JGI12269J14319_10004317_pt1 | contig 13044 bp, 9 predicted proteins | sample PeaSoiSIISIP2007_FD_14319 | JGI IMG/M metagenome (IMG submission 14319) | reverse complement strand
GCGGCGCGGTGGCCCGGCTCGCGGGCGCCGAGGTGGCGCTGGTCGGCCTCGAGCGGGACCGCAGGCGGCTCGAGGTCGCGCGCGCCTACGGGTGCGAGGCCGTCGCCGGCGACGCTTCGGCGTGGGCGAGGATGCGCGACGGTCTCGGCGCGGACGGGGTGGTCGACGCGGCCGGGGCCTCCGCGGCCCTCAAGACCGCCCTCGACCTCGTCCGGCCCGGCGGATGGATCAGCAAGGTCGGGTGGGGGCCGCAGCCGTTCAACTTCTCGCTCGATACCCTGGTCCAGAAAAACGTCACGCTCCAGGGCAGCTTTTCCCACAATTGGCCGGTATGGGAGCGTGTGCTGGCGCTCCTGGCCTCGCGCCAGCTCGACGTGAGCCCCATAGTCGGGGGCACGTGGGCGCTTCGGGACTGGCACCAGGCCTTCGAGCAGATGCACCGCGGCGACATCGTCAAGGCCGTGCTGCGGCCGGAGTGAAACCGGGGATCCCATCCATGCGCCTGAAGGACAAGGTCATCGTGGTCACTGGCGCAACGACCGGGATCGGCCGCGCCATCGCCGAGCGCTGCGTCGCCGAGGGGGCGAGGGTCCTGGTCCATGGGATAGACCGGGCGGATGGGCAGGAGGTCGTGTCGCGGCTGCGCCCGAGCGCCGTCCTCCACCTCGACGACCTCATCGACCCGGCGAGCCCGGGCCGGATCGTGCTCGCGGCGCTCTCCGCCTTCGGCCGGATCGACGCCGTCGTGAACAACGCGTCCATCGTCCCGAGGAGCACCGTCGGGACGACGAGTGCCGCCCTTTTCGACCGCACGATGGCGATAAACGTGCGCGCGCCGCTGCTCCTGATCCAGGCCGCAATGGCGCACCTTAAGGAAACCAAGGGCTGCGTCCTCAACATCGGCTCGATCAACGCGCTCTCCGGCGAGGCGACACTCCTGGACTACAGCATCTCCAAGGGGGCGCTTCAGACGCTCTCCCGCAACCTCGCCAACGCCCACACCCTGGACCAGGTCCGCGTGAACCACTTCAACGTGGGCTGGGTGCTCTCGCCCCGCGAATACCGCCACCAGCGCGACCAGGGGCTCCCTGCCGACTGGCCCGAGCACGTCCCGCCGGTCTTCGCCCCGTCGGGCAGGCTGATCAAGCCGGAGGAAATCGCATCGGCCGCCGTCTATTGGCTGTCCGACGAGTCCCGGCCCGTCACGGGTTCCGTCGTCGAGCTGGAGCAGTTCTCGCTGTTCGGCCGAAACCCGGTGAAGAACTGACGCTGCCCGCCATGCCCAGGCTCGCCGCCTTCCCGAAGGCCTTCATGCGCCAGCTCTGCCGCGACGGCACGATGACCCTGCGCGAATGGGCCGACCTCGCCGCGCCGCTCGGGCTGGACGGGCTCGAGTTCTACAGCGGATTCCTGGAGCTTGCCGACGAGGGGCGCTGGGGGCAGGCGCGGGAAACCGTAGAGTCCCGGGGCCTGGTGATCCCGATGCTCTGCTGCTCGCCCGACTTCACGCACCCGGACCCGGGTTTCCGCGCCGCGGAGATAGCCAAGGAGATCTCGTGGATCAGGATGGCACAGGCCCTCGGCGCCTCGCGCTGCCGGGTGCTTTCCGGCCAGCGCAGGCCCGGCGTCAGCCGCGGCCAGGGGCTCGATCTGGCCGCCGCGTGCATCGAGGCCTGCCTGCCGGAGGCCGAGCGCGCCGGGGTCACGCTCACCCTGGAGAACCACTACAAGGACGATTTCTGGTCGTTCCCGGAGTTCGCCCAGAAGATGGACGTCTTCTGCGAGCTGGTCGGGCGCATCCGGCACCGCAACTTCGGCGTCAATTTCGACCCGAGCAACGCGATCCTCGCCGGCGACGATCCGCTCGAGGTCCTGCGCCGCGTGAAGGACCGCGTCGTGACCATGCACGCAAGCGACCGCTACCTGGCGCAGGGGACCCTGGAGGACCTGCGGCGCGAGGAGACCGGCTCCGAGGGATACGCCAGGCGCCTTCGCCACGGGGCGGTCGGCCGCGGGCTCAACGACTATGACGCGATCTTCTCCGAGCTGCGCGGCGCTGGCTTCGATGGCTGGGTCAGCATCGAGGACGGCGTGGACGGGATGGAGCAACTCGCCGAGAGCGTGCGGTTCGTGCGCGCGAAGCTCCTGCGGCATTTCCCGACGGCGCAGCCCTGATTTGCGCCTCCCTGTCAGATTCCGGCAGCGGTGGTGGAAACGGGCGGATCGCTTCCCCGCCCATTCCGCGGCCGCACGGCATGCCTTGAGATCCCGGCCCGCGGCGCCCGGGCCACGGATGCACCTCGAGCAGCCCGAAGCTGCGCAGCCATCTCATGCAAGGCCGGGGCCAGCCCGAGGGGAGCGTTTGGTCCTGGCGGAGTCGGTCGGGTGCGGCCGGATCATCCCCTGGATCTGCGCATCCGGCTTGGAGACCTGGCTGAAGTTGACGGCGGCCGCCCATCGTCACCGTGTGTTGAACATTTGCCGGGAAGCCGCGATCTTGAAACCGACTTGAACACGAGCAGGGCCGACCTCTTCGCAGACGGACGAATCGGGGCAATGGGCGCGGCCCTGCGCCGGATTCGGCGCAGGGCGCCGATCCTCGCGGCCTTGCCGGCCGCCCTGCTCTCGGCCGCCTCACGGGCCCAGCCCCTGCTGCCGCCGTCGCGCGCCGTCGACTGGGCGGGCGCGGGAATACCCGGAGGGGTTCCGAGCGCCGGCTGGCCCATCAGCGCCACGCTCTCGCCCAGCGGGACGGCGGACGATAGCGTCGCGATCCAGGATGCCCTGAACGGCGCCCCGGCGCGTTCCGTGGTGCTGCTGCGCCCGGGCGTGTACAATATCCACCGCGACTCCAAGGTGGGCTACCGCCACGCCGACGATCATCCGGGCGGCGTGTACGAATGCGGGCTCTACATCGACAGGCCGGTCGTCCTGCGGGGCTCGGGGCCCGACAGGACGGTCCTCAGATACGGGGACGGGGCCAACATCATCAGCATGGGACACACCTACCTCTCCGCAGGCCGCGTCAGCTTCGTCGGCGTGACGTCGGGGGCGGCCAAGGGCTCCACGTCCCTTGCGCTGGAGAGCGTCGCGGGGATCGCCGCGGGAAGCTACATGGTCGTGACGCAGCAGAATCCCGCCGATTCCGACGGAAACCCGTTGGTCGACACCCATGGGTACGGGGGCGGCAGCGCGTCGGGCCACGACATGCCGGCGTTCGCGATGACCCAGATCGTGCGCGTGGCGGCGGTGGGCGGGGACACCGTCGCGATCGAACGGCCGCTGTACTTCTCCTACACGAACGCGCCCCGGGTGTATCCGCTGCCGGAGATACTCGAGAACGCCGGCCTGGAGGGCCTGCGGCTCCAGCCAACCGCCTCCAGCGGGAGCAGGATCGTCTACAAGAACATCAACCTGGAATCGTGCGCGCGGTGCTGGGTCGTCGACTGCGAGAGCGACATGGCGGTCGACAGGTCCCATGTCTACCTGTCCGACTGCTACGGGTGCGAGATCAGGAACAATTTCCTGGACGACGCCTACAGCCACAACAGCGGACTGGACTACGCCATTTTCCTGGAGTTCAGGAACTCGGAGAACCTAGTCGAGAACAACATCGTCAGAAGGGCGCGCCATTCGCTCATCATGAACGGGGGGAGCGGCAATGTCTTTGCCTACAACTACACCGTCGACGCCTACATGGGGGAGTACCCCAACTCGCTGCCCGACTCGATCACCCACGCCGCGCACCCCTACATGAACCTGTGGGAAGGCAACGTCTGCCCCAACATGGAGTTCGACTTCACGCACGGCTCCAGCAGCCACAACACCCTTTTCCGAAACTACCTGAACATGACCTCGACCAATCCCGGCACCGGGAGGCCGATGACGGGCGCCCTGTACGCGGTCACGATCGCCTACCATAACGATTACGAGAACGTGCTCGGCAACGTCATCGGGCCCTTTGGCCCGGCCAACACGGCCAGGGCGTACCAGCTGAGCGCGGACCAGGACCAGGCGCCCTGCATCTACAAGCTGGGCTATTTCGACGACGGCGCAACCCCCACGCCGAACCCGGCGCTGTCGGCCAAGGTGGAGCGGACGCTGCTGAGGGGCGGAAACTGGGACTCGGTCTCCGGCACCGTGGTCTGGAGCGACAACGTTCCACGAGGAAGCCTGGCCTCAAGCTACTTGGCGCGCCGGCGGCTGCCGGCGTCCCTGTTCAGAAGCTCGGCCCCGCCGGAATTCTCGGCCCCGGGCGCCGTTTGGCCCCCGATCGATCCGTCGGCCGCCACCAAGGTCAACAAGATCCCGGCGCAGCTCTGCTACGAGGCCCAGAACCTGGCCGCAGGGGGGGCGTTCAAGCCGGCGTTCTACTCGCGGGCGACCCCGGGCTCCGCGCCCTAGCACGCGCCGGCGCGCGCGGGTCAGTCCGCGCTGGATTCCTGAAGCAGGCGCCGGTACTCCTGCCGGGCGTGCTCGTAGGCGGCGAGGGCGTCCTCCAAGTCCGACGGCCGGATGAATTGCCGCTTCTGCGACCAGCACTGGTCGACGCATTTCAGGCACCATTCGGCGCTGCGCCTCGACGCGCGGACGGGCCTGCCGTCCACCAGGACAAAGAAGGGGTTGGTATGCGATGAGCCGAGGATGCGCAGGGCGACCCAGCTGCTCTGCTCGATCGGCACCTCGAAGGTCACGTCGCGGACCGCGCCGTCCGCCGTCACCTCCGCGCGGTCCACCGGCCTGCCGTCGACGACGACCTCCACGGGGACCTTCCGCGTCCCGGCGATGCGCGCGCGCTCGATATCCCAGTACGGCGCCTCCTCGAGCGGCCGGTCCCTGAGGGCGGGATCGGGCTCCTCGGGCAGCAGGGCGGCAACCCTGGCGGCCAGGCTGACGCGGCCCGCGCGCTCCAGCCTGATCTCGCTCCCGTTCTCGCCGACCGGCGAGCCGTTGGCCGTGAAGTCCATGAGGTGGCTCTTCCCGTCGCTCACGTAGCTGCGCCCCTTGCGCAGCCCGTCGCACCAGCCCGCGAAGGTCAGCGGGCCGTCAAGCTTCACATAGCTGCGGCCCATCCCGACCCGGTCCATGTAGATGCACGGGAAGTCGGTCTCGCCGGCGATGCGCGTCCGGAAGCCGCAGTTGAGGGTGTGGTACCACATGTTCAGCTCCCACACGTAGGGGGTGTTCGCCGCGGCGTAGAAATCGACGCAGGGAACCGGCGTGCCGTCGGGGCCCGGGACGAGGTGCGTCACGTCCACGACGTATTCGTTCGCCCCGATTCCGTTGAAGGGAGGGATGATGTAGTTTGGCAACGCCTCCGTCTGCACGCGCACCTGCGCCGACGAGTTGCTGAACGCCTCGGCCGCCTCGCCGTTCTCGGCGGGCTGAAGCCCCCACCCCGAGTGCGCGGTTCCGGTCACGGCCCCCTGTCCCTTCGCCCAGCGCAGCACCTTCAGGCACAGCGTCGGCCAGTGGTCGTCCGACGTCGCGCCGGGATAGATCTGGTCCCTCAACCCCAGGAGGCAGAGGTGCCCGGAACGCTCGGATCCGAATCCCGACACCTCGATGTCGTAATGCAGGATATGCGGATAGCGCGACGCCGGGTCGTCGCCGCCGCTGAAGAAATGCTTCTGGTAGTCAAAGCACGGCCCCCAGGTGAGGACGTCGCCCACCTTGAGGTCCTCGCCCTCGGTCTGGCGCTCCATGTCGGCGGGGAGGACGCCCTGAGTCGGATCGGTGTAATGGGCGCAGCCCGCGGCGTGGATGTGGTGGTCGCCGCTCCACCAGCCGGACTTCGACGGGTCGATCCACCGGTCGACCCTGAACGACCATTCCCGGGTGCCCCGCCCCACCGTCATGACGCGCCTCTGCGGCCGGGATTCCGGTCCGCGCCGGAACTCGACGAGATATTCCCCGCCCGGCAGGCGCAGCGTTTCGCCGTCCGAGCGGTAGATCTGGGGCTGGAACGAGAAATCGGGCGCGAGCCGCTTGGCCGGCGACGGGTAGACGCGCTCGGAGCGGTCGCGGATGAGCAGGGACGCCGTGGTCGGGGCGCCGGCTTCGTCGAGGATCCGCAGCCTGATCTCCTGCGCGGGCCTGCATTCGAAGAGGACGTCGATCTCGCTTCGGTAGCCGGGGTCCTGGGTGCCCTGGCCGACGCTGAAGGAGATCTTCGCCTCGCGCCGGCCCGGATCGCGGCTGTAAAGCTGCACGATGCGGTACTCGAGGGCGAGGCCGCTCAGTTCCGGGGCCAGGGGCTGCTTGTCGAACATTTGCAGGTCGAGCCAGCGGTCATAGTCCGGCCTGCGGGGCGGGTGTCCCTGCCCGCCGTAGGCCCGGTCCGAATCCGTGCTCATGTTGGGCCCCCGCTCGGCGCCGGAAAATGCGGACACGGCGTTCGGGCTGACCGCGACAAGGCCGGCCGTGCAGCCGGCCTCGTTGTGGACCTTCACGAGGAATTGCCGCCAGCCCTTTTCGTCCAGTTCGGCCCGCGCAGGGCCCCGAGCCACGGAAACGCGCTCCTCGGGGCTGATGTCCACGGCGAAGAGGCAGTACTTGTCGAGGACCCGCTGCACGGTCTCGCTCGCCGCCACGGGATCGGCCTGCCCAAAGGCGGCTTCAAGGGTCCGCCGGTCGTCGGCCGCGAGGGGCGAGCCCAGGTTGGCCGCGGCCTCGACCACGCGCCTGGCCTGCGCGATCAGGGGCTGCGCCTCGACCCCCCGGATGATCCCAGGGGTCCCCGGGGCGTCGGCCGCGAAGCCGCACGCGGGACCCCACCCGAGGAGGACGCAGGCCAAGGCCCTGTGGCGGGAGACTCGGTGCATGACGGGCCATCCTTTCCCCGCGGCGCTCGCGGCGTAAACCATAATCAGGCTGCCCGGCGGTGCGGGATCGCCCTGGCGGCCTCAGGGCCGCGCCCGAAGTCCTTTCGGAAGCAGTCCAGGGCCAAGCGGAAAGGCGAGAACGAGGCCCCGCTGAAAGGCCACGAAATTTCACGCAACGAGCTAGCCCCGAGCAGCTAAACCCAACTAAGCGTTTATTCGTATCGTGCGCTGGGGGCAAGGGCCTATGTAAGTATAAGGCAAACTGCGCGCAGCCGCGACGCATCTCCGTACCCCCATGAACAAATCATCTCCTTCCAATACCCCGCCGCCCCCGCGCTGGATCCTCGTGGTCGATGACGAGCCGTCCATGCGCCACCTTATCGAGCTTGTCCTCAAGAAGCGGGGATGGACCGTGCTCACGGCAAGCGGCGCCGAGGCGGCGCTCGACGTGGTCAAGAAGGCCTCCTGCCCGCCCACGCTTGTCATCTGCGACGTCCTGATGCCCAACGTCGACGGGCTGGAGCTGATGCGGCGGATGTGCGCGCGCATTCCCGGCCTAAACGTCATCTTCATAAGCGGACACCTCTCCGACGTGTCCTGGTGGCCCACGGACCTGCGCGAGCACCGCTTCCTCTCCAAGCCGTTCGAGAATGCCCATCTTGTCGCCGCCGTCGACGAGGCCATAGCGGACGGCAGCGGTCCCGGCTGAGGGACGCCCGCATGGATGTTAACCTGATACTCTCGGCCCAGACCCTCTGCCTCGCCCCGCAGCTCAAGCGCAGCGGGCTGATCAACGGGCTGTACGTGCTAAAGAACGTCCCGGCAAAGACGTATCTTCGCGTGAGCCCGGAGCAGTGGCTGATCCTGCAGCAGTTCGTGGTGCCGCGGACGGTCCCCGCGGTGCTCGGCAGCGCGATCCGCAACCGGCAATGCCTGCGCCTCGGCGAATTCTTCGAGCTCGTCCTCAAGGCGCTCCGGGCGAACATCCTGCTCGAGCCGGGGATCGGCCCGGAGCCCGTGCGGGCCCACGAATGGCAATGGTCCGTCCGCCCCAAGGTGCTCGGCTCGCCGCTCGTCATCCTCTTCTGCGTCGGCACCCTCATGGCGCTCGCCATCCATCCGAGGCTGCCGACGACCTTCCTTGACTGGCTGGGCGGACTATTGCTGCTCAGCGCGGCGCTCAGCTTCGGGTCCTTTCTCGCGGGCTGCCTGATCCGCGGCGCGGGCGGCGAGGTCTATCGGCCGCGCTGGATTTGGCCCTCGCTGCCGCCGCGCTTCGCGCTGGACACGCATGACGCGATCATCCTGCCGACCAAGGCGCAGACGGTCATCGACCTTGCCGAGCCGGCGGTGCTCGCCATCGCCACCGGGTTCGCGGCCTGGCGCCGGCCCGGGTGCGAGCTCTTCTGCCTGATCGCCTTCATCGTCAGCATGCGCCCCATCTTCGGCGGGCGCATATCGAACCTCATCCACGTCGGCAGCAAGCGCAACCTGAGCGACGCCGAGCAATCCTACATTTTCCCGCCGAACCGCCGTCCCGAGACGCGGGGCTGGCTACTGAGCCGCGCGCTGCGCCAGCCGACCACCTGGGCGAGGATGGGCTACGGCGCCGTATGGGGTCTCGCCATATTCTACTGGGGGTCGCGCCTGATGGGCATGCCTCCATGGAGCTTCTCCTATTGGCTGGATTTCGCGGAGAGCTACGGCGTGCGGGTCGGGCTCTGGATTGGCGGATCGCTGGCGGCCCTGGGTGCGGGCTACCTGATCTGGGAGACCTATCACTCGGTCCGGGACAGGGCGCAGGCGCGGCGCAACACGCTGCGCCTTTGGCGCGCGCGCTGGATGTCCGCGAAAAGCATGGTCCTGGACGAATCCAGCCGGATGAAGGCGATGGCAGCGTCCCCCCTGATGAGCGCGCTGCAGCCGCCGCAGCGCCTGGAGCTCGCCCGCGCGATGGCGGTCAAGCGGCACGGCCCGTGGAAGTCGCTCTGGGAGTACGAGAGCCTCCCCACGCAGGTCGCGCTGATCGTCAGCGGGAAGATCGCCCTGCGGCGCGAATTGCCCACGGGCCGGTCGGTGCCGGTCCAGGTGCTCACCGAGGGAGACATCATCGGGCTCCACGACCTGGCCGACCCAAAGTTCCCGAACTACCGGCTGCGGTCGCTGACCCCGGTCACGCTGCTCACGATGGACCGCACGACGGCGGAGGAGCTCGTCGTCCGCAAGATCCCCCAGGCGACCCTGACGGACATGCTCCTCAAGATGCCCTTCCTGCGGCGGATCTCGCTTTGCCAGAACTGGCACCTGCAGGCCGTCAACCGCTTCGCGCGCCTGTCGGCCATCGTCGGCTACCCCCCGGGCAGCGTCATCCTCAGCGAGGGCCAGACCGTCGAGGACTTCTTCATCATCTTCCAGGGCACCGCCCGGGTCACCCAGAAGGGGCGCCAGATGGCCATCATCCGGGCCGGCGAGTTCTTCGGCGAGATCGGCCTCATGCAGAACAGCTCGCCCAACGCCACCGTCGTCGCCTACCAGGGCACGCGCTGCCTGAGCATCCCGCGGATCGAGCTCCTGCGCTTCGTCACGCACAACTACACGGTTGCCCTCGAGATCGAGCGGGTGAGCTCGGAGCGCCTGGGAAGGCCGCTCTTCCCGCTGGACGAGGGTGATTTCAGCACCATCTGAGGCGCGCCGCGCCGCCGGCCGGGCCACTGGGTGGTTGACAACCCGTTTCAGGGCCGCACGATCCATCCCCCTTTTCCAAGACATGAGCGCCGCCGAACAGAAGCAGCAGACCCCAACGCCCGCGCAGATCCCCTTCACGGACCCGCAGGCATGGGTGCGCTTCGTCACCGACACGGGCAAGATACTGCCCCGCAAGTACACCGGGCTCTGCGCGAAGCACCAGCGCGCCGTGACGCGCACGATCAAGCACTCGCGCAACATGCTGCTCACGAAGTGAGCGGGGGCTTGGCGGGCGCGCGGCTGCCGGGGCTCAAGAGGCTCCGGTCTTTTTTTTCCCCGCCTCCCCGCTCCGCTGACCATGGCCACGTCCGCCCGGATCTATAGGGGCACCCCGCGCAACCTGGCCCTGCTTGCCAGGCACATCCGGGCCGGCGGGCTGGTCGCCGTTCCCACCGAGACGGTCTACGGGCTCGCGGCGGACGCGACCAGCGGGGCCGCGTGCCGGCGGATCTTCTCGGCCAAGGGCCGGCCGTCGAGCGATCCGCTGATCGTCCACATCGCCTCGCTGCGCGACCTGGGCCTCGTGGCCCTGCCCAATCCCGCAGCCCTCAAGCTCGCCAGGCGCTTCTGGCCCGGGCCGCTCACGATGGTGCTCCCGAAGACCCGGGCCGTGCCGGACGCGGCGACGGCGAACCTCCCAAGCGTCGCCGTGCGCATGCCCTCCCATCCGCTCTTCCGCCGCCTGATACGGCTCGCCGGCGTGCCGCTGGCGGCGCCGAGCGCAAACCCGTTCGGATACGTCAGCCCGACGACCGCGGGCCATGTCAGGGCGGATCTCGGCCCGAGGGTCCGCCATATCCTGGACGGGGGCCCGTCGAGGATCGGGCTCGAGTCGACGATCGTCGACCTGCGCGACCCGCGGCGCCCGGCCCTGCTGCGGCCCGGCGCCATCACGCGCGGGCAGGTCGCCGCGGCGCTTGGGGTGGCCGTCGCGAAACCGAGGTACCCGGCGGCCGGGGGCCGGGTCGCGCCCGGCCAGATGCCCCGGCACTACAGCCCGCGCACACCCGTCATCCTCCACGCCAGGCTCACCCGGCGCATGGCGGCGCGGGGCTCGGCCGCGGATGCCTGGCTCTTCATCGCCAGGCCGCCCGGCGCGGCGCCGGGCCGGCGCGCAAACGTGTTCTGGCTGGACGCCCGGGGCGACCTGCGCCGCGCGGCCCGGCGGCTGTTCGCGACCCTCCGCCGCCTCGACGGGGCCGGATTCAGGCGGATCCACGTCGAGCGGCCGGCGGGAGCCGGCCTCGCCGAGGCCCTGAGCGACCGGCTGGTCCGGGCCTCGTCCCGGTAGTCAGCGGACGACCGCGGCAAGCTCCGCCAGGAACCGCTCGTTCTGGTCGGCCGTCCCGGCGGTCACGCGGATCCACTCGGGCAGGTCGTACAGCTTCAGGGGCCGCACGATGACGCCGCGGTGCAGGAGGGCGTCAAACACCCGGGCCCCGTCCCCCACCCGCACCAGCAGGAAATTCGCCTGGCTCGGAACGAACTCGAGGCCGAGCTCGGCGCATCCCTTTTCCAGGCGCCTGAGCCCCCGGCGCGTCTCCGCCACGCACATGCGCGTGAACTCGCGGTCGTCGAGCGCGGCGGCGGCCGCCGCCTGGGCGATCGCGTTGACGTTGAAGGGCTGGCGCACCCGGTCGAGGAGCGAGGCCATCTCGGCGGTCGAGTAGCCGTAGCCCAGCCGAAGGGAGGCGAGCCCGTACACTTTCGAGAACGTCCGGAGCCCGATCACGTTCCGGCCCTCGCGCACCAGCGGGCGCAGGTCGGGCGGCCGCTCGGCGTAATCCGAGTACGCCTCGTCGACGACGCATATTGCCGTCCCGGGCAGCGAGCGGACGAACCCCAGGAGCTCCTCCTCGGTGTTCGCCGTGCCGGTCGGGTTGTTGGGGCTGGAGACGACCACCAGCTTCGTCCTCGGCGTCACCGCGCGGGCGAGCGCCCTGAGGTCGTTTCGGAAATTGACCAGCGGCACCTCGACCGGCAGGGCCCCGAAGAGCAGCGTCACAAGCCTGTAGACCACGAATTCCGGCCGGCCCATGACCACCTCGTCGCCGGGCCCGAGGAACACGTGCCCCAGGAGCTCGATGACCTCGTTCGACCCGTTCCCGATGACGAGCTGCTCGGGGTCCAGGCCGTGGTACCGCGCAAGCTTTCGGCGAAGCGCGAAGCACCCCCCGTCGGGATAGAGCTGTCCCTGCACGATGGCGAGCCTGGCCGCCTCGACGGCGAGGGGCGACGGCCCGAACGCGTTCTCGTTCGAGGCAAGCTTGATGATTCCCGACGGATCCAGGCCCAGGTCGCGGGCGACCTCCTCGATGGGCTTTCCCGGCTCGTATACGGGCTGCGAGAGGGCGGAGGGTTTTGCCAGTGCGGTCGGTTTCAAGGCTGCGGGGGGCTCGATTGGAGACAAACCGCGACCCCGGCGAAAGCCAAAAGGGATTCGCCATCGGCCCGCGCGCCCGGATATACGGATCCCCTGATGCCCTGCAGGCCGATCACCCGCGCGCTCGCGGCGCCCCTCGCAATCGCCGGACTCGCCCTCCTGCCGGCCCCCTCCTCGCCGGCAGCGGAGGCGCCCGCCGCGCCGGCCAAGATCGAGACGGGGGAGATCTCCGGCGCGAGGTTCGCGATCGCGAGCCCCCCGGGTGCCTGGAACCGCGACCTCCTCCTGATCGCCCACGGATTCCGCCCGGAGTCGGCGCCGCTCATCGCGGACCTTCATCCCGAGCGCGCCTCGAACAGGGACCTGCTCGACGAGGGGTGGATCGTCGCGACGACCAGCTACAGGCGCAACGGGCTCGTCATCGGAGACGCGATCGCCGACCTGGACGCGCTGCGCGCGTACATCGCGCAGGCCCGCGGCGAGCCCGACCGCGTCATCCTCGAGGGCGAGTCGATGGGGGGCCTGATCGTCACGATCATGGCCGAGCGCGACGCGGGCCCCTACCAGGGGGCCCTGGTGTTCGACGCCACCCTGTACGCGAAGGAGCCCGGCATGAGGGTGGGCCTCTCGCTGCTGCCGCGGATACCGCTCCTCTTCGTGGCCACGGAGCGCGAGGTCAGGCAGGCCCGCAGCTACCTGACCGCGCTCGTGGCGCGCCCCGCTCCGGTGGTCCAGCCCGCGCTCTTCGTCATCTCGCGCGAGGGCCACACCAACGTGAACCAGCCCGAGCACCTCGCCGCCATTCGCGCGCTCAACGACTGGATCGACCGCGGCCGGGGCGCGCTCCCCCAGCCGAAGGGCGATGCGCCCTACTACGACGCCACGGTCCCGCCCGATCCCGGGCCGTCGACGGCTGTCCCGCACCCCGACAAGCGCGGCTTTGACACCAAGGTCGCGGAGGTCGACGCGGTCTACGGCAGCATCCTCCTGGAGGCGCAGGCCTCGGATTTCGAGTCCGCCGGCATCGAGCCGATGACCTACTTCGAGCTCCAGGCCGGCGGGCGCGCCTACCGCACCCTCTACGGCCGGACC
>JGI12269J14319_10004316_pt1 | contig 13044 bp, 8 predicted proteins | sample PeaSoiSIISIP2007_FD_14319 | JGI IMG/M metagenome (IMG submission 14319) | reverse complement strand
GCTGACGACACTGATGAACGAGCGGCTGTCGATCGGCTCGGGCATGTCCACCGGCTTCCCCGAACTGTTCGACCTGTGCTGCCGCATCGAAACCGCCAACGGCCTGGCCATCGACGACCCGGCGGTGCGGGCCAAACTCGCCACCTGGGCCGTGCGCACCACCGGGCTGAAGTACAACGGCTTCCGCGCCATCTCGGCCATCTCGCGCGGCCAGACGCCGGGGCCGGAGAACTCCATCGGCAAGCTGGTGGCCGGCTCGACCATGCAGGACATCGCCATGTTCGCCGAGGAACTGATGGCCCAGGCGGGCATCATGACCGATCCAGAGCTCGCGGCTGCGTCCGGCCGCTTCCAGCGCATGCTGCTGCGCTCGCCGGCGACGCGCGTTGAGGGCGGCACCGACGAGATCCTGCGCAACATCATCGCCGAGCGCGTGCTGGGGCTGCCCGCCGACATCCGCGTCGACAAGGACGTCCCGTTCAACCAGATCCCGACCAGCGCCCGCTAAGGGGCTGCAACGGGTCGGCGGTCTTCTTAGTTCGGCATGACCCCGGGCGGGGGCGGCGGCGGCGGTGGCGCTGGCTCGGGGATGGCGCTGCAGATGTAGGACACCGACGCGTCCTCTTTGTAGCAAGTGATCGGTATCGGCGGCAGCTTGGTCTTGGCGGTGACCCTGGACGAAGCCGGATAGCAGACCAGCTTGCCGCCGCCCGCGGGGTAGCACCTGTCACCGCGGGGCACCGTTTGGACGTGAGGGTAGCAGGTGTAGTTGTCCTGGTCCTCTGAGTGGTAGCACGCGTAGCCTTGCGGAAATCCGTGCTTGTCCATCGCCGGCGCCGCGGCGGCCGCGTCGCTCGCGCTTCCGCCCAACGCCAGCGTGACGGCGGCCACGGCCCCGACCGCGCTGGCCTGTCTGATCCGGTCCATCGTCGCCCTCCCGCGGTCCGGGCGCTCACCCGGACCTCCTTGCCCATAAGGCGTACCTGGCGCACCGCGCGCAAGCGCCGTTTCCTCGAACGCGGCGGCCGTTGCTAGGCCCGCGCCTACCAGAGACTCGTCGCCAGCCAGCGCCGCTTGAGCTCGGTCAGGGCCTGTCCCTTCCGATCGCGCTTCAAGGCCGCGAGATCGACAGTGCGAACGGTGGCCAGGGCGCCGGCGTCGGGCGCCCCCGGCGCCGGCGCCAGACGTGCGTCGAGGCTGTGGCAAAGGCAGATCGCCGCCGCCCTCGCCCAGGCAGTTCGCGCCTGGTCGGGCTGATTGGCGAGCAGGCGGTAGCTGCCGGCCAGCACCAGCGCATCGGCGCTGACCCGTGCGAGCTGAAGATCTGGCGGTTTGGACGCGGCGAACGCGGACAGCCGTTCGGATTCAGGCACGGCCGGCTGCAGCGCGGCGCGCAACGCCGCCTCGGAGTGCACTTTCTGCGCGGCGACCCTGACCTCGACCAGCCGGGCGGCGCCGAGCAGATAGCCGTTCCAGGTCGCGACCGTCGGGTCCTTGCGCGCCAGGTCGCTGGCCAACGCCAACGCGCGGTCGGCGGCTGCCGCCGCGCCGACCAGATCGCCCTTGGCGAGCAGCGCCCGGGCATAGAAGACGTAGGCGGCCTGCGCATGCTCGCGGTAGTCGGTGTTATCGCCCTGGAAGGCGATCAGGCGTTCAGCCGCTTGTGTGGCCGCGCTCAACTCGGCGATCGCGTCGTCGGAACGGCCTGCCTGGTTGTAGAGCGCGGCCAGCGCCACGCCATTGTGGACCAGCAGCAGCTTCACGGCATTGTCGCCCGGCTGACGAACCAGAAGCCGCTGGTAGATCGCCCGCTCGCTCAGCCGATCGGCGATCGCGGCAGCCGGCGCTTTCTGGCCAGTCTGCGCATCGGCGAGCCAAGAATAGACGCCCGCCAGGTCGGTCTGGCGGTCGTGGTCGAGCGGCGCTTTTGCTGCGAGCTCCAAATCAACCTTCAACGCGCGCGAGAAGGCCGCGACCGCCAGTTCCCGGCGATCCTCGTGCACCCACAGCGCCCCGAGGTTTTCGTTGGCGTAGACCACCTCTGCGCGCCAGGCGTCGCGGCCAGGGTCGAGCCTGACCAGCTGGTTGGCAAGCCGTTGGTATTGGGTGAACGCCTGCTCGGCCTCGGCCGTCTGTCCGCGCCGACTAGCGACGTAGCCGACGTAGTAGACGCTTTGGGCATGGTTGAAGATGCGTTGGCCGTCGTTTGGCTTCTGCGCCAGCAATCGGGCGGTGACGCGGGAGGCCTCCTGGAAATCCTGCAGCGCGCCGGCGAGGTCGCCGCGCTGGTCGCGGATGTCGCCCAGCAAGTGCAGCACCCGGGCGCGCCGGCCCAGTGCGTCGTCGTCGAGCCCGCGCGGCGCTTCAGAGGCGTAGTAGCTCAGGGCCTTGGCCCCGACCGCGTCCAGCACGTCCAGCCGGGCGGACGGCTCGAGCTTCTTGCGCAGGTCGCCGAGCATGAACTCGATCAGGCCCTCGGCCTGCGCGCGCTGCGCCTGCGCCTCGTCGCGTTCCACCAGAGCGGTGATGGCCAGCCCGGTGGTGACGGTGGCGATCGCGCCCAGGCCGGCGGCCAGCACGGCCAGCTGCGCGTGCCGGCGCTGCGCATCGCGGCGCGCCAGGTCGTCGAGGCCGACCTGCAGCATGCCGGCGAGCAGCTTGAGGCGGGCGATGCGTCGGCCGTCCTTGCCCGGCCGAACGTCGGCCGCGATCGGCTCGACGCCGTCGTCGGTCAAGGCGCCGTCGGGACCGACCCGGCGGCGCAGCGCGAGCGGAAAGCATTCCTCGTCCGTGGGGTCGGGCGTGTCGGCCGCGTGAGGTTCGCCGGCGGTGATGACCGCCAGCACCCGGTCCTCGCCGTGCAGGCGCTTGAAGCGGACGATCTCGTCATTGACCCAGCGCGAGCGGGCGGCGTCGGGGGAGCAGATGACGATCAGCCAGGCCGAGCGCTCGAGCGCCTGGAAGATCCGCTCGCCCAGGTGGGGATTGGCTTCCAGGTCCTCGCGGTCGCAGAAGACCGGCCGCAGACGCCGCGGGGCCGGCCCCATCGGCGTCGGACGCCCGACCAGCCGGCGCGGCACTTGGTAGCTCTCAAGCGCGCGGTGAAACCAACGCGCCCAGCGGCGGTCGGCATGGCTGTAGCTGAGAAACGCCCAGTAGCGCTTTTCGTCCATCGCCTGGTCCGCCCGCCCCCGGCCGGGATCGCATTCCGGCGGCGCGACCTGCGCCGTCCGAACCTCATACCGCGCATTCGGCGAGGCATGCCCAGGATATCGCCCCGCTGCGCGCCCATCCGTGCTACTATCCGCGCGGGAAGCCGGCTTGCCGGTGAAGATTCGGATCGCTGCGCGCCGCGCGGCTCCGGGCCGCCCAGAAGGCAGTTCATGCTTAAACCGGCCTCATATCGTCTCTCGCTCAATCCGCTGGGTCCAGCTGATGCGCGGTAATCTCGGCGGACCTTTGCGGTTGCTGCGCTCGATGCGCGGCCAGGGGACTCTGCTCTGGGGCGCCAACGGCTCGCGCCCGGTGACCTACGCTATCGACGTCTACGGCCAGGGCCAGATGCGCACCGCCAGCGGCGATGTGCGCGGCGATCTGGTGGCGCTCGTGGCGCGTTCGCCGGCCAATGTGCGCCTGCGCTTCGAGGACGGGACCGAGGTCCCGGCGGCGCTGAACGACATCGAGGCGGACACCGCCACAGTCGAACTGCAAGGCCCCGCGCCAGGGGCGTAACAAGAGCGCCCCCCGAGGCCTATCCCGCCGCGCAGCCTGGCGATCGCCGACGATGCCGCAGTGATCGTCCGCGCCGAAGCGACCCCGCCCCGTTCCCCATCGAGGCGAGGGAGCGCGCTACCCCTTCGGCTTCAGCGGCGTGATCGCGGCCTGCTTGGCCTGCGGCGCGGCGATCACCATCAGGGGCTCCTCCGCCAGCCAGCGCTTGGCCTCGGCCTTGACCTCGTCGAGCGTGATGCTCTCGTAGTCGGCTTCCCAGGTCTTGGCCGCGTCCAGCTGGTCGGGGTGGGCCCATGAGCCGTCGAGCATGGCGATCCACCACGGATTGGAGATCTCGCGCGTCGCGCCATTGTCCAGCACCGGACGCCGCGCGCGCTCCAGCATCGCGTCGGTGATGTCGCCGCCCGCCAGCTTCTGGGCGATCTTGCGCAGCTCGCCGGCGACGATGTCGGTGGCGTCCGGCGCGGTGTCGATCGCCACCGTCAGCGCGCCCTGGTCGCCGCCGCGGTCGAGGTCGACGTTCACCTGCGGCGAGTAGGCCTTGCCGAGCCGCTGGCGGATGTCGTCGATCGCTTCGCCCTGGACGATGTCGGCCAGGAGATCGAGCGTGCGCTGCTCGCGCACCTTGCCCGGATCCCAGACGAACAGCGGCCAGGTGGCCAGCACCGTCGCCTTTTCCGGCGAGCCGTCGTGGGTGGTGTGCACGTCGGCGCTCTCGGTGGCCGGATAGCGCACGGTCGGCGCGTCGGGGCGGCGGGTGTCGCGCCAGGTGCGGGGCGGCAGGGCGCCCAGGGTCTTGGCGACCGCATTGACCACCGTGTCCTCGTCGATGTCGCCGACGATGGTCACCTCCAGCGCATCGTTCTTCAGGATCGGCCCCAGGATGCGGGCGAAGTCGGCGCTCCTGACCCCGTCGAGGTCGTGCTCCTGCGGCAGCAGCGGCACGCGCGGCGGCGGCAGGGCGTTATCGCGCGCCAACGCCGCGGCGAAGCCGGGCTCGGAGCGGGTGATCTGATAGAGCGTGCGCACTGTGGTCGGGATGCGCGCGTCGATCGCCGGCCGGAATCCCGGATCGGACAGGTAGGCGGTGATCAGCTGCAGCTCGACGTCGAGATCGGAAGGCCGGGTCGCGCCGGCCACCTCGAACGCGTCGCGCCCGACCGAGAGCTCGAAGTCGCAGGCATGGCCGTCGCACAGCCGCACCGTGTCGCCGAAGTCGTTCTTGCCCAGCCCGCCTTCGCGCAGCAGCGTCGCGCCAAGCCGCGCGGCCGGCAGGTCCTTGGCCGAGAGCTCCTCCTGGCCGGCGCCGAAGCGCACGCGGATCTCAACCCGGTCCTGGGCGTTCTGGCTCGGCTTGAAATTGAGCCGAAGGCCGTTGGCGAAGGCGATGCGCGTCGCCTCGATGTCCGGCAGCGGCTCACGGCTGACGACCTCACCCGGCGGGCCAAAGCTGGCGTAGGCCCAGGCCTGGCCCTCATGCGCGGCGGGCGGCGCGGGCGGCGCGCCGGTCTCGGCCTGGCGCCAGGTCCGGGCCACCAGCGCCTCCTGTTCCGGCTTGGCGGCGATCAGCACGATCTGCGGCGGCGCGGCGCGGGTCCAGACCCGATTGAACTCGGCATTGACCTTCTCGCGGGTGAGAGTCTGCAGCGCCAGGCGGCCGATGCGCTGGTCCTCTTCGGCGGTGGAGAAGGTGCCGTGCTGGGTCAGGTTGGAGACGATGCTCTGGGCGAGCTGCGAGCCGGTCATGGTCGGCGCCTGGCCGACCTCGGCCTCGACCTGGGCGACCAGGCCCTTCTGGCCGGCGGCGTACTCCTCCTCGGTCAGGCCGTAGCGCGATAGCCGCCGCATCTCGTCCGAGATCGCGGTCAGCGCCTGGCGCCAATCCTGGTCGCGCAGCGAAGCGGTGACGCAGGTCTCGTCGGCGGCCTTGAACAGCTCCTGCCGCTCGACCTCGGCGGTGACGAACGGCGGATTGGCGCTGTTGGACAGGCCCGAGAGCCGCTTGGCCAGGGTGTTCTCCCACAGCGCGGTCTCGAAATCCTGGGTGCGCGAGACGACGCCTTCCTGCAGGTCCGGGTCCTTGTTCGTCCCGCGGCAGACCTGCAGCGTCGGCGGCGCGCTGTCGGCGGTCTCGATCAGCGCGGCGGTCGGACGGGTCGGGTCGATGTGGCCAAGGTCGGGCTGCTTCGGCGCCGGGATGTCGTTGTGCCAGGAGCCGAACGTGTCGACGATGCGCTGCTTCAGCTCGTCGCGCGACAGGTCGCCGACGGCCACGACGATCGAGTTCTCCGGCCGGTACCAGCGGTCGTGGAAACTGCGGATGGTGTCGGCGTTGACCGTCTGGATGATCTCTTTCAGCCCGATCGGCGCGCGCTTGGGACCCAGCAGGTTCGGCAGCAGGAAGTTCTCGCTGGCCTCGGCGATGTCGCCCATGGCGCTGCGGCTGCCGATGTACTCCGACATGATCACGCCGCGCTCGCGGTCGACCTCGCTTTGCGAGATGGTCAGGCCGTCGGTCAGGTCGCGCAGCCAGGTGAACGACATGTCGAGCCGGTCTGGGGTGACCTCGGAGAGGTCGAGGCTGAAGGTGGTGGAATCGAAGCCGGTCTCGGCGTTCTGGTCGCGCCCGATCGAAACGCCGATGTCGGCGAAGCGCTTCATCACCGTGCCCGGCGGGAAGTGGGTCGAGCCGTTGAAGGACATGTGCTCGAGGAAGTGGGCGACGCCGCGCTCGCTCGGCTGTTCGTCGCCACTGCCCGCGCCCACCATCAGGATAATCGACACCTGCCGCGTGCCGGCCCGGCGCATCACGCCGTAGGTCAGGCCGTTGGGCAGCTTGCCGATCTCGGCTTCGGGATTAGGCCGCGTGAACGGATAAGCCGGATCGTCGCTCTCGACGCCCGGTTGCTCGGGATTGGGTGTGGCCGTCGCGGACTGGGCGAAGAAGGCAAGGGCCGCGGACGCCGAAACGGCGAGGAGCACGCGGCTCGGACGGAAGATCATGCGCGGAACAATCCTCTTGGGCGGGTGAGACCTTAGCGTGCGCCAGGCTGCGGCCCAAGGCGTCACGACGTCCCTCCTGCCCGCTAGGCCCACTCCTGGGCGTCTTCAAGGCGGTCCGACGTCAGTGATGATGTCCGCGCACGCGCTGCGACATCGGACCGCCCAGGCAGAACGGAACCAGCGCGAGGCAGACGAGGAAGATCCAGGCGGTAAGGCGGAACACATCGTCGAACGCCAGCGTCAGCGCCTGCGTGGTCACGCCCTGAACCAGGGTCTGGGCGGCGATGCCGCCGCCGCGCGACGGATCGATGCCGGCCTGGCCGAAGCGGGTGACCAGGCCGGTGAGCAGGTTCGTGGCCGTATCCGAGCCCTTGCCGACGGACTGCAGCAGCCCCGCCGCATGGATGCGCGAGAAGTCGATCAGCCAGGTGTTCACCACGGCGATGCCGACCGCGCCGCCGAGGTTGCGCAGCAGGTTGTTGAAGCCCGAGGCGTCCTTCAGCTCGTCGTCGGGCATGTCGCGCAGCGCCATGCCGACCACCGGCACCATGGTGAAGAGCACCGCGACGCCGCGCACCGCCTGCGGCCAGAACAGCTCCCAGAACCCCCAGTCGGACCCAAGCCCCGACATCATCCAGAACGAGATGACATTGAGGACCAGGCCGATGGTCATCAACAGGCGCAGATCCATCCGCGAGGCCAGCCACGCCGCCGGCCCGGCCGACAGGGTCATGAACACCCCGGAGATGAACACGGTCTCGCCGATCTCGATGCTGGAGAAACCGCGCACGCCGGCCAGGAACACCGGGGTCAGGTAGACGCTGGTGAAGATGCCGAAGCCGATGAAGAAGCTGAGCGCGCTCGCCGCCGCGAAGCCTCGCTCGCGGAACGGCGCGATGTTGACCAGCGGGCGGGGCGAGAAGAAGCAGCGCTCGAGGAAGACCACGCCGGCCACCGCGCAGGTCCAGGCCATGGCCGCGACGCCGCGATCGCCGAACCATTGCCGCCGCGGCCCCTCTTCCAGCACGTACTGCATCCCGCCCAGGAAGGCGGCGAGGCTGGCGGCGTGCAGCCAGTCGATCTCAAGCAGCAGCCTGGGCTCGGCCTTTTCGAACTTGCCGAGCCCTACCAGCGCCAGCGCCACGACCAGGCCCGGGATGATGTTGACGAAGAACAGCCAGCGCCAGCCTAGCGTATCGGTGATCAAGCCGCCGATGGCCGGTCCCAGCGTTGGCGCCAGGGTCGAGATCACCCCCAGGATCGCCGTGGCCATCGCCGCCTTCGGCCCGTCGAAGAAGGTGAACCCGGTTGAGAACGCCAGCGGGATCATCGCCCCGCCAACGAAACCCTGGACGGCGCGGAACACCATCATCGAGGGCAGGTCCCAGGCCGCGCCGCAGAACAGGCTGGTCAGCGTGAACAGCGCCGCCGAGGCCACGAACACCCACCGCGTCGACAGCGCCTGCGCCAGGTAGGCCGAGAGCGGGATCATCACGATCTCGGCCATCAGGTAGGCGGTCTGGATCCAGTCTATCTCGTCAAGGCTGGCCGACAGGCCGCCCTGGATCGAACTCATCGAGGCGACCACGATCTGGATGTCCAGCAGCGCCATGAACTGGCCCACCGCCATCGCCAGGAAGATCGCCAGCTTGCGCCACTCAGGCAGTTCGAACGCCGGGGCCTCTTCCAGGTCGGCCGTGACCGCGGCAATCGCCAAATCCGCACTCCTTGCGACGCAGGCGATCATGCTAGCATCATCGCCACGATGAGGCGCAAAGCCCGCGCAGGAGTCATCTGGACTTTGCATGGTTGACGGCGGGGGCACGGCCGCCACGGCCCGGATGCGATGGCGCGCACTCGTCGTCGGCCTGATTGCGCTCGTCGCGATCGGGGTCGGTCTCGTCTGGATCTTTTCCGACAAGCCGACCGCCTCGACCGACGACGCCTACGTGCAGGCCGACAAGACCATCGTCTCGCCGAAGGTGCGCGGCATGGTGCTGCAGGTGATCGCCCAGGAGAACCGCACGGTGAAGGCCGGCGACCTGCTGGTGAGGATCGATCCCGAGGAATACGACTTCCAGATCGCCAAAGCGCAGGGCGACCTGATGGCCGCCAGGGCGTCGGCGGCCGCGGCCAAGGCCGGCCTTGCGCGGCTGGACGCCGAGGAGAAGGTCGCCGAAGGCGCGGTCAACTCGGCCGAGAAGCTCGCCGGGCCGAAGGGTCCCGCCGACCCGATCCTGCGTCAGGCGTTCGAGACCGCCCACGGCCAGGCGCTGGTCGCCGCNCGCACCCGCGGCGAGATCCAGGCCGCGATGGGCGAGGCGACCGCCGCCGAATATCGCGCCAGGACCGAGCTCGACGCGGCGCAGTGGCAGAAGTCGCAGACTTCAGTGGTCGCCCCCGCGGCCGGGACGCTCGCCGACGTGCAGGCGACGGTGGGCCAGATGGTGCAGCCGGGCGTGACGCTGATGACGATCGTCGGCCAGGCCCAGCCGGTGATCATCGCCAACTTCAAGGAAACCCAGATCGGGCGCATGCACCCGGACCAGACGGTTCAGGTGAAGATCGACGCCCTGCCCGGCCTGAGCTTCACCGGCAAGATCGAGAGCATCTCCCCCGGCTCCGGCTCGCAGTTCGCGCTTATCCCGTTCGAACCCGGCAGCGGCAACTTCACCAAGATCGTCCAGCGCGTGCCGGTGCGCATCGTGCTCGACCCCGGTCAGCCGGGGCTGGACCGTCTGCGGGCGGGGTTGTCGGCCGAGGTGACGGTGCGGCTGCGCGAGTGAACTGGGTTCGGCTGTTCGTCTCGCCGTTCGGGGCCATCGGCGGGCGCACGTTCCTGCACGGGATCATCGTCATCACCTTCGTCAACATGCTGCTGACAACGGGTGCGCTGCTGCTGCACGGGCCGGTCGGCTGGCCGCTGTTGTCAACGATGTATTCGACAGCTTGTGTGACGACGAAGCGGCTGCACACGCTGGGCCTCTCCGGCTGGGTGCAGGCGCCGCAGCGCGCCGCCGTCGCCGCGGCCCTGGCGACGCCGCTCGTGCGCGACGACTGGTGGGCCTCGCACACGCCGCTGGAGTACGTGGTTTGGGGAGTGGGTCTCACGGCCGCGGTGGGCGATGCCCTGATGTTCCTCTACCTCGCGCTCCACCCACGGCAACCGGCCGACCACGTGGGCGAGATCTTCAGCTGACGAACCCGCCAGGCCAGAGCGCGCCACCGGGTATTTCGCACCGTCACCGGGTTGAGGGAACTACGCCACCCCCATCGCCGCCAGCACCCGCTCCGGCGTCAGCGGGTAGTCGCGGACCCGGGCGCCGCAGGCGTTGTAGACCGCGTTGGCGATGGCCGCGCCGGCGCCGCAGATGCCGGCTTCGCCGACGCCCTTGATGCCGAGCGGGTTGGCCTTGTCGTCGACCTCGGGGAGGAAATAGGCGTCGAGGTTGGCGATGTCGGCGTGCACCGGGGCCAGGTAGGTCCCGAGGTCCTGGCCCGTCAGGCTGCCGTAGCGCGCGTCGACGCGGTTGGTCTCGGTCAGCGCCGTGCCGACGCCCCAGATCATGCCGCCGGTGATCTGGCTCCTGGCGGTCTTGGGGTTGAGGATGCGCCCGCAGGCGAACACGCCCAGCATCCGCCGCAGCCGCACCTCGCCGGTGATCGGATCGACCCCGACCTCGGCGAACTGGGCGCCGTGCGAGTAGCTGGCGAAGTTGCGGATGTCGGGCGCGGGCGCCGAAGCGCCCTCGGCCTCGACCCCCTGGGGCGCGAGGCGCTGCACCAGCGCGGCGATGGTCTCGGAGCGGTTCTCCACCGTGATCAGGCCGTCGCGGAACTCCACCGCCTCGGGCGCCGCGCCAAAGAGCGGCGAGTCCGGATCGCCCACCGCCATCTCGGTGAGCTTGGCTCGCAGCGCCATGCCGCCGGCCAGCGCGCCGGAGCCCGCCGAGGCCGCGCCGAACTGGCCGCCGGACCCGGGCGCGGGCGCGAAGCCGGAATCGCCGATCTCGACGATCACCTTCTCCAGCGGCACGCCCATGGTCTCGGCGGCGATCTGGGCCAGGATGGTGTAGCTGCCGGTGCCGATGTCGGTCATGCCCTGTTGCAGGCGGATGGTCCCGTCGGCCTCGGCCTTGAGGCTGGCCTTGGCGGGCAACAGGAAGTTGCCGCGGATCGCGGCGGCCATGCCCATGCCGACCAGCCAGCGGCCGTCGCGCACCTGGCCGGGCTTGAGCTGGCGATGGCGCCAGCCGAACTTCTCGGCCCCGTCGCGCATGCATTCGATCAGCTGGCGCGCGGAATAGGGCTGGCCGCTCTCGGGGTGCCTGTCCGGCTCGTTGCGGATGCGAAGCTCGATCGGATCGATGCCAAGCCGGTCGGCCAGCTCGTCCATCGCCGCCTCCAGGCTCATCATGCCCGACGCTTCACCCGGCGCCCGCATGGCGCTGGCGACGGCGACGTCCAGGAGCTGCAGCCGGTGCCCGGTCAGCCGGTTCGGCGCGGCGTAGAGGGCGCGCGAGAAGGCGGCGGCGCGCTCGATGAACGGGGCGTTGCGGGCGCAGTGGGTGGCCGCCATCAGTGACAGCGCGGTCAACCGGCCATCCGGCGTGGCGCCGAGCCGCACGCGCTGCACCGTGGCCGGGCGATGGACCGTGGCGTTGAACATCTGCTGCCGGGTCAGCGCGATCTTCACCGGCATCGCCAACGTCCGCGAGGCCAGCGCCGCCAGCGCCAGATCCTCGTAGCAGGAGCCCTTGCCGCCGAAGCCGCCGCCGACATACAGCGACATCAGGTGCACATTGCTGCGGTGGATCTGCAGCGTCTCGGCCACCAGGTGCTGCGGACCCTTGATCATCTGCACCGAGGTGTTGATCTGCACCTTGCCGTCCTCCCACCAGGCGGTGGTGGCGCAGGGCTCCATCTGGCAGTGGTTCTGGATCGGGGTGGAGTAGACCTCGTCGAGCTGGATCGGCGCTTCGGCGTAGGCGAGGTCGAAGTCGCCGACCATGCTGTCCTGGTCGTGCTGGGTCGGCGCCGCCTCGGCCGGATCGAACGCGTATTGCGCTTCCAGGTCCTGATCATAGTTGACCTGCACCAGCGCCGCGGCCGCGGTGGCGTTCTCCAGCGTGTCGGCGACCACCAGCGCCACCGGCTGGCCGAAGTAGCGGACCTTGGGGTTGACCAGCACCGGGTCCGCCACCGCCTGGCCCTGGACGTAGGACTTGGCGCCCGCCTCGCCCTGGCCGGGCGGCTGGTCGAACACATGCCAGACCAGCTTGACGCCGGGCGCCGCTCTGGCCGCCGCGTCGTCCACCGCCGTGATCATGCCGCAACCGATCGCGGCGGCGACCAGCACGCCGTAGGCCGGCGGCGAAGGCGTCTTCACCTCATAGGCGTAAGGCGCCGTGCCGGAGACCTTCAGCGGCCCCTCGTAACGGTCGACCGCGCGGCCGATGATGCCGGAGCGGTTCTGGTTGATCGGATTGGGCAGAGCGTAGTCGGTGATGCTGCTCATCGCACGGGTGTTCCTTCCAGCGCCGCGACCATGACCCGCCGCGCCAGGGTGATCTTGAAGGCGTTGCGGCCGAGGGCGCGGGCTTCTTCCAGCTCGGCCTGCGCGGCGTCGGCCGGCGAGGCGCCGGCGGCCAGCGCCGCCTCGGCTTTGGTCGCCCGCCACGGTTTCAGCGCCACCGCGCCCAGCGCCAATCGCTCGCCCGCCAAGGCCAGGCTGAACAGGCCGCCGGCGTAGGAGGCGCGGTCGCGCACCTTGCGGTACTCCTGCCGGCCCTGAGGCGGGGGCGGCAGCACGACGGAAGTGACCAGCTCGCCGGGCGCGAGATTGTGCTCGACGTGCGGCGTCTCGCCGGGCAGGCGGCAAACGTCGTCGATGGCGAGGGTGCGGGTCGACCCGGCCGGCGTCACGGTCTCGACCTTGGCCTCCAGCGCCGAGAGCGCAACGGCCATGTCAGAGGGATGGGTGGCGACGCAGTGCTCGCTCGCGCCGAGGATGGCGTTGGCGCGGACATCGCCGCCCAGCGCGCTGCAGCCGGCGCCGGGGTCGCGTTTGTTGCAGGGCTTGGCGGCGTCGTAGAAATAGGCGCAGCGGGTGCGCTGCATCAGGTTGCCGCCGATGGTGGCCTTGTTGCGCAGCTGCGCCGAGGCGCCGGCGATCAGCGCGTGGGTCAGCACCGGGTAGAGCGTGCGCACGCGCCGGTCGGACGCGGCATCGCTGTTGCTGACCACCGCGCCGATGCGCAGGCCGCCGTCCGACGTCGGGTCGATCTGGGTGAGCGGCAGGCGGCCGAC
>JGI12269J14319_10004315_pt1 | contig 13045 bp, 12 predicted proteins | sample PeaSoiSIISIP2007_FD_14319 | JGI IMG/M metagenome (IMG submission 14319) | reverse complement strand
GCCGCGGAAGACGTGAATCTTGGCGATTTCATCCGCGCTCTGCCCAACGGGTTCAACGAAGAAGTCCGCGAGCGCGGGTCAACTTTATCGACGGGACAGAAACAGCTCATCTCGTTTGCCCGAGCGCTGGCGCATGATCCGAAGATTCTGATTCTCGACGAAGCCACGTCGAGCGTCGACACCGAAACCGAGTTCAAAGTGCGCGATGCGCTCGGCCGCATGGTCGAGGGACGCACGTCGCTGATCATCGCTCACCGCCTCTCGACCATCCAGCGCGCCGACAAGATCCTGGTCATGCACAAAGGCCAGCTGCGCGAAATGGGCACGCACCAGGAACTGCTCGCCCAGCGCGGCATTTACTACAAGCTTTACCAGTTGCAGTACAAGGATCAGGAAGTCCCCGTGGGAAGTTCGCAGGCGCCGGAGTCGACCGTCAGTGCGGATGACTAGACCCGCGATCAGTGGCAGCCAAGGCTCTGCATGAAGACTTGGAAAATCTTTCTGGTTGGGATGTTCGCCATCGCCGCCGGATTCTTGCTTCCCATGTACGAGCGGTTTATCGCGGGAACTACTGCCGTACTCGTAGTTGTTGCAGTCGCGTTCGGTTTCTGGCTTCGGCCCAGAAAGGAGATCCTTAGCGCCCGGACTGCGGTTCCTGTTTGGGAAGTGGATCGCTTCGTCGTAGAGCATGGGCAAATCGCGGCAAAAATTGAACTCGCTAGACTTTGGCTGCTTTTCATACCGACACTTATCGCAGTGGCATTTCTCGTCGCTACAGCGGCTCAAGGATCGACTTGGAACTTCAGCCTATTCGATTGGTTCGGTCGTGACCGTTTCGGCGGATGCAACCCCGTTGGCTTCTATATTTTTCGGGCGCTCTTATTTTTCGTCGCGGGCGTTCTCTCGGCTTGGCTCAGCGAGAGGTGGGTCCTCCGTGATGCAGAAGCATGCAGCCTGCGGTCACTCACAGTGAGGGGTGGACGAGCCTCGTACGCGTTCGTGGATTCCTCCGGAGGATACTATGGGGGTGACGGTCTCGTCTTTGGGAAGGTCCGCTCGCGGCAACTGGCGGGCATTGCCGTCTACCGAAAGCAGAAGCCCGAGCAGAACAAGATCCCACTCTCCTGCCTCTTTCACAGGTTCATCATCATCGGACAAGGGCTCACAGACTTGGATACGTTAACATCTGAGAAACATTCTTTGGAAATTGTGCCTGAACAGGCCCCATCTCAATCGTGCTTGGCGTTGCAGCCTGAGTGATCTCGCACCGCACGTTTACAATTCTCCCGTGATAATCCTGATCTCAGCCGGCGAAGCCTCGGGTGAAATGTATGGCGCGCAGCTGATCGAGGCTTTGTGCCGGGCTGCCCAGCACAGGACTGCGGAGCTTCGCTCCGCTGGACGGCCGGGAGCGGCCGTCCCTACGCAAGCGGAGGCGATCTCGTTCTTTGGCGTTGGTGGGGAGCGCATGCGGGCTGCCGGCTGCGACACCGTTGTCGATGCGAAAGATCTGGCTGTCGTCGGCATTACCGAAATTCTCGGTCATCTTCCAAATATCTACGGGCTCTATCGACGCTTGATCCGCGAGGCTGACAAGCGCCGGCCTGACCTCGCCATCGTCATCGATTCTCCCGCATTCAACTGGCGCGTCGCGCGGCAGATGAAGAAGCGCGGCATCCTGACCGTGTATTACGTTGCCCCGCAGTTCTGGGCGTGGCGGCAGGGGCGCGTGCGCCTGATCCGTGACTACATCGACAAGGCGCTGGTGATCTTCCCCTTCGAAGAAAAGTTTTACCGCGATCGCGGCGTGGATGCGACCTTTGTCGGGCATCCGCTGGCGGAGGTGCCGGTGCCAACGATCTCGCGCGCCGAGTACGCGGCTCAGTTTGGACTCGACCCGTCGAAGCTCTGGATCACGCTCATGCCGGGCAGCCGGGTGAAGGAAGTGAGGATGAATCTGCCGACGATTCTGGAGGCGGCGGCGCGGCTCGGCGGAGCCTACGGATTTCTCCTCCCTGTCGCTCCAACGCTCGACAGCGACTTCTTGCGTGGGCTGATCAAGCAGAAAACCGCGGATGTCCAAATCAGCCTTGTTCCTGAGGCTCTTCCCGCGCTCTACCACTCGCGCGCCGGAATCGTGGCCAGCGGCACGGCGACGGTCGAGGCGGCCATGATGAACACACCTTTCGTGATGGTCTACCGCGTCTCGCCGCTGACCTACCTTCTGGGCAAGCCGCGAGTGAAGGTCCCACGCTTTGCCATGGTCAATCTGATCGCCGAGGAAGAGGTCGTACCCGAGCTTGTGCAGAACGATTTCACGGCCGCGAAGGTAGTCGCGCGGCTGAACGAGATCCTGGCGGACGGACCGGCCCGCGAGCGCATGCTGGAGGGGTTGGCGGGGGTAAAAGCGCGGCTTCAGGCTCCGGCTGCAGAACCCGGGGCGGCGCAGCATCCCGCCGATCGTGCGGCGGAGATCGTCCTGGCGCTCCACCGCGCAGTGACAAAATGCTGACAATCTCCGTTCAGAGCTTGTGCTGGCAGCATCTTTTGCGTCAGAATCTTCATCATAGGAAATGGGTTATCATTTCCCGGAGATCCTCCTGAATGGCGATTGACCTGCGGCGCGCGGGGCGCGTCCTAACCAGTTCCCTGACTCTGTTGCTGGCAGTTTTGTTGGCCCTTCCGTGCTGGGCGGCCGAAAAAGCGCGCCTGCGGGTCGACGACTATCAGATTCAGGCCGAACTTGAGCCGCACCTGCACCAGATCACCGCCCGCGCCAAAGTTAAGTTCACGGCGCTGCAGGATTTGAGCGTTGCTGTTTTTGAACTGCACAATGACCTGCGCGTCACCAAGGTTCTCGACGAGAAGAATCAGCCGCTCTCGGCCGAGCGTGTCACCCAGGATTCCACAGTTCGCGTTCCTTTACCCTCCGGCCTGGCCAAAGACGCGTCGACAACTCTGACCTTCGAGTACGAGGGCACTCTTGAAACCGCCGACAACAGCCCTGTTCCCGGACTGAAGCTGGCCTACATCGGCGACGATACCAGCTACCTGCTTTACGCCGGGCGCTGGTTTCCCGTGAACGGCTTTGGCCTTAACCGATTCACTTCGACGATCAGCGTGAGCCTGCCAGCGCATATGTTTGCCATCGGCAGCGGCCAGGTCACCGTGGCAGACAATCCGCCGTCGAAGAAGGCGAATGCCAGCGTCCTGCCCACGAAGACCTTCACGTTCACCTCGACTAAGCCCAGTTTCCCCGGGACGATCATTGCCGGCGTCTTCCAGGAGTACAAAAGCGACGAAGCGGGCATGGACCTGCACGTTTACTTCAAACCCACGCACCAGAGCCTGGCGCCGGAGTACACCACCTCTACAGTGCAGGAGTTTACCTACTTCATCACTCTTTACGGTCTGCCGCCCTCGCAGAAGCTCAACGTCGTGGAATTGCCGGACGACACCGTACCCTTCGCCTGGGCTCCTGAAATCGCGATGCTGCGCGGGACCTCGATCACGGAGAAGACGAACTATCGTCTGCTGGCAGACTCCATTGCGCACCAATGGTGGGGCGTTTCGGTGAGTCCCGAGACCATGGACGACTGGTGGCTGAGCGATGGCTTCTCCCGCTACTCGGAAGCGATGTACGTGGAGAGCGCCGCGGGGTCGGCCGGTCTGGAAGAGGCCGTGAAGGACATGTCGGTGGGGGCGCTGGCTTATGACACGGTGCCGCTCTCGAGCGCCAGCAAGCTGGACATCTTTTCGCCCGAATTTCAATCGCTCGCCACCGACAAGGGCGCGATGATCCTGCACATGCTGCGCTGGGTGCTGGGGGAGGACAAGTACAACAAGACCATGCGCGATTTCGCCACTCAGTACGCCGGAAAATCGGCCAGCATGGACGAATTCAAGACCATCGCCGAGAAGAACTACGGCGACCAGCTCACCTGGTTTTTCTCGCAGTGGCTGGATTCCACCGGCGCCCCGGAGTTCAAGATCAAGTACACCACGTATCGTCTGGGCGGAGCCGCGGCGCAGAATCCCAAGGATGCGAAGATTCCTGGTTTCCGCATTACCGGCGAAATCGACCAGGATCTCGATCTTTTCCGCATGCCGGTGGACGTCCGCATTGACACCGACGGAAAAACCGAAAACAAGCGCATCGAAGTGGTGGGGACTTCTTCGCCGTTTACCATCGAAACCTTTGGCCGTCCGCGCCGCATCTCGGTTGATCCCGACCACCATGTGCTGACCAATTCCAGCGACGTGAAGCTGCGCTCTTCGATCCTTCGGGGCGAGGCCTTGCAGCAGCAGGGAGACTTGTCGGCAGCTCTGGCGGAGTACAACAAGGCGCTCGACCTCAACAAGAACAGCTCCTTTGCCCACTACCGAGTTGCCGAGGTTTTCTTCCAGCAGAGGAACTATCAGGCTTCGGCCAACGCCTACCGGGAAGCCTTGAACGGAGACGGCGATCCGCGCTGGACCGAAGTCTGGAGCCATCTGCAGCTGGGCAAGATCTTTGACATTACCGGGCAGCGCGAACGCGCGGTCAACGAATACCGGCAGGCGCTACAGACCAACGACAACACCTTCGGAGCTCTGGAAGAATGCCGCAAGTACCTGCAGAAGGCCTACGAGCGGCCCAAAACGACGCCTCAGCAATAGGGCTGCGCAGATGCCGCCAGCGGCTGGTCGTTGATCCACTGTTCCGCTTCCTCCAAGGAATGGAAGATGCTGAAATTCCTGTCCACGCGCAGAGCCTTGTGCATGCGTGCTGCGTGAGCCTGCACCGAATTGTGCACGACGAACGCGCGCCTCGCTTCGGGCGAAAACGGATCGACGGCATCAGCCAGCCGCAGGAACTCGTCGGCCTGGAGATCCATTTCCTCGACCGCGCTCAGGTCGGCGATCTCTGAGAACGATAGGTCGAATAACGGGTGCTGGCGCAGCCGTGTGGCATATTGTTCGATGACTTCAGCAGTCACCTTCTTCCCGAACCTGACTACTACCAGCCGCTTTCCCGGATCAACCACGAATCTAGCGGGAGTGTTGAGTGGGCCGGCGCGGCGACCATCGGCCGGCCCCTGATCTCCAAGTTCGTCTGCCGCCAACGCATACCTCCGTTTCCTGGAACCTTACTGGTTCTCTATCGGCAGCTTTCGCTTCGACATCAGCAGTGTGGCTAGGGCGTGTTCACACTAAGTGCAGAGCTTTGATAATCAAGGCGAAGCATAAGAATTGCCAGGAAGAGGACATCGAGTTTCTCGAATCGTGAGAAGATCCGCTGGGAGCCGAGTACCCCACGAAAATCCGCTACTGCACGGTGAACGGCGCCGACGCCGTCACATTCTCCCATTCGATGAGCAGTGTTCCCTTGGCGCCGCCGGCGCCCGACAGCGTGATCTTAAGGGTTTCGCCGGAAGGTGACAGCTTGCCCATGGTGAGCGAAGCGCGACCCAGTTCAGTGGCCGGATCGTCGGTGGTGGCGCCCTCGCGAATGCCGTCCGGTGATTTCCCCACGCCCCAGATGTGGCGGGCGCCGTCCATCAGGGTTTTGTTGACGATCAGGTTCCACTGGCCGTTGTCGAGGTCGGCGTACAGGGTGTAGTCGCCCTTGGGAATGGCGAGGCCATTCAGGTCGAGGTCGGCGTCGGTGTGCAGCACAGTGGCGTAATCGGCGCCCAGACGCCATACCTGGCCATACGGCTCGAGCGCGCCTGCGCCGCCGAAAATCTGGCGACCCCTGACGGAGGGAGCGTGGTAGTAGATCCAGAGGTTCTTGCCGTTGATGGTGACGCTGGTTTCGGCGCCCGGACTCTTAGTGTTCTTAGTGGCCAGGTCTTCCTTTTTCACCTGGGCCACGGCCAGCATCATGCCGCTTAACAAAAGAGCACTCAATAGGATTCGTTTCATTCCGATGTCGTTCCTTTTCCAGGGAGTATACAACGCGCGCGGCGGCTGCCCCGCAGGGTTTACAAGTGAAACCAGCGCGTGAATTCGTGATCTTCATTCCCAGCTAACCTTTTGGCCGTTTCCTGGGTCTAATCAGCTAATGCCAGCGGGAACTTTCGACAGTCCAGCTGCGTATTTCTGATCAGATGGTTGGGCGGGATTTGAGACCCCTCGCCTGAACGTTACCCGGGTGCCCCCACGCTCCTCCCCGGAGGCGTGGGGGCATGAATTTTCAGCGCCCGCTATGCGCTTGCTTCCGGACATCGTGCGCCAATCGCTGTTTACCCTCGGAGCCAACGAGCTGCGCGCTTTCTTAACCCACGTTTGGGAGAAGGCCCTCGACAGCGGGAATGCCTCCGGGCAACACAGACACAGTGTTTTGTCCTAAGGGATGAGGGATGAAAGACTGCCGCGTACTCCTGCTCGACGTGTTACAAGAGTAAGTCCGACTGCAACTACGACTTGAGGAAAACCATGAAGATTCGTACTCGACTCGCGGTACTGACCGTTGGTTTTGTGACTTGCATCCTGATGGGTGCGACGCTGGCCGCCCAGTCCAACAACGCAGCGTCAGAGGAGAGGCCGCAAATTCTGCCGCCAGGGCTGGACAAGCGCTTCATCGACACCACGGCCGATCCGTGCGTGAATTTCTTCCAGTATGCCTGCGGAAACTTCTCCAAGTACTACCCGATTCCGAACGATCGTTCCGGGTTTGGCACGGGCACCGTGCTTTTCGAGCATAACGAATACATTCTGCACACCATGCTCGAAAAGGCCGCCAACGGCGGAGCGGAACGCACCTCCAACCAGCAGAAGATCGGGGACTACTACGCGACCTGCACCGATTCAGCTGCGATTGATGAGAAGGGTCTGCGACCATTCCAGGCCGAACTGGACCGCATTGCCGCGCTCAAAGACAAAGGCGAGCTGACGTCTTTGTTCGCTCACTACCAGCTGATCAATGTGAATGCCTTTCTGGGGCTGGGCGAGCAACAGGATTTCAAGGATGCAACGAAACAGATTGCAGTCACCGACCAGGGAGGCCTGGGACTGCCGGAGCGCGACTATTACCTCCGCACCGGCGACGCCGACGAGAAGCTCCGCAAGGAATATGTGCAGCACATCACCAATACTCTGAGGCTGATTGGCGAGTCCGAGAGCGAAGCGGCGAGCGATGCCCAGAGCATCTTCCAGTTGGAAACCGCTCTGGCCAAAATCTCCATGGATATTACCTCCCGTCGCGATCCCAAGAACGTGTACCACCTGACGGAAGTCTGCGATCTGCAGAAAATGACTCCGCGCCTGGACTGGGCGCGCCTTCTGGCGGAATCACGCTTCCCCTCCGGCGTCAGCGAAATTAACGTGACCAATCCCGACTTCTTCAAGGGACTGAACGGGCTGCTCGATAGCACCGACCTGAAGACGATCAAAGCCTATTTGCGTTGGCAGCTCTTGGCTTCTGCCGACTCGACTACGCTGCCCAAAGCCCTGGACGAAGAGAGGTTCGACTTCAACGGCCGCAAGCTCAGAGGACAACCGGAGGAGCAGGCCCGCTGGAAGCGCTGCGTGCAAGCCACCGACGCCGCGCTAGGCGAGGCTCTGGGCCAGGTGTATGTCAGCCAGGAATTCCCTGCCTCGAGCAAGGCGGCAACGCTCCAGATGGTGCAGGACATCGAAGCTGCGATGAACCAGGATCTCGATACGCTGGATTGGATGAGCGCCGAAACCAAGGCTCGCGCCAAGGCAAAGCTTCACGCCGTGGCGGACAAGATCGGCTACCCCGATCATTGGCGCGACTATTCCACGTTGACTGTGCGACGCGGCGATGCCTATGGCAACGCCCAGCGTGCCGTGATTTTCGAGAATCTCCGGCAGATCTCGAAGATTGGAAAACCGGTGGATCGCGGCGAGTGGGGCATGACTCCGCCCACGGTCAACGCCTACTACAACCCCAGCATGAATGACATCAATTTTCCCGCGGGGATCCTGCAATCTCCCCTCTATGACCCCAAGGCCACGGATGCTCTGAACTATGGAGACATCGGAGGGGTCTTCGACGATCAGGGCCGGCAGTTCGACGGCAACGGAAATCTTTCCGACTGGTGGACCTCGGAAGACGGCAAGAAGTTCGAAGAAAAGGCCGATTGCACGGTGAAGGAATACGGCAACTTCGTTGCGGTCGACGACGTGAAAGTCAACGGCAAGCTGACGCTGGGCGAGAACACGGCTGACAACGGCGGACTGCGTCTGGCGCTCATCGCATTTCTGTCGGATGCCAAGAGGAAGAAGATCGACCTGGACCAGAAAGAAGACGGCTACACACCGCTGCAGCAGTTCTTCCTTGGCCATGGCCAGGGTTGGTGCGGCAGCAGTCGGCCCGAGCAACTGAGGTTGCAGGCGCAAACTGATCCGCATTCCCCCCGCGAATTCCGGGTCAACGGAGTTGTCGAAAATATGCCGGAGTTCGGCCAGGCCTTTGGTTGCAAAGTGGGCCAGCCTCTGATGCCGCAGAATGTCTGCCGCGTCTGGTAGCCCGCCTCTGAAAGGCTGAAAAGGAAGCTGAGCACGGAAGCGCTTGCGGTTTGTACAATGCTTCCGTGCCCGATGCCTCTCCTCGCCGCCTCGATCGCGTCCTCGCCCAGTTGCGCTTGTACGAGCATCCCTTGCTGAATTTTTCCGCTCATGCCAAAGGAGAGGGTGTAGAGGTGGTTATCAAATTCAAGGACGACAGCATTCCCGTCCACACCTACCTCTTCGATCTGCACCCTCGCGATCTCGATCACCCGCAGTTTGAGTGGAGTTTTCAGCGCCAGCTCTATGACGCGCTGCACGACTATTTCGTCGAGATGTTCATCCGTACACCGCAGGACCGCGCCGACCGGCAACGCAGGGGATTGTGAATCCTCTGCGCGATAAGATCGGTAGGGAAATGCGCGATCGTGGACCAATTCCCTTCTCCCGCTATATGGAGTTGTGCCTTTACGATCGCGAATTCGGCTACTACGCCCGGAATGCCGCGCAATTCGGTAAAGCCGGCGATTTCTATACATCCAGCGACGTCCACGCGGTTTTCGGCCGCCTGATGGCGCGCCAGTTCGACGAGATGTGGCGCGTGCTGGGGCGCCCCGAGAGTATCAGCGTGACAGAACTCGGCCCCGGACGCGGCCTGTTCGCGCAGGATGTGCTGGACTGGTCGGAGAAGAAATTCCCGGACTTCTTTCGTGCGCTACGCTATGTCCTGGTGGAAAGCTCGCCTGCTCTGCAGCAGCGTATGAAAGAGATCTTGGCGCGGCATCTCGGCGCGGGTAAAGCGGTGCTGACGGGAGAATCGGTGACCCCGGAGGCCGCTGACACTCCAACAATCATCTTCGCGAATGAGTTCTTCGACGCCCTTCCCGTCGAAATTGTTAGCGCAGATGGCTCGTTGCGAGTGGATCAGCACCGTGGTCAATTCGTCGAGCGCTGGGTTCCGCCTTCGGCCGAAGAACTGGAATTTCTCGATCGCTACAGCGTTCATCCCGAAGCAGGAGATCGTCTGGAGGTTGGCCTTGCCGCGCAGCAATATGCGAGTCGCGTGCTGGATAAACTGGGCGGCGGATTCTTTGTCGCCATCGACTACGGCTACACGCGGGCCGAGCAACTGGCGGGACGGCATCGCGGCACGCTGAAGGCGATCCGGCAACATTCGGTCAGCGCCAGTCCTTACGAGGCACCAGGGGAGCAGGACATCACCGCCGATGTAAACTTCACGGCTTTGGCTGCGGTGGCCGAAGGCAAAGGCATGGCCATCCAGAGACTGGTCACGCAATCGCAGTTTCTGCTGGGCGTCGGCGAAGCGAACCAGTTTGCCGACGCCTTCGAAGACTGCCGTCTGCCCCAGGAGCGGGCCAAGGTCGCGCTCCAGCTCAAACACCTGGTCACACCCGCAGGTATGGGCGAAAGCTTTCACGTGCTGGTGGCAAGCAAAGGCGTCGCGGAGGGCAAGGCGTCAGCCTTGGCAGGGCTCAGTTTCGGGACCAGGACAGGCCCGAACCGCGGCTATCAGCAGCGATAGACGCACCCTGCAACGGCGCCGGGCTTCCCTTCTCGCCAAATGTCAAGAGTATGTAAAAAATGTTAGTGACTCTTGCAATCATCTGCTCTCCGGTGGTATTTTCCCCGAAACCTTTCGGCCGACCTTGTTTCTGAGGAATCTCTCATTGGAGGAAACACCATGACCCACCGCCAGCCGTCACTGTTGACCCGAGTCCTTTACCATGCCTTTGCAACCGTAGCAGGATTGGCCCTGACGCTCAGCCCCGCCAGCGCTCAAACGGTCACCACGCCCGCAGGGGTCTTCCCTTCGCAAACCTATCAAGGCGTAATCTTCGGCGGGACTACGGACTTTCTCGGCATCCGCTATGCGGCTGCACCCACAGGCGGTCTGCGCTTTGCGGCGCCGACCCCGCCGACCGCCGTGTCCGGTACGATCAACGCCACAACGTTCGGCAGCAGCTGCCCGCAAACTCCGTCGCCTTTCGGGCAGGGCAGCCTCAACGAAGACTGCCTGTTTCTCAACATCTTCGTGCCCGCGCCTCCGGTTTCGTCCAAGAACCGTCTCCCGGTGATGGTGTTTATCCACGGCGGCGCGTTCGTGACCGGAGAAGGCAGTGACTACAACGCTACGGAACTGGCCACGCAGGGCAAGGTCATCGTCGTGACCATTAACTATCGCCTGGGGATTCTCGGCTATCTGTCAGCTGCCGCCCTGGATGCGGAGTCGCCCAGCGGCGCCTCGGGCAACTACGGACTTGCCGACCAGCAATTCGCGTTGCGGTGGGTGCATCAGAATATCGCTGCCTTCGGTGGCAATCCCCAAAAGGTAACTATTTTCGGCGAATCCGCCGGAGGATTCAGCGTGTGCGCCAATGTAGTTTCACCCGCGGCGAGAGGACTGTTCCAGCGGGCGATCACCGAGAGTGGGCCCTGCAGCAGCAACCTGCCGCCAAAAGCTGCGTCGGAGAACGAAGGAGCAGGGATCGCAGCCGCCCTGGGCTGCACGCAAGCGACCAGCGCTGCGGTTGTGGCCTGCCTTCGGACGCTCACGGTGCCCGAGATCCTTACCGTAGAGAATGGGATCACGTCCCAGAGCAGCATCGCCTCACTTACGGCGTTCTTTCCAAATGTCGACGGAGTATTGATCCCGGAACAACCCGTGCAGGCCCTTGCGCTCGGACAATTCAATCACGTGCCTCTACTGATGGGGACCAATCACGACGAAGGCCGGCTCTTCATCGCATTGGATTTTGACCTTAATCCTAAGGTCGGGCCCCTTACGACAGCGGAATATCCAACAGCAGTCGCGGGCATCGCCGCAGCGGCAGTTGCCCAAGGCGGCGGCAGTAATCCCGCCCTGGTCGAGCAAATCGCCGGGGAGATCCTGAAGCGGTATCCGCTCAGCGGCTTCTCCAGCCCGGACCTGGCGCTGTCCGCTATCTTCACGGACAGCGCTTTCAGTTGCCCGACGAATCTCGCGCGTCAGCTGACGTCGTTGCAGGTGACGACGTACGGGTACGAATTGAACGACGAGCATGCGCCGATGGTGTTTCTGCCACCGGTCAGCTTCCCCTACGGAGCTACGCATACCGACGAACTGCAGTTTCTGTTCCCCTTTGGCGCCAAACTGAGTGCCAACGAGCAGAAGCTGGCCAAGACGATGAAGGCTTATTGGACGAACTTCGCGACTCACGGCAACCCCAATCAGATGGGCCAGCCGTTGTGGCCCGAATTCGGGATTCTCATTGATGACAATCAGTCGCTGGTGGCGCCGACGCCTGCAGTGGAATTTAATTTTACGGAAGCGCACAAGTGCGACTTCTGGACGGACATTCTGCTGCAAACCAGTCTGTCGGGGGTTGCCGACCAACTGCGGAGCCGCGGGATCGTGCGTTAGTCGTTCGGAGGCGAAGCAGCGGCATCTTGCAGGTGCGAGGTGCCGCTGCAAAACCTGGGAGTCACTTCGGTGGCGCGGCTTCAGGGTATTCATACACGCCGCGACCGGATTTGCGCCCCAGTCGTCCTGCCTTCACATACTGCACCAGCAACGGTGCGGGACGATATTTCTCGCCTAAGGATTTGTGCAGATAGTCGAGGATGCTGAGTCGGGTGTCGAGGCCTACCAGGTCCACCAGCTCGAACGGCCCCATGGGATGATTTAATCCCAGCTTAAGCGCCTTGTCGATGTCGACGGCTGAAGCAATCCCCTCCTGCAGCATGTGGAAGGCTTCGTTGCCGATCATGGCGTTGATGCGGCTGGTGATGAAGCCGGGCGATTCTTTGATTACAACCACTTCCTTGCCCATGCGCCTGCCAACCTCAACTGCGGTGGCCAGCGTATCTTCATCGGTTTCGAGCGCGCGCACGACTTCCAGCAGCTTCATCTTGTGCACGGGATTGAAAAAGTGCATGCCAACGCATTTCTTGGCGCGATACGTGACGCTGGCGATCTCGGTCACGCTGAGCGAGGACGTATTCGAGGCGAGGATCGTGGCCGGCCGGCAGATCTTGTCGAGCAGAGTAAAAATTTCAATCTTCGACTCCATCTCTTCCGGCACTGCCTCGATGACCAGATCGGCCTCGCGGGCGGCCTCTTCCACGGACCCCGCATACTCCAACCGCCGGAAGGCTTCGTCGGCATCGGGCGCCGTCACCTTGCCGAGTTCAACGGCTTTGTCGAGATTGGCCCGGATTTCCGTCTCCGCCTTGCGCAGAGCCGCTGGCAGCAGGTCTTCCAATATGGTGCGATAGCCCCCGAGCGCTGCGGCGTGGGCGATCCCGCGCCCCATGATGCCTGCGCCGATCACCGCGATCGTCTGGACCGGTGGCACTACTTCTCTACCTTTTCGAGGTCGGCGATGGCGGCGTTCACTGAGGCAGCCGCTCCGCGCATGGCTTCGGCGAGGCGCTTGCGCTCGTCGGAACTCATGGCGGGGATATAAATGCAAATGCGGCGAAGAGTTGCCGTGATGTCTTCCACGTAGTTCATTGCTCGAATCAATTCACCAGTCGCTACCATGAGTGCTCCTGTCTTCGTTCTCCATCATTCGACGGCCACAGTTGC
>JGI12269J14319_10004313_pt1 | contig 13047 bp, 13 predicted proteins | sample PeaSoiSIISIP2007_FD_14319 | JGI IMG/M metagenome (IMG submission 14319) | reverse complement strand
TCGCCGCCTCCGGCAAAATCCGCCGCAATCGCGCCTCCGTGCACAAGGCCCACCAAGCGCTCAGGCCAGGCGACGTGCTGACCTTCCCCCAAGGCTCGCAGATTCGCGTCGTCAAGGTGCTGGCGCTGGCCGAGCGGCGCGGGCCGGCGAGCGAGGCCCGTCTGCTTTACGAGGACCTGGCGCCCGCGGCTTCCTCGCGCGAGGAGGCGGGGCGCGAGGCACCAGCCGGCGAGCGGGAGCCGGGCAGCGGGCGCCCCACCAAGCGCGAGCGGCGCGCGATCGACCGGCTCACCGAGGACGGCTGAAACGTCCCCTGACGAGAGGGTCTAGCCGGGAGCACAGCGAGGGCATAAATAACGGAGCGGGTCGGCCGTCGGAGACTCCGCCGGAAGCGGGCCAGGGCGCGAAAAAACCTGCCGCTGCCCTCCGCAATCCCGCTTGCTCCGGCACTCACCTTCGGCTTATCTAGCAGGCGCAATCGGGCGCGAGCTCGCGGCAGAGGGGCGAAGCTCCACCCTATGTCTCGGCAGCCGTGGGGTGCCGGCCCCGTCGAAGCAAGCAGGAGAAGACGATGACTTACGTCGTGAATGAGGCTTGCATCAAGTGCAAGTACATGGACTGCGTCGAGGTCTGCCCGGTCGATTGCTTCTACGAGGGCGAGAACATGCTCGTCATCCATCCGGACGAGTGCATCGACTGCGGCGTGTGCGAGCCCGAGTGCCCGGCCGAGGCGATCAAGCCCGATACCGACGGCGGTCTCGAGCAATGGATCGAGGTCAACCGCCAATACGCGCAAAGCTGGCCCAACATCACGCGCCGCGGCGAGCCGCCGCCCGACGCCGACCAGTTCAAGGGGGTCGAGGGCAAATTCGACAAGTTTTTCAGTCCCAATCCGGGAAAGCGCTGACCCTGTCCCCGGCCTGAGCCGGGCTTCCCACCGCACCGGCTGAGCGCTGCTTTAACCCCTAAATCGCGGATTACCAGTTAAGAATCGAGGTCTGCGGCGGCTTGCCGCAGAGCGGCGGGGCTACACTTTTAGCGTATTTTGTGATATAAATTGTTCATCCGGTCCTGCGGCCCCGAGGAGGGGCCGTCCGTCACGTGGGTCGAGCGACGCCCACAACGGCCTGACAAGAGAAGCAAGATAAGCGGCGGAGCGTGCACAAGGGGGGCGCTCCGCGTCGATGGTTCGATGCGATTTCTCAGAGGCGACAATGAGCAGTCTGAAGCAAAGAATGGCCAACGAGTACGGTTTTGCCAAAGGTGACTTCGTCGTCTATCCGACGCACGGCGTCGGCCGCATCTCGGGTGTCGAGACCCAGGAGATCGCGGGCACGGCGCTGCAGCTTTTCGTGATCCAGTTCGACAAGGAGAAGATGACGCTGCGCATCCCGGTCGCCAAGGTCCGCCAGGCGGGCCTGCGCCGCCTCTCGACGCGCAAGGTCATGGAGTCGGCGCTCAAGACGCTCAAGGGCAGGAGCCGCGCCAAGCGCACGATGTGGAGCCGGCGCGCCCAGGAGTACGAGGCCAAGATCAACTCGGGCGACCCGGTCTCGATCGCCGAGGTGGTGCGCGATCTCCATCGCGGCTCGGACCAGCCCGACCAATCCTACAGCGAGCGGCAGATCTATCAGGCCGCCCTCGACCGCCTCGCGCGCGAGCTAGCCGCCGTCGAGAAGCTCGACGAGAAGCAGGCGATCAAGCGCCTCGAGCACATCCTCAAGGCGGCCTGAGCACAGCACGCGGCGCCCTTAGAGATGCGGCAAGCCCCGGCCCCTCGCCGGGGCTTTTGCCTTGGACGGGGCGCCGCGCTCAGGCGATGGCGGCAACGGGAAGATAAAGCGTCAGCGTGCCGTCGATGAGGGTCTCGAAGCCGAGCCGGCGATAGAACCGCTCGGCCTTGCCGTCGAAGGCTTCGAGCACCACCGCCCAGACGCCGATGTCGTGGGCGACACGCTTCACGCGGCGCAGCGCATCCGCGAGAAGTGCCGTGCCGATGCCCTGACGCTGCCAGGCGCGATCGACGCCCAACATGACGACCTCGACAACGGGAATACGGGCATCGAGGCGCAGCAGCCGCGCGAGGGGTTGGGGCACATCCGCGCTAGCGACGTTTGGCACCTGGAGCGCGTAATAGCCGCGCACACAGCTCCCACCGGGGTCGACGGCAACGAAGGCCCTGGATAGGCCGTGCGTCGCGAGCTCAAGCGAATCTCGCAAATAGGCATCGATGCGACGGACGCCGCAGCTGAACCCGGTCCGAGCATGTCTTTTCGAGAGGGGCTCGATGCGCACCCTCACGGGCGGGCCTCATGCGATCGGGTTCTCGACCGTCTTCGCGTAGCGCGCCATCATCGCCTTCATGGCCTTGGTCGGCCGCCGAGGCCGCGCCAGCGCCTCGAGGAAGCGCTTCGTCTCTCCTGCCGAGAGACGGATGGCCTGGCCCTCCTGGATGGTGCGCACCGCCTCGCGGTAGGCGGCACTGACGACGAAATCCGAGGTGTCGGCGCCGACGAGGGCCGCGGCGGCCTCGATCATGCGCTTGACGGAGGGCTTCGTGCGCTGCTCCATCCGTTCGGAGCGCGCCTCCTTGAGCTCTTTGGTGAGGTCGGCGAAGCTCGGCATCGGCGTCCTCCTTTGTCCGGTCATTGACCGTACAAATATGAGGCGTCGCCGTCAAGCTCCAGGGAAACCGAGCCGCTCTGAGGGCTGACGCCCCCGCGATCGGGTGTATAGTCGGCCGCACCCCGGCGCTGCCGCAAGGACGACCATGACCGACCAGCCGCTCGACCGCACGCCCGGCACCCACGAGGTGCTCAACCAGCCCCCGCCCTTCGAGAACGTGAACCTCTACCGCACGGACGCGGCCTTGCGCGCGGCCGTGCGCTGCCAAGGCGGGGAGTTCGCGGAAGCTCGCCTCGCGGCCCTCGGGGAGGTTGTCGGCAGCGCCGAGGTCATCCGCTTGGCCGAGCTCGCCAACCGCTTCACGCCCGAGCTCAAGACGCATGACCGCTTCGGCCATCGCCTCGACGAGGTCGAGTTCCATCCGGCCTGGCACGAGCTCATGACGCTCGCCATCCGTCACCGCGTGCCGAGCCTCGCCTGGGTCGAGATGCGCCCCGGCGCCCATGTGGCGCGCGCGGCACTCGCGTATCTCTGGACGCAAGGCGAGGCGGGGGNGAGCTGCCCCATGGCCATGACCTTCGCGGGCGTTCCCGTGCTGCGCCACCTGCCCGCCCTCGCCGCCGAGTGGGAGCCGCGCTTCGCGAGCGACGCCTACGATCGCCGCTTCCTTCCCGCAGCCGAGAAGACGGGGGCGACCTTCGGCATGGCGATGACGGAGAAGCAGGGCGGCTCCGACCTGCGCGCCAACACCACGCGGGCGCGGCCGGAGGGCAAGCGCGGGCCGGGCGAGGCCTATCGCCTGAGCGGCCACAAATGGTTTTGCTCCGCACCCATGTCGGACGCCTTCTTGACACTGGCCTACGCCGAGGGCGGGCTCTCCTGCTTCTTCGTGCCGCGCTTCCTCGAGGACGGCAGCAAGAACCGCATCCTCCTCCAGCGCCTCAAGGCGAAGCTCGGCAACCGCTCCAATGCCTCCGCCGAGGTCGAGTACGACGAGACTTGGGGCCGCCTGGTGGGCGAGGAGGGACGCGGGGTCGCCACCATCATCGGCATGGTGCAAGGGACCCGCCTCGAGTGCGCGCTCGGCTCCGCCGGCCTCATGCGCCAGGCCCTCGTCCAGGCCCTCCACCATTGCTCGTACCGCACGGCATTCCAGCGCCGCCTCATCGACCAGGCGCTCATGCAGAACGTGCTCGCCGATCTGGCACTCGAATGCGAGGCGGCGACGGCGCTCGCCTTCCGCGTGGCGCGCGCCTTCGACGACGCCCAGCGCGAGCCCAAGGCGCGCGGCTTCGCCCGCATCGCGACCGCGATCGCCAAATACTGGATTTGCAAGCGGGCACCCGGCCACATCGGCGAGGCGCTCGAGTGCCACGGCGGGAACGGCTACGTCGAGGACTGCATGATGCCGCGCCTCTATCGCGAGGCCCCCGTCAACGGCATCTGGGAGGGCTCGGGCAACGTCATCTGCCTCGACGTGCTGCGTGCGCTCGAGCGCGAGCCCGAGAGTGTGGAGGCGCTCCTCGCCGAGCTCAATACCGCGCGCGGGGCGGACCGCCGCTACGAGCGCTTCGTCGAGCGCATCGAGAGGCGGCTCGCCGAGCGCGGCGGCTTGGAGGCGCGCATGCGCCGGCTCGTCGAGGACGCGGCCTTAGCACTTCAGGCCTCGCTCCTCCTGCGCCACGCGCCGCCGGCGATTGCCGACGCCTTCTGCGCTTCGAGGCTCGACGATGTGCCGGGCGGCGGCCATGGGCTCGCCTTCGGCACCTTGCCTACCGGCCTCGATTTCCGCGCCATCATCGAGCGCGCCATGCCGGTAGAGCGGTGAAGCTCGGTACTTGACCCCCATAGACAAACGGGCTTCGATCCGTCACCCGCTTGCGGGTGAGGAAAAATGCCGGGAGCAGGTCATGCAGAAGAACCTCAAGGTCAACGGCGAGCGGCTGTGGCAAAGCCTCATGGAGATGGCCGAGATCGGCGCCACACCCAAGGGCGGGGTGTGCCGCCTGGCCTTGACCGAGCTCGACCGCCAGGCGCGCGACCTCTTCGTGCGCTGGTGCGAGGCGGCGGGCTGCACCGTCACCGTCGATGCCATCGGCAGCATTTTCGCGCGGCGTGCGGGCAGCGACGACAGCCTGCCCCCGGTCATGACCGGGAGCCATCTCGACAGCCAGCCGACCGGCGGCAAGTTCGACGGCGCCTACGGCGTCATGGCCGGGCTCGAGGTGATGCGCACGCTGAACGACCTCGGCATCACCACCAAGGCGCCGGTCGAGACGGTGGTGTGGACCAACGAGGAGGGCTCGCGCTTCGCCCCGGCCATGACCGCGTCCGGCGTCTTCGCCGGCAAGTTCGCCCTCGACTACGCCCTCGGCCTCAAGGACGCCGACGGGATGACGTTCGGGGAGGCGCTGGAGAAGATCGGCTACAACGGCAAGGCGCCGGTCGGCGGACGGCCGGTCGGCGCCTTCTTCGAGGCGCACATCGAGCAGGGCCCCATCCTCGAGGCGGAAGCGAAGACGATCGGCGTGGTGACGGCGGCACAGGGCCAGCGCTGGTATGACGCGGCGGTGACGGGACAGGACTCTCATGCCGGCACCACGCCGATGCCCAACCGGCGCGATGCCATGGCGGGGGCTGCGCGCATGATCGCCTGCCTCGAGAAGATCGCCCAGGCCCATGCGCCCCATGCCGTCGCCACCGTCGGCATGCTCAAGGTCCACCCCAACTCGCGCAACGTCGTCCCCGGCCGCGTCGCCTTCTCGATCGACATGCGCCATCCGGAGGAAGCCGTGCTCGCCGCGATCGACGCGGAGATGCGGCGGCGCTTCTCGGCGATCGCGAGCGAGCAGCGTCTCGAGCTTGCCCTCGAGCGCATCGCCAATACGGATGTGGTGAATTTCCACCCGGAGTGCGTGGCCGCCGTGCGCAATGCCGCCGAGCGTCTCGGCTACGCGCACCGCGACATCATCTCGGGTGCGGGCCACGACGCCTGCTATCTCTCGCGCATCGCACCCACCGGCATGATCTTCGTGCCCTGCGAGGGCGGGCTCAGCCACAACGAGATCGAGAACGCGGCGGCCGCGGACTTGGCCGCCGGCTGCGAGGTGCTCCTCCACGCCATGCTCGAGCGCGCCGGGATCGAGGCGTAGGTCGCCTCAGCCGCGTAGCGCGGCTTACCGTTCCGGATCGCGGCGGCCGACCCCGTCCGGCGCCCCGTCGGCTAAGCGGCGATAACGCGTCCGGCTGTTCACGAGGTGCCGGCGCATCGCCTCGCGGGCGGCCTTGGCATCGCCCGCCGCGATGGCGGCGGAGATGGCGCGGTGCTCGCCCTGGATCATCTCGAGATAGGCGCTTTGGCCATCGCCGTGGTGGGCCGAGATGCGGATGCTCTGGCGCGGGATGATGAGGCGGCCGAGATACTCGAGGAAATGCGAGAAGTGCGGATTGCCGGTGGCGAGCGCTATGGCAAGGTGAAAGGCGAAGTCCTCGTCGACCGCACTCTCGCCGCGCTTGATCGCCGCGTCGATCGCCGCAAGCGCGCGCACGATGCGCCGGCGCGCCGGAGCCCGTCCCCGCTCGGCGGCAAGCCCGGCCGCCTCGGCTTCCACGCTCGCCCTGAGCTCCATGACGTTGAGCACGTCCGCGATGGTGGAGGGCGCCTCGCCCGCGAGCCGGAAGGGTCGGCGCCAGATATCGTTCGCGACGAAGGCGCCGGCCCCCTGGCGCGTCGTCACCAGCCCCTCGGCGCGCAAGGCGGCGACCGCCTCGCGCACCACGGTGCGGCTCACCCCCATGGCGGCGACCATCTCCTGCTCGGTCGGCAGCCGCGCCCCCGGCGGGAGCTTGCCGCTCATGATCTCCTCCGCGAGCCGCTCGGCGATCGAATGCGTCAAGTTGCGCTGCGGGGCGAGCGGCCGCATCATGGCGAGCTTGGCAAGACGCGGGGCCAATGCTAAGGTCGTCCTATTGTATGGTTATACTATAACTGGCAGCCTACCACGGGCAGCACGGGCGGTCAAACCGCCGAGCCGCCTCGGGCGGCAGGCGCAGCCGAGGCCGAGAGAACGCCCTACGCGCTCGCGCGTCGGGAACGGCAGTCTTGAACATGGGAGGACAACATGAGGTTTAGGCGAAATGCGCTTCGGCTCGGTGCTGCAGCAGCGGCACTGGCACTCTTGGCAGCATTGCCGGTGCCGTCGGGCGCGGCCGAGGAGAAGATGGTCTTCAAGGACTCGGACGTGCATCCCCCCGGCTATCCCACGGTGGTGGCCGTCGAGGAGATGGGTAAAGAGCTCGCGGCGGCGACGGGCGGCCGCCTCAGCATCCAGATTTTCCCCTCGATGCAGCTCGGCGGCGAGAAGGAGGCGATCGAGCAGGCGCAGGTCGGGGCCATCCAGCTCGCGCGCGTGAGCGTGGGCGCGCTCGGCCCCGTGGTCGACGACCTCAACGTCTTCAACCTGCCGTTCCTCTTCCGCAGCGTCGAGCACATGCGCAAGGTGATCGACGGTCCGATCGGCCAGGAGCTGCTCGACCGGGTCACCAACAACCCGAACACGCATCTCATCGGCCTGTGCTGGATGGATGCAGGTGCTCGCAGCATGTACGACACCAAGCGGCCCATCAAGAACATCGAGGACTTGAAGGGCCTCAAGGTGCGCGTCATGGGCAACCCCATGTTCGTCGACATGATGAACGCGCTGGGTGCGAACGGCGTGCCCATGGGCTACGACCAGGTCTTCAGCGCGCTCCAGACCGGCGTGGTGGACGGTGCGGAGAACAACCCGCCGAGCTTCGTCTTCGACAACCACTACCAGGTCGCCAAGCACTTCACCTTGACCGAGCATCTCATCGTGCCCGAGATCCTCGTCTTCTCGCGCAAGACCTGGGACGGGCTCTCCAAGGACGACCAGGCGCTCATCACCAAGCTCGCGCGCGCGGCACAGCTCGAGGAGCGCAAGCTGTGGGACGCCAAGGAGAAGGACGCCTTCGACAAGATGAAGGCGGCGAACATCGACGTGGAGCAGATCGCCGACAAGACGCCGTTCCAGAATGCCGTCAAGCCGGTGTGGGACAAGTACGGCGCCAAATACGCCGATCTCATCAAGCGCATCGGCGAGGTGCACTGAGGCCGCGGGTCGTCGGCCCGCGCAAGACCCTCACCCGGCCGCTTCGCGGCCACCCTCTCCCGCTTGCGGGGTCGAGCCGCAAAGCGGATCGACGAAGGGGCCCGGCGCGAAGCGACGGGAAGGGTGAGGGAACGCGCGCCGGCAAGAGGAGAATCATGGCATCCGCCTTCCGCCGTGCGATGGATGCGCTCTATCTCTTGTGCGTCGTGCTCGCAGGCACTTCGCTTGTGCTCATCTCGGCGGTGATTCCCTGGAGCGTCTATACGCGTTACGTGCTCAATCACGCCGCGTCGTGGCCCGAGCCGATGGCGATCCTGCTCACCATCGTGCTCACCTTCTTCGGCGCCGCCGCGTGCTACCGGACGGGCATCCACATGCGCGTGACGGTGCTGCACTACCTGCTGCCGCCGCTCGGGATACGCGCCGTCGAGCTCGCGGCGGAGCTCCTGATGGGGCTCGTCAGCCTGTTCATGGTGATCTGGGGCGAGGGGCTGGTGGCGACGACCTGGTACCAGGTGATCGACGCGTTCCCCTTCCTCTCGGTCGGCGTCACTTATCTGCCCATTCCGCTCGGCGGCGCCGTCACCCTCCTCTTCGTCGTCGAGCGTCTCCTGATCGGAGCGCCCGCGGACAAGTGGGCGGTCCGCGAGCCGGCGGCACCCGGGTGATCCGGCGGGGGCCTGGCGCATGGACATCATCGTCGTGCTTCTTGCTCTCTTCGCGTTCTTCGCCCTCGGCGTGCCGATCGCCTACGCGCTCGGGCTCGCCGCTCTCGTCGGCGCCTGGCGGCTCGGCATCCCGCCCGAGGCGGTCATGCTGCAAATCTCGAGCGGGGTTTCCAAGTTCGCCATGCTGACCATTCCCTTCTTCGTGCTGGCGGGTGCCATCATGGCTGAAGGCGGCATGGCGCGGCGGCTCGTGGCCTTCGCCAACGTGCTCGTCGGTCTCACTCGCCTGCGCGGGGGGCTCTCGGCGGTGAACATCATCGCTACCACCTTCCTCTCGGGCATCTCCGGCTCGGCGGTCGCGGACACCTCGGCGATCGGCTCGGTGATGATCCCGCAGATGGAGAAGAGCGGCTATCCCCGCGTGTTCGCCACCAACGTGACGATCACCGCCTCCGTGCAGGCGCTCCTGGTGCCGCCGAGCCACAATGCGGTGATCTATTCGCTCGCGACCGGGGGCACCATCTCCGTCATAGCACTCTTCATGGCCGGCGTGGTGCCGGGCCTGCTGCTCGGCCTCGCCCTCCTCATCCTATGCATCGCACTCGCCTATATGCACAAGCATCCGCGCGGCGAGACCGTGCCGTTCGGGGAGGCGGTCAGGCTCTCGATCGACGCGCTTTGGGGCCTGATCACGCTCGCGATCATCCTGGGCGGCATCTTGGGCGGCATCTTCACCGCGATCGAGGCGGGGGCGGTCGCCTGCGTGTGGGCCTTTTTCGTCACCATGTTCATCTACCGCGATTACCGCTGGCGCGACCTGCCGCTCCTGATCCACCGCACCATGCGCACGGTCGCGATGGTGATGACGCTCATCGCCTTTGCGGCAAGCCTCGGCTACATCATGGCGCTCATGCAGGTCCCGGCCAGGGTCACGGCCTTTTTCCTGACGCTGTCGCACGACAAGAACGTGATCCTCCTGATGATCAACGTCATGCTGCTCCTGCTCGGCTGCGTCATGGACATGGCGCCTTCCATCCTCATCTGCACGCCCATCCTGCTCCCCGTCGTCGCCAGCTTCGGCGTCGATCCGGTCCATTTCGGCATGATCATGATGCTCAATCTCGGCATCGGGCTGTGCCATCCGCCCGTCGGCTCGATCATCTTCGTCGGTTGCGCCGTCGGCAAGGTGACGATGGAGCAGGTGATGCGCCACATCTGGCCGTTCTACGCGGTCATGTTCTTGGTGCTCATGCTGGTGACCTTCATCCCCACCATCTCGCTGTGGCTGCCGCACCTGTTGAAGCTGTGAAGGCGGCGGCCTCTCGTCGATCCGCTTGGCGGCTCGAACACCCCCTCACCTTGATCCTCTCCCCCTGAAGGGGGAGAGGAAATTCATTTTGAAAGAGGATGAGGCAGAGGCGGCTCAGGCTTCGCCGCCCCCGACCGTCTTGCCGAGGCTGGCGGCGACTTGTCCGAGCGAGCGCGCGAGGCCCTCGCGCTCGCCCCGCCTGAGGGCCGCGAGTGCGCTGCGCTCGAGGGCGGCCGCCTCGCCCTCGACCGCGCGGCGGAGTGCCCGCCCGCGCGCGGTCAGCCGCACGTTGAAGGCGCGGCGGTCCTCCTTGCTCGGCACGCGCTCGATGAGCCCGTCGCGCGCCATGCGGTCGAGCGTGCGCGCCATCGTCGGCTGCTCGACGCGCACCGCGCGCGCAAGCTCGGCCTGGGTGAGGCCGTCGCCCTGCCACAGGCGCTGCAGCACGGAGAGCTGGCCGGGTGCCACGCCGTGGGGCACCAAACGGTCGTGGAGCGCGCGCGCGAAAAGGCGGCTCGTGAGTGTCACGAGCGAGGCGAGCGTGCGCGGCCGGGCCGCCCCGGTCCACGCGGGCTTGGCTGCTTTCATCCTGCCGGTCGCCTTGCCCGCACCCTTCCGTGCTTGCCTCGCCATGATCCGCCTCCATGCCCCGAAACCGTCAAAAGTATAGCACACTACGCGCTTCTTGAGCCCGCAATCGAGCCGCACCCGGGAGCCCGGCGACTTGCCGCCCGTCAGCCGAGGCCGTCGGTGCCGGCCCCGCAGACGATGACTGAGATGCGCTCCTTCTCATGTGGTTTGTATCGGCCCGTGCGCAAGGCGGCGATCGCCGCGGCGGCGCTGAGCTCGACCGAGAGCCCGAGCTCGAACCAGAGCCATTCGGCGGCGGCGCGCATCTCCTCGTCGCTCACCAGCACGATGTCGTCGACGTTTTGCCGCACGTGCGCGAAGGTGAGCGGCTCGGTGCGCCGGGCGGCGAGGGTGCCGGCCAGCGTCTTGATTTCCTTGAGCTCGACGATGCGGTCGGCCTTCAGGCTCTCGAAGAGCGTGGCTGCCCCCGTGGGCTCGACGCCGATCACCTTCACGCGCGGCTGAAGCGCCTTGAGTGCGGTCGCGACACCGGCGATGAGCCCGCCGCCGCCGATGGCGACAAGCACGCTGTCGACGCGCGGGTCGTCCTCGAGGATCTCGAGTGCGATGGTGCCCTGCCCCGCGATCACCGCGCGGTCGGCAAAGGGATGAATATAGGTGAGCCCCTCGCGCTCCGCGGCCGCGAGTGCTATCTTGTTGCTCTCGTACCAGTCGGTGCCGGCGAAAACCGCCTGCGCACCCCAGCGTTTGAGCTTCTCCGCTTTCGCTTTTGGCGCGCTCGTCGGCAGATAGATGCGCGCCGGCACGCGCGCGAGCCACCCCGCATAGGCGACCCCGAGCCCGTGGTTGCCCCCCGAGGCGGTGACCAGGCCGCGCCCGATTTCGGCCTCGCCCAGGCTCTTGAGCTTGTTCACGGCCCCGCGCGCCTTGAAAGAGCCCGTCACTTGCAGGCATTCGAGCTTGAGCGTGAGCTCGCCCGCGGCCGCGGCGGGCATTTGCGTCGGCGCTGCCGCCAGGAGCGGGGTGCGGCGCACCGCACCCGCGATGCGGCGCGCCGCCGCGCGGAATTCATCGAGCCCGACGAGCTTGATTTGGTCCATCGCCTCTCCCTTGCCGCAAAGCTCGGCTGCGGCCTGCCTCTCTCCGCAAAGTGCTGAGTTGCCCGGATCGCCCGCGGACCCGGCGGCGTCAGGAACCGGGTGGCTTCACATGGGTGGGAAAGTAGCGCACCGTCAGCGACTTGTCGCGCGTCGCCGCGAAGTCCGGATTGTAGTAGGTCAGCACCACGCTGGTGGCGGGGAACGTCCAGCGGTCGGCCACGCGGAACCACGGGATGTCGCCCGCGTAGCCGGTCTTGCACTCGCTTTTCGCGGGCGGGCCGAGGGTGGCCTCGAGCGCCTTCAAGACATCGACATAGCTCGTGTGGGTGGGGGTCGCACCTTTGGCGCGCAAGAGCACCTGCACGAGGCGGCCCTCGCCGGGGTCCATCTGGAAGAGCGCCACGAAGCGCACCCCGCCGAGAATCACGTCGCCGACGACCTGCGTCACGAAGCTGTCGCGGTAGTAGATCGGCGCCGGGAGCTTCTTGAGGCGGGGACCGAAGGCTGCCGCGAGCTCGTCCATGGTCATGCCCCAGCGCGCCTTGTCCCAACCGGCAAGATCGCCCCCTTGGGCGCTAGCGGGGACGGCCGGCAGCAACGCCGCCGCCGACAATAGGACAAGTGCTACGACGGCCCTCACATGAAGCGCGGCTCGTAGCCGTCGATGGTGCCGTAAGGCTTGGGCCATGGCATGGCGTATCCCTGCTTCGTCGCCATATGGCGCGTCCAATAGGGATCGTAAAGATGCGCGCGCGCCANCACGCAGAGATCGGCGCGCCCCGCCGCGAGCACGCTGTTCACGTCCTCGAAGGTCGAGATGTTGCCCACGGTCATGGTCGCAATTTCGGCCTCGAGCCGCACGCGGTCGGAGAACGGCGTCTGGAAGAGACGGCCGTAGACCGGCTGCTGCTCGGGCACCACCTGCCCCGCCGAGACGTCGATGATGTCGCAGCCCCTTGCCTTGAGCGCACTCGCGAGCCGCACCGCGTCCTCGCCTGCGAAGCCGCCCGGCACCCAGTCCGTCGCCGAGATACGCACCGAGATGGGCTTCGCCGCGGGCCATGTCGCGCGCACCGCCTCGAAGATCTCGAGCGGATAGCGCATGCGTCCCTCGAGGCTGCCGCCGTATTCGTCGGTGCGCTTGTTGGTGAGCGGCGAGAGGAAGGAGGAGAGGAGATAGCCGTGCGCGAAGTGGAGCTCGAGAAGGTCGAAGCCGGCCTCCTCCGCCATGCGCGCCGCAGCGACGAAATCCTCGCGCACCTTATCCATGTCGGCGCGCGTCATCGCCCGCGGCACCTGGCTGTGTGCGAGATAGGGGAGCGGCGAGGGCGCCATGATGGGCCAGGCGCCCTCGGCGAGCGGCTCGTCGTAGCCCTCCCAGGCTAACCTGGTGGCCCCCTTGCGGCCGGCGTGCGCGAGCTGCATGCCGATCTTGGCGAAGCTGTGGCGGTGCACGAACTCGACGACGCGGCGCCAGGCCGCGACATGCTCGGGCTTGTACATTCCCGCACAGCCCGGCGTGATGCGCCCCTCTTTGCTCACGTCCGTCATCTCCGACATGACGAGGCCGGCGCCGCCGAGCGCGCGGCTGCCGAGATGGACGAGATGCCAATCGTCGATCGTGC
>JGI12269J14319_10004307_pt1 | contig 13059 bp, 9 predicted proteins | sample PeaSoiSIISIP2007_FD_14319 | JGI IMG/M metagenome (IMG submission 14319) | reverse complement strand
TCATGTTGTCCGGCACGTCGGTCCACTGCGACTGGTAGTCGATGGGGTCGGGCAGGTCCGGGTTCCACACGGGCAGCGGCGTGGACACCCGGTGCTGCACCGAGCAGTGGCGCAGGCCGGCCACCGCGCTGCCGTGCGTGCCGTCCACTTGCAGCTCCAGCAGTTCACGCCGGTTCACCCGCACCGCCCAGGACGAGTTCACGGAGGCGAACGCGCCGCCGGCGAACTCGAGCACCGCGTACGCGGCGTCGTCCGCGGTGGCGTCGTACGGGCGGCCGGTCTCGTCCCACCGCCGCGGGACGTGCGTCGCGGTCCTTGCGTAGAGCGCGGTGACCGGCCCGAACAGGTCGGTCAGCAGGTACTGCCAGTGCGGGAACATGTCGAGCACGATCCCGCCGCCGTCGGCGGCCCGGTAATTCCACGAAGGCCGCTGCGCGGGGATCCTGTCCCCCTCGAACACCCAGTACCCGAACTCCAGCCTGACGGACAGGACCCGCCCGAAGAACCCCCCGCTGACCAGCCGCCGCAGCTTGATCACGCCGGGCAGGAACAGCTTGTCGTGCACCACGCCGTGGACGATGCCCGCGGCCCGCGCGGCCCTGGCCAGCCGGAGCGCCCCGTCCAGCGACTCGGCCACCGGCTTCTCCGTGTAGACGTGCTTGCCCGCCTCGATCGCCTTCATCAGGCTGGCCTCGCGGGCGCTGGTGACCTGGGTGTCGAAGTAGACCTCGACTGACGGGTCGGCGAGCACCTCGTCGAGCGAGGTAGTCCACCGCGTCAGGCCATGGCGTTCCGCGATCGCGCGTAGCCGTTCCTCGCTTCGCCCGACCAGGATCGGCTCGGGGTAGATGGTCGTTCCGTCGTCCAGCCGGACGCCGCCCTGCTCCCGGATGCTGAGCAGGGACCGCACCAGGTGCTGCCGGTAGCCCATCCGGCCGGTGACGCCGTTCAGGGCGACGGAGATGACCTTGCGCGTCATGAGACCAGATCAGCCCTTCGGGTCGCGCTAGCTGGCACAGTGCTAGCCTGAGCCTTGGAAAGTGCTTTCCCAGATTAGGCACGCCCGGCGAAACGGGTCAAGCCAGCCCGGAACGGGAGGGTCGGTGCGCCAGGACCGGGTCAGGCCCGGATCACGGGCGACGCTGCAGGACGTCGCGGACCAGGCGGGCGTGTCACTGGCCACCGCCTCCCGGGTGGTCAACGAGGGCCACCGGCGGGTCGGGCCCCTGCTCGCCGATCGCGTCCGCGCGGCCGCCGCGGAGCTCGGCTATACGGCGAACCTCCAGGCCAGGGCCGTCGCCACCGGGCAGAGCACGATGGTCGGGGTGGTCGTCCACGACATCGCCGACCCGTACTTTTCCTCCATCGCGGCCGGCCTCATCGAGGTGGCCGACGTCAGGCAGCTACTGGTATGCATGTCGAGCACCCCGGCCGCCGAAGCGGCCGAGCGCGAGTACGTGGCGCTGATGCGCGCGCAGCGGGCGCTCGCGGTGATCCTGATCGGCAGCCGTACCGACGACGACGAGGCCAGGGACGCGCTGCGCGCCGAGATCGCCGCGTTCACCCGTTCGGGCGGCCGAGCGGTGTGCGTGGGCCAGGACCTGCTCGGCGTGGACACCATCCTGCCCGAGAACGCCGCGGGTGCCGAGGCCCTGGCCCGGGCGATGGTGGCGCTCGGGCACCGTAGCTTCGCCGTCCTGGCCGGGCCGCGCGGCCTGCTCACGGCGCGGGACCGGCTGGACGGGTTCCGCGCCGGGCTGGCGGCCTGGTCCGTTCCGCTCGATCCGGCGAGGGTCATCCACGGCGCGTTCAGCAGGGACGGCGGTTACGAGGCGATGAGCGCCATCCTGGCCGCGGGGGATCCCCTGCCCGACTGCGTGTTCGCGGTCACCGACATCATGGCGCTAGGCGCTCTCGCCCGGCTAAGAGCCGGCGGCCTGCAGGTGCCCGCCGACATCGCGCTGGTCGGCTTCGACGACATCGCCACCCTCCGCGACGTCTACCCGCCGCTGACCACGGTAAGGCTGCCGCTCAAGCGGATGGGGGAGATGGCCGCGAACCTCGTCCTGTCCGGGGCCAGCGACGCGAACCGGCCAGGCCAGGACCAGCCCCGCATAATCCCCGTCCCCGGCGAGGTCATCCTGCGAGACAGCACCGTCCCGCACCCGCCCGCGTGATGCCGCATCCCAAACACCTGACCCGCGATCCCCATCCGCACGCCCTCGTGGCGACCCTTGCGGGCCCGGTCGCCTATCAGGTACGTTTCGCTCAATTGGAAAGCGCTTGCCGACAAATCTGCAGAATAACGCTACGCCGAAGCTCGTCGGTGCACTCACTATGTGGGAGACCTGCGGCGATGGTTGACCGTCAACACCGGTCCCGCGCATGATCCGTACTAAATCAAGCACAAACAACAGCCCAGTCAGCCCCTCGAGGGAAGTGAGCAAATGAGCGAAGCGGCACACGTTCCGTTCACGGAAACCAAGGCGCCAGAGTCCCCAGAACGGCTGCACCGCGGGGCCCTCAGGCTGATCGACATCTCCGCGTCGACGATGGCCAACATCGGCCCGGCGTACAGCTTCTACTTCAGCTTCGGCCTGATCGTGCTGACGGCGGGTATCGCCGCCCCGCTGACGATCGTTGCCGCCATCGTCGCGATCGCGCTGCTCGGTAACACGCTGTCGCAGTTCTCCCGCGCCCACCCGTCGACCGGTGGTTTCATCACCTTCGTCGGCAAGACGTTCGGCGGCCGCAGTGCGGTGACCACCGCGTTGCTGTGCGGGGTCGGCTACATCATCGCGATCTCGTCGGTGCTGGTCATCTCCGGCGGGTTCCTGTCGATCATGCTGCAGTACTACTTCAACGTGAGCATCCCGTGGATCATCTTCTCCGCGGTCTTCACCGCCGGCGCCATGTTCATGATGTTCCGCGGCGTAGGCGTGTCGACCAAGCTGGCCGGCCTCTTCTTCGGCTTCGAGATGCTGGTGCTGGTCGTGGTGTCCGTGGCCGTGCTGATCAAGAACGGCGGCCACCTGTCCAGCGCGCCATTCGACCCACACCACTTCACCGGCGGCTTCGGCGGCGCAGCCGCGGGCTTCCCGCTGGCCATTTACCTGTTCATCGGCTGGGAAAACTCGGCCGCCCTCGCCGAGGAGACCGGCAACCCCCGGCGCAACGTGCCCAGGGCCGTGTTCCTGTCCATCGCGATCATGGCGGTCACGTACCTCTTGCTCGCCTACGCCACCGTCAGCGCCTTCCACGACAACGGGACGGCGCTCGCGGCCCCGCTCATCCCGTTCATCACAGCTGCTCACGGCGTGGTGGCCTGGCTGGCCCTCATCGCCTACTTCGCGGGCGTGACCTCCACCCTCGGCGTGCTCATCGCCGCGGTGAACTCGCAGTGCCGGCTGATCTTCAACGCCGGCCGCGAGGGCCTGCTGCCGCGCTTCATCGGCTACGTACACCCGGTCCGCCGGACGCCGGTCTGGGCCATCATCGTCTTCGTCGCCGTCGCCTCGGCGATCGTCCTGGGCTGGGCCATCGGCCACTGGGCCGGCGGGCACGGCAACAGCCTGAGCGCGCTGAACTTCTTCGACGAGTCCGGCACGATGGGCACGCTCCTGATCCTGGTCGTGTACTTCCTGGCCAACCTGGCCCTGCCGTTCTACTACAGGAAGTACCGCCCGACCGAGTTCAACGTCATCAAGCACGTGGTGCTGCCGGTGCTCGGCATGGCCGCCATCGGCGTCCCGGTCTACTACCTGTGCAAGCCGCCGCAGCCCAACCCGTACGACTGGTTCCCGTACGCCGGGGCGGGCGTCATCGTGGTGTCCATCGTCTACTCCATCTGGCTCGTCAAGCGCGACCCGGGCCTGGGCGACCGGGTCGGCTCGATCATCGCCGACGAGTAAGCACACGGGGCCCGGTGGCGACACCCGCCGCCACCGGGCCCTGAGGCGCCAGCCCAAAGACCCGTACCAGGTTCCCGGACGCTGGCTGGGACGTCGTTCAGAAATATCTGGAGATTTGAGATGACCGATACAGCCCTCCGCGCGGACCAGACATCTCACGCCCAGCCCGCGCACCCGCTTGACCCGGCCACCGCGGCCGAGTACCTGGCCGGACGGGAGATCATGGCGGCGGCCGGCCTGCTAGCCGGCCCGACCAGGTTCGCCTACTACGGGCTGGAGGAACCGCCCAAGGACGACGTGCTGGCCGGGGGCCCCGGGACCGCCGAACGCCGGCTGCGCGCGTTCCTCATCAACCTGGACACCGGGGCATCCACCGACGTCGTGGTCTCGGTGTCCGACCAGCGGGTGGTCAGCACGCGCACGCTGACCACCCGCACCGACGGCCAGCTGCCGATCGTCGACAGCGACTTCGCAGCCGTGGACGAGATCGTCAAGGCGGACCCGGACTGGCGCGCGGCCATGGCCCGGCGGGGCCTGGACGACGTCAGCAAGATCGTGACGTGCCCGATCACGGCAGGCGCGTTCGGACCGCCCGACGACGACCGCAGGCGGATGGTCCGCGTCCTCGCGTTCGTCCAGGCCAACGAACACGACCTGGCCTGGGCGCACCCCGTCGACGGCATCGCCGCCTACGTGGACTTGATAGCAAAGAAGGTCTTCAAGATCACCGACGAGTGGGAGCTGCCCGTACCCAGAGAGTCCGGCGACTACGACGACGAGGCGGTCCGCGGCCCCCATCGCACCACGCTGCGCCCCATCGAGATCACCCAGCCGGAGGGACCCAGCTTCACCCTGGACGGCCACCTGCTGCGCTGGCAGGACTGGTCGCTGCGGATCGGTTTCGACGCGCGCGAAGGCCTGACCCTGCACCAAATCAGCCTGCACCGGGGCGGCCGCGAGCGCCCGGTCATCTACCGGGCGTCCATCCCCGAGATGGTCATCCCCTACGGGGATCCCAAGTTCCGCTACTGGCAGGCGTACTTCGACGCGGGCGAGTACCTGGTCGGGAAGTGGGCCAACTCGCTCGAGCGAGGCTGCGACTGCCTGGGCGAGATCGCCTACCTGGACGCGACCGTGACCGACGACACCGGGCAGCCCCGGACCATCCCGAACGCGATCTGCGTCCACGAAGAGGACTTCGGCATCCTCTGGAAGCACACCGACATCTTCAACGGCTCGGCGCAATCGCGCCGGCAGCGCAGGCTCGTGGTGTCCTACTTCACCACGGTCGGCAACTACGACTACGGCTTCTACTGGTACTTCTACCTGGACGGCACCATCGAGCACGAGGTCAAGGCCACCGGCGTCCTGTTCACCTCGGCCCACCCCGGCGGCGACCACAAATACTCCACGGAGGTCGCCCCCGGCCTGGCCGCCGTCACGCACCAGCACCTGTTCAGCGCGCGGCTGGACATGACCGTAGACGGGCTGGCCAACGCGGTGGAGGAGGTCGACGTCACCGGCCGCCCGATCGGGCCGGACAACCCGTACGGCAACGCGATCGAGCAGGAGGTGACCCGGCTGACCCGCGAGTCGCACGCGGGCCGGCGCGCGGACGGCGCAAAAGGGAGGACCTGGCGGATCATCAGCACCGAGCACCAGAACCGCTTCGGCCGTCCCGTCAGCTACACGCTCTACCCGGAGTCCGCGCCCGTGCTGCTGGCCGATCCCGCCTCCCCGGTGGCGGCCCGGGCCGGCTTCGCGGCCAACCACCTGTGGGTGACCAGGTATGACCCCGCCGAGCGCTATCCGGCCGGAGACTTCGTGAACCAGCACCCCGGCGGAGCCGGGATCCCCGCGTTCATCGCGGCCGACCGGGACATCGACGGCGCCGACATCGTCCTGTGGCACACCTTCGGCCCCACGCACGTCCCGCGCCCGGAAGACTGGCCGGTCATGCCGGTCGCGCGCTGCGGCTTCACCCTCAAGCCCACCGGCTTCTTCGACCGCAACCCGACCCTGGACGTCCCGCCTCCACCGCCCGCCCCGCACTGCTCCTAAGACTGAGCCCATTAATCCCGAACGACTATTGCTTCGCGCCCCGCTGTCCCCTGCCTCAGTCCGGGTGAGAAAGTCGTCGACCACGCCCAGGTACCGCTCACGCTCTTCGATGAACGCCATGTGCGAGCTGTTCTCGAAGATCACGAGTTCAGCCTGCGGAATCCCGTAGGCCAGCATGGCCACGTGCGCCGGGCGCGCCTCGTCGTACCTGCCGCCGGTGACGAGCGTCGGCACGCGGATCTCGTGAAGCCGGTCCGTGACGTCCCAGTCGCGCAGGCGCCCGGTCACCGGCCCGAACTCGCTGGGACCCCACATCGTCAGGTAGACGTCGCCGCCGAGGCCGGCGAAGGTCCGCTCCACGCACGCGGGCCACGGATCCTGCCGGCACAGGTGCCGCCGGTAGAAGTGGGTGATCGCCCACTGGTACTCGGGGCAGGAGAAGTAGCCCTCCGCCTCGTGCCCGTCGAGCACGGCACGCACCGGCTCATCAAGCCCGGCCCGCAACTCCGCGCAGTCGGTGATCCAGCGGGGCACGCTCGGGGGACAGCTGGACAGGATCAGGCTGGCGAGCCGCGGCCTGCGGTCGAGGGTGTACTGCAGCGCGAGCCAGCCTCCCCATGAATTGCCGAACACGTGCGGTCGCTCGAGTCCCAGCGCGCCCCGGACCACGGCCAGTTCCTCGACGAACCGGCCGAGGGTCCACAGCGAGTCGTCCGCCGGGCGGTCGGATCGCCCGCAGCCGAGCTGATCGTAGAAGATGACCGGCCGCCGCGCCGCCAGGCCTTCCAGCGGTTCCAGGTAGTCGTGCGGCATGCCCGGGCCGCCGTGCAGGCAGAGCAGGGGAGTTCCCGGCTGGTCCGCTCCCGCGATCCGATACCAGACCCGCCCGCCCGGGACCTCCACGTATCCCTCCACGGCTGGCTGGCCCGCCACGGCCGCCTACACCTCGACCGAGAGCGAGATCGAGGTCAGCTGCCGGCGCCTGCTCCACCACAGGCTGACCACGAACAGGAACACCAGCGCCACGAGCAGGGGCGCCGCCTCGGCCCGCCAGGGGGTCTGGAACCTGGCGTGCAGGCCCTGCAGCGTGTCGCCGGGCTCGGCCCCATTGACCCATATCGGCCCGGACAGGTTATAGATGGTGTCGAAGTCAAAACGGGTGTCGTCGTAGCTGGCCCCCGGCCAGACCTGGCCTTCGCCAGCGACCTTGATATCGAAGTGAACCGTGTCACCCGAATCAATAACCAGCAGCGGCTCCAGGTCCAGATCCCACTGGTGATGAACGACGGACGGGTCGATGACGTGCTCTCGTGCCATGCCAGCCCCTTCCGCGTCGCCGGTAGCGTTCTCACATCCCACCAGCCGCCCGAGGTCGCTATAGCCTCACGAACAAGCATCGCACACCGGCACAAAATGGACTACGCCCCGCGCAACCCGAATACCAGCACCATCGCCCGCTACCACGCCGCCGACCGGCCGCTGCCGGCCCGTTCGGCCTCGGCTACAGCGCGCGGACGAGCACGACCCCGCCGTCGGCCGGGCCCGGTCGGCCCGTTCGGCCTCGGCTACAGCACGTGGACGAGGACGCGGCCGGCCATCATGCCTTGCCCATGGTTGACAAAAGAGCCTCGAGTTCGGCAGCAACGTCGGCGACCTCGGCGGCCCCGATCCGCTCGAAGATCTCCAGCGCCTGCCGCAGCTTGTCTTCGGCCTCGGCGGCACGGCCGACCATGGCGCACCGGCCCAGGCCGGCCAGCGCGTGCGCCTCGTCCCACGAGCTGGCGATGGCGCGGGCCAGCTCCAGGGCCTGCTGGTGCGACCTCTCAGATTCCGCGAGCTCACCACTAGCTAGGTGCAGCGTCCCTCTCTCGTTGAGCGCCGTGACCTCACCGCCCCGGTCGCCGAGGTCGCGGTAGATGGCCAGGGCCTCCTCTAGGTTTCGGGCCGCGGCCGGGAACTCACCCGTCAGCCGCACGTCCCCGAGGCTGCTGAGGGCGTTGGCCTGGCCGTTCCGGTCACCGAGGTCCCTGGCGATACCCAGCGCCTCCTCCAGGGCCTGGGCCGCGGCCGGGAACTCACCCGTCAGCCGCCGCACGTCCCCGAGGTTGGTGAGGGCGTTGACCTGGCCGAGCCGGTAGCCGAGGTCGCGGTAGATGCCCAGGGCCTGCTCTACAGCTACCTGGTACACGTCAGATCAGTCGACCGTGCAGTCGGAGGCCTCGACGGTACTCCCGCAGCTCAATTCCGGTAGCTGGCAGTCGTGGGAAGCCAGTACCAGCGGCAGCGGATCCGGCGGTTAGCCCGCGACGGCGTGATTCCCGTCGATCCCTTCAGAAAGTGCGCTGCCCATTTCGCAGCCTCAATTACCGCACGCAACCCATCTGCACGCGACTGATCCGCTCGCGACCTGTCTCACGCGACTTATCTGCACGCGCCCCCGCACCCCAACTATCTGCGCGACCCCCGCACCCCAACTATCTGCGCGACCCCCGCACCCCAACTATCTGCGCGCGACCCCTGACAGACCCCCGCACCCCAACTATCTGCACGCAACCTTATTTAGACAGGAGACATCATCATGATTCGTCGGCTTTCCAGGCTCACCCTGGCCACAGGGGCCGCTGCCGCCGCACTAGCTGCTGCCGCGACTGTCACTCTGGGAGCTGTTCCTGCCCAGGCCTACACCACCAGCAGCAACCTGTTCGCCAGCGTGAATCTCAACGGCACGCTGGCGTACGGCAACGGCGTCACCGGCGTGGCCCACCTCGGCGCCGGCAACGGCCTGGTCTTCAGCCCCGGCGGGGTCTACACCGGATCGGGTCCCAACCCCAGCACGGTCTACGTGGAGACCAAGAACCCCGGCGGCGGGCTGAGCGGGGGCATCCCGTTCCACCTGGCGGTGATCTGCCCAAGCGCGGCCAGCACTAAGGTCGCGGTCGTCGGCGCGAACGGGCGTATCTTCCGCGGATCGCGCCACACCTGGTCGTTCAGCCTGGCCCCAGGTCAGTACACGCTCGTCACCAGCCGTCCGGTGTCCGCCTGTGCGGCCGTCGCGACCCGCGGTTCGGTCGACACCTCCGTGCCGTTCGACCCGGCCACCGTGGAGATCGTCCCCGGCGCGACCCGCCACACCGTCGGCATCCAGCTCCGCCAGCTGTTGTTCTTCGGCGGGAACCTGGCCAGCGAGTCCTTCGACGCCGCCCTGGTCTGCTGAACCTCGCCAGCAGCCGCGTCCACTGCCCCGCGCCACGACCCGTGGCCGGGGTAGTGGCTGTTCAGGACGGCTGACGCCGGGGACCGTCATGGCCCGATCCGCCTGGGGTGACGAAGCCGGTTTCGTAGGCGAGCACGACGGCCTGGGCGCGGTCGCGGAGGTTCAGCTTGGCCAGGATGCGGCCGATATGAGTCTTGGTGGTCTGCTCGGCGATGACCAGGGTCTCGCTGATCTCGGCGTTGGACAACCCGCGGGCGATGAGCTGCAGCACCTCGGACTCGCGGTGGGTCAGCGCGCTCAGGGTGGTGGTGGGGAAGGGCGGGTCCGGGTGTGGCTGGCGGGCGAAGTCGGCGATGAGCCGGCGGGTCACCGACGGGGCGAGCAGGGCGTCGCCGGCAGCTACCACGCGGACCGCGTGGATCAGTTCGGCGGATGTGGCGTCCTTGAGCAGGAAGCCGCTCGCGCCGGCCCGCAGCGCCTGATACACGTAGTCGTCGAGATCGAACGTGGTGAGCATGAGCACCCGCGGCCGGTCCGGGCTGGCTGCGGCGCGGAGGATCTCGCGGGTTGCCTGCAGCCCGTCCATGACCGGCATCCGCACGTCCATCAGGACGACGTCGGGCTGCAGGTGCCGGGCCTGGCGGACCGCATCGGCGCCGTCAGCGGCCTGCCCCACCACGAGCAAGTCCGGCTGGGCGGCAAGTACCGCGGCGAAGCCCTCGCGGACCATCGCCTGGTCGTCGGCGATCAGGCACCGGGTCATCCCGTCGCCGGCCGACCCGGCAGGCGCTACCTTCTCGCCCCCCACCTCCGGGCCTCCCACCTCCGGGCCCCGCGCCTCCGGGCCTCGCGCCTTCATGGCGTGTGGCCGAGCGGGAGCACCGCGCAGACCACGTAGCCGCCGTCGGGCGCCGGCCCGGCCGACAGCGAGCCGCCGAGCAGCGCCACTCGCTCGCGCATCCCCGTCAGCCCGTGGCCCGGCCCGTGTTCGCTCGCGGACGGCCCGCCAGGCCCGCCGGGTCCGTTGGCCACGCGCAGCAGGACCGCGTCGGCCTCGTGGTCCACCGACACGGTGACCGCAGCCCCCGGGGCATGCTGGCTGGCGTTGGACAGCGATTCCTGCACGATCCGGTAGGCGCACAGCGCGACGCCGGAGGGCACCTGGTCCAGCGCCTGCGGTGCGGACAGCTCGACGGTTACCCCGGCTTGCCGGGCGGTCTCGACGAGCGCGGGCAGGTCCGATAGCTGGGGCTGCGGGGCGAGCCCGGCGGGCTCGTCGTGGCGCAGCACGCCGAGCAACCGCCGCATCTCCGTCAGGGCCTCGCGTGCCACGTCGCTGAGCGAGCCGAATTCGGCGCGGGCTGAATCGCTCAGATCGCTGAGGCGGTACGGCGCGGTCTCCGCCCGCACGGCGATCAGGGACATATGGTGCGCAACCACGTCGTGCAGTTCCCGCGCGATCCGGGCGCGCTCCTCCAGCACCGCCCGCCGCGCCCGTTCCAGTTCGGCGCGCTCGGTCTGGGCGGCCAGGGCCCGCTGGGCCCGCCACCGGGAACCGAGGCTGTCCAGGGCGATCGTCGCGGCGGTGAACACGATGGTGGCGCCGATCGGGCCGTTCAAGTCCGTTAGGTCCCTCGCGAGCCACAGCCACCAGGGGATAAGGATCAGCGCCCACATCCACCACAGCACCGCCCGGCCGTAGCGAACCCCTGCCACGCCGAACACCGCGAGCATCACCAGCAGCTGCGCCGGGCCCCACGGCCAGCCTCCCCGCCACTGACCGGGGACCAGCGGAGAAAGCACAAGCGCAACCCAACCGATCCGCCAGGCGAGTAGCGGATACCGGGCCGCCAGCAAGAGCGGTGTCACCACCGCCACAGCTAGCAGCAGCGGCCCAGGGCCGAGCGCCGGGTAATGGAGGGAGTAGCACGGGGGAACGCGGCAGGAACTGGGGGGCGCCGGGCCGGAGATGGTGGGCTGCGAGTGCACGCTGGCCAGGTTCGCCACGCCCAGCACCAGCGTGGTCACGCTCAGCGCTATAAGTGCCCGGCGCTGCCACGGCCGCCGCCACCACGCGGGGGCCGCATCCGGGCCGGCCAGCACCTGGATCAGCCCGCGCCACGCCCGGATCGCCAGACGGCGGGCGCTGCTCGCTGCCGGTGCGGTGCCGGGCCTCGGTTTCACGATCTCAGGGTAGGCCGCCCGGGCCCGCCGGCTCATCACCCCAGCGTGGTCATACCCCAGGTATCAGTTCGCCTGGTGGCCGGGCCGGACTGCCACCGTCGTATGACCGCAGATTCGGCTCCGTGGTGTGACGACGCAGCCCCGGTCCGCCAGGCAGCCTTTGAGCGGTATCTGGAATCCGGTAAGGCCCGGCCCGACGGCCAGCAATTGGAGGATCCGTGTTGACGACCGTGCTTGAACTGCGCGAGGTGTCGAAGGTCTACGGGACCGGCCCCGCCCAGGTGAATGCGCTCCGGCAGGTGAACCTGTCGGTCCGCGCCGGTGAGCTGGTGGCGGTCATGGGCCCGAGCGGCTCGGGCAAGAGCTCGCTGCTCACCATCGCGGGAAGCCTGGAGGAACCCACGAGCGGCCAGGTGCTGGTGATGGGGACCGACCTCACGCATTTGTCACCCAACGATCAGGCGAGGCTGCGCCGCCGCCTCATCGGTTACGTCTTCCAGGACTTCAACCTGCTGGCCGGATTTACCGCGCTAGAGAACGTCACCGTTCCACTCGAACTGGACGGCACGTCAGCCAAGGCGGCGCACGCGACCGGGATGAAGGCCCTGGCCGAGCTGGGCCTCGCCGAGCGTGCTCACCATTTCCCCGATGAGCTGTCGGGCGGGGAGCGCCAGCGCGTGGCGATCGCCCGCGCCGTGGTCGGTGACCGCAAGCTCCTCCTCGCCGATGAGCCGACAGGTGCCCTGGACTCGGTGAACGCCGAGGCGGTCATGTCGCTGATGCTCGCCATCTGCAGGCGCGGGGTAGCCGGCGTCGTCGTTACCCACGATGCGCAGATGGCGTCGCGCGCCGACCGGGTCGTGTTCCTGCGAGATGGGCAGGTCATCGATCAGGCCCACGCGGGCTCCGACCCGGATTCCCTGCTCACTCCTGGCCCGCAGCGGTGAGCGCCGTGCTGCCAGACCGTCCGGGTCTTCCCGGCCCCCTCAGTGGCGCCCCCGTAAGTGGCGGCCCCGCAAGTCGCGGCCCCCTTAGCGGCGACCCTCTCAGTGGCGGCCCCGTCAGCGGCACAGTCAGCGGCAGCCCCCTTGGCGGCGGCCCCGTCAGCGGTGGAACCGCCGGTCGGCGAGTCATGACCCGGTGGGCCAGGCGGTTGCTCCGCCGGGAGTGGCGGCAGCAGATCCTGGTGCTGGCGCTGCTGGCCCTGACGGTCGGGGCTGCGACGTTCGGCGTGGCGGCCGCCTACAACGTGTCGCCTGTGCCCAATCCGCAGTTCGGCTCCGCCAGCTACCTCGTGCAGTTCGCCGGGATCAGTCAGCGGGCTATGACTGAGGACATCGCGGCCGTCAGGAAGGCGTTTGGCACCATCGAGGTGATCGGCCGCCAGTTTGTGCCCATCCCCGGCTCGACCCAGACCGTTGAGTTCCGGGCGATGAGCCCGGACGGCCCCTACAGCGGCCCGATGCTCGCCCTGGTCCAGGGGCACTACCCCTCAGGCGCCGGGCAGGTCGCCGTCACCAGCGGGCTAGCGCAGGATCTACAGGTCCGCATCGGCTCCGTGCTATCCCTGCCCGGACATCACGAGCGGGTGACCGGCATCGTCGAGAACCCCAGCGACCTGAACGACCAGTTCGCGCTGGTGCCGCCGTGGGCCGCCGGCCCGGCCCAAGAGGTAACGGTCCTGCTGAA
>JGI12269J14319_10004306_pt1 | contig 13064 bp, 14 predicted proteins | sample PeaSoiSIISIP2007_FD_14319 | JGI IMG/M metagenome (IMG submission 14319) | reverse complement strand
AAATCAACACGCGGAGCATATGGTCTGACCCATCCGGCAGATCCGCTCCAAACTTCACTCTCTGCACATCCTCTCCCCTACCAAAATGTCAGGAACCAAGACCAAGCAGCCCTCCACCCGAGGGCGGCTTGGTCGTTTCCGCCACTTCCGATCCCGCACGCCTCCTGCGTACGAATTGGGTCCGGAGCACCCGCAAGCCGAGGTCTCCCCGGCCATGCGGCGGTACACTTCAGCCGATGGCACTGACGTCGCCAAGACCAGGTACACCTCCTCCTCCAGTGGTCTTCTCCTTCTTGGACCACAGGGAATTCCTGAGGGGTTGGTACGAGTGGAAGAAGATCGCGACCCGCGGCTTCTCCTACCGGTCGTTCGCGCGCAAGGCGGGCTTTTCCTCCATGTCCTTCCTGCGCGACGTCATGGAAGGTCGGAGGAACATCTCCGAGGAATCCGTCGAGAAGTTCCTGGCGGCGATCGGCCTGGTGGAGGACGCGGCGGACTATTTCCGCGAGNTGGTGCGCTACAATCGCGAACAGGATCCCGACCGGAAGGCGCAGTGGTTCCGGAAACTCCTCCTGCTCCAGGCACGGAGGGAATTTTCCCCGGTCCGGCAGGCCCAGGCGAAGTACTACAGCGACTGGGTGCACGTCATCGTTCGCGAAGCGGCCGGACTGGGCAGGTTCGAAAGCGATCCGGAGAAGATCGGAGCCGCGATCCGACCTGCGGTTCCGGCCCACCAGGTCGCCGAATCCCTCCGGCTCCTGAAGGAGCTGGGCATGTTGGAGAAGTCCAAGGACGGCACCTACCGTCCGTCGACGCCGAGGATCGTGCCGGGGGACGTGGATGCGTCGCTGGTGCGAAACATCAAGAGGCAGATGCTNCTCCACGCCCTCGACCGGCTGGAGGGCACGCCCTCGGCGGACACCCAGGTCAGTTCCGTCACCCTCGCCGTCAGCCGCCATCGTCTCCAGAAGTTGAACGAACAACTTCGGCAATTCCGGTTGGATCTGCTCGCCGACACGGCGACGGACGAAGGCCCGCTGGAACAGGTGGTCCAGGTGAACTTCCAATTGATACCATTCCTCCGTGCGGCGGATGAATAGACCCTACGTGCTGGCCTTGGTCGCGGCCGCAATCCTGGCGGGGTGTGGAGACACGAAGTCCGCCGGCGGAACCGGGAGCGATTTTCCGCAACCCATGGCTCGTTTGCTGGACACCAACCTCGAGCCCGTCTCCGCGCGGGTCTGGAGGCTTTGGCGGGTGGACGCGACCGACACGGCCAGGGACAGTCTGCAGGTGGTGGACACGGGCGGATTCCGATTGCCCGCGTCGGGCCTTTGGATCGTGGAGGCCTGGACCGATTCGGTCGCCGCCGGTTCGCGCCAAGGGCTCGCCGGGGTGCCTTTCCACGACACCTCGGCGTGTTCACATTCGCTCACCTACCTGCAGGATCGCGGGACGGAAATCGTCGGGGTCCTTCCCTGTCTCGACCTGGCCCCCCCTTCGGTCCAGGGCGCCAGGAAGAATCGACCGCTCGGCGTCGGCGTGTTCGGGGCCTTGGATTCCATCCAGAGGGTGGTCGGCGTGCCGGGACCCGCGGTGGCGGCCTTCAGGTTCCAGATCTTCCGGATCGCCTGGGATTCCATCAAGCATCCCGACACGGCCCAGAGCGTGACGGGCACGGACAGCGTCCTTTTGCTCTACTCCGGCCAGAGGACCAGTCTGCTTCCGGGAACCGCGGACATCACCGCTCCCGCCGGCGACTGGATGTTCCAGGGATGGGTCGCGGCCCTGGATTCCACGAACCTGGGCCAATGGAGCAATCCTCCGCCCCGGCTCTGGGCGAACGAAGCCGTCCTGCGAAGCTGCACGGATTCCATCGGCGGCGCGCTGGACTGCACGGCGCGACCGACGTCGTCCCCCCCCCTGGGCGAACCGGACGTCTTCTTCGTCGTGCACTCTCCCTGACGGGATCCGTCAAATCGCCAGCTTGGGATTGTTCCGGTGCCGGTCCTTGTCGCGGAGGGTCTTCTTCTCGAGCCTCGCCCGGAAGGCCTCGGTGAGATCCACTCCCGTCTGGTTGGCCAGGCAGAGCAGCACCCAGAGGACGTCGGCCATCTCCTCGCCCAGGTCGCGGTCCTTGTCGGATTCCTTGAAGCTCTGTTCGCCGTAGGTGCGGGAGATCAGCCGAGCGAGCTCGCCGACCTCCTCCGTCAATTGGGCGAGGTTCGTCAGCTCGGAGAAGTAGCGGACACCCACGGTGCGGATCCAACCATCCGTGGCGGCCTGGAGACCGCGCAGCGTGGGGTCGTCGGGACGCGGGGAGAGATCCAGGGAATCCGGTTTCGTGTTCGGCATGGCCTGCCAAAATAGCCGATGCCGACCCGCCGCGGTTCCCGCGAAGTTCCGACGGGTATCTTTTCGGATCCATAGGATTCAGGAGCGAGACCCACATGCCCAAATACAGATCCGCCACAACTTTCCAGGGCCGGGAGATGGCCGGTGCCCGGGCGCTCTGGCGCGCCACCGGACTCGAGGACGAGGATTTCAAGAAGCCCTTGATCGCCGTCGTGAACTCCTACACCCAGTTCGTTCCGGGACATGTCCACCTCAAGGAGCTGGGCGACCTCGTCTCCTCCGAGATCAAGGCCGCCGGAGGCATCGGGCGGGAATTCCACACCATCGCGGTGGACGACGGGATCGCCATGGGCCACGGCGGCATGCTCTACAGCCTGCCCAGCAGGGAGCTCATCGCCGATTCCGTCGAAACCATGTGCAACGGCCACGCCGTGGACGCGATGGTCTGCATCTCCAACTGCGACAAGATCACCCCGGGAATGCTGATGGCCGCGTTGCGCCTGAACATTCCCGCGGTCTTCGTGTCGGGAGGCCCCATGGAGGCGGGACGCACGGCGACGATCGACCACGGGCTCGACCTGATCGACACCATGATCGCCGCCGGGGACGAAAAGGTGTCCGACCAGGACGTGGAGGACATGGAACGTTCGTCCTGCCCCACCTGCGGTTCGTGCTCGGGCATGTTCACCGCCAATTCCATGAACTGCCTGACGGAGGCGCTCGGACTGTCCCTGCCCGGCAACGGCACCCTGGTCGCCACGCACAAGGAGCGGGAAGGGCTTTTCCGGCGCGCGGGGCGACTGATCGTCGAGCTCGCGCGCAGGCACTACGAAGGCGGCGACGAATCCGTGCTGCCGCGCAGCATCGGATCCTTCCGGGCCTTCGAGAACGCCATGAGCCTGGACATCGCCATGGGAGGATCCACCAACACGATCCTGCACCTCCTGGCGGCCGCCCAGGAGGCGGGCAACGGGTTCTCCATGGAAGACATCGACCGCCTGTCGCGGCGCGTGCCCCACCTCTGCAAGGTCGCCCCCTCGAGCCAGAAGTACCACCTGGAGGACGTCCATCGCGCGGGAGGAGTGCCCGCGATCCTGGGGGAACTCGAACGCGCCGGACTCCTGCACGCGGATCTTCCCATGGTCCACAGTCCCGACGTCCGCTCCTACCTCGCGGAATGGGACGTGCGCCGGAATCCGTCCAAGGTTTCGTTCTGGAACGCCGCCCCNGGAGGAGTCCCGACCCGGATTCCGTTCAGCCAGGACGCGCGGTACGACTCGGCCGACGTCGATCGCGACCAGGGGTGCATCCGGGACGCCGACCACCCCTACAGTCCCGACGGAGGTCTGGCCGTCCTGAAAGGGAACATCGCGGTGGACGGGTGCGTCGTGAAGACGGCGGGGGTGGACGCATCGATCCTGCGGTTCTCAGGACCGGCGCGGGTGTTCGAGAGCCAGGAGGAATCCGTGCAGGCCATCCTCGCGGACAAGATCCGTCCAGGCGACGTCGTGGTGATCCGGCACGAGGGACCCATGGGCGGTCCTGGCATGCAGGAGATGCTCTATCCCACCAGCTTCCTCAAGTCCAAGGGGCTGGGAAAGGTGTGCGCGCTGGTCACCGACGGCCGATTCTCCGGAGGGACGTCCGGCCTTTCGATCGGGCACGTCAGTCCCGAGGCCGCGGAAGGCGGCGACATCGCGCTGGTGCAGGAAGGCGACACCATCGAGATCGACATTCCCGGACGGTCCATCCGGGTCGCGGTTTCGGACGAGATCCTGGCGGACCGGCGCCGGGCGCAGGAGTCGCGGGGCGCCCTCGCCTGGCATCCCATCTCAAGGGAACGTCCCGTCACCACTTGGCTTCGGACCTACGCGACCCTGGCGAGGTCGGCGGCGTACGGGGCCGTCCGGGATACATCGAGGTTGCGGTAACCCAAAATCCGTGGGGACGCAAAATCTTGCGTCCGTACGGTTCCAGGCAAACAGAAAGGCCCAGCCGACGGCTGGGCCTTTCCATGTCCGTTGCGAACCGGATCAGTGGTTCTCGGAATTCTTCCGTTCCGTGGCTTCGCGGTCCATGTTGCCCTGGACGGCTTCCAGGAAGGACCGATCCAACTGCAGACCCGCCATGGCGTTGGCGTCTTCCTGCAAGATGTACACGGCGGTGGGATTGTCCAGATAGCCGTCGATCTTGCCCGAACCAAGGTCCATGTTCGCGCCGGTGGCCGCGTTGAACGGCTTCAGCGCCTTGGACTCCGCCCATAGCTCCTGTCCGTCCTTGGTGCGGACCTGGGTCATGGCCCCCTGGCGCGACACCTCGGCGAAGGTCTCCGTGGAAGGTGCCGTGTACACGGCCTTTTCGTCGACGCCGCGCTTGGCGTGGGCGTACAGCGGCACGTCTCCTCCGGACGAGATCAACTGGCCTGCCGCGAAGGCACCAGCCGCCAACAATGAGATCAGAATGAGGGTGCCACGCATCGAAAACCTCCCGAATCGCTCGGAAAACCAACCAGCCTAATCTAGAGATCGGGTCCCGCTGCCGCAACCGGTTTTTCCAGTCATTGGACCACCACCGGCTCGCCGCGACGACCGAAGGTCTTGTACTCCTCGATGCGCCCCTGGAGCGCCCGGACGCCATCGATCAAGGCCTCCGGTCGGGGAGGACAACCCGGCACGTAGATGTCCACCGGGATGTACTTGTCCACCCCGTTCAGGACCGAATAGCTGAACTTGCTGAAGGGTCCCCCCGCGTTGGCGCAGGACCCCATGGAGACCACCCACCGGGGCTCCGCCATCTGCTCCCACAGGGTGCGCACCCGGGAGGCCATCTTGTGGGTGATGGTTCCCGCGATGACCATGAGATCCGCCTGGCGCGGCGTGGGGCGGGGAATCATGCCCAGACGGTCCCAGTCGTAGCGCGGACCACCCGTCTGCATGAGTTCGATCCCGCAACAGGCGGTGGCGAACAGGAGGTACCAGAGGGAATTCTCGCGTCCCCAGTTGAGGAAATCGTCCACGGAAGCGAGAAGGATCTGCTCTTCGTCCCGGTTTCCCGGCTTGGATGTTGCGACCGCTTCGGTCACGGACCGTCCCCCTGGTCGATGCGGATGGACTTGTTCCAGGCAAGATCCCCTTTCTTGGCCGCGAAGACCAGCCCCAGGAGGAGGGTCGCCGCGAACACCGTGATCTTGGCCAGCGCCGCGGCGCCGTCGCCGTCACGCAGGAAAACGGTGTAGCGCACCAGGATCGGCATGACCACGGCCACCTCCACGTCGAAGACGAGGAAGAGGATGGCCACGAGGTAGAACCTGTTGTTGAAGCGGAACCAGGCGGGGCCCACGGGGGTTTCGCCGCACTCGTAGGTGGACAGCTTGCCGGGGGTGGTTCGGATGCCGCTCAGGACCCGGGTGATGATCCGCACCGCCGTCATGAGCGCGAAGACCACCGTGGCGGTCAGGACGACGATCACCGCGATGGCGCCGTATTCGGCGAAATGGGACTGTCCAGCAAGTACCGGAGTCGTCATGTGGGGATAAATTAACTCGCTGGACCATCGTCGGCGACGGGATCTTTGGAGACCCGTTGACGAGCCCCAGGCAAGGACTTACATTCCTCCGCCACTCAAGAATTCGGGACAACCAGGACAACATCCATGTACTCCGTCATCCAAACTTCCGGCTTCCAGTACAAGGTGAACGCCGGCCAGATCCTCCGCCTGCCGCTGCTGCAGGCCGAGGTGGGCGCCACCCTGACCTTCGACAAGGTTCTTCTCTCCGCCGACGGCGCCACCGTGCAGGTGGGGCAGCCCGTGCTCGCGGGTGCCAAGGTTTCCGCGGAAGTCGTGCTCCACGGCAAGGACAAGAAGGTCATGGTCTTCCGCCGCAAGCGGCGGAAGGGCTTCCGTCGTCTGCGCGGGCACCGCCAGAACTTCACCGAGGTGGTGATCCTCGGTCTGGAGGCCGGCTCGCAGAAGGTGGCCGCCGAACCGGCTCGCGTGGAATTCGCACGCAAGCGCGCCGCCGCCTGGGCCGTGCGCCACACGCCTTCGGGTCGTCCCGCCACCCGCGCCGAGAAGATCGCGCAAGGGATCGAGAAGCCCGCAAAGGTCAAGAAGAACTCGCTTCGCAAGAGGGCATAGACCATGGCTCACAAAAAAGGTGGAGGCTCCACCAGCAACGGTCGCGACTCCAATCCGCAGTACCGCGGGGTGAAGAAGTACGGAGGCGAGAAGGTCGTCGCCGGCAACATCATCATCCGCCAGGTGGGAACCAAGTTCCACCCCGGCAACAACGTGGGCATCGGCAAGGACTACACCATCTTCGCCCTCACCGACGGCGTGGTCCGGTTCGAGCGGCTCGATCGCCAGCGCCAGAAGGTCTCGGTCGTCGGAGCTTGAGGGTTGGTCCGGGATGGCCGCACCTTCTAAATTGGTCGCGGTGAAGTTCCGGACCTGGATTTCCGAAATCGCTCTGGGTGCCTTGGCGCTCGGGGCTTTTTTTTCGTGCAGCCCGCCCGCACCGCAGGCGGCCTATCCCCAGGATCGAGGGGTGTCGGCCGGGCCGACCGTGGTGGCGTCCGAACAGGATTCGGCATGGCTGGCGCAGAATCCGGACAGTTCGGGTTGGCGATTGCGTTGGCGACTTCCATCGACCACCACCGGCATCCAGAGGATCTACGTCTTTTCCGACACCCTGACTCCCGGCCAGATATCCAAACTGGCCAACGGATCCCAAAGTCTCGGCATTTCGGGACTGCCGGCTTTCGTGGAGGTCGCCGATTCGGACACTTCCTGGCAGATCCCGATATCCTTCCTGAGCGGAAGGCAGGGGAAATCCATGCGGACGGACATCCAGTACTACTTCACCGTGTGGGTCCAATACAACAACGGACCCGTCGGACCGGCACGATATTTCANGCTTTTCTTCGGCGACCACATTCCGCCCCTGATCCCCACGATCGTTGATTCCGAAGGCCAGACCTACGCCGTCCTGCGCTTCGCCCGCCCCCACGACCAGACCAACGACTTCGACACTCTCCTGAACGGCCCTTTGCGGACGGTGGAGGCGCTCTGGTGGCCGGGAGGAGCGACCGATTCGGCGGGGCACGTCTCCTCGGTGCAGGTCCCCCTGGACTCCCTGGTCGACAACACCGTGGACAGTTTCCGCCTTGTCCTTTCCCCCCTCAAGTACTGGACGCAGTACACCTACGCCCTGCTGGTGGTGGACACGGCGGGGAATCCCTCCAGCACCGACATCCCGTTCCAGATCACGACCCTTTCCCAGTATCCGCCCTCGGCACCAAGCGGTCTCACCGACAACGCGTCGCTAACGGATTCCGTCACCTTCAGCTGGAACGCCTCGGCCGACACGTTCCAGTCCGATTCGGCAAGCCGGATGGCCTTCCCCAACTACCACGTCGAGAAGTACGTGGTCCGATTGAACGGGGCAAGAGTGGATTCCGTCACCTGGAGTCCTTTGGACCCTACCGTCGCCCCGCTTTTCGGCCTCGGTCACGACACGACGGTCAACCGGTTCCAGTGGAACGGTCAGACCGGTCAGAATTGGACCTGGTATTGGCGGAGTTTCCGCCCCGGGAAGAGCTACATCATGGATCTCATCGTCTACGATGCCTCCGGCAACGTCGCGTCCACGATTCCCTCGATCGCCGTGTCCGTCCCCCCGGTGGCAGGAGTCGCCTGCGATTCCGGCTGGGTGCCGGTCCTGGGCTATGGAGCCCCCGGTTCTGGACTGTCCAACTACTGCATCGAGGAGCATGAACACCTTTCCGGGTCCAGGATAGCCACCCGGGTGACCTGGGCGCAGGCCGTTCAGACCTGCTCGCAGGCGGGTGCGGAACTGTGTTCCGAAGCCCAGTGGGTCCACGCCTGCGAGACCTTCCCCCAAAACACGGCCGACACCCTGACCTACGGCGCCATCGAGGCGGGCAATGGAATGGATACACTGCTCTGGCTCCAGACCCATTGCCAACTGCAAACCGGCGACAGCGTCGCCATGCTGGATCCGACCAACAGTGATCCGCTCTGCGTCTCGGGATGGGGGGTGTACGACATGCCGGGAAGGGTGAGCGAATGGACCCGGGACGTCTACCTGACCACTCCGGACACCGCAACCCTGTGGGAGCAGGGAACCCATGCCTACCTGGGCGCTTCGGACTTGACCGGGCAAAGCGACCTGGGCACGCTGCACGGTGGGTCTTCGCTGATCCTGGACCAACCGAGCCAGATCTTGTTGTCGGCCCAATGCCGGGAACGCAACTATCCCGCGTATTCCGCCGTGGACTCGACCACGGACTCCCTTGGGAACGTCATCACCAGGTACCGCGCNCCAAATCCTCAGGGGATCAGCTCCGCCTGGGGTTTCCGGTGCTGCAAACTCGCTCCCTGACGGCTTGCTGAGACTTTTTTTCAAAGTTGTTGCTCACGACCAGACGATCCGTTATTATTGTTGAAAAAAATCCCATCGGAGGTCGTGCCAGAATGATCTACAGCAAGCCTTGCATGCACGGTCTGCGCGCCGTACTCTACATCGCTTCACGCAACGTCGAGTCGCCGGTGCGCGGCGAGGACATCGCCCGGGAGGAGGATCTTCCCCAGCCGTTCCTCTCCAAGATCCTCAAGATCCTTTCCAGCCGGAACATCCTGCACTCCGTGCGCGGCCCGGGTGGTGGATTCCGCCTGGCCCGGTCCGCGGACGAGATCTCGCTCCTGGACATCGTGGAGGCCATCGACGGCCTCTCCCAGTTCGACGAATGCGCCTTGGGGTGGAAGACCTGCCAGGATGACAATCCTTGTCCTCTGCACACGTCCTGGAAGCAGATGCGGCTCGGGTTGCGCGACTACCTCGCCAAGAGCAGCGTGTCGGATCTCGTGCTCCACGAAAAGGGCCGCAAGGTCAGATAGCTGTCGGCGCGTCCGGTATCCGGACNGCGACGACCNTGGATCGGTTGCCAGGCAGCANNTGCCCGAGTCGAGGCCCTGACTGGAAATAGAACCAATTTGGTACTATTTTGTGGCGAGGTCGGAAAACTCCCGATCGCGATCCATCAACGAGGGCGACAAGGCATGAGCGGCGAAATCCTCCTGGAACTGAAGGGCTTGCGGGCCAAGGCGGGCGAGACGGAGATCCTCAAAGGGCTGGATCTGACCGTCCGGCGGGGGGAGGTCCACGCCATCATGGGCCCCAACGGGTCCGGTAAGAGCACCCTCTCGCAGGTGATCGCGGGACACCCGGGTTACGAGGTCACCGGGGGGACGGCGCAGTACAAGGGGAAGGACCTGTTCTCGCTGGCTCCCGAGATCCGGTCCCGCGACGGCATCTTCATCGCCTACCAATACCCCGTGGAAATCCCCGGGGTGGCGAACAACTATTTCCTGCGCACCGCCCTGAACGAACACCGCAAGCACAAGGGACTACCCGAGCTGGAGGGGGGCCCCTTCCTGAAGCTTCTGCGCGAACGCATGAAGGCCGTGCACATGGATCCCGCTCTCTCGGGAAGATCCCTCAACGAGGGATTCTCCGGCGGCCAGAAGAAGCGGAACGAGGTCCTCCAGATGCTGCTGCTGGAGCCGGAGCTCGCGTTCCTGGACGAGACGGATTCCGGTCTGGACATCGACGCGCTCCGCGATTGCGCCGACGGGGTCAACAGCCTGCGCTCGCCGGAACGGGCTTTCGTGGTGGTCACGCACTACCAAAGGCTCCTGGACCACATCATCCCCGACTTCGTGCACGTGCTCCACGACGGGCGCATCATCCGCACGGGAAGCAAGGAGCTGGCCCTGGAGCTGGAGGCCAAGGGGTACGAATGGCTCACGGCGGGGGCGGCGTGAGCGTCGGGGTCGAACCGCACTGGCTGCTCGCGCGGCGCGACGAGGCGGAACGGACCCTGGTGCGCACCGGGATTCCGGACGGCCGCGACGAGGCTTGGAAGTACCTGGATGCCCAGCAATTCCTGGTATCAGCCCATCCTTCGCCGCCGGACGACGTCTCCAGGCTGGCGGCCGCGCTGTCGTTGCCCGAGGCATGGCAGGTGATGGTCTTCGCGGGAGGGGTGTTCCGGAAGGACCTGTCCCGACTGGCCCCGCAGCTGCCCGGAAGCGCGGTGGAGGCGATGTCCACCGCCCTGGATACCGATGCACCTTCCGTGGGGTCGCATCTCGGGGAGTTGGACCCCATGGACAGCGCCATGTTCGCCGCCAACCGCGAACGCTGGAGCGACGGACTCTTCCTCGAGATCGCCGCGGACGCAACCTTGCCGGGACCGGTGCAGATCCTGGACATCGGATCGGGCAGTTCCTTCCTGCGCCATCTGGTGCTGGCGGGTCCCCGATCCCGTTCCGAGATCCTCGAAGTCCGGGTGGCCCCCGATGGAATCCTGGCGGTCGGCCGGTCGGTCTTGGAGGCAAATCTGCAGCAGGGGGCTTCGGTCTCCTTCCGGAGCCTCCAAGCGGGCGGCGACCGTCTGCGCTCCTGGGCGGGACTTGTCGCGCGGCTGGAGCGGGGCTCGGAATTCTCGTCCCGGCAATTCCTGGTCTCGGGAGAACTTGCGCGGACGGAGACGGTGGTGGAGCTCGCCGGACCCGAGGCGCGAGCCGACCTGTCCGGCCTGACCGCCGTTTCGGGTGCACGCGTCGCCGACATCCTCACGTTGGTCCGCCACGCTTCTGGGCGAGCGGAATCCCGCCAGTTGTTCCAGGCCCTGGCGGGGGGTAAGTCCACGGCGAGCTTCCTGGGGATCGTGCAGGTGGAACGCGACGCCCAGAAGACGTCGGCTCGACAGTCGAACAGGAACCTCCTGCTCTCCCGCGAGGCCTCGATCAATTCGCGTCCCCAACTGGAGATCTGGGCCGACGACGTGAAGTGCTCCCACGGATCGACCACCGGCCGCCTGGACGAGAAGGCGCTCTTCTTCCTGCGTTCGCGCGGCTTCTCGGAATCCGGAGCCCGGGCTCTCTTGGTGCGGGCCTTCGCCGGCGAGCTGGTGGAAGGGCTCCCCGAAGGCTCCTTCCGATCCCTGGTGGAGACCCTGCTGGAGGAAACCCTTTGAGCGTCTTCTCTCCCGACGAGATCCGGACGCTGCGCTCGCGGTTCCCGATCCTGTCCCGCACCGTGCACGGGAAGGCGCTGGTCTACCTGGACAGCGCGGCTTCGTCGCAGGTTCCGGAATCCGTCATCTCCGCGGAGGCGAACTTCCAACGCACCCTGCGCGCCAACGTCCACCGCGGCGTGCACACCCTGTCGCAGGAGGCGACCGAGGTGCACGAGGGGCTTCGGGACCGGATCCAGAAGCTCGTGGGAGCGTCCCGCCGCGAGGAGATCGTCTTCGCGCGGGGCACCACGGAAGCCATCAACCTGGTGGCCTGGACCTTTGGCCGACAGAAGCTCGACGCCGGGGACGTGGTCCTGGCCGGTGAGCTGGAGCACCACGCGAACCTGGTTCCGTGGCAGATCGTGGCTCCCCAGAAGGGTGCCTTGGTGGAGAAGATCCCGGCATTGGACGACGGGACCTTGGATTTCCAGGCCTTCCTGTCCCTCCTGGATTCCCGCCCGGTGAAGATCCTGGCCCTCCAACACGTCTCCAATGCCTTGGGGACGGTGCATCCCATCCAACGGTTCGTGGCCGAGGCCCGATCCCGCGGGATCGCGACCCTGGTGGACGCCGCCCAGTCCCTCCCGCACATGGCCGTGGACGTCGGGGCCGTGGGGTGCGATTTCCTGGCCTTCTCCGCCCACAAGATGTACGGCCCCACCGGCCTGGGTTTCCTCTACGGCCGCCACGAGCTCCTGGAAGCCATGCCGCCCTGGCAGGGCGGTGGGGACATGATCGACCGGGTGTCGTTTTCCGGCACCACCTTCCACGAACCCCCGTGGCGGTTCGAAGCGGGGACGCCCAACTACGTGGCCGCACCGGGCATGCACGCGGCACTGGATTTCCGCGAGGAGATCGGGATCGACCGCATCCGCGAGCGCGAAACGGAGCTTCTGCGGTACGCCCTTTCGGCGCTGGAGGGGATCCCAGGCCTGCGGATCATCGGGTCGCCGCCCGAACGCGCCGCGGTCGTTTCCTTCGTGCTGGAGGGCATCCACCACTACGACGCCGGGGTCTTCCTGGACCAGATGGGCATCGCCGTGCGCACCGGGCACCACTGCGCGCAGCCGGCGATGGACCGCTACGGGGTGACCGGGACGATCCGCGCCTCCTTCGCGGTGTTCAACACCGAGGAGGAGATCGACCTCCTGGCCGCGGGCGTCCGCCGACTTCGGAAATTGCTGGGATGAGCGCCGCGGACACCATCGCCGAACGGGAGTCGGAAATCGTCGAGGAGTTCTCGATGATGGACGAATGGCTCGACAAGTACGAACACATCATCGAACTCGGCAGATCGTTGCCCCTGGTGGATCCCGAATTCCGGTCCGATGCCTGGAAGGTGAAGGGGTGCCAGTCGCAGGTCTGGCTGCAGCCCGGTTTCGAGGACGGGCAGGTGGTCTTCAAGGCCGACTCGGACGCCGCCATCACCAAGGGACTGGTGGCTCTCATGGTGCGCGTGCTTTCGCACCAGCCTCCCGCCGCGGTGGCATCGGCACCCCTGGCGTTCCTGGAGCGCATCGGACTGCGCGAGCACCTCTCCCCGACCCGATCCAACGGGCTGGCCAGCATGGTCAAGCAGATGAAGCTCTACGCGGCCACCTATGC
>JGI12269J14319_10004304_pt1 | contig 13066 bp, 10 predicted proteins | sample PeaSoiSIISIP2007_FD_14319 | JGI IMG/M metagenome (IMG submission 14319) | reverse complement strand
GGGAGGCGCGGGCGCGCCGCCGCTGCCGCTTGCGGGCGCGAGCATAAAGGAAGACGCAGGCTTGCCGCCGACGGTTTCCGCATCCAGCGCCTTCAAAGCATAGGGCACGCTTACCAGCAAAACCCGCGGCTGTTCAGCCAACCCTTGCGCTCGCACGCCCAGCCAGCGCGCCTCGCCCGAACTAAATAGTTCGGGAGGCAATCCCTGGCTGCTGGCCGCACCGAGTTCCACGGAGTAACGTCCGGTCTTATCCACCTGCACATTTTGCGTCTCTACCCAGAGCGGCGCTCCACCTTGTGAGTCTTTGTACAGCGAGAATGTGACCCCGACCGGGCCGGCCAGAGCTTTCCCACTCAGGTCGGTCACGAGACCACGAAAGTTGACCAGCGGCGGCACGACCGGATTGTTTCCAACCGGCGGCGCCTGCTGAGCCAACGCCGGGAGCGACCAGATCAGCAGTAAACAAGCAAAACTGATGGTGCGATTCACAGGATCCTCCTGCACTTCTACATCTATTTGTCTGGGGGAGGCTTCCTTGTCGAACTCAACCGCGGCAAGCATTGTACCTCGGTTTTGCCCGCCCGCGGCCTGATATCGCTTGGCGGCAGGCAGATAGGTTGATTCATCTGCATCCGTCAGAAGCCCTCACCGGAGCCGACGATAAAGTGGCCGCCTTTTGCGCCTTGGGGTTGACAGGTCGGGTCCGTCGACGCATAATTCCGATGCCTTTCCAGTAGAGGCTTCCCTGGGTCCCGAACCTGTTTCCCGAAGCGAGGTTCCCCATGCGACCGCGTCATCTTTGGATATCTGGAATTCTGGCGGTTCTCTGCGTGCCTGCTTTCACTTCTTCCGATCCATCGCCAGGCATATCGCTCGAAAAGTTGATCCACACCTTCACAGGAAGTCCAGACGGCGATGGCCGTCTTTACTTCAAGCCTGAGATCACGTAGAGCACTGATAAGGTTTGGTAGTAGCTGTAGGCGAACTCGGAGGCGTCTGCGTTGGTGATCACAGGGCCGATTGAGACTACGCCCCCTACGTCAGCGGGGACTAACTCGCGGATCAGTTTCATCTTTCCGGTTGCGATGTCCAGGCGTTGAATCTTCAGCGGCATGTCTCCTTCCTTGTAGACATACAACGCCTTGCTGTCGGCGGACCACTGCGCCAGCACGTAGCCGGGTTCTACGCCGGGGATGGAACGCGCCGGACCTCCGTCGAGCGAAAAAACATCCAGTTTGCCGCTCGTCTCACCCGCGAGGAACTTACCGTCGGGCGAAGGCAGCGTGGCATAGTCGCCTTCGGGAGTGGCGGGTTCGGGTTTGCCGCCGGCGAGGTCGATGATGTAGGTGCGGCCGGGACGTCCCGGCATATTTCCATTGACCGCGATTCGCTTGCCGTCGGGAAGGAAGTGAGCGCCGATTTGGATGCGTTCCAGTACGTCACGGGACTGACCGGGGCCGACTGGAAGCAGAGTAAGGTGTGCCGGTGCGGTCTGCGGCACCGAGATTGCCCACTTGCCGTCGGGAGATAAGGTTTCCGCGCCGCCGTCTCCCAGGCGGATTGGCGCTGAACCATCGATCCTGCGAATGGCGATGGCGTTGTCTGGGCCGAGCGGCTCCGCGCCTTGCGAACCTTCTTCGAATAACACCGACTGGCCGTCGGGCGATATATCCTTGGCAATGCTCCAGTCGTACCAGGAAAGATCCTGCACGCGTTTGTCTTTCCCGCTCCATTCCATGGCCAATCTCTCTACGTTGATGGTGGCCAAAACGCGTCCGTCGGGAGAAATGTCGTCCAAGGTGAAGCCGCCGGGAACGGTGATCACTTTGCGTTGCTTCCCGGAAAGAGTCGACGCCCATATAGAGCGATTGCTCGACCCCTTTTCCGCGGCCGCAAACCACACTTCATTGCCCTTTGGGGGCCACGCCAAACCGCTTGTCCACTCGAATTCGGACGATAGCGTGGTTTTCTTTCCTGCGAGGTCGGTGACGCAAGCGGAGCCGAGGGCATCCCATCGGTTGGGGTGATCGAGGAACGCGATCCTGTTCCCTTGCGGCGAAAAGCGGATGTCGGTGATCGCGCCTGTGGTCTGATAAAGGACTTTCCCGACCGGGTATTCCAGGTTGTCGCGGCCATTTGCATGGTGCACGACCGCAAGATCGCCGGTAGGACTCCAATCCGCCCACGCGACATCCTGGAGAACTTCGCGAGGAGTTCCGCCAACAATGGGAGAGCGCGCCAGCATTCCGCCCACGAATTCGAGGCGTGAGCCCGGTCTTCCGTGCAAGGTGAGCGCGATTTCGCTGGTGCGCGAGAGACCTAGCAGATAAGCGGAAGGCAGGCCCAGCGGCCGCGCCTGCAATGAGTCAGGGATGGTGGAATAAATCTGCAGCGGGCGCCCATTCCACGAGGCTCCGTAGAGAACGGTCCGGCCGTCCGGAGTGAAGCGAGCCGAGTACACGGTGCCGCGCTCAAAGGTAACGCGATGGTAGTCGGGGTCTTCGGCATGCTTGAGCCGGCCACCCAGATAGATCGCCGCCACCACAAGCAATACCGCGGCAACGCCGAACAGCCAAGTTCGAATCCGCATCGCTTTGCGTCGAAAGGGAAAGACTTGTTTGCCGGTGGTGACGTTCGAGAGCGTGCTGAGCGCAAAAGCGAGGTCGCGCGCCGACTGGAAACGGTTCTCCGGATCTTTCTCCAGGCAGTGGCGGACGACTTGTTCAAACGCGGCGGGAATGTCCTGACCTTCCCGAATCATCTCTGGAGGATCTTCTTTAAGGATCGCGGTAATAGTGTCGACCTGCGTCTCTCCGGCAAAGGCACGCTTGCCGGTAAGCATCTCGTAGAGAATCGCGCCAAAGCTGAAGACGTCACTGCGATGATCGACCGCCCTGCCGCGCAATTGTTCTGGCGACATATATGCCAGAGTGCCCAGCACGAGCCCGGACTTGGTTTGCGTGGTCATGCTGGCAAGCGAGACTTCTTCGCCGGGCTCGGAGGCGAAGTCGGAATTCATGAGCTTGGCAATACCGAAATCGAGGATCTTGATCCGGCCATCTTTCGTGAGGAAGAGGTTTTCCGGTTTGAGGTCGCGATGCACAATACGCTTTTCATGTGCCGCGATCAGGCCCTGGGCAATTTGGGAGGCATAGTCAACCGCTTGGCGTCGCGGCACGGGACCATCGAGCAGGCGTTCGCGCAGGGTCTGCCCTTCCAGCAACTCAGAAACGATGTAGGGCGCGCCATCGTGCATGCCGATGTCGTATATGGCAACTACGTTGGGATGACTCAGAGTGGCAGCGGCACGGGCCTCCTGCTCAAAACGGCGCAGGCGGTCCTGATCGTGGGCAAGAGAAGGTTTGAGTATTTTGAGGGCTACGTCCCGTCCCAGCCGCTGGTCGCTGGCACGGTAAACTTCCCCCATACCCCCAAAACCGATCTTCTCCAGAATTCGATAATGACCCAGTACTTTCCCAATCATCATGCAATGCTGAAGCGGCGCAGTGACGGCATGTTAGGACGCGGGCAGGCGGGATGTCAACTACGGCGTGAATAGTAGACGGCTGCGGGAAAATGTACGTCCGCGGGTCTGATTTAGTTGGACGAAGTGTTGCTCTCAAGACCGGCGGACCAGGTTCCAGTACCGCCGTTCTGGAGGCAAGGTCCAGCGGTTGCCGTGTATTTCCCCGAGGCGTCGATGCCGGAAAGAACGGTCGTATTCGCTGTACCGGTCAAACTGATTGTGCTTTGTGACTGCGTGAGTCGAAGGGTCAAATTACTACCGTTGAGAATGCCTGACATCTCGGCCATGGTCCCGCAAGCAGTCCCGCTTCCCGTTAAAGTAACCTGCCCAGAGACCTCATTGCTGTTGCTGTTGACTTGCCTCAGAGTGCCTAAGGCTTGAATAACCTCAGATGGAGAGGCGGCCGGGGTCAGCGTGAACAGCCATGTTCCGGTCAAGGGAGGTAACGACGATGTGCCACTGCCGCACCCGTTCAGAAAACCCAAAGCCACAACCAACGCGATACGAACGAAGCTCTTCATGTCTGGCGAAGTGAAAGGGCAGTTTACACCGCGCCCGGTTACGGAGCAACGGTACACGGGCGTGGATGCCCGCGCCCGCATCGAGTTTACAAAGAATTACGCACTCCAGCCTTCTTCTGTTTGCAACTTCCGGGTAGAATTGTGGTTCATTACAAACAGTTAAGCTGCGACACGAAGTGCGACGGTACGGCGAGTTGCTAGAGTGTCCTCGGCTGAGCCGCAATCCTGGAGGGAAGTTGGTGTTCTCATACTAATGGCCATCGAACGTGTGGGCGGTTCCCGCAAGAGAGCGGCAGTCTTTGTCTTTCTGGTTTTTTCAGCGCTGGTGGCGAGCTCTTCCGTTTCGCAGGGACAAGTTGCTCCCCGATGGGAAGTGTTTGGCGGTTACTCCTATCGGAATGTTGATTCGACCACCTTCGGGTTTCCGGGTCGCTCCAGCCTGAGCGGATTTGACGCCGAGGGCACGTTCAATATCAACCCCCGCTGGGGAGTGGTCGCCGACCTGGGCGGACAGTACGGTTCGCAGTTGACCACTTACAATTTTCTGGCTGGGCCGCAGTTTGCCATGCGCAAGGACAAATCAAAGTTCTTCGTTCATGGTTTTTTTGGCAAAGCACAAAACGTAATCGATATAACGACCGCGACCGGGGGCGGATTTGAGAGCGTGGGACGCGCCATTGTGGCCGGAGGAGGTTACGACCGGGACCTGACTCCGCGGTACACCCTGCGCATCATGGGAGATTACCTGCTTACGCACACATTCGGGGTTAATCAAAACGATATACGGGTTTCGACCGGATTGGTTTTCCACTTCGGCAGCATTGGCCACCGCCCCAAACTTTGAATTCAAAGTCTGGATTCCGAGGCTTGTATCCTGAATCTGGAAACCTCCGAAGCCATGCTGAGTGGAACTTTCAATTTTCCTGAAAGGGCTGGTTAATGCCGAGCAAGAAGACACCTTTGGTTGTGATCGCCGTTGGATTCGCAATTCTGGCTGGATGCAGTTCGTCTCCCACTTCCTCGTCCTCGTCTGCCACCCACACCGCGTATGTCTCGCTGCCGAGTTCGAACGCCGTAGGCGGATTCCTCATTGATAACACCACGGCGCAAATCACCGCGATTCTGGGATCGCCGTATCCTGGAGGATCGTCGCCGGCTTCAGTGGTCGTGCATCCTTCTAATAAGTTTGTTTACGCCGCTAATCAAAGTGGGAACGATATTTCGCTCTTCACCATTAACAGCACTTTGGGTTCGTTGCTGGAAGTGCTGCCACGAACCGCGACTGGGATCACACCCGTGTTCCTCGCCATGGACAAGGGAGGCAACTTTCTTTTTGTGGTCAATCAGGTCTCCAGCAGCATTTCGGTCTATGCCATTAACTCCGGGAACGGAACGCTTACTCCGGTGGGAGCTCCGGTTTCAACTCCTCCGAATCCGTTCAGGCTGGCGCTGACTCCCTCGGAGAAATTTCTTTATGTGCTCAACACCAACCTGGGCGCGGTGATTGCTTACATGGTCAACGCTGGAGTTCTGCAACCGGTGGCTGGCCCACCAGTTCAGGTTGGCAACGGACCACTGGCGATCACGGTCGACCCCGCGGAGAACTTTGTTTACGTCGCCAACTCGGCCGACAACACGGTCTCGGTGCTCTCCATCGATTCGACTACCGGGGCGCTGACTCTGCTGGGCTCGTATACTACCGGGACCACGCCGACTTCGGTGGCAGTTCTGGGCCAGTTTCTATTTGTTGCCAATCTTGGATCCAGCAACATCTCGGTGTTCTCGGTTGCTCCCAGCACCGGGGTTCTCACCCAGGTTACGAGTTCGCCGTTCAGTGCCGGCACCGCTCCGTTGTTCGAGGTGATCGACCCGAATAACCTATTCCTTTATGTTGGCAGTCAAACTGCAAAATCCATAACGGCGTTGACGATTGATACCACTACGGGCGCACTTGCGGTTACGACGCAGTCGACGCCGACGACGACGGCGCCTTCCTCGATGTCAGTCTCGAAATAGTTGCGTAGGTCCGGACGATTTATGTCCCGACACGGCCATGGTGGCGCTGCACTGGCATGAACGTCCGCACAATCTAGAACCTGACTCTATGATTAACTTCGGAATTGTCGGTTTCGGACTGCACGCAGTGAAACGGCTGATGCCGGGCTTTGCTCTGGCCAAGAACTGCCGCGTCACAGCACTCTCCCGCCGTGACCTGGCCAAGGCGCAGGCATCAGCACGGCAGTACGACATTCCCCTGGCCTTCGATTCTGTCAAAGAGCTGTGCCGCTCTCCTCAGGTGGACGCGGTGTTCATCGCTACACCGAATGCCTGCCATCTGCAGGATGTGCTGATTGCGGCCGCATGCGGCAAGCCAGTATTGTGCGAGAAGCCGATGGCCATTCACGCCGATCAATGCCGGCAGATGGTGGAAGCCGCGCGAAAGGCCGGAGTTCTGTTGGGAGTAGCGCAAGTATTTCGCTTCGAAGAGAGCACGACCTGGTTCCGCGAACAAGTGGCCGCGGGACATATCGGCAAACCGGTTTTCGCGCGCTCCGAATTTTCCTTTCCCGCTGCCCATGGACACGCGCGGACGTGGATCAACGACCTCGCAATTTCGGGCGGCGGTCCCGTTGCCGATGTGGGCGTGCATTGCATCGACACGCTGCGCTTCGTTCTGCAAGACGAAGTGGAGCGGGTAAGCGCCCGCGAGATCGCCGGTAACGTGCCGGGCAACGTGGAAGCCGGCGCACTACTGCTACTGGAGTTCTCCCACGGAACTCTCGCTACCGTTATGGCCTCATTCCGCGCCGAATACCGCACCCCCCTCGAACTGGTTGGTGAGGCCGGCGTGCTGCGCGCCGAGGATGCTTTGAATGTTGAGCGCCCGATCCATCTTGAGCTGCGTCGAGGCGGAGCCGTGGTCGAGACCAAGACAGTCTCGAATCAACTTGCCTACGCGCGCCAAGTGGACGCCTTCGCAGCCGCAGTAGAAGGTAAAAGGGAGTTTCCGATTTCCGGCGAAGAAGGCTGGCGCAATCAGGAGATTCTGGACGCCGCATACCGAAGCATGAAAAACGGCCAGACCGAAAACGTACGAACCGTTACTTGAATCGTGCGACGCCCCTGACGACTGCAAAGGCGGCAGTGGGCTCGTTTGGAGTTTGGAGGAATTGGTGGGATTATCCGAGATCAAAGTGCAAGGAGTGGCAGCATGAATTTGATCCTAGGTGCTGGATACGCCTTAGTCGGCCTAGCCCTAATTGTGTGGGCTGCGCCCTTGTCCACCCGTTACAACGCTTGGACTACGCATCTACGCGAACGTCATCCCAATGTGAACCCGCCGCCAACTCCGGAATGGCGTGCACGGAATACCAAGATTATGGCACTTATGTTTCGGTTGGCTGGCGTGTTCTTCGTTCTGCTCTCGATCATATATCTCTCGCCGCTGGTTAGGAATAGACTGCACTAAAATTCGAAACCGCCCACTACCGCAAAGGTTTGCATATTGACTGACGCTCCGAGCTGGCGGATAATGTGCCCTCTTTGGAGGAGGACTCCATGAAACGCTCGTTGCGCTCAGTTAGTAATCTTTCCGAGCCTCTCAGCCACCGACTCAGCGCCTACACCCTCGCGGCCGGAGCCGCCGGTGTAGGAGCGCTTGCGTTGGCGCATCCGGCCGAGGCAAAGATCATCTACAATCCCGCGAACATACCCATCCTGCAAAACGGCCAGCCCGTCGAATTGGATTTGAACCATGATGGCATCAACGATTTTCAATTTACCGACGTCTATAGTACCGAGCGCAGAAAAGACGGGATTCGTGGGCCAGAGGGATACCACCAGTCCTCCATGAACGTCGCGCCAGCTCAGCAATCCAACCGAATAGTTGCCACGAAGCAATTCAAAAGCTACTACGAAGCCGCCGCGTTGCACAAGGGTAAGACTGTCGGGCCGAACAGTCCCTTTCAACCGGGCAATTCCGCGTTGGAGATGTGGGCATGCGCCGGTGGCACGTCCGGAGGTGGTTGCGGCGGTGCGTGGTTAGGAGTAAAACAGGCCTACTTGGGCTTGAAGTTCATGATCAAAGGAAAAACCCACTACGGTTGGGCACACGTACGATTCGCTGGTGAAGCCAATCCAACGATAGTCGGCTACGCTTACGAGACCATCCCCAACAAGCCCATTCTCACAGGGGACATGAAAGGGCCGAGTAAGAATCTCAAGCAAGTGGACGCGGCGTTCACCACACCCACTCGCCAACCGGCCAGCCTTGGACTGTTGGCACTGGGCGCGCCCGGACTCTCGATCTGGCGTCGCAAGGAATCCACAGACGCTTCACAATAAATCCTGAGGAGGCGCGGTCGCCCCTTTAAGCGCATGAAGGCATATCTCGACAAGAGATATGCCTCGTGCTTTTACGGGGTCGCGTGCCCGACTGGAATCGACCGATCTGTGGAACCGCTCGGGGCCAGACTTGCGGGAACTCCCTTAGCTTCTATGATCGCCCAGTGCCACTCTTGTCCTTCGTCGAGGGTTGTGTCCAATTTCTCCCGATATACAGTCGTGGCCAGCGGAGCCGCCGAACCCTTCAGGTGGAGCAGCAGAGTCGAGTCAGAACGCTTCTCCGTGGGGGCGGTGTACGCGGCGACGGCGGGTAGCAGTTTCGCGTCACCGTACTCGCTAGCACTCGTGTCATCGCGGCGCACGATGGTCAATCCCACCGTGATTTCCCGCACGTTCCACGCGCTTGCGTTGTACATCGAGACTTCCAGTGTGTCTCCCTGAATGTTCGCGGGTCCATCCAGCTTTGCAAGCTCCTCCGGCGGAAGATCCTGCGACACATACGGATTGGAAAGCAATGCAGTGGTGTTGGCATTGAACGAAAGGCTGCAGGTCCCGTCGGGCGAAGACATCTGGAAAGTTTTTCCAGCACCGTCAAAAGAAAACATCGGTCTCGTGCTCAGCCGGAGGTGTTCGACGTCGTCCATTACCTGGGTGAGATTGTCGTTATCGATAATGTTGGGTGCGGCGGGTTCTTTTGGGTCTTTGGTCTGGCGCAGGGAACGGGCCAGATCGCCCAGGGACACTCCATCATCCATTTGGGCGGCCGCGCAAACCGGAATCGTCATCCCCAGAAAAACCAGAAAGACGCAGAGATAAGCCTGATGTCTCATGAATGCACGGGCGAAAACTGCAGCTCCGCCTAAGTAAATTGTAGTCAGAAACAAGCTGAGGAATCAGCACGGCGAGACGAACGTTGGTCGTAGAACCTTGGAGCAGAATGGAAAAATCACGGACGTGCGGGACGAAGTAGCCTCGCAACAGGGCGCCACACGCCCGTGAACTTTACAGCAAGCCAGAGGAGCGGAAACGAGTGACCGGATCAGCCATCGGCATCGGCTCCCGCTTAAATATCCAGCGAGCCACCGCAAACCCCAACGCCGCGTAGCACAGATGAACAAGTTTCATATACTCACCCCCATGAAGATCGGTCACAGCACCTGTGGGGAGGATCAATGTGCTCAAAGTAGCAAGCTCACACCAGTAGTGCAACGCCCAAACGGGCCATAGACGTAGCACGAAGGTTTAGCAGAGTAACCTGCAAAGTAACCAGAAACGTAATGTTCACGAAGGTTGCAGCGGTTTGCGAACGTGTGCAAAGAAGATCACACCTGGAGAACATCGCCTTCGCTCAACTGATGTAGACTGCATCTTTCCGCTGATTTCCTGGCACCACTGCGGAGATGGAGGTTGGGTTATGAGTTGGGCAAGTAAGCTGGTCAAACCCTATCGGCTGGAGAACGGCGCGAAGTTCCGACTGAAGGATTTTGATCCCGGCGATACNGGGAAAATTCACTCCAAGGAGCACGCCGAGCAACTTCTCTCCCAGGGCATAGCTTCACTGGCCGAGTTGCAGGACAAGCTCTACGCCCAGGACCGCTGGGGTGTGTTGCTCATCTTTCAGGCCATGGATGCGGCTGGCAAGGATGGCGTCATCAAGCATGTGATGTCGGGCGTCAATCCGCAAGGTTGTCAGGTGACCTCATTCAAGGTTCCGTCGGTGGAGGAATTGAATCACGACTATCTGTGGCGCGCCCTGCGGCGGCTTCCCGAGCGCGGTCAGATCGGCATCTTCAACCGGAGTTATTACGAGGAGGTGCTGGTGGTTCGGGTGCATCCCGAGGTGTTGAAGAATTCAAGAATTCCTCCGTCTTTGTTGACCAAAGACATCTGGAAGGATCGCTTTCAGGACATCAACTGCTTCGATCGTTATCTGGCGCGCAATGGAATTGTTGTGCGCAAGTTCTTTCTCAATCTTTCGAAGAAGGAGCAAAAGCAGCGCTTTCTCGATCGTCTGGACCATCCAGATAAGAACTGGAAGTTCTCCTCAGCCGACGTGCGCGAACGGGAATATTGGGATGATTATATGAAAGCCTATGAGGAAATGATTATCCATACAGCGAGCTCTGAGGCGCCCTGGTACGTGATCCCGGCAAACAATAAATGGTTCACTCATGTAGCCGTAGCGGCGGCGATCGTCGAAACCCTGGAAGATCTAAAGCTGGCTTACCCCGAGGTCGATCCCGCGAAGCGAAAAGAGTTGCGGGCCGCGCGGAAGATGCTCGCGGGGAAAAAAGCGTAGAGGCACCAGTCGACCCTAAGACCGTTGGCCCGGAACTTTCTCTGGATGAGTGCAGGCGTTAAACTGAGAACTTCGAAGTTTTCCCGGGGGGGATGTTCCAATGACGTCACTCAGGCTGAGGATCGGTCCAACGGCATGGATCACAACTTTACTTGTGCTATCGGTCGCGAGTGCGGGCTTCGCGCAACGCGGCGCAGAAAAAGACAGGAAGTCTGCCGAAGTGTTAGCCGGCACGCAGAAAACCTCTTCCACTGATTCCGAGACCGAAGACCCTCAATTCAAAGGCATGAAATATCGGCTCGTCGGCCCGTTTCGCGGCGGTCGGTCGCTGACCGCGTCGGGCGTGGCGGGCGATCCTAATACCTATTATTTTGGCTCGACCGGCGGCGGTGTGTGGAAGTCCACCGACGGTGCCATGACCTGGGCTCCAATTTTCGACAAGGAGGCCGTGTCTGCGATTGGAAGCCTGGCGGTCGCGCCTTCCGATCCGAACGTGTTGTACGTCGGAACGGGCGAGGCCTGTATTCGCGGCAACATTTCGCATGGCGATGGGATTTACAAAACGGTGGATGGCGGCAAGACCTGGAAGAACGTCGGCCTGCGCGATTCCCGGGCCATCGGAAAAGTGATTGTCGATCCCAAGAACGCAGACGTCGTCTACGTGGCTGCGCTGGGCCATCCTTTCGGCCCCAACACCGAGCGAGGGATTTTTCGCACCATCGACGGCGGCAAGACGTGGGAGAAAGTCCTCTACAAGGACGAAAACACGGGCGGAATCGACGTTGCATTCGATCCCCGCAACTCTCATATCCTTTATGCGTCGTTGTGGGAAGCGCGGCGTTCGCCGTGGGGGCTGTCCAGCGGCGGTCCCAGCAGCGGACTCTATCGCTCGAACGACAGCGGAAGTACGTGGAAACGGCTGGAAGAGCACGGACTGCCAAAAGGGCCGTACGGCAAAATTGGAATCGCCGTGGCCGCGAATTCTGATCGCGTTTACGCGCTGATTGAAGCGCCCGATGGCGGTCTGTACCGCTCGGACGACAGCGGCGAAACCTGGCAACTGCTGAACAACGATCGCGCCTTCTGGCAGCGGGCCTGGTACTACATGCATATTATTGCTGACCCGCAATCGGCGGACGTGGTTTACATCGCGAATGTGGACTTCTACAAGTCCAGCGATGGCGGGCACACTTTCAACAAAGTGAAAGTTCCGCACGGGGACAATCACGCAATGTGGATTGATCCCAAAGATGCCAACCGCATGATTGTCTCGAACGACGGCGGCGTAACCGTAAGTCTGGACGGCGGCAAGACCTGGACACGCCAGGATAACCAACCGACAGCGCAGTTTTACCACGTGATCACTGATACCCGCACACCCTACTATCTCTACGGCTCGCAGCAGGATCTGGGAACGGTTGCGATTGCCAGTCGCAGCGATGATGGATCGATTGATCGGTCTGACTGGTACACGGTAGGCGGCGGGGAGGCGGGCTACATTGCGCCGTACCCGCCGGATCCCAATATTGTTTATGCGGGCGAATACGAAGGTGTAATTACACGCTTCGACAAGCGCAACCAACAAACGAAGAATATTTCTGTCCAGCCTGAGATCAGCGATGGTGGAGGTGCGGCAAAGCTGGAGCACCGTTTCCAGTGGACAGCACCGATTCTGGTCTCGCCGCACGATCCCAATACGCTTTACCACGCCGGGGAACGCCTGTTTAAGACCACCGACGGAGGCATGCATTGGGAAGCGGTAAGCCCCGATCTCACGCGCAACGACAAAAGCAAACAGCAAGCCTCCGGCGGACCCATCGATAAGGACGACTCCGGCACGGAGTATTACGACACTATCTTCGCCGTGGCGGAATCGCCGCTGGTGAAGGGTTTGATCTGGGTTGGCGCCGACGATGGCTTGGTTCACATCACGCGTGACGGAGGGCAGAACTGGACCGACATCACGCCTCGGGATCTACCCGACTGGAGCCGCATCAGCCAGATTGAAGCTTCGCCGCACGATGCCGCGACGGCTTACATGGCAGTCGATCGCCATCAGTCGGACGATATGCATCCTTATATTTACAAGACCAACGACTATGGCAAGACCTGGGTGAAGATCAGCAAAGGGATTCCCGATAACGCGTTTGCTCGCGCGGTGCGTGAAGATCCCAAGAAACGCGGCTTGCTCTATGCGGGCACCGAGGCTGGCGTGTACGTGTCTTTCAACGACGGCGCCGATTGGCGCTCGCTGCAGCTGAATCTTCCCACGGCGCCGGTGCACGATCTGGTTGTAAAGAACGACGATCTCGTGGTGGCCACGCACGGGCGGGCGTTCTGGATTCTCGACGATGTTTCTCCGCTGCGGCAATACAG
>JGI12269J14319_10004303_pt1 | contig 13071 bp, 11 predicted proteins | sample PeaSoiSIISIP2007_FD_14319 | JGI IMG/M metagenome (IMG submission 14319) | reverse complement strand
TTCTTCAACGACTTGGTAGAGGCTCCCTTTGCCCCTTTGTCTCAAAGAATAAAAAAGGAACAAGACAAATTCGCAGACATTACCGGCGAGGAGCGGGTCGCGCTTTGCGGATTTGTGGCGCTTCAGGCCGTGAGGACACCAGCCCACAAATTGTGCCTTGAGGAACAGATTGGAGGCACCATAGATACAAGTACCTTTGTCAAAATAATTGTTAGGCAGGCGAAAGCCATCATGGAAGAGTGGGACAAAAATCTCCGCCGACTTCACTTCTATACCTCTCTTCCGCATGTCGGTGAACAGTTCATCACAGGTGATAGCCCCGTAGTTGGGATACAGTGGAATGACAATCCTATTTGGGTGCCCACCGGCACTCCGGAATTAAAAACTACAGATTTGACGAAAATTCTCAGCAATCCAAACCAAGAATTTTGGCTTTCCCTATCGCCCTATGTTTGCGTCTCTGTGCGTGGTCACGTCTGCGGAGAACCACACTTGCCTCCGCAGACTGTGGACCCGCAATTCGTTAGGTTTTTGAATGGTCGCGTTCGCGGACAGAGTGGAATTTTCTTGCTTGCGAGAGACAAAGCGTCCCTCTCCTAAAGAAGGCGCGCTTCGAGCTAGCTCAGCGGGTTCTTCCAGCGCAGCCCCGGAAAGCGGGCAAAATCCCGGTCCGCCGTGTGCAGCACAGCTCCATGCTCAATCGTGATCGCCGCGATCTCCGCATCACTCACCAACGGGCCTGAGGCCTGTCCCTCCAGGATCATTTGCCTCAACACCGACCAGTGCTGATCCGCCGGCCCAAGTATTTGTACATTCGGTTGCTGCAACCACTCATCGACGACTTGCACGGCTTGCTGCAGGCTGACACGCATTCCCGATAGCCGCCGATTCGTGATAACCCGTAGGAACGCAGATACGCTTTGCCAGGGCAGTCCCACGGCTTCTACTCCCGAAAGCGCTTCCTCCAGCCAAGAATGGCTCTTCTTGTGGTAGGCCGAATCGAGATCGTAGGCATAGATCAGGAGATTGGCATCAATGACGATCACCGATGATCCGGTCCTTCCAGGTATTCCAATAGCTCTTCTACTTTTTCAAACGGAGGCAGACCCAGATTCCACGGCTTCACCCGGAACGGCTTCCGGACTGGCGGCTTCGAAGCCGTCAATCCCATCCGCAGAAATCGATTCACCGCCTCTTTGAAAGAAGAGCCAGTTCGCCGAACTTCCTTTTTCAGCAACTGGGCCACGTCGTCATCGAGCGAAAGGGTTGTCCTCATCTTTTGATGTTATACCATTAGGCATCATGATGTCAATCTCTGTAACATCATGATGTACTCCTTAGCCGCCCTTGCAAAAAACGACCGGACAAGGCACGCTCAAACACGATGGTTTCCCTCGATGACATTCGCGCAGCTCAAAACCTTCTCCACGGCATCGCCGTTCGCACTCCCCTGTTCGAATGGACTGCCGCGGCGGATCAGCGCAAGCTCTTCCTCAAGCTTGAAAACCTGCAGCCCATCGGCGCTTTCAAACTGCGCGGCGCCTATAACAAAGTCGCGTCTCTTGGCGACGAAGAGCGCCGCCGCGGAGTCATTTCCTATTCCAGCGGCAATCATGCGCAGGGCGTGGCCTACGCGGCGCGGGCGCTTGGGGTGAAGGCCATCATCGTCATGCCCTGCAACGCTCCCAAGAACAAACTCGAAGCCACCGCTGCCCTTGCAGCGGGGATCGTCATCGTCGGTCCCGGCAGCGAAGAGCGCCGCCTGCGTGCCGAGCAACTCGCCGCTGAGCATGGCTACGCTATCGTGCCTCCCTACAACGACGAAAAAATCATTGCCGGCCAGGGAACCGTTGGGCTCGAAATCCTTGAAGACCTGCCTGATGTTGAAACCGTGCTGGTCCCCGTCGGCGGAGGAGGATTGATCAGCGGGATCTCGGCCGCCGTTAAGCTCAGCAATACCAAAGTGAAGGTGATTGGAGTCGAGCCGGAGCTAGCCGCCGATGCGCAAGCCAGCCTGCGCGCCGGTCGCATCGTCTCTTTTCCGGCCGAGCAAGTCTCGCGGACGCTGGCTGACGGTCTTCGCACCCAGAGTATCGGCGCCATCAATTTCGAACACATCCGCGCCTATGTGGACGACATTGTCAGCGTGACCGAAGATGAAATTCGCGAGGCCATGCGGGCGCTGAGTACAAACACGAAAACTCTGGCCGAACCGAGCGGCGCTGTAGCCATAGCCGCGTTTCTTTTCCATGCCGGCGAGCTCCCCAAGACAAACATCAATGTAGCCGTGATCAGCGGTGGCAACATCGATCCTAAGTTGCTCGCCGAGTTGCGGAATCGCTGAACCTCCGGCTCGATTCGTGCTTCGACCGCGGCGAATGTACAATCCTGAGTCTCCCCCGAGGACAACGTGAACCGCTGGCTCGATCAGTTCTTTGAACTCGCTCATCACCAGACCACCGTCCGCCGCGAAGTCGTCGCCGGACTCACCACCTTCTTCACCATGGCCTACATCGTGGCCGTCAACCCTGCCATCCTGAAGACCGCGGGCATGCCGGCCGGCGCCTCGCTCACTGCCACCATTCTCACCGCCATTTTCGGAACGCTGCTGATGGGGCTCTACGCCAAGCGCCCGTTCGCCATCGGTCCTTACATGGGCGAGAACGCTTTTATCGCGTTCACCGTGGTTCATGTGCTCGGCTACACGTGGCAAAGCGCTCTGGGCGCGGTGTTTCTGGCCGGAGTCCTGTTTATTCTGATGACTCTATTCCGCCTGCGCCAATGGATGGTCGACGCCATTCCCGCCACCCTTCGTTACAGCTACGCTGTCGGCATCGGATTGTTTCTCACGTTTATCGGGCTGAATCAGACCGGCATCGTCACTATAGGATCGCCGGGAGCACCGGTGCGGCCGGGCCATCTCACCTCACTTTCAGTTCTGCTTTCCGTCTTTGGATTCCTGCTGATGACGGTGCTCACCATTCGCCGCTTCCCAGCCGCGATTCTCAGTGGAGTTCTGGTCACTGCTCTGCTCAGTTTTGTGACCCGCGTCGCTCCTGCGCCGACCGGTTGGGTGAGCCGTCCGCCCAGCTTGCAGCCCGTTTTCCTTCAATTCGATCTGCACAGCCTGTTTACCTGGGGATTTTTCCCGGTCGTCCTGACGATTTTCGTCATGGCATTTGTAGACACCATGGGAACGCTCATTGGTGTGTCGGCGCGTGCCGGCTTCCTCGACAAAGACGGCAACCTGCCGCAGATCGAGCGTCCTATGATGGCCGACGCGCTCGCCACGACCTTCGCCGCCGTAATTGGAACCACTACCTCCGGCGCCTATATCGAGTCCGCCACCGGAGTCGAGGCTGGCGGGCGCACCGGCCTGACCGCCGTCACTACGGCGCTGTGCTTTGTAGGGACTCTATTCTTCGCGCCCTTCATCTCCGCCATCCCGCCACAAGCTTACGGACCAGCGCTTATCTTCGTTGGCTTGCTCATGCTCACCCCGATCATCCGGATTCCCTTTAACGACCTCACCGAACTGGTGCCAGCCTTCGGCGTCATCGTGCTGATGGCTTTTACCTACAACGTGGGAATTGGCATGACGGCGGGCTTCATCCTGTATCCTTTTTGCAAGCTGGTTTCGGGACGCTTGCGGGATGTTCGCCCTGCGCTCTGGGGGTTGACCGCGCTGTCACTGCTGTTTTTCGTATTTTATCCATACACGTAGAAGCGGGTGAAATTCACATGATTCGTTTTGGTATAGCGGGATTCGGTTTGCACGCGGTTCGGCGTCTGATGCCGGGATTCGTGCTGGCTCAGAATTGCAAAGTGGTCGGTCTTTCGCGCCGGGATCCCAACAAGGCGCGCGAAGCCGCGGCGCAGTATGGCATCCCTCACGTCTTTGCCTCAACCGTTGAACTCAGCCGCTGCCCTGAAGTCGACGCCGTGCTGGTCACGACTCCCAACGCGTGCCATCTGCGGGACGTCCTCACGGCTGTGGCTGCCGGCAAGCCGGTGTTGTGCGAGAAGCCCATGGGCATGGACGCGGACGAATGTCGCCAGATGGTCGAAGCGGCGCGCAGCGCCGGAGTGCTCCTCGGGGTGGCTCAGGTCTTCCGCTTTGAAGACACCACCGCGAGATTTCGCCAGCGCGTTGCTGCCGGTGACATCGGCCACCCGGTTTTTGCGCGGGCGGAGTTCTCGTATCTAGGTTCAGGCCAGGCCCGGACCTGGCTCTACAACCGCTCGATCGCTGGAGGAGGGCCCATCTCCGACGTAGGCGTCCACTGCATCGACGCCTTGCGTTACATCCTGCAGGACGAGCCCCAGCGGGTCAGCGCCTTCGGTGGTCCAGCCGAAGGGTCAGGTGACCTAGAAGCGGCGGCCGTTGTGACGCTGGAGTTTCAGCGCGGCACGCTGGCCACGGTGCTGGTTTCAACTCGCGCTCACTATCGCACGCCCCTGGAGATTGTCGGTGACGCCGGCGTGCTCAGGGCCGACAACGCGCTGAATGTTGAACGTCCGGTTAGGCTGGAACTGTGGCGCGACGGTCAACTCGCCGGCGAAGAAACCGGTTCCAACCACCTCGCCTACGCCAGACAGGTGGACGCTTTCGCTGCCGCCGTCGAAGGCCGGGAAATGTTTCCAGTGCCGGGCCGGGAAGGCTGGCAGAACCAGATCATTCTGGACGCCGCCTACCGCAGCCTGGCTTCGGGCAAGAGTGAACCGGTACCGATTTAGTGTTGGTCGCTAGTCGCTCGCGTGGGCACGCGCATTCCATCGATCCATCGATCCTTGGCTTGCTAACGACCTATGACCGCCGATCAACGACTGCCCCCAAATTAAGAAGCGCCCCGGATCCAAAGGATCACGGGACGCCCGAACAGCCCTCCCCAGAACTGCTCATCCTGAAAGGTATTGCAGCCGGCCTGCGAGCGGAATGCCACTCTTGAGGGGTATGAATGGCACAAACGGGCCACTTGCCAAACGCCAAGTCCGTGGTAACATCCGTCACCTCGCGACTGGTTACTAAAAGTCGCGCCAGGTTCTGGAAGCGGCTTCGCAACGTGGCCTTTGCTTTCTCGTGGCGAGATCCCCCCTGTCGATTCCGAACCAAACAGTTGCTCGGCTTCGTGGTCGGACTGCCTGCGGGACTGAGCTTCTGGAGATCTTGGGGAAAGCGATTGTTGCTAGTGTGCAGCAGATTGCATCCCGAGATTCTAGCCATCTGTGGAGTGGGGTTGTAAGTTGTTGATAAACAACAACAAGTAAGCTTCAGTAGCTTTGGAACAGCAAGTGCACTAAGCGCAAGTGGCGATCCATACCTTGGGCTCCAGGTTCCAGGGTAAATTTGGGGAAAAAAGAAAAATTTTGGGGAGGAAATTCAAATGAGGCGAGTGTTTCTCTTAGCATTGATCGCAATGGCGTTGCCGATTGCGGCATCGGCAGACATTATTCTCACGAACCAGTATGGTTCGGTTGCGGTTTCAAACGCAGGCATCGTGTCGACTCCTTCGGAGCTACGCAGCTTTGAAGGGATCACAACGGGAGGGTCCATGGGCTCGGTAGTGTTCTCGACCGGCGCCCTGACCGGCGGCTCGCTTTCGGGCTCCAGCGCAACGTTTGCCGCTGGCGGGCCAGCTTCGTTCGTCGTGACGGGCGTGGGCCTTTGGACACAATCATTGCCGGGGGCTCCCAAGAGCAAGGTAACGCTCTTTAGCGGCAGCTTCGTGGCTCCGGTTACGTTAACCTTGGTCAGCCAGGTGGGCCAGAATAAGACTTGGACTCTCAGTGGCACGATCGCTGGCACGCTGTATGACGGTCGTAGCGTGACTGGAACAACCCAGCAGACCATCTATAGCAGCAGCAATCAATGGACCAATGGTATCGGGCACATCCGTGTAGGTACTTCGAGCCTCACCGTCCCGGAACCCGGAACTTTGGGCCTCCTCGGAACGGGACTTGTGGGAATCGCTGGAATGTTCCGCCGCAAGCTGATCGGGACATAACCTAACGCTTGAATCGCCCAGAACACTCAACTCATGGCCCCGCCGCAAGGCGGGGCTTTTGATTTTGAGCCCAGTGATCACGCCGATAGCCGCCGCACAAGACGGCCCTTTCCTGAGGACGGCGTCAACCGGTTCGTCTGCTAAAGCCGAGCCTGCCCCGAACCCCGCTTGGAATTCTGCGCCATGGCCGTTTTGTTCGGTTACTGCCGTAACGGCCAGCGATGCCTTTGGCGTTGACCTTACCTTCGTCCAAACCCTACAGTCAGGCGCAGGGGGATGTATGAAGGATATCCATGAGGTTTTGCGTCGCAAGCAGGCGCAGTACACGCAGTTGGGCAAGCAGATTGAGATGTTGCAGCAGGCTGCCGAGAAACTGCGCGAAGTCGCGCCGTTGCTTGCGGAAACCGATGTCGAAGACGATAGCGCCGTGCTCGCGGAAGTGGACGATGAAACCAACGCGATGGCAGCTAAAGCCAGCGCGCAATCCGCGCCAGCGGCGGCCAAGCCAGGGCGCAGCGCAACTCCGCGCTGGCCGTAGATGCCTGAGGTACAGGCAAAGCGCGAGGCGGGAGGCTCGGGCGCATGACATTGCAGGCATTACTGGTGTCCAAGGATGAACCGACGGCGGAAACGCTGATTCAGGTTCTGACGCAGTTTGGCGTGGCCGTGGATCGTTCCAACGATGCCGATGTCGCCGCGGAGCGACTGCATGAGGCGCAATTCGACCAGGTCATCGTAGACTTCGATGATCCCGAAGCGGCTTCTCAGCTGCTCGAATCTTGCCGCCGTCTCGTCGGCCCCGACCGCAAGCCGCCGGTCACTGTTGCCTTGTTGCACGATGCTTCGCAGATCCGCTCGATCCTGGGCGCTGGAACTCATTTCATCCTCACCAAGCCCATCACCCCCGAGCAGGCTCAAACCACCCTGCGCGCCGCCACCGCCCTGCTGAAGCGCGAACGCCGGCAATCCATGCGGATCGCTGTCCAAGCCGAGGTTTCGATTCGTATCGACGACAACAATACGGTCGAAGGCATCCTGCTCGACCTGAGCACCGGCGGCATGGATGTCCTGACGGCCAAGCCACTTTCCTCCGGGACCTTGGTTCGCGCCTCCTTCCAGCTTCCCGATAATGGGGGTGGTATCGAAGGGGATGCGGAAGTAGCCTGGAGTACCCCTAACGGCCAAACCGGCTTGCGCTTTCTGGACATGGACGCCAATCTGCGCGACGACCTAAGCGAGTGGCTGGCGGCCCGTTCGCACGATGCTTTACCCGAAGAGCCGGATGCAGTCACCCAATGCAAACTGACCGACCTCAGTCTGGGCGGCTGCTATGTGGAGACCGAATCTCCCTTCCCGCAGTCCTCCGCCGTGGACCTGTGCCTGCGCGCCGCCGGCATGGAGATTCACGCTGAAGGTTTGGTCCGGGTCATGCACCCCGGACATGGCATGGGCATTGAGTTCCCTGCCCGCACCGAAGAGCAGCGCAAGAGCGTAGGCGAGTTCATCGAATTCCTCACTGGCCAGCCCGGCGCCACTCCGCAACTGGAAATTTCTCCGCGCTCTCTCGTCGCCAACGTGGTCGATCTCAGCCCGGCCGACAGCACCGCAACCGATGCCGACGATCCTCTGCTGGAATTGCTGCGGACTGGCAATGCCCTGGAGGAAGAAGCTTTTCTTGAAGAACTCCGCCGCCAGCGAAATCCCGAGAGCGTCAACCAATAGACGCCAGTCAATCAGCGTTCCCCCAACCGCATTCTGATGGCAGTAAAAACCGGGAACCAGATCGGCACCCCGTCTTTAGTGCCGGCCCAGTCCCCGGTGGTCTGTTCCACTTGGTTGCTCGCAGGCTACCGTGTTACTCCCTTCTGAATGGTTTCGGCTCAGTTAATTTTCCGAGAATTTTCTGATGCAATATAGAATTGCTCGTTGCTCAGAACTCCGATCTCGCGTGCGTTGGTGCTGGCTGGCGCTTGCCTGTTGGCCATCAGTCCGTTCTTCCGGTGGGGCAATCCGTCCGGACATGATTTCGAGTTCCACATGTATTCCTGGATGGAGGTCCTTGGCCAATGGAAGCACGGCATCGTCTATCCGCGCTGGTCGGCCCTCGGATACTGGGGATACGGCGAAGCTCGCTTCCTGTTTTATCCACCCGCTTCCTGGACTCTGGGCGCCGCGCTCGGGGCTGCTCTGCCCTGGAAGATGGTGCCGGGCGCATATTGCTGGGTGGTACTCATGTTCGCTGCAGCGGCCATGTACCGGCTGGCCCGCGAGTGGCTCTCCGCCCCGGACGCGTTGTTTGCAGCTGCGTTCTACGCGCTGAATCCTTATCACCTGTTGATCGTCTACTGGCGCAGCGCCTACGCTGAGTTGTTGGCCGGTGCTTTGCTGCCGCTTCTGCTGCTTTGTGTTCTGCGGCTGACAAAACCCGGCTTTAGGCCGGTGCTATGGCTCAGTCTGACGCTGGCTGCAGCCTGGCTGACGAACCTGCCCGGCGCCGTCATGATTCACTACTCGGTGGCTGGGCTGGCGGTGGTTCTTGCAGTGCTCAAGCGATCCTGGCGTCCGCTGTTGCGAACGGCGCTCGCCGTCGTATTCGGCGCAGGCTTAGCGGCTTTCTATTTGATTCCTGCGGCTTATGAAACAAGATGGATCAATAGCGGCGAGGTGCTGTCGCCGGGCGTGCGTCCGCAGGATAATTTTCTCTTCACCACTCTCGCCGATCCCGACCACAACCGTTTCAATCTCCTGGTCTCGACCATAGCGTCAGCCGAAATTGGCGTTCTCGCGCTGACGATCTGGATTTCGCGACAGAAGAAATACGTAGCGGCAGCCGTCCCTTGCTGTCCAGTTGCGCACCGCGCGACCGGCTTTGAGGTCCCGTGGATCCTGCTTTCCGTTTGGGGCGCCGGCAGCGCCGTCCTGATGCTCTCGGTGAGTAACTTGCTCTGGCAGCACTTGCCCAAGCTCCAATTCGTGCAGCTTCCATTCCGCTGGCTGCTTTGCATGAACGCTGCTCTGGCAATCCTTCTGACTTTGGCTGCCCGGCGCTGGACTTGGCGCTGGCTCGCCTCTGCCGTTCTACTGGCTGCCGTGATCGTCGCCGGCTATCGTATCCAGCCGCCCTGGTGGGAGCTAGCCGACGATATCCGCGAAATGAGCACGGCTGTCGCCAGCGGCGCCGGCTACGAGGGCACCGACGAATACGTGCCCGCCGGAGCCGACTCCTACGAACTGAACAAAAGTCTGCCGCTGATCAGCGACGACGCAGGAGCACAGGTTCCGAGCCAGATGCTGGCGTGGCAACCAATGGAGAAACACTTTCGGGTCCACGCTGCCGCATCGCAAAATCTGACTCTGCGCCTTTTCAACTACCCGGCATGGGACGTGGTTGTAAATGGTAAACGCACCAAGACTCGGACCACTGACGTCACCGGATTGCTGGGCATTCCAATTGACGCTGGAGATAACGAGGTGCGAGTCCATTTCCGACGAACACGCGATCGTTGGATTGGAGACATCGTCTCGCTGATTTGCCTGGCCGCGCTGGTTGTGGCCTGGACCAACACCCGGAGAACTTCGCGGAGCGCCGCATGACCTCACGCACCGTTCTTCTGGCGACCTCGAACCCCGGTAAACTTCGCGATTTTGCCGGAGCCGCTGCACCCTACGGCATCACTATCGCGACCATCTCGAACTTCTCGTCTCTTCCCCAGGTGGTCGAAGACGGGAGCACCTTCGAGGAGAACGCGCGCAAGAAAGCTGAGTCGTACAGTCTGGCCGTTCCCGGAGAACTGGTGCTGGCGGACGACTCCGGCCTGGAGATCGACGCCCTCGGCGGCGCGCCCGGGGTCCACTCCGCGCGTTATGCCGCGGATGAACCGCACGCAGCTGGATGCAACACCGATGATGAGACCAACAACGCAAAGGTGCTAAGCGAACTAATGGAAACTCCAAGAGATAAGCGCACGGCACGTTTCGTCTGCGTAATTGCCGTGGCTGGGGATGGCCAGACACTGCACACCTTCCGCGGCACCGCGGAAGGCATCATCCTCGACGCGCCTCGGGGGCAAAACGGCTTTGGATACGACCCGCTGTTTTATTTCCCGCAAATCGGCAAGACCTTTGCCGAACTGAGCGCCGAAGAAAAGGCTCGGTACAGCCACCGCGGCGCGGCATTCCGTGCATTCCTGGAGTGGTATGGTTAAAGCTCTCCTTGACTTCCCTTCGCGCGCAAAATGATAATGATTAGTTTTCATATCGGACCTCGTAAGGAGCAGTCATCGTGGCATCATCCGCCAGTTCTGTTGCTCCCGCACCAAAGATCAAACCGGGCGTCGCTCCGCTCCGTGCCGGCGAGGGAACCTCGTTCCTCCTCCGCCGCCTGCATTCTCTAAGCGGCATCGTGCCCATCGGAGCCTTTCTTCTCGAACACTTCATCTCGAATGCAGAAGCCTTCAAAGGCCCCATCGCCTACGGAAAGCAAGTCGAGTTTCTGAACAGCCTGCCTTTCGTCCTCGGCCTCGAGATCTGCTTCATCTGGATTCCGATCCTTTACCACGGCCTCTACGGCGTCTACATCTGGTATCAGGGCGAGACCAATGTCGGCGCTTATCCGTGGCAGGGCAACTGGCTCTACACTTCGCAGCGCTGGACCGGCATCATCGCCCTCGTCTACATGGTGCAGCACACGTACCACTTGCGCTTCACCGGTGTACATCTACCGACACACCCCATGCAGTCGTTCGCGAAAGTGCAGGGAGAATTCCAGAATCCGTGGATGGTAGCCTTTTACGCGGTCGCCATCGTCGCCGCTTCCTGGCATTTCAGCTACGGCCTGTGGCTGTTCGCCGCGAAGTGGGGCATCACGACCGGCGAAAGGGCGCGCCGCTGGTTTGGTTATCTCTGCCTGCTGCTGGCGCTAGGTCTGGTGTCGATCGGCGCGGCCAGCATGTACGGATTCCTGAAGACACCGCTGCAACCCTTGGATTCAAGTTCAAGTTCGGAAAACATCGTAATGCGTTAGTGGTTATGCAAGCAGGCCCGGGCCCGGCCCGGGAACCATATTCAAAAGATCGGACTCATAGAAATGGCAGCTCCGAAAATTATCGTAGTGGGTGGAGGCCTCGCGGGCTTATCCGCCGTTATCAAAATCGCTGAGATGGGCGGTGAAGTTGACCTGTTCTCGATCGTCCCGGTAAAGCGCTCGCACTCGGTGTGCGCGCAGGGTGGCATCAACGCCGCCAAGAACCTGAAGGGCGAAGGCGATTCCACCTGGATCCATTTCGACGACACCATCTATGGTGGAGACTTTCTCGCCAACCAGCCACCGGTCAAGGCTATGTGCGAGGCCGCGCCCGGCATCATCGATCTGCTCGACCGCATGGGCGTTCCCTTCAATCGCACTCCCGAAGGTCTGCTCGATTTCCGCCGCTTCGGCGGTACGCTTTTTAACCGCACTGCCTTCGCTGGAGCGACCACCGGACAGCAGCTTCTCTACGCGCTCGACGAGCAGGTTCGCCGCTACGAGTCCGAAGGCAAGGTGAAGAAGTACGAGCACTGGGAGTTCCTGTCGGCCGTTCTCGACGGCAAGCGCGTCTGTCGTGGCATCTGTGCGATGGACCTGTGGACCATGGAAGTGCGGACCTTCCCGGCCGACGCCATCATTATCTGCACGGGCGGCATTGGCGCCATCTTCGGCAAGTCCACCAATTCGGTGGTGTGCACCGGTTCGGCGCAGTCCGCGCTTTATCAGCAGGGCTGTTATTACGCGAATGGCGAATTCATTCAGGTTCACCCCACCTGCATCCCCGGCGAAGACAAGCTGCGCCTTATGTCGGAATCGGCGCGCGGTGAAGGCGGACGCGTCTGGGTTCCCAGAACGCAGGGCGACAAGCGCGATCCCAAATCCATTCCTGAGAAAGAGCGTTGGTACTTCCTCGAAGAGCGCTATCCGAAATATGGCAACCTCGTGCCGCGCGATGTCGCCACCCGCGAAATCTTCGAGGTCATCTACAAGCACAACCTCGGCATCGACGGCCAGCCGATGGTTTATCTCGACCTTACCCATATCGACGCTAAGACTCTCGACCGCAAGCTGGAAGGGATTCTCGAAATCTACGAGAAGTTTGTCGGCGTCGATCCGCGCGTTACGCCCATGAAGATTTTCCCGGGCATGCACTACACCATGGGCGGCCTCTGGATCGATTACAAGCAAGCCACGAACATCCCCGGCATCTACTCCGCGGGCGAGTGCGAATACCAGTATCACGGCGCGAACCGGCTGGGTGCGAACTCCCTGGTGTCGTGTATTTTCGGCGGATTCGTCGCCGGACCGAGCGCCGTGCAGTATGCGAAGAACCTGCAGGCCGCGCCCAGCAACGGTCATTTTGAGGCAGAGCGTAAACGGCAGGAAGAAATCAATGCCATGCTGATGAAAGCCGACGGCAGTGAGAATCCGTTCCTGCTCTGGCGCGAACTCGGCGAAGTCATGACCGCGAACTGCACCGTGATCCGCCACAACAAGAAGTGTGAGGCAGCGGACGCCAAGGTGGTGGAATTGCTGCAACGCTACCAGAAGATCAACCTCAGCGACCGCTCGCAGTGGGCGAACACGACCATCGCCTTCGCGCGCCAGCTCTACAACATGTTGCAGTTGTCGCGGGTAATCGCGCAGGGAGCGGCCATGCGCGACGAGTCCCGCGGCTCGCACTATAAGCCCGATTTCCCCGAGCGCGACGACAAGAACTGGATGAAGACCACGAAAGCAACCTTCGCGCCCGATTTGGACGAGCCGAAGTTCGAGTTTGAGCCCGTGGACGCAGCGCTGATTCCGCCGCGGCCCAGGAAGTACTGAAGTTTGCGTAGGGGAGGACGCATTTCGTCCGCCCCAGATTAAGAAATTCGTGATCGCATGACGGATTGTCAGGCAGAACAAGGAATTCGTGATCGCATGATGAACTATCGCGAAGAACCGGGAAGGGCACGAGTTCCACTCGTGCCGATAGCAGCATCCCGAATGACCGCGGCTTTAGCCGCTGAGGGCCACGGGTCTAGTTTGAATCCCGGG
>JGI12269J14319_10004298_pt1 | contig 13077 bp, 14 predicted proteins | sample PeaSoiSIISIP2007_FD_14319 | JGI IMG/M metagenome (IMG submission 14319) | reverse complement strand
GCGCCGGCCGATCGCGCCGCGGCCGCGGCGGCCGCCGCCAGCTCGGCGGCGCTCAGCTCGTCGGCCAGCGAAACCACCTCGATCGGCGCGCGCGCAAAGACGCCGATCACGGCGACCGCCGACGGCGTCGCGGCGAAGATCGCCGCCGCGCCGGCCCTTATCACCGCCTCGGCCAGCGTCAGGCAGCGCATGACATGGCCGCCGCCGATCTTCTCGCCCGCGTCGGCGACGAATAGGATGCGCGGCGTCCCGCTCATCGTCCGAGACCCCCATGCCCGACCGTCCCGACTTCATCGCCCACTGGACCGAGCTCGAAGGCGAGGACAACTCGTACTATCCCGGCGACTCGGAGCTGATGTCCATCGGCGCGCCGCTGGCGGCCAAGCTCGGGCTCACCCGGATCGGCATCCATCACGAGCGCTTGCTTCCTGGACGGCGCACCTCCTATCCGCACGCAGAGAGCGCCGAGGAGGAGTTCGTCTTCGTGCTCGAGGGCCGACCGGACGTCTGGATCGACGGCCATCTGCACCCGCTGAAACCCGGCGATGCGGTGAGCTTTCCGGCCGGAACAGGCATCTGCCACAGCTTCCTGAACAACACGGCCGAGGAGGTGCGCTTGCTCGTGGTTGGCGAAGCGGCGAAGACGGAAAACCGCACGTGCTATCCGGTGAACCCGGCCCGCGAGGCGACCATGGAGCAGCAGTGGCGCTGGCGCGACGCCCCAAAGCGCGCGCTCGGACCGCACGACGGCAAGGCCCGCGCGCCCTGAGCGACTTCACCGGCGCCGCGGAATGGCTACATAGTGGCCCGAGGCCGGCCGAATCCGCCGGCCGCACGCGAAAGACCGCCATGTCCGCCGAGCCCCGTCCCGCCCGCTGCGTCATCATCGGCTCTGGTCCCGCCGGCTACACCGCCGCCGTCTACGCCGCGCGCGCGATGCTTGCGCCCGTGCTGATCGCGGGGCTGGAGCCCGGCGGACAGCTCACCACCACCACAGACGTCGAGAACTATCCGGGCTTCGCCGAGGTGATCCAGGGCCCGTGGCTGATGGAGCAGATGCGCGCGCAAGCCGAGCACGTCGGCGCCGAATGCCTGAACGACATCGTCGTCGAAGCCGACCTTTCGGTGCGTCCGTTCCGCATCCGGTGCGACTCCGGCCAGGTGTTCCTGGCCGAGACCGTGATCATCTCCACCGGCGCGCAGGCGAAATGGCTGGGCCTGGAGTCGGAAGACGCATTCAAGGGCTTCGGGGTCTCGGCCTGCGCCACCTGCGACGGCTTCTTCTATCGCGGCAAGGAGGTGCTGGTGGTCGGCGGCGGCAACACCGCGGTCGAGGAGGCGCTCTTCCTCACCAACTTCGCCGCCAAGGTAACGCTGATCCACCGCCGCGACGAGCTTCGCGCCGAGAAGATCCTGCAGAACCGCCTCTTCGCCCACCCGCGCGTCGAGGTGATCTGGGATACAGCGCTCGAGGAGGTGCTCGGCTCGGATGCGCCGCGCAGCGTCACCGGCGCGCGGCTGAAGAACCTCAAGACCCACGCCGTCAGCGAGGTCGCCTGCGACGGAATCTTCGTCGCCATCGGCCATGCGCCGGCGTCTGCCCTGTTCGCGGGCCAGCTGGAGATGGACAAGGCCGGGTATCTGAAGGTCAAGGCCGGCAAGACCGCGACCGAGATCGAAGGGGTCTATGCCGCCGGCGACGTCACCGACGACGTCTACCGCCAGGCGGTCACCGCGGCCGGGATGGGCTGCATGGCGGCGCTGGAGGCGGTGCGCTTCCTGGCCGAGGAAGACCACGAGCGCGCCCACCACAAGCTCAGCCACGCCGAGGCGCAGAAGATCGGCCAATGGTGATCCGCGAGGCGGGCTCGGGTGACCACGCAATGATCCGCGGGGTGACCGAAGCCGCGTTTGGCGAGTCCCGCTTCGACGAGGCGGCGATCATCGAAGGCGTGCGCGCCGAGGGCCGCGTGCTCGTCGAGCTGGTCGCCGAGGACGACGGGCGCATCGTCGGCCACGTCCTCTTCAGCCGCATGCGCGCCGACCCGCCGCGCGCGATCGCCGCGCTCGGGCCGGTCGCGGTCGCGCCGGCCAGGCAGCGGACCGGCATCGGCGAGGCGCTCTGCGGCGCAGGCGTCGAAGCCTGCCGCGCGGCGGGCATGGAGGCGGTCGTCGTCCTCGGTCACCCGCCCTATTACCCGCGCTTCGGCTTCTCGGCCGCCGCGGCGGCCAAGCTGATCTCCCCCTATGCTGGCAGCCCCGCCTTCATGGCCCTGGAGCTGAAGCCCGGCGCGTTGAGCGCGCCGCAGAAGGTCGACTACCCAAGAGCGTTCGGGTGAGCCTCATTTTCGAACTTCTCCCAAAGGGAGAAGGGGGGGACCCGCGCCGAAGGCGTGGGGGCGATGAGGGGCTACGCGGCTTGGGGATTTGCCTGAAACGCCGTAACCCCTCCCCGCTCGCGCCTTCACGGCGCTCGCCCCCGCCCCCTGGACGGGGGTCTCAAGCGCTCGCCCAGATCGCTTCGGTGTAGAGCAGCACCAGCCCCTTGCGGAGCTGGTTGCGGTAGCTGGCGGAAAGGAAGTCGCAGCCGGAGAAGATCCGCATCGCGCCCGCGGCCTTGGCGTCGGCGCAGCGCCGATCCAGGAGCGCGCGGTGGACGCCGTGGCGGCGAAACGCCGGATCGACCGCGCCATCGGCAAGATAGGCGTCCTCGCCCACGACATAGAGGATGGCGGCGCCCGCCGGCTGGCCCTCGAACCGCGCCAGGTACAGCGACCAGCGCGGCGCACTGAGCCAAGGCGTCATCGGGATGCGGAAATCGCTGATCGCCCAGCCCCGGTGATAGACGTCGGAGAACGGGGCGAGATCGGCCTGGTCCTCGACCTTCGTCACCTCGACGCCCGACGCCGGCGCATCGGGCAGGCCGACCGGACCCACCAGCGTCGAGTGGAAGCCGGTCTGCGCATAGCCGGCATCGGCCAGCAGCCGCGCCAGCGTCGAGATCGGCTGCCCCGGCGCGAGCTCGAAGACGCCGCCGACGCCGGCTTTGAACCAGTCGATGACGCCGGGAACCTCGTCGATCAGCGCATCGCTGAACCCGTAGGCGCGGTTGAACACCGAGCCCGGAAACCCGGGCGTGCGCAGCGCGAACGCGCCGGCGCCGAAGTCCCTCGCTTCGGCGCCCATCGGGTTACCCGGCCGCGCGGCGATGATCGCCTGCCGCGATCGCGTGTAGCCGCCGACGATCGCCTGCGCGCGCCGCACGTCGTCGAGTTCCGGAATGAAAACCGCCATGCCGCCCCCTGCCGCGAAAGCTAGCGCGGCGGCCATTGCGAGTCCCGCCCTCGCCCGCGCGCAGCGTGGAGAGAGGGCGGGGTGAGGGTTCTTGCGCCGAAATGTTGCAGCGCAACAGCGCGGTTTTGTGATCGCTGCTTACAAAATCCCCCTTTTCACGCGCGCCGTGGGGGCCTATATCAACAGTCAACTTATGCTCAAAGAAAGCATAAGCCTGGGGCGGCGCCGGCGTCCTCATCCGATGCACGGCGTTTTTACGGCCCCGTATAATGCTCAGATTGAGCAAAAGGAGATGGGGGAAATGGCGGACGGTTCACTCCCGCTGAAGTTCACCGAAGAGGTCCAGGCCGCGACCGGCCCGATCTGGGAGAAGGTGCGCGCGCGGGTGACGCCGCTCGAGTGGCTGCTGCAGGCGCCGCTGGTGGCCGCCATCAACGACCTCAAGCGCCAGAAGAACGCCGTCATCCTGGCCCACAACTACATGACGCCGGAGATCTTCCACGGCGTCGGCGACTACGTCGGCGACAGCCTCGGCCTCGCCCGCGAGGCGGCCAAGTCCGACGCGCGCATGATCGTGCAGGCGGGGGTCCTGTTCATGGCCGAGACCTCGAAGGTGATCTGCCCGGACAAGACCGTGCTGATCCCCGACCTGCGCGCCGGCTGCTCGCTCGCCGCCTCCATCACCGGCGCCGACGTGCGCCTGATCCGCCAGCGCTATCCGAACACACCGGTGGTCGCCTACATCAACACCACCGCCGAGGTGAAAGCCGAGATCGACATCTGCTGCACCAGCGCCAACGCCGTGCAGGTGGTCGAGCACATCGCCCGCGAGTGGGGGTCCGACCGCGTGATCCTCCTGCCCGACGAGTTCCTGGCCAAGAACGTCGCGCGGCAGACCGACATCAGGATCATCGCCTGGCAGGGCCGCTGCGAAGTGCACGAGCGCTTCGACGCGCAGGACATCCGCGACCTGCGCGAGGCCTATCCCGAGGCCGAGATCCTCGCCCACCCCGAATGCCCGACCGAGGTGCTCGAGCTTGCCGACTTCGCCGGCTCGACCGCGGCCATGACCGACTATGTGATGCGGCGGAAGCCCAGGCGGGTGGTGCTGATCACCGAATGCTCGATGGCCGACAACATCGCCTGCGAAGCGCCGGAAACCGAGTTCGTGCGCCCCTGCAACCTTTGCCCGCACATGAAGCGCATCACGCTGGAGAACATCTACGAGGCGCTCCTGAACGAGCAGTTCGAGGTCAAGGTCGATCCGGGCGTCGCGGCGCGCGCCCGCCTCGCCGTCCAGCGCATGATCGACATGCCTCCGCCGGCCACGCCCGCGCGCTACGACCTGGTCAAAGCCCGCCACCACGTCGACGTGGAGCTGATCTAGCCCCGCTAGACCCATGCCGCAGGCCTTTCCAATCCGCTCATCCCCGCGCAAGCGGGGACACTGTTTTTTACCGCAGAGCACGCAGAGAAGGCGCGGAGTGCGCAGAGCCTCCGCGTTCTCTGCGCCTCCTCTGCGTCCTCTGCGGTTAACTTCATCCCGCTTGCGCGGGGATGAGCGGACGGGACGGGCGCTGTGAGCGATAGCGGGCCGCCGCTCGGGCCGTGGTCGATGCCGACGGCGGAGCCGGAGGCGCCGCATCCGGCCCAGGCCGGCGCGCCGGCGACGCGCTCGCCGGTGAACGAGGTCGTCTGGGGCATCATCTCCACCGCCCTGCTCGCGGCCTGGATCGGATGGCAGGCGGGCTGGGTCTGGGCCGTGGCCGGCGTCACCGGCGTTTTCGTGCACGAGTACGGTCACGTCCTGGCGATGAATGCGCTGGGCTGCGGGCCTGGGCGCATCCGCATCATCCCCTTCCTGGGCGGGGCGGCGACGATGGCGCGGCCGCCCGACACCGACTTCAAGGGCGTCCTCATCTCGCTGGCCGGCCCGGTGTTCGGCCTCGTCGCCGCCATCCCGTTCGTTCTGCTCGCGCGCCAGACGGGCGACGCCCGCTGGATCGGCGGCGCCTTCTTCATCGGCATTATCAACCTGATCAACCTCGCGCCCGCGCCGCCGCTCGACGGCTCCAAGGCGCTCGGCCCGGCGCTCGCGCGCATCAACCCGTTGCTGGAGCGGGTCGCGCTGGTGCTGGTCGGCGCCGCCGCCGTCTACTGGGCGATCGAGACCGGCAACTGGCTGTTCGGCGCCTTCGTCGGCATCGCCACGCTGGGCGCGCTGCGCACGGGCGTCGCCCGCTACGCCGCCCGGCCGCTCACCGCCGGCGAGTGGATGGCGGCCGTCGGCCTGTGGTGCCTGGCGCTCGGCCTCTGCCTCAGCCTGGTGCTGGCGAGCGCCAGCCCCGGCTTGCTCGCCGGACGCCACGCATGAGCGTCGACGTCCGCATCGTCGAGGTCGCGTCGACCCCGTTCGCCGCCGTCCGCGCACACACCGATCGCGCCGGGCTCGGCAAGGCGATCGTGGCCAGCCTCGACCCGGTCTACACACTGCTGCGCGCCCGCGAGGTCGCCGGCCTCGGCCACAACGTCGTCGTCTATCCGTCGTTCACCGAGACCGCGATCGAGATCCTCGCCGGGGTGCAGACGCCCTCCCCGATCGCGCCGGAGGGCGCGGTCGTGGCCGCCGAGACCCCGGCGGGCCGCGCCGCGACGGCCGCGTATTTCGGCCCCTACGACCAGATGCATTCGACCCACGCGGCGATCCAGCGCCACCTGGCCGCCCAGGGACTCCGGTCCGACGTCAGCTGGGAGGTCTACGGCGACTGGAGCGACGACCCGGCCAAGCTGCGCACCGAAATCTACTACCGCATCGCCGAGAGGCCCCGGCCGTGACCGAGCGTATTCGCTTCGATGGCGTGCTGATCGTGGGCGCGGGCCTGGCCGGCCTCTCGGCGGCGCTCGCGGCTGCGCCGCGCAAGACGATGGTGCTCTCCGCCGGGCCGCTGCTCTCCGGCTGCTCCTCGGCCTGGGCGCAGGGCGGCATCGCCGCCGCGCTGGGCGAGGACGACAGCCCGGAGCTGCACGCCGCCGACACCGTCGCCGCCGGGGCGGGCCTCGTCGATCCCGAGATGGCGCTGCTGATGACCCGCGAGGGGCCTAACGCCGTCCGCCGGCTGGCCGCGCTCGGCGTCCCCTTCGACCGCGACGACCACGGCGGCTTCGTCACCAACCTGGAAGCCGCCCACTCGCGCGCCCGCGTCGCCCGCGTGAAGGGCGACCAGGCCGGGCGCGAGATCATGCGCACCGTCGCCGTCGCCGCGATGGCCGAGACCCACGTCGAGGTTCGCGCGAACACCCGCGTGCGCGCGCTGATCACCGACGAAGAGGGCCGCGTGCGCGGCGCGCTGGTCGAACAGGCCGGCGTGCTGACCGAGATCATCGCGCCAGCGACCATCCTCGCGACCGGCGGCCTCGGCGGCCTCTATGCGCTCACCACCAACCCGCGCGCGGTCACCGGCGAGGGGCTGGCGCTGGCGGCGCTGGTCGGCGCCCGCATCGCCGACCCCGAGTTCGTCCAGTTCCACCCGACCGCGATCGCGCTCGACGCCGACCCGGCGCCGCTGGCCAGCGAATCTCTGCGCGGGGAACGCGCGGTGCTCGTCGACTCCGAGGGGCGCGCGATCATGGCCGGCCGCCATCCGCTGGGCGACCTCGCCCCCCGCGACGTCGTGGCGCGCGCGATCCACGAGCAGATCCTCGCCGGCCGCGGCGCTTTCCTCGATGCGCGCGCGGCGATCGGCGAACGCTTTCCCGACCAGTTCCCCACCGTCTTCGCCGCCTGCATGGCCGGCGGCCTCGATCCGCGCGTCCAGCCGATCCCGGTCGCGCCAGCCGCCCACTACCACATGGGCGGCGTGCAAACGGACGCGGACGGCCGGACCAGCGTCAACGGCCTGTTCGCCGCCGGCGAGTGCGCTTCGACCGGCGTGCATGGCGCGAACCGCCTTGCCTCCAACTCCCTGCTCGAGGCGGCCGTGTTCGGGACCCGCGCCGGCGAGGCGGCCCGCGAGGCAGGGGCTGTGACGTCCAAGCCGCTGCGCGCCCAGCCGGCGCCGGAGCTGCCCGAGGACGCGGTCGAGTTCTTACGCGCGGTCATGAGCCGCGAGGCTGGCGTGGTCCGCGACGCGGCCGGCCTCACGCAGCTGATCGCCCGCATCGAGCAGCTGGAAGCCGAGCACGGCCCCGCGCTCGCCCTGGTCGCCGCCCGCCTGGTCGCCGTCCCCGCCCTGGCGCGCCGGGAGAGCCGCGGCGCCCACTGGCGCTCGGACCATCTGGAGACGCTTTCCGTCGGCAAGCGGACGTTCGTCACGCTGGACGAGGTCGGCGCAGCCAAGGCGCGAGCTGCCGCCGAGTGATTGCGCCCCTGCCCGACGTCCTGATCGAGCCCGCCGTGCGCGCCGCGCTGGCCGAGGACCTCGGCCGCGGCGGCGACGCCACCTCGGCGGCGCTCATTCCCGCCGACGCGCGGCTTTCCGCCGCCTTCGCCGCCCGCGCCGAGGGTCGCATGGCCGGCCTCGCCTGCGCCCGCCTGGCCATCGCCGCGCTCGATCCGGCCGCGCGGTTCGAGGCGCTGGTCGCCGACGGCCAGGATTTCGCCGCCGGCGCCGTGCTCGCCCGCGTCGAGGGCGACGCGCGCGCCCTCCTCGCGGCCGAGCGGGTGGCGCTGAATTTCCTGGGCCGGCTGTGCGGCGTCGCCACGCTGACCCGCGCCTACGTGCGCGAGACGGAAGGGACCAAGGCGCGCATCGTCTGTACACGGAAGACCACCCCTGGCCTGCGCTTGCTCGAGAAGTATGCGGTGCGATGCGGCGGTGGGGTCAACCACCGCTTTGGGCTCGATGACGCCATCCTGATCAAGGACAACCACATCGCCGCTCTCGCCGGCCACGAACGCCCGGTCGCCGAGGCGGTCGCCCGCGCCAGGGCCGCGGCGGGTCACCTCATGCAGGTGGAGGTCGAGGTCGACACCCTCGAGCAGCTCGACGAGGCGCTCACCGCCAAGCCCGACGTCATCATGCTCGACAACTTCAGCCTCGAGGCCCTGCGCGAAGCCGTCCGCCGCGGCGCCGGCGCCGTCGTGCTCGAAGCCTCCGGCGGCGTGACCCTCTCGACCGTGCGCGCCATCGCCCAGACCGGCGTCGACGCCATCTCCGTCGGCGCCCTAACCCACTCCGCCCCCGTGCTCGACATCGGCCTGGATGCCGCTTCGCGAACTTCTCCCATAGGGAGAAGGGGGGGACCCGCGCCGAAGGCGTGGGGGCGATGAGGGGTTACGACGCCGCCGCATTAAGCGCGGCAATAACAGCGATGAGCACGCCTTCCACGTTCTGCAGCACCTCATGGTTCCAGAACCGCAGCACCGTCCAGCCGGCCGCCTCCAGCGCCTGTGTCCGCATTCCGTCGTAACGCGTTTGCTCGGCGTGCTGTCCGCCGTCGAGCTCGATCACTAGCCTCCGCTCGAGGCACGCGAAGTCCGCGATGAAGCGCCCGATCGGCGCCTGCCGGCGGAACTTGCAGCCCTCGAGCTGGCGGTTGCGCAGCCGCGACCAGAGCACGTGCTCGGCGTCGGTCGCGAAGCGACGCAGCTCGCGAGCGCGTAACGTTCTAGGCTTCAGGCTTGCCCTCGCCATGCCGCAACTTTAGCGCGTGGTCGGCCGGCGCCGTAACCCCTCATCGCCCCCGCGCCCGCGGCGCGGGTCCCCCCCTTCTCCTTATGGGAGAAGTTCGAGAGAGGCCGCCGCCGCCTTTGCTTGCGCCAGTCGCTCCGGCAACAGCTTTGCCATGTGGGCCGTCACGGCGGCCAATACCTCCGGCGGCGCGGTTTCGGGGCGGCCGGCGTTGTAGGGGGGCGCGGGGGCGTATTCGATGGCGAGCTGCAGGCGCTGGGCCAACGCCTCCCCGCCGAGCTGGGCGGCGATGACGAAGCCGAAGTCGATGCCGGCGGTGACCCCGCCGCCGGTGATGATGTCGCCGTCGCGCACCACGCGGCCCGCGTCCGGGATGGCGCCGAACAGGGTCAGCATGTCGCGCCAGGCCCAGTGGCAGGCCGCCCGCCGGCCCTTCAGCACCCCAAGCGCGCCCAGGATCAGCGAGCCGGCGCAGACCGAGGTCAGATAGCGCGCCGTCCCCGCCAGCCGCTTCGCCTGCGCCATGAACGCCGCGTCGTTGATCACTTCGGTGGCGGCGAACCCCCCCGGGAAGAAGATGAGATCACAGCGGTCGATCTCCGCCATCCGCTGCGTGCCGGCGAACAGCAGGCCGCCGTCGGAGCGGATCGTCCCGCCCGGCTCGGATGCGGCGATGGTCTCGGTATCCGGGATGCGGCTCATCACCGTGTGCGGGCCGGTGAAGTCGAGCTGGGTCATGCCGGGGTAGAGCACCTCGACGATGCGGAAGGGGGCCATGGGCGGGATCTCCGGCGGTGGTTGACGCGGCCACCGTGCCAGCGTTATGCCGTGGCGGGAATGCCATTGTTCCCTCGTTTTCAGCCATGACCTCGCGAAAAATCGGCTTCTTCATCTTCCCGGACTTCCAGATCCTCGACGCGGCCGGCCCGATCGCCGCCTTCGAGATCGCCGACCGCTACGGCGGCGGCGCCTACGCGCTGCACACCGTCGCGCTCGCGCCCGGGGCCGTGGCCAGCACCGCCGGCGTCGCCGTGACGGCCGAGGCGCTGCGCGCGGACGACCGCTTCGACACCCTGATCGTCATGGGCGGCGAAGGCAGCCGCGCGCCGGCGGCCGACCCCGCCACGCTGGCGCTCATCCGCGCGGTGGCGGCAAACGCCCGGCGCACGGCCAGCGTCTGCTCCGGCGCCTATGTGCTCGCCGCCGCCGGCCTGCTCGATGGCCACCGCGCCACGACTCACTGGAGCCGCTCGGCCGACTTCGCCCGCCGCTTCCCGCAGGTGCGCCTGGAGCCCGACCGCATCTACGTGCGCGACGGGACGGTGTGGACCTCGGCTGGGATCACCGCCGGCATCGACCTGGCGCTGGCCATGGTCGCCGAGGATCTCGGCGAGGAAATCGCCCGGCGCACGGCCGAGCAGCTGGTGGTCTACCGCCGCCGCCCCGGCGGCCAGTCGCAGTTCTCCGCCCTCTTGGAGCTCGAGCGGCCGGACGGGCGGTTCGGCGGCCTGATGGGCTGGATGCGCGAGCGGCTGCACGAACCGTTGAACGTTGAACGACTGGCCTTGCAGGCGGCCATGAGCCCGCGCAACTTCGCCCGCGCCTTCGCGGCCGAGACGGGCATGACCCCGGCCAGGGCGGTCGAGCGCCTGCGCGTCGAGGCCGCCCGCGAGCGCATCGAAGCCGGGCCGGAGCCGATCGACGTCATCGCCCGCCGGTGTGGCTTCAACGACCCCGAGCGCATGCGCCGCGCCTTCCTCCGCGCCTACGCCCAACCCCCCCAGGCGTTAAGACGGGCGGCGCGCGCCGCCTGACCTTACGCCTTCTCCCTCTGGGAGAAGTTCGCGAGGGCCTACCCGAACACCTCCTCGAACAGATCCAGCATCGCGCGCCAGCTCCGTTCGTCGGCGCTCTGGTCGTAGGCGAAGCCGGGGCGGCCGAGCGCGTTCGCGGCGGGGTTGGTGAAGCTGTGGCCGGCGCCGCCGTAGACCAGCATGCGCCAGTCGACGCCCGCGGCCTTCATCTCCGCCTCGAAGGCGGCCCGCTGCTCCGGCGGGATGATCGGGTCGTCGGCGCCGATCTGCACCAGCACCTTGGCCTTCACAGCCCCGGCCTGAGCCGGCTTCGCCGTGCCGAGGCCCGAGTGGAAGCCGACCACCGCCTTCAGCGGCTCGCCCGCCCGCGCCATCTCCAGCACGGTCGTGCCGCCGAAGCAGTAGCCGATGCCGGCCAGCCGGCTCGCATCCGTCTCCGGCTGTGACGTCAGCACCTCCAGCGCCGCGTGCGCGCGGGCGCGGATGCCGGTCGGGTCGGCCATCCAGACGCCCAGGCGCGCCATCACCTGGCTCATGTCCTCCAGCGGCTTGCCGCCGCCGTAATAGTCGAGCGCGAACGCGATGTAGCCGGCCTCGGCCAGCTTGCGCGCCGAGTTCTTCGCGTGGTCGGTCAGCCCGCCGCCCTCGTGCGCCACGATCACGCCCGGCCGCTTGCCGCTCTTGGCGTCATCCACGGCCAGGCACCCCACCAGCTCCGCCCCATCCGCCCGATAAGCAATGTCCTGCGTCTTCATGGGATCCTCCGGTCGCGCGCTCTTACACCTCTCCCAGAGGGAGAGGGAGGGGCCCCGAGCGAAGCGGTGGGGAGGGTGAGGGGTCACAGCGCTTTAGGCAAACCTCCCTTGCGGCGCTGCGACCGGCCCAGGCGCTGCAGGCTAATCCGAGAAGGCCTAACCCCTCACCCTCCCTCTCCCTGCGGGAGAGGTGTTCCGAGCTCCGCGATCCGGCGCTGGAAGAACCTGCGCTCGGGGTCGTGCCTCGCCAACGCCAGGGCCTTCTCGTAGGCCGCCCGCGCCTCCTCCCTTCGCCCCAACCGCCGCAGCAGGTCGGCGTGGACGGCGGGGAGGACGTCGTAGCCGGCGAGGGTTCCGCGGGCGGCGAGCGCCTCGATACGCGGCAGGGCGGCGGCGGGGCCGTCGACCATGGCCAGCGCTGCGGCGTGGTTCAGCTCGATCACCAGCGAGGGGGAGAGCCGCATGAGCACCGCGTACAGACCGAGGATCTGCCGCCAGTCGGTGTCCTCCGGCCGCGCCGCGCGGTCGTGCAGGGCCGCGATCGCCGCCTGGACGGCATAGGGCGACGGCGGCACGGAGGCGGTCAGCGCCGGCTCGACCAGCGCCAGGCCCTCGGCGATCATGCTCCGGTCCCAGAGCGTCCGGTCCTGGTCCTCGAGCAACACGATGTCGCCGGCCGCATCGTAGCGCGCCGGGCACCTGGCCTCGTGCAGCAGGATGAGCGCCAGCAGCCCCTGGATCGCGCCGCGGCCGGGCAAGAGCGCGTCCAGCCGCCGCGCCAGCCCGATCGCCTTGCCCGCCAGGCTTTGGCGCGGGTCGCCGGCGTAAGCCTCGGTGAAGACGAGGTACACTGCCGCCAGAACCCCTTCCACGCGCGCGTCCAGCGCTTCGCGCGGGGGCGTCTGGTGAGGAATTCCCGCAGCACGAATTTTCGCCTTCGCCCGCACCAGCCGCTGCGCCATCGTCTCCTCGCCGACCAGAAAGGCGCGGGCGACGACCGGGGTCGGCAGCGAACAGACGGTGCGCAAGGTCAGCGCCACTTGCGCCTCCAGCGACAGCGCCGGGTGGCAGCAGGTGAAGATGAGCCTCAGCATGTCGTCGTCGCCGAAGGCGCTGTCGCAGACGTCGTCGGGCATGGCGGCCGCCTCGATCTCGGCCAGGGTCTTCAGCGCGTCCGCCCTGGCTCGGAAAGCGATCCGTCGACGGAGCATATCGATAGCCTTCCGCCACCCGGTCGTCACCAGCCACGCGCGGGGATTGGCCGGTATCTCGCCGCGCCAGGCGACCGACGCCGCGGCGCAAGCCTCCTGCAACCCCTCCTCCGCCAGGTCGAAGTCCCCGACCAGCCGGATCAGCGTCGCCAACGCCTCGGGGACGTGGCGCCGAAAGGCGGTCTCGATCGGGCCCTTCACGCCGCGCCCTCGAGATCCTCCCCCGTAGGGGGAGGGGGACCGCACGAAGTGCGGTGGAGCGGGAGCGTGGCCGGCCGCGCCCGTTTCAGGACTGACCTAGGTCGTGCTTGATGCCGGCCGCGCGAGCGGCGGGCCCCCTCCACCATGCTTCGCATGGTCCCCCTCCCCCAAC